>Ga0209687_1000358_pt1 | contig 15539 bp, 12 predicted proteins | sample GraSoiAngelo_136_FD_185893 | JGI IMG/M metagenome (GOLD analysis project Ga0209687, IMG submission 185893) | Grasslands soil microbial communities from the Angelo Coastal Reserve, California, USA - 14_0929_09_20cm (SPAdes) (version 2) | ecosystem: Environmental > Terrestrial > Soil > Grasslands ...
GAACGCGCACGGGTGTATGCGGCGCGCGTCAGTGAGCCGAAGCGTTTCAAAGAATATGATGCACCGCACGCGCTGAACGCAGAGGCGCGGCGCGATCGCATTGCGTTTCTGACAGAGCAATTGAGTTTGAAGCCGCTGGATCCCAAGCTGCTCGCGGCCATTCCCGATCTGCCGCAGCCGCCGGAACCAAAGGAGCAATAGCAGGACGCGAAATCGGCGGACGAGACGTCCGGCGGACAGCCAGCGAGACGCCGGCGCTACATTCGGGACGCCGGCGCTACAAACTGGGGCATCAGAAATTGCGCAAAATAAAATGCGGCCCGGGCCAGCCACCCGGGCCGCATCGCTCGTGGAATGTTCCGCGCGTATTCATCGCTTGAGGCGATGAGATGTGTGCTTCTGAAACCACATTCTGGGGAATGCCGTTTCTGGGCACACTCTGCACGTTGCTGGTTACAAATCATTCATCCTGAGATGGTGACTTGCAACTCGCGACCCGCAGTGATTGATTCGAGCCAGCGGCTCGGTCCTGCCATTTCAGGCGGACCATCTGAGGAGGCCGCAACGCCCGGGCACCGGAACGCGCAAAGCGCGTTTTTGGAAACCCTCCTGGCGGTTCACCCTCGAGAACCGTCAGGTACCGCCAGCTCTGCCGCAATCCCGGCAGCGCTTCAGAACATCTCACGCATGCACTGATGACACTGTGAAGCAGTCTCGTTTGCCACGCAATGGAAAATTAGGGCCTCCTTGTGCAGAAGCTGTGGAGGACAGAAATTCTTTGTGGAAAGGGAAGGAAAACTAGATGGAATGAGTGGCAGCGACACCGGAATTAGGTGTTCTCCATTAAGGCCACGAGGAGGCGCACGCGTCTGAATTGCTTTGGGTTCCCTTGAGCCGCTTAAATTGTTTGCGCGGGGAATTCCAATTCCAGGCCGAGCGGATCGGTGAAACGGTTCGTCAGGTTCGCTAGTCCGGTCAAAAGGTGCAGATCTACGATCTGTTCATCGGGGAAATGCTTTTTCAACTCCAGGAAATCCTGATCTGTCACATCGTGCGGGCTGCGAGTGAGTTTTTCCGCGTACGTCAAGGCAGCCCGCTCTTTTTCGCTGAAGCGTGCGTAATTGCCCTGCTTCAGGTCGCTCCAGTCGTCTGGGGTCAGGCCAGCGCGCTTGGACGAAGCTACATGATGCTGGGTGCAATACCGGCAGCCATTAATGAACGATACGCGAATGTAGATGAGTTCATAGAGCTTCCGGTCCAGCGAGCGCCCGACGCTGGCATAGAAGCTGAGAAAATTCTTGAGCATCTCCGGACGGTGCGCCAGCGCTTTCTGCGCGTTGCCGGGCTTGCCGCGGAGCGTGCCATCGTAAATCTGTTTGACTTCCGGATTGGCGTGTTCAGGTTCAATCAATGCGATGCGTGCCATGAGCCCTCGCTGAGATGGATCACCGTATAATACCCGCTAATCCTTTTGATTTTTCTCCACCCCGCTGCAGGAGGCAAGCGTGCTTTCAATTCGCCCGGCAACCGCCGAAGATACGGGCCTGCTCGCAACGATGATCCGGGAGTTGGCTGAGTTCGAGCGTGAACTGGATTCGGTTTCAATCACTGAGGCAGATTTAGTCCGGGATGGATTCGGCGTTGATCCGAAGTTTCGAGCGGTCATAGCAGAATGGGACCGTCAGGCGGCCGGGTACGCTTTTTTCTTTCACTTCTACAGCACCTGGCAGGGGCCGCAGTTGTTTCTTGAAGACCTGTTCGTGCGTCCTCAATTCCGCGGTAAAGGGATTGGAAAAGCCTTGCTCGGCTATGTCGCGAACATCGCGAAAAACGAGAACTGCTGTGCCATGCGGTGGGAAGTGCTGAGCTGGAACCACTCGGCCATCGAGCTCTATAAATCGCTTGGGGCGACGTTTCTCGATGATTGGCAGTTGGTTTTGCTGCCAAGCGAGGGAGTGCAGCGTCTGGCGGAGAAGGCTGCATGAATTTGAAGATTCGGGTTATCGGTGCGGGTCTGGCCGGATCCGAGGCGGCGTGGCAAATTGCGCGCCGTGGCCTTGCGGTCGAGTTATTTGAAATGCGGCCAGTGCGCTCGACGCCAGCGCATCAGACCGGCGACTTCGCCGAATTGGTCTGCTCGAATTCCCTGAAATCCGACAGCGAGAACGCCGCTCCCTGGCTACTGAAAGAAGAGATGCGGCGAGCAGGATCGCTGCTGATGGGGATTGCTCATGAGTGCGCGGTGCCCGCCGGACATGCACTGGCCGTGGATCGTACAACGTTTGCCGCACGAGTTACTGAAGCGATCTCGATCGAGGCGCTGATCAGCGTTCGCCGCGAGGAAGTCACCAGAATCGATGAAGACCAGATCACCATCATCGCCACCGGCCCACTGACTTCAGACCCGCTGTCGCAAGAGATTGCCCGCCTGAGCGGCTCATCCCATCTGTACTTCTACGATTCGATCAGTCCGATTGTCGAGGCCGAATCGATTGATATGACAAAGGTGTACTTCGCCGCGCGCTATGACAAAGGCTCTGCCGATTACATCAACTGCCCAATGTCGAAGGAAGAATATGACCGCTTTTACGACGCGCTGCTTTCAGCTCAATCGGTCGAAGAGCGCGACTGGGAGAAGCTGAATTATTTCGAGGGCTGCTTGCCGATTGAAGAGATCGCTCGCCGTGGGCGGGATACGCTGCGCTTCGGCCCGATGAAGCCAGTCGGATTGAAAGACCCTCGTACCGGGCTAATGCCACATGCGGTGGTCCAGTTGCGCCAGGAAAATCTGCGTGCGGACTCTTACAATCTGGTCGGATTTCAGAATCACTTGAAGTTCGGCGAGCAGGCGCGTGTTTTGCGGCTGATTCCCGGGTTGGAAGATGCCCGATTCATCCGTCACGGTCAGATTCATCGCAACACCTACATCAACGCTCCCACGCTTTTGCGCGAGACGCTCCAGATGAAGGAACACCCTCGCGTGCTGTTTGCAGGACAAATATGCGGAGTAGAGGGCTATGTCGAGTCAATCGCGACAGGACTGATGGCGGGAATCCATGCCTCAGCACTGGCGTCTGAGGCAGAACCGCTGCCGCTGCCGCGAGCGACCGCATTCGGATCGCTGGTTCATTATGTCACTCACGCTGATGCGAAAAATTTTCAGCCGGCGAATATCACGTTTGATTTGCTGCCGGCGCTTCCAGAGAAAATTCGCGATAGACAGCAGCGCCATCGCAGGCAATGTGAGTTGGCTCTTGAGGAATTTGATCGGTGGTTGGAACGCGTGGCATCGACGGCGCCAACTGGGGAAGGGATCCAGTCGAGAAACGTTCTGGGAGGGGCGCTACTTCCAGTCGCGCGGTAACTGCCGGAGCCACAATGTCAGTGTCTAAAGTGCCTTACGCCCGTAAAAATCATCGCTAGCCCAAATCGATCCGCAGCTTCGATTATTTCCTGATCCCGCACCGATCCGCCCGGCTGAATGATGGCCGTGGCTCCAGCTTTCGCGATCTCTTCGACTCCATCGGGGAATGGGAAGAACGCGTCGGAAGCTGCGACCGTTCCTTTCAGCGGCAGAACGGCCTTCTGCGCGCCGATTTTGCAGGAATCCACGCGGCTCATCTGGCCCGCGCCCACGCCGACGGTTTGGCCATCACGCGCGTAGAGAATCGCATTGGACTTCACATGCTTGCATACTTTCCAGGCAAAGAGCAGTGCGCGCTTTTCTTCAGCGGTGGGCTGACGCTTGGTCACAACCTTCAAATCGTTCTCAGACAACGGGCGAACGTCCGCATCCTGCACCAGAATTCCGCCAGAAACATTTTTCAGAACCCATTTTTGCGGAGCGTGTGAAATTTCGATCAGTCGAAGATTTTTCTTGGCCGCGAACGTGGCCCGAGCAGACTCGTCGAACGAGGGCGCAGCAATCACTTCGAGGAAGAGCTTGGCCATTTCTTCGGCAGCATCGGCATCAATCGGGCGATTCACGCCGATCACACCCCCAAACGCAGACACGGGGTCGCATTCAAGAGCCTTCTTGTACGCCTCCGCTAGAGTCTTGCCAGTCGCGGTGCCGCAAGGGTTGGTATGCTTGATAATCGCGCAGACCGGCTCATCAAATTCCTGAGCCAGATCCCACGCTGCCTGCAGGTCGACAATGTTGTTATAGGAAAGTTCTTTACCCTGCCACTGGCGTGCATTGGCGATACCCGCGCCTGATCCATCCGAATATATCGCAGCCTTCTGGTGGGGGTTCTCGCCGTAGCGCAGGTCCATGACTTTGTTGAAGGAAAGCCGCAGCGTCTTGGGGAATCCTTCTTCGGCAGCGTGCAACTCAAATCGTCCATTCGCGCTCACTCGCTCAAGCGTAGAAGCGATAGCGGAATCGTACGCCGCCGTGGTGGCAAAAGCCTTCTGAGCGAGCCGCCATTTCGTAGTCGAGGAAAGCGCCGCGCCGGATTTGGCCATCTCTTCAGCAATCCCGCTGTAATCTTCCGGTGAGGTGACCACCGCGACATCCTGAAAATTCTTGGCCGCCGAGCGGATCATAGATGGGCCGCCAATATCGATATTTTCAATCAGTTCCTCAAAATGCACGCCCGGCTTGGCTGCGGTTTTTTCAAATGCATAAAGATTCACCACCACCATGTCGATCGGCTGGATCCCGTGCTCGGCGACTGCCGTGCGGTGCGAAGGATTTTCACGGCGATGCAGAATCCCCCCGTGGACTTTCGGATGCAGCGTTTTCACCCTCCCATCCAGCATCTCTGGAAATCCAGTTAGCTCGGAAATGTCTTTGACAGAGATTCCCGAGGCCCGCAGCATCTTGGCCGTGCCGCCAGTCGAAATTAATTCCACGCCCATGCCGGCGAGCTTTTGGGCGAAATCAACCAGACCGGTTTTATCGGTGACGCTAAGGATGGCGCGACGAATGGGGGCTCGGGCGTCTGACGACATTGATGGCCTCGAATGCGGGAATGACAGGGGAAAATTTTACCAGTAGAAGCGGCCGCCGTGTGGGCCGGAGAATTGAGGAGCGGCGATGTGGGAGATATTAGTGGTTTTAGGGAACAGGCACGAACGCCAGGTTGCTAAGTCTTTGCCTTGGCCTTCAGCTTTACATGCCCGCCATGCATTTCGACGCTGTATTCAACCGCTTGGCAGCCATACTGCTTGCGAATCTGGGCGGTTTTCTTCTGCACAAACGACGTGAAGCTATCGAGAGTTCCCGAGACGCTCTCGCCAGCCTTCTTCTTTGCTTCCATCAGTGCCCGATAAAGCTTGAGTACCTGTTCGTGCTCGGCGCTCACGTCTGAGCACTGCACCGTAAACGGTCTCTCTTCAATGGCCGGTGCGGCGGCGGCGGCGGTTCCACCCGCCTGCCCGACTCCGTAAACTTTGTGCTCGGGTTCATGTTCCTCCTCGCGCACGCCCTGGATCGAAAGCAGCGCATCCTGCGGCCGCCGGTAGCCCTCTTCACGAATTCGGCTCTTCTTGCGCCACAGATCGCTATAAATAGCGTAGCGCTGCGCCATTTCGTTGTAGCGAAAACGCTGGGTGAAACTCATGCGGCTGCCATCACTGAATTTGCGGAGCAAACTGAGAACCTTCCACTCGATGTCCGAGGGCGGCTTCTTGCTTGGATTGCTAAAGTAAATCTCGTACTCGATCTTCAATCGTCGCAGGTTCGAGTCGAGAAGGTTTAGTTCTTCGTCGATGGTCACCTAGACTTCTCCAGCCGTTAGTTTAGGGATTTGGGGCGAGGGCGACGAGGTGTCCGTTGGCCACAGGATGGATGGAACGAAAGTACCCAAAACAGCCGTCAGCAATCAGCCTTCAACCGTCAGTTTTCAGTCGCCCGCGAAACTCGGCAGGATGCAAGGGAAACGTGGCCTTCGGCAGAGTTTGGGACCAAACGTCAAAAACTCAGAGCTGAAAGCTGAGGGCTGAGAGTCTACCTTCCCGCATTCGCGGCCATCTTCTTCACCATGGCCAACACCAGCTTGCGGTCGCTATCGTTCAGGCTGACGGCGTAGCGGCGGATTTGGCTGAGGAAGCGGACTTCATCATCCGAAAGTTGCGGCAAGCCTTTGGAGCCATTGGTGTGCCCGGAGTCGGAGAAGAACTGCGACAGGGGAAGCTCCATCGCCCCTGCGATTTTAGCTAGGGTATCGAGAGACGGAATAGTGTGACCGTTCTCTACTCGCGAAAGGTAGCAGCGCAGCAGGCCAGTGCGCTTTTCGATATCACCCTGCGACATGCCTTTTTGCAGTCTGTAGCTTCGGATGGTCTCGCCGATATTCATAGATAATGCAGCCAACGGACGCTCCTGAGGATGGCTGCATAGTAACCAGAGTAGTACCGTCTGGCAAGTAGAATTTCACTGCACAAAAATTGGGCAGTAGCGCCCCAGTTAATCGCCGCCCGGCAATCGAGAATCGCTGTCCGCCGGGCATGATCGCTTCTGTTATCTCTGCTGGTGCCCCGCTCTCCCGAATTGTTTGGCTTCCGCCGCCCTTCGAGCATAATCATCGCAGTTCATCCCGTACACGGCTGGAAGGACCGTGCCGGTTCAGCGTGCCTTCATTCTGGTGTCGATCGCGCCGCCCTGGCTATTACGGCAGCTATTCATGGCAGGACAAATCATCCCGCGATCATTGTTGTCGCTTCCGACGAAGCTTTGGTCGAAAAAGTTGAGTCCACGCCCGGCACCGTCGGTCTGGTGGACGTTTATTCGATTACTGGAGGAGTAAATGTGCTGCGCGCTTCCGGCAAGCTGCCGCTTGAGCCCGGCTATCCGCTGCACGGGAATTGATCATCCGTTTTGTGCCCGCGTTCATCTGTCATCCAGGCAAGCCGCAAGGAAGGGACAAGCGTGAGCGGCACTGGGCCCAACCCTACGCCACAATCTGGAACTTCGCGCCGTTTCCCACGTTATCCATTGGACGTCCGGCTCTCGGTAAATGTCTTCCGGCCTTCCGCCAATCTTTCGCTGTGGGGACGTTCAAGCGAGATTGGAGAAGACGGCATCGGTGCAACTCTCACCGGCGAATTGCAAATTGGCGAAGTCGTCTCCATGGAACTTTCATTGCCTATGGCGGCCTATCCCATTAAGTTACGTGCTCTGGTGCGTTATCGTGATGGCCTGCGCCACGGTTTCGAATTTCTCGCCGTCGGTGCGGAACAGCGCAAAGCCATCCGCCGGGTTTGTGAAATGCTCGCCGCCGGAACCTGAACTTTGTCCTCTCACTCTCCTGCAATTACCTTTGTAACTTTCGAGTCATAAGCAGCCGTTCTACCATCCCGAAGTCGAGCTCTGGGACCGAATCGGGAGGATTAATGGGTGAGAAAATCACCCGGCCGGCGAACTCCGCCGAAGTGTCGCGGGCCAAGCATCTTAAGGAAGCGCTGCATCGCGGCGTTCCTACACTTTCCCGGACGGGCGAACAGCCAGCAGCCCCTACGCCGGTCCCCGGTCCTGCCCTGGACGATCCCGCAATCCAAAGAGCCTATCTCGAAGAGTTGGTCGAGTGCGCGCCCGAGGCCATCAGCATTCTCGACGATCAGTATCGTATTGTGCGCATTAATGGCGAGTTCACCCGTATGTTTGGCTTCTCTCCGGAAGAAGCGATCGGCCGACGCATTGATTCACTGATCGTGCCGCCGGACCGCAGCTCGGAGACGCATTGGATTGGCGATGCCCTAAGACAAGGACAAAAGGTAAGTCTCGAGACCAAACGGCAGCGCAAAGGTGGCACTCTGGTTGATGTATTTGTCTCAGGTGCGCCAGTGATTGTCGCAGGTCAGCAAGTCGCCGCCTATGTTTTATACCGCGACATCACAGATCAAAAGCGGGCGGAGTCGCTCAGTTCGGCGCTCTATCGCATCGCCGAAAAAACCACTTCAGCCGAAGACCTGAACCAATTCTATGGCTCGATTCACGCTACCGTCTCTGAGTTGATGTATGCGCGAAATTTCTACATCGCGTTGTACGATCCGGTGACTCAACTCCTTAGCTTTCCCTACTTCGTCGACGAAGCAGATCCGCGGCCAGAGCCCAAAAAGCTCGGCCGCGGTCTCACTGAATACGTCCTCCGCACCGGCGAACCTTTGCTTTGTACTCCGGAGGTGTTTGACTCGCTGGTCAAGCAAGGTGAGGTCGAATTGATTGGTGCGCCCTCTCTGGATTGGATGGGCGTGCCCCTCAAAGCTGCCAACAGGGTCTTCGGAGTTCTGGTTGTTCAGAGCTACACCGCGAATGTCCGCTATGGTGAGAAGGATCGCGACATACTGACGTTCGTCTCTCAGCAGCTCGCCAGCGCGGTCGAGCACAAGCGGCACGAGGAAGCGCTGCGCCGTTCAGAAGCGCGCTACCGCTCTCTGGTGCAGTCCGCTGTGTACGGAATCTACCGTTCCAGTATGGAAGGCAGATTCCTCGACGTGAATCCCGCGCTCATTGCCATGCTGGGCTACAGCTCAATCGAAGAAGTCCTGTCGCTGGACACCAAGGTTGATGTATTTGCCGATCCGGAGGAACACGCGCGCCTAATCAATGAATTTCGCCGTGGCGCACGGCTGGAGAACGTCGAGGTCCGCTGGAAGCGCAAGAACGGCAATGCCATCACGGTCCGGCTGAGTGGTCGAGCCGTCACCAGCCCCGAAGTTGCTGAGCAGGTTCTGGAAGTGATTGCCGAAGATGTCACCGAGCGCCGCGTACTGGAAGATCAGTTCCGCCAGGCGCAGAAAATGGAGGCCGTGGGACGGCTCGCTGGCGGTGTGGCTCATGATTTCAACAATCTTCTGATGGTGATCAGCGGTTATACCGAAGTTCTCCTCGAGAACACAGGTCGTAACAATCCCATGCACCCGAAAATCGCGGCCATCCAACAGGCAGCCGAGCGCGCGACCACCCTCACTCGTCAACTGCTCGCCTTCAGCCGCAAGCAACTTCTCGAGCTCAAAGTCGTGGATCTGAACACGATTATCCGGGATATGGAGCGGCTGCTGCGCCCGCTGATCGGGGAGAACATCGAGCTGCAAACTCGTTTGGCAAACGACTTGGGTCGAACACGCGCTGATGCCGGCCAGATCGAGCAGGTCGTTATGAACCTGGCCGTAAATTCAAAAGACGCGATGCCTAGCGGCGGTAAGATCACCATTCAGAGCAGCAATGTGCATTTGGGAGATGACCTCCGGCGCCTCTACAACTACATTCAACCCGGCCCATACGTAATGCTGTCCATCGCCGATACAGGTCATGGCATGGATCGCGAAACCCAGTGCCGAATATTTGAACCTTTCTTCACCACGAAAGAAAAAGGTAAGGGTACGGGCCTTGGTCTTTCTACCGTCTATGGCATCATCAAGCAAAGCGGCGGTTATGTTTTCGCGCAGAGCGAAGTAGGGAGCGGGACGACTTTCCGCATCTATCTGCCCAGGGTAGAGGATTCTGCAGAACCATGCTCCGTGCCAGCCTCGCAAGCTGCCGGTGGCGGTTCGGAGACGGTTCTTCTCGTTGAAGATGAAGAATCGGTGCGCCAATTGGTTCGAGAAACTCTGCAATCCAAGGGTTACAAGGTCCTGGAAGCAGAAAATGGCGAGGCGGCGTTGCGTATCGCTAGCGCGCACCTGGGTTCGATTGACATGCTCATCACCGACGTTGTAATGCCCGGCATGAGCGGCCGCGAGCTCTCGAAAAAGCTTGACGAGGCACGTCCGAAAACCAAAGTGCTTTATCTCTCCGGCTACACCGAAGATGCCATCATGCAACAGGGCGTCTTCGAAGCCGGCACGGCCTTCCTGCAAAAGCCTTTCACGCTACAGATGCTCTCCCGCAAGGTACGTGACGTCTTGCGCGGCTCGCGCGGATAATCTCTTTCTAATCAACAACCCTCAAAGCTTTGGAGTGTCATCCACTCGGCTGTGCAACTTTTTCGTCCATTGTGCGTCCTATCTTGTGGGACCCATTGGAAATCCATTCGTGTGACTTAGCCGTAAACTAAACGGGAATCTTTCGATGCTGATCAAAAAGGCCGCAGATATTCGCTCATCTGAAATAACTTCCAAGAGCCTGTATTTAAACCGGCGCAAGTTCCTGGCCGGCACAGCGATTGCAGGCGCGGCGGCATTGGGCGGCTCAGCAATTAGCAGATTATTCTCCCCATCGACGATCGCCCAAGCAAATGCCAAAATCGACGGTATTCAGAAGAACAGCTTCTCGACGGCTGAGAAGATCACTCCTTTCAAAGATGTCACTAATTACAACAATTATTACGAGTTTTCGACCGATAAATACGAACCTGCCGGGCTTGCGAAAGACTTCAAGACTCGTCCGTGGACCGTCACCATTGATGGTCTCGTGAAAAAGAAGCAAGTGCTGGACGTTGACAGCATCATCAAGATGGCCTCTCCCGAGGAGCGCATTTATCGCCATCGGTGTGTAGAAGGCTGGTCGATTGTTGTGCCGTGGGTGGGGTTTTCACTGAATGAACTGATCAAGCGCGCCGAGCCTCTAGGCAAAGCACAATTCGTGGAGTTCACTACGCTTTACGCACCCAACCAGATGCCGGGGCAGCGTGTCCCCGTGCTCGATTGGCCATACGTTGAGGGCCTGCGCATGGATGAGGCTATGCACCCGCTCGCGCTGCTTTGCTTCGGTATGTACGGTGAAGTCTTGGCGAATCAGGATGGCGCGCCGCTGCGGATTGTGATTCCGTGGAAGTATGGCTTCAAGAGCGCGAAGGCGATTGTGCGGATCCGTTTTACTGACAAGCAGCCGGTAAATAGCTGGAATAAAGCCGCACCGAACGAGTACGGGTTTTACTCGAACGTGAACCCGAACGTGGATCATCCGCGGTGGAGTCAAGCTAAGGAGCGGCGCCTGGGTGAGTTCTTAAAACGTCCGACGCTCATGTTCAACGGCTACGACCAGGTTGCGAGCCTCTACAGTGGGATGGATCTGAAGAAGAATTTCTGAAAAGCAGTTGTTCCCTCTGTGTGCCTCTGTGTCCTCCGTGGTTGCTTTTACCACAGAGGGCACAGAGGTGCACAGAGTCAAGTTCACAGAATCACGCGTTCATCTCCCACTCGGCGCGTAACCCGCTCCCGATCCAGGTACTCGAGCAATGGGATCGCGTATTTCCGGCTCACTCCCGTCAAGTCTTTGAATCTCGCCACGTTAATCTTGGGAGACTTCGATTTTTCTGCACCAAGTTGTCTTCGCAAGGCCTGCAACGCCTCGCTGTGAAAGACCAGATCGTCCGAAATCTTGATCAGCACTTTATCTCGCAACAGCAGTGTGACCAGTTTTTGCGCCCGCGCCTTGTCAACCTTTAGCCCAGCAAGCACATCATGCAAGGCGGGAACTTTCAGACCCGCCGCCGCAAACGCTTTCTCGATGATCTGTTTCGATTCAGCCTCTTCGTCTTTCATTACCACGCCGCGTCCGGCCAAGCGAACAAACTCTCCAACAATCTCTACCTTTTTCGCATTCGCCAAAGAGTCGAGAGCGTAGCCAAAGACTCCTGGCTCTGCGTCCAGTGCTTCACGAAGAGCTTCCTTGCTCATGCCAGCAACCAGCGGGTTTTGCTGATGGAATTTGGCGAGTTTACTTTCCAGTTCTGATTTCATCGTCTCGATGGCGCTTGAGCCGACTAACAAGTCTCCGATCGAGATGATTGCGCCCTCGGCGATAGAGTTACGCAAATAGTTGTTGATTTGCTCACGGCGCCATCCCGTCTCAGCAACCGCTGCCGTAAGCGGAAGCCCGCGGTCGCCGCGGCGTTCGATCCGCGCTCGCAGGACGGAGGTGGGGTCGCCCGACGCTAAGATCCCGAGGAAGCTGTGCTGAGCGCTCTTGGGAACTCTCCGAAGCGGGGCTGCGTCCAACACTGCTCCCCCGCCGATAGTCACGACCGGAGAAAACTTCCGGATGATGAAACGATCACCCGGCAGCAGCAGGACGGGGTCATTCAGACGCAATTGCGCAAGTGCAGTTTGCCCCGGCCCGATCTGCTTTTCGTCGTAGAGCGTGACGGTGGCAATCGTTTCGGAAGTGTAGGCATGCAGGTGCACCCGTGCGCGGTCCTTAAGCGTAGCCGACGATAGAAGCGAGAGCGATACGTCGAGGCGATTGCTTGAGTGAAAAGTCGCCGGTGGCGCCACCGCCATGCCACGCGCCAGTTGTTCGGTTCCGACTCCGGCCAGGTTCAGCGCGGTGCGTTCGCCAGCCGCTGCCTGTTCTGCGCTTTGGCCGTGGACTTGAATGCCTCGCACCCTCGCGCGTTGCCCGCGAGGAAAAATCTGCAGTTCGTCATCTTTACGAATGGTTCCCGAAATCAAAGTTCCTGTGACGACCGTCCCGAAGCCTTTCATGGTAAAGACCCGATCGATCGGAAGACGCGCGAGCGCGCCCGAGTCTTTCGCGTGAACTTCTGCTGCCGCTCTTATCAACTCCTGCTTGAGCTGATCCAGTCCTGCGCCGGTCAACGAACTTACCGGAATGATGGGCGAACGAGACGTATCAAGAAACGATCCCCGCAGGAAATCTTCGACTTCCAGCCGGACCACCTCCAGAGTTTCGGCGTCGACTAGATCGGATTTGGTTAATACGGTGATGCCCTGGCGAACGGAAAGCAGTCGGCAGATGTCGAAGTGCTCGCGCGTCTGTGGCTTGATCGATTCATCTGCCGCAATAACCAGAAGCACCAAGTCAATCCCGCCGATTCCGGCGAGCATATTGCGCACGAAGCGCTCGTGCCCGGGAACGTCGACAAATCCCAGCCTCAGGTTCTCGCCGTTTTGGCCGGGAAGTTCGAGGTGAGCAAATCCAATGTCGATCGTGATGCCGCGGCGCTTTTCTTCTTCAAGCCGGTCGGCATCAATACCGGTCAAAGCCTTGACTAGCGCGGTTTTGCCATGGTCGATGTGCCCGGCGGTGCCAACGATAACCGACTTCATTAGAAAGGACAGTATAGTCGGAAGAACGCGGCTGATGTGGCGTGTGTCAGTTACCGGCCGCTTGCGTCTTTCTCGACGGGACTTCGCGCGCGCCTAAAAACGCGTCTTTCAAAGGCCTCTCCGAAGCCTGCCAGAGTTTGATGACTTCGAAAACAATCACTGTCGCGTAGGTGACCGCGATCCAAACACACACGGCCTCGATTGGCAGCCCGGCCCACGCCCCAATAAACAAGCCCATCATTTGTTGCTGCTGGTAACCCCACCAGCCGTAAGGAACGGCCAGGGTCGCCTCCCAAAACAGGCTCACGAGCAGAATAATGAACAGCGTCAGGCTCAAGGCCCGCCAATTGATGACCGGCCGAGCAGAGGGAAAGAAGCTGACCGCCGGGACAATGCCGCCCGCCACGAGAAGAGTGAAATATCCAGGGAAACCCGGACTATGCGAAACGAATTTCTTGTAAGCAATGGCAAGCCCGGTCAGGGCCAATCCCAACACCAAAGATGTCGGATGAAACTGCAACAGCCGCCGGAGCTTTTTCGCTTCCGCCGGATAGTCAGGCACGTTATACGCGAGCAGCCAGTATTCGTCGAGCCAAACGTAAATCAGCAGCACCGCAATGAACCCGGTTAAGTAAAAGACGTACTCCTCAATGGGCACCGGCCCGCCCAAGGCTGGCGCTGGAATTCGCAGAGTGGCGGCGGGGTTCCGGTAAGTAAAAAAGCGATTGGCAAAGAAGTAGTCCAACGCGCAGCCGGCAATAAACAGGACCGAGATTGTGCGCGAGAAGGCTCGCTTAGGAATTTTTATCCCTTCTTGCGGAACGAACCACCATCCGATCACGATGATCGGAATAATGAACAGCAGCAGGCTCACGGTGTATCCGTACGGCGTAGCGTCGGCAGGTGGAATCTGTGTAGGCGCCGGGATCCGCACGGTGTGCAGGGCGATCCCTGCCGGCACCGCGACCATCGCAAGCATGGCAACGACGAGTAACGCATTATTCTGCGGATCAGAAGAACTACGCGAGGAAGGTCTGGACATAAGAGGCACCTCCCGGAATTTCCGAAAATTCTGCATCACAGTGCCCTTATACCGCAAGCATTATTACTAGAATTGCGGCTCTCCTCGGATCACCGCACAACTCACTCTTTCCTCCATTTCTGCAAGATGCGACAATAGAACATCCCATGACCTCTTTAGCCACTCCTGCCATCACAGGAGATCTCATCCGCCAACACGGCCTTACGCCCGAAGAATATGAAAAGGTCAAGAAACTGCTCGGCGGACGCGAGCCTACGATTACCGAACTCGGCATCTTCAGCGTGATGTGGAGCGAGCACTGCTCATACAAATCCTCTCGAGTGCATTTGAAGCGCTTGCCCACCCGCAGCCGCCACGTGTTGCAGGGACCGGGAGAAAATGCAGGGATCATCGACATCGGCGATGGCTGGGCCTGCGCATTTAAGATCGAGTCGCACAATCATCCATCGTTCATCGAGCCGTTTCAGGGTGCCGCGACCGGAGTAGGTGGAATTCTGCGCGATATCTTCACCATGGGTGCGCGTCCGGTTGCGGTGATGGACTCTCTGAGATTTGGACCGATCACCACTGATGTGGGGACGGGGCTTCGCCCCGTCCAGCCGGGTCAGAGACCCGGCTCCACACAAACTGAGATTCACAAGAATCATTCCGTCCTCGAAGGCGTGGTCAGCGGCATTGCGTCTTACGGAAATTGCTTTGGAGTGCCCAATCTAGGTGGCGAGACAAAGTTTGAGCCTTGCTATTCCGGCAATCCGCTGGTGAATGCGTTCGCGCTCGGCCTGGTGCGCAAGGATCAGATTTTCTACGCACGAGCTGCTGGCGAAGGCAATCCAGTGATTTACGTCGGTGCCAAAACCGGGCGCGATGGAATTCACGGCGCGACCATGGCGAGCGAAGAATTCAGCGAGGCTTCGGAAGCCAAGCGGCCCAACGTGCAGGTTGGCGACCCCTTTCTCGAGAAATTGCTTCTCGAGGCCTGCCTCGAAGCCATGCAAACCGGTGCGATTGTCGGCATTCAAGATATGGGCGCCGCCGGCCTAACTTGCTCCACCTGCGAAATGGGCGCGCGCGGGCACGTTGGAGTCGAGATCGAGATGGATCGCGTGCCGCAGCGAGAAACCGGCATGAGTGCATACGAAATCATGCTGAGCGAGTCGCAGGAACGCATGCTGCTGGTTGCCCAGAAAGGACGAGAGGAGGAAGTGTTCCGCGTTTTCGAAAAATGGGGGCTCGACGCTGTCGAAGTCGGACGCGTGACCAACGACGGCAAAATGCGTGTGATGGAGCATGGGGAAGTTGTGGCCGAGATTCCCAACGAAGCGCTGACGGATGACGCGCCTTTGTATAAGCGTCCCTTGCAGCGCTGGGAACCGCCGGTCCCGCGCGAGATGCCGGAGCATATCAAGCTGAGTGGATCCGGAGACCTCACGGAGCATCTCAAGCAGCTTCTGGCCAGCCCGAATATTTGCAGCAAGCGCTACATTTGGCAGCAGTACGATTCGATGGTGCAGACCAACACAGTCGAAGGTCCCGGCGCAGG
>Ga0209687_1000360_pt1 | contig 15467 bp, 15 predicted proteins | sample GraSoiAngelo_136_FD_185893 | JGI IMG/M metagenome (GOLD analysis project Ga0209687, IMG submission 185893) | Grasslands soil microbial communities from the Angelo Coastal Reserve, California, USA - 14_0929_09_20cm (SPAdes) (version 2) | ecosystem: Environmental > Terrestrial > Soil > Grasslands ...
CCAATCAAGCCGTGATATCAGCAATCGGCTTCGAATTGGCTGGCACGGGATTCCTTCGGATTTTTGGACCGCGATCCGAGAGCCTCGCTTATCAGCGCCATAATCGTGCGGCGATTCTGAGCAATCACTTTGAGCCACGCCCATTTACCCATCTGCGGGAAATAAATTCCGCGAAAACAGAGACGCGCGATGAGTATGTTCAGTTTGTGTCCGAGCGGTTTGTCTCGTATCGAATTCACGGCGAGCGCTATGGCTTCGGGGCTATATGACGTTGCCCACGCGCGATCTACTTCCGAATGGGTCTGCTCGATACTCATCTTTAACGGGGTGTGGGCCATTCGGTAAGGTTGGAAGTCCAGCCAGTGCTCCGGCCGAGTGAGCCGCCCTGCAAGCTCCAGCCGTTTGTATAACGGCGTCGAAGGGAAAGGTATGAGGATGCCGAATACAGGCAAGCCCGGAGGCCAGGTGCGAATTTGCTCGAGCGTACGATCCGCCGCGCCAGGGGTGTCGTTGTCCAGGCCAAAGATGAATGAGGTGATCGCGTGGACGTCGCGCTGGGCGAGTCTCTCGAGCACCGCCTTGTACTCATCCGGCTTATTGAATCCCTTGTTAGCAATCGCGAGGTTGGTGGTGTCAATGGACTCCATGCCGATGAATATCCACTTGCCTCCCGAGGCGGCTATGAGGTCGACGAGCTCTTCGTCGCGCAAAAGGTTGGCGCTGATCTGTGCAACCCAATTCATCTGCGCGCCCGCCGCTATGATATCGCGCAGCAACGACTTGGTGCGCTTGACGTTGATGGCGAAATTGTCGTCGATGAAGAACACCGCTATTTGACCGCTTTCTCGCCTGGCCCTGGCTTTAAGCCGAAGCAATTCACTCACTACGCTCTCGTTGGTGCGAAACCTTATCGAGTCCCCGAAGAAGCCGGTTACGGTACAGAACTCGCAGCCGTATGGGCATCCCCGCCCCGATTCAACCGGTATCAGCCGAAAAGTTCCCCATCCGCCCGGGAGGTGTTTCAGCATCCGGGTAAGGAACTTTGGGACAAGATTGAACTGTGTCAGATCCATCGATTCCCATGGAATGATCGGATATTGATCCAGACTGGGCTTCCGTTCCTTACCGGTCTCGTCGACTGGTGTATAGATTTCCTTGAGTTCGCCGCGCGCGGCATCTTCAACGATGCGCGGCCAGGTCTCGTCGGCTTCTCCAAGAGCGACCGCATCCGCGTGGCGTGGCCCGCCGGTTCTCCCGAGCGCTTCATCCGGCGCCTCGGTGACGTGTGGTCCGCCCATCACAACGGGCACACCGGTGGCGCGAATCGCATCAGCCAGTTTATAAGCCTTCTGAATCATCCTCGTCATCGCGCCGATTCCCACGAGACCGATTTGTTGCTCGCGCACAAACTGCGCAATACCTTCTTCATCAATCCGCTGAGCATTGCCATCGATCAATAGAACTTCGTGTTCGGGAGGAGTAAGCGACTGGAGCAGGAACATCCAGAGATGTGGCATGAAATTGCGGGTAATCCCGTTGTCGGGATTGAAGAGTAAGATTTTCATGGCACCCCTTATCTGCGGAAGAATCTCCACGGAGCGAAGAGTCTACTACTTTATTGGCATTATCAGAAGGCATCCTGGGCGGGCGGGGCGGGCGTGGTGGGCGAGCGAAGCAGGGGGTGAAAATACCCTGGCAGCGCGCTCTCACTCTAACGCCGAACCAGGCCGCCTTCCTCGCGACTAAGTCGCGTGCGAATCGGCCTGGCGCGTTTTTCCTCAATTGAGGGTTCTTGTCTTTGGAGTTCCGTGTGTGAAAAGCTCGGTCCTTTGGCTCAGTGGTCTATTGGCTCAGTGGTCTAAAAGATAGAATCGCGAGATTATCAATGCGCGATTGATATGTTTTGGATTTGTGAGAAATGCAGCTCTAGAAATAATGTCGGGGCGGCATCGTCCCTGCCTGCCCTGTTGCGCGGAGAGGTCTCGCAACAAGCCGGCCTGAGAGCCCTGCGACAAGAGCCTCAATCTTCTGCTCTCCCATCCTTCCTTCATCGAGCTTATCTCTACGTGAAGGGCGCAGCGGCGTTCACGCTGATGGCTCCCGGCTGTTGGGGCGATAGTCGGAATATACCGCCGTTAACGTCCCCCCTGAGCGCGATTGACTTCAACAACCCGATTTTCAAGCTCGACCCGGACACGCTACGCATAGAAGGCGACCCCTCACGTGCCGTCTATCCCGCGTTGATAGGAGCCGATCATGCTAGCTCGACGCCCGCCGGCAACGAGAGATTGATCTGGCCGAAGCCAGCCGGTCCGCCGGAACCGAGAAGCTTATCGGCGATAAAACAATCGCGGCCTCGGGTGCGGTTGCTGACGGCATTCGAGGCGCGACCAAAGACAGAGGCCCAGGGCCTGCGACACTGGGCAAGGTAGTTGGCGCCGGAGTCGAAGTTGCAGGAGCCGCGGGCGGAGCTTACATTCAGTACAAATCCATTCAAGACAAGGCGGCAGGCCAGACGAGTGCGGCAAACGTCTCGGCCGGCAAGATGATCAACAACCAAGAACGTGCCTCAGCCGGTATGACCGCAAACCAAGATACCTACGTCAACCAGATGACTGAGATTCATCAGAGATACGCCCAGGATCAGATCTCAGCGGTGAAGGCGGGCTCAGAGCAAGCAGCGGGCGGCGCCACACGCGGCACATCTATAACAACTGGGGGCATCAATCGTGGGGCGTCGCTTGAAATGCGAGCGAACCAAGCCGTGCTTGAAGGCTCGATCACCGCCGCGGGACAGATGCGAGACGCATCGCTGCATGCGGCGAAGCTGCATATGGCTTCAACTATTGTTCATCAGATAAGCCGCGACGCGGCGCGGAGAATTGAGCAGGGCCTGACTCTTCGGTATTGAGTGCGTCCGAGGTTGCGGACTCATGAAATGGCAGCGATATTCGAGGTATGACGGCCACACGAAATTTGCCTCGGAAGCTTTCCAGATTGACCGGATCGACAAGGATGGCGTTGTTCTTTGCCGCGGTCACCATCTATCTGTTACCGGTGCCGATTGACCATAATCTATTGGTCGGTACCACGGTTATCATGAAGGCGGTGCCTGTATCGGATCGCGATGCTGGTTGGACTGTACGAGTGCCTCTTTAAGGCGGTGTACGCGGTAACGTCTAGCCAAACCTTCTTGGGACCATGTTTCAAGTCTCTAACCGCACAGTGTCCGAAACCTCAGCAAGACAGTACTTTCCAATACAACTTCAGTAGCACCCTAACATCAAGCGATTAGATTGGTTTGACTTGTAGAGGTAGCAAAAGGGACCTGTGGCGCAACGTACGCGTGCCGACAGCGCGTACAGTGCCGAGCCGCAAAAGTCGATTGCACCACATCGGTTTGGTGATATAATGCAGGGCTGCGACGTTTACGCGCATACGATCTGTAGCGTCTCTTCGAGGTCGGATAAGGTTAGCTGGCGAATCACGGCCGGGACCTCCATCGTTTATAGAGTTTTAGTTTTCGTGTTCAGCGGGTGGCAAAGCGTATGGAGTCACACTAAGGTTATGATAATTGAATGCACGAACCAATCGTCGTGACAAATAGGCTGAGCAAGGTCTATGCTCCGTCCACTCTAGCGGTCGATGAAGTGAGCTTGCGGATCGAGCGTGCCGAGTTCTTTTCCATTCTCGGGCCAAGTGGTTGTGGCAAGACCACACTGCTTCACTTGATTGGAGGGTTCTTAGATCCAACTTCCGGTGAGATTCTGATCGACGGCGTTAAGATGAATGCTGTTGCTCCTGAGCATCGACCCGTGAACACAGTGTTTCAGAACCTCGCGTTATTTCCGCACTTGAATGTTTATCAGAATATTGCGTTTGGATTGAAGGTGAAAGCGATGGTGGCGAGTAGAATCGAAGCCATGGTTGGCGAAATCATTCATACTCTAAAGTTGGATGGCTTGGAGCGAAGAAAGCCGGCGGCCCTGAGTGGCGGCCAGCAACAGAGAGTGGCTCTGGCTCGTGCATTGGTGAATAGTCCCAAAGTGCTTCTCTTGGATGAGCCCTTGCGGTCCATCGACGCCGTTCTCAGACGGCGGTTACTCAGAGAATTCGCCGCCTTACAGGATCAACTCGGGATGACCTTCGTATTTGTTACACACGATCAAGCTGACGCCCTTGAAGTCTCAAAGAGAATCGCGGTCATGAATGCCGGCAGAATCGAACAAGTTGGTTCGCCCGAAGCCCTTTACCAACGGCCGATAACGCCGTTTGTAGCTCGCTTCTTTGGCGAAACGAATGACTTGAGTGGCCTATGTGTAGAGCGACGGGGCGACTTGGCTAAAATCCAAACCGGTCCAACGACTACGTTCTGGGGAACGTCTGCGGACGATACAACCCCAGGCAAGGCGGTCGCATGCTTTGTTAGACCGCAAGAGATCTCGATGAGCGGAGTTGATCAGTCCATTGATACGAAAGTGTTTGAGGGTAGAGTCATTCGGAGAAGATTCTTCGGCGATCGAATTAGATATCTCATTAGGGTCGAAGAACACCTGGATATCGAGTCTCATGTAGTCCTAAATAATGCGGCGAACCAATTTGACATCGGACAGAGAGTAGCCGTCGGATGGGCTCCAAGCTCGTGTCTTTGCTTTGTAGATGAAGATCGAGAAAAAAGAAAATCGAATATTCTCCTTTGAGAGTTGGATCAGCGCTGCGCCGCTAACTCTCTTTCTTGTCTGTTTCTTCTATGTTCCGGCGGGCTTGTTGCTCGTTGCGAGCTTTCTTAAGAAGGGCGAGGGAGATAGCATCCTCCTAGTCTTTACGGTGGAGCACTACGTGCGGTTGGTATCGGATGCATTCTATGTTTCCGCTATTGTTAAGAGCCTGGTCGTCTCAGCGGTAGTAGCGTTACTCTGCGGTGGTCTGGCTTTCCCTCTCTGCTATATGTTGGCTTTTCGGTGGTCTCGGTCAGCCAGCAGACAAGTATTGATCTTGCTGATGGTTCCGTTTTGGACAAGCTATCTGGTGCGGACGTTCGCCTGGATGTCGATTCTTGGCGATAAGGGGCTGTTAAACGAACTCCTCATTTGGTTGGGAGTCATCAAGAACCCTCTACCTTTGCTCTACAGTTGGTTGTCGGTCATACTGTCAATGGTCGGATTCTATCTTCCTTTCATGATTGTCGCAATCTACGCCAGTCTGTTGCGGATCGATAGGACATTGTTGATGGCTGCGCGCGACCTGGGTGCCACAAGTTGGGGTGTTATTCGTAAGGTCCTGCTACCCCTCGCGGCGCCAGGATTCTTCGCAGGGTTCGTATTCGTTTTTGTTCCGTCACTCGATGAGTTCGTGTCTCCTCAAGTCTTGGGAGGGTCGAATAACTTCTTAATCGCAAACTTCATTTCTACGTTCTTCAAGAATTCCTTTGAATATTCGTTTGGGTCAGCGCTAGCGTTCGCCTCGCTTACCTTCGGACTCTGCGTTCTTCTGGTGGTTAGAAGAGTAGCGGGAGTGAGCAAACACCATGATTAACAGAGTGGCGAACAGACTGTTGAGTGTTGGGGGTTGGGGCGCTACCTTGCTGTGTCTCACGATTCTATTCTTGCCATTGTTTGTGCTGGTTGTTTTTTCCTTCAATCGCTTTCCGTACGGGGTGTTCCCGCTGAAAGGATTCACTTGGCAGTGGTATCAAAAGTTGCTGCGCAATGACAACATCGTACGGGCGATCCTGAACAGTATATACATCTCGAGCTTTGCAACCATCGCAGCACTCATTTTGGGATCTCTTGCGGCATATGCATCTGACAGGGCTATTAAGATGAAGGTAAGGTTTGAAGCATTCTTGTACGTGCCGATGATAGCACCGGGCATCATTCTCGGCATTTCGTTGGCGTTCTTGTTTCACTTGCTCAACCTGCGTCTCGGCCTTTGGTCCGTCGTGTTCGGACACGTAACCTTTCTAGCGCCCTTCGTTTTTGTGCTCGTATCAGCGAGCTTGAAACGATTTGACAGACGACTTGAGCTGGCGGGTCGCGACTTGGGGGCGACGGGGCGTCAAGTCTTTTGGCTGATAACACTCTCCGTACTGAAGCCCACCTTCCTGGCCGCAGCACTCTTCTGTTGGACGCTCTCTTTCGAGGAATTCATAGTCACGTTCTTTACTATTGGCAGCGACTCAAATCTCTCGATGGAGGTGTTTTCGAAATTGCGGGTCGGGGTGACGCCAGAACTGAACGCGCTGGGCACCCTGCAAATCCTCGTTGCCGTGATTGTTGGTATATGGGTTTCATCGAAGCTGGAGGGAGTACTCGATTGAAACCCTGGAAAGGGGTGAGAAATGAGAATCAATGATCTCGAGGAAGATTCTTCGGCCGTGCCTGAGCGAGAGGGCCGTATTGTGCGAAGGAAGTTTATACGACAGATGGCGAAAGCGGCTTTGAGTTCGGGTGTAGGGCTCACCCTGCTGGGGTGTCCAAGAAAGAACTCTACGATAGATTCAATCAAAGACTTCAAGATAACAAAGCAGCCACCAAAGGAACTAACCGACTTGAGCATGCTATGTTGGACCGACAATGCTCTGGACGAGTTTGTCGGACCCTTCGAGAGTCAATACGGCGTCAGAATTAAGCGAACCTATTTTGAGGGTAATGCCAACGCCTTTGAAAAAATGAAGCTGGGCGGCACTCAGGTATACGACATCGTCCAGTGTGATGCACTATGGCCACAAAAATATGCAGAAGCCGGGTTGGTGGATCCAATCGACTTCAGAGACTATCCTGATTCATATCCAACTCCCTGGGACTGTTTTAAACAACCTGCGTATCAGATGTACAAAGGAGAATGGTATGCATTTCCAAACTGCTGGGATGCCGTCGGTGTTGGATACAATACCGAAAAGGTTAGGCCTGCGCCCACAGGCTTCGACGCCCTGTGGGATAAGAAGTACAAAGGTCAGGTTGCTTTCCCGATTGTCGAAGATAACACCGTACAAGTGGCCGCATTACATCTTGGCTACGACGATATTTACTGTTTGACGCAGGAACAGTTAAGCGCCTGTTACGCGGATCTGGTGCTCCTGCGGAGTAATGCGAGGAAGCTATACACCGATCTAAACGAGATTGAGCAGTTATTTGGAAGGGACGAAGCAGCTCTGGGCCTTGTTGTAATCAGTTGGGTCATACTGAAGCTCAAGAAGCAGGGTTTGCCGTTCGAACTCTTCACGCCCCGTGTCACTCAGGGTTGGGTCGACACATACATGATCTCGTCCGGCTCAACGCACAAAGAAATGGCCAAGTTCTTTATTAATTGGTACACGAGCCCTGTGTCGCAAATGAACTTTCTCAAAGTTGAATCTAAGCGAACTTGTCAGGCAGGAGTTAGACGCTTCCTGACTCAGGCAGAGATCGATTTCTATGGAATGAATAATCCTGCTGATGTCCTAGCAGGCCTATTGCTGTATAAGCCAACCTGCAGAGCCGAGAAGTACGCCGAAATCCTCGCAAGGCTAAAGGTTTAGTGGACCGGGAACCAGATGATAAACATTTTAGCCGAGCGCTTAGGCACACCCATATCCTTCGCTGGAGACGCAGAACGTGGTAGAGGTCTGCAACGGGTATCCGGCATGGATCGCTTATTGGTCGAGTTTCTTCTCGATCCAAGGGCCCGCGACATTTATGGAGATTCCTTAAACGACGCTACGCAACTAAAGGATGTAATGACTTGGTATGTTGATATGTATAGCGGTAGGCAGTATGACCGCGTTCAGCTTAATGCACTTAACATCATAAAACACTTATGGTATGGGAAGAGGCATGCGGGAATCTATCCGTTCTTGCACGAGTTCTACGATAAGCAGTTTCAAGCCAGTCCAGCCACCTTCTATAAGGGCTATCGTGACCACTTCGTTCACCAACTAAGGGTCTTCAATCTGGGCCTATATCTCTATCTGGGATGCCCGGTTCTAAAGAGCGCTGTTAGTACGTGGATAGAATCCGTAATCCCAGGCATTGACGACGCCACGAGCCTGTCCATGTTCGTAATGACCTGGAAAGTGGCTTCGCTCTTTCATGACGTAGGTTATCTGTTCGAGGTCAGCAAGGAGAATGTTGAGACCCACGAGACGCGATTTGTGAAGATACTCAATGAATATACAAGAACCCCGCTGTTGTCGTTCCGCGATGATAGTAGAGGAGTTCGACCTTCTTCGCATTCATTGCGCTGGGGTTCTCAGTTGGAAAGCCGATTGCGGACAAGGGCCAATTTCGTTCCGCCGGAAGAAATCGAGACGATTGATAATCTCGCGAAATATGAATTCGCCAATGGCCCTATCCATAGCAAGATGAATGAAAGGGCAAAGCATACAAAATTATTTGGAGAAGAGACTGAAGGCCTTCTGCTCTATTTCGACTTCTTTCGAAAACACTACGCGAATACGAGGGACAGCTTCGTCGATCACGGGATTGTGGGTGCCCTTGCGCTGAAGTTCTTATACACGCATTTTAAGAACTATGCAGACCATTTACTAAAGCAATCAGCCTCCTTAGAAGCGGATGCTCAGTTTCGGGACGCGTTCAGCTATCTTAAAGAGATAGCCAACGACCTAATCCCAGAAACCCTCCTTGATGAGGCAACCTCAGCCATCGCACTGCATAACGTAAACAAATCCCTTCTGGATCGTGATTCCAACTTAGGTAGGAAAGCGATTGCCGAGGGCATCTACTACGATAGCTTCTCGATTCGCCTCGATACAAACCCTATCTCCTTCCTCCTTTGCCTCGCTGATTACTTACAGGACTGGGGAAGGCCGCGAAACTGTGCGGTAACCGACCGCAAGAGTCTATCTCTAGATGAGAATGACATAATAATTGGTTTCTATGGCGGTAAGATACTTCCCATCATCGAGACGCAGCCTCAGGCAGCACTTGAGCGAGTTGAGAATGATTTGAAGGTACATTTGAATCCCGAGGATGTAGATCGCGTTTTCTGCGGAGCGGACCTCCTAGATGTCGTCTTAGAGTGCACCCGGGCGATACGAGAGAATGCGCCATCGGAATACGAAAGCGGTGCAGAGGAGCAACTAAAGCGCCTGGCTGCGGTCATCGGACAGTTCACGAAGGAAATGAAAGAGGTTGGGCTGCTCGAACAAGGTCTACAACATTCTGAGAGACTGCGCCGGTTGGCCGCTGCTACGGCTGCAGTCGACATTCTGACCGATCCAAACAGCGATGACTCCTTGCGAGCTCAGATTATGTCTCAGTTCGGCGCCTTGGTCGACTCGACTCTAAGAGCGGTCGCTCAGGAGGGCGGTCCTTTTGAGTCGCTATCGTACGACGGGTTAGATAGGTACTTAAAGTGGGTGGACCGCACACGTCACCGGTACATAGGTGATACGGTGTACCTAAAGATCACAGGCGAAAACCTAAGACCATTCCAGTTGATGGTTAGAAGTATTTACGAGAATGATCCTCGGCTTCCAGCGTTGCCGCTGGGACCCCGTGAGCGCGTCTTAGCACAGGCATTTCAACTTAGCAAGGACAGGCTGTTTTCCAATTTGAGGATTAATCTAGATGATGATCCAGATCAACACGAGTCGATCGTCGCCAAGACCCTGCACGCTCTAAGAACTGGAAGCGACGAGTACGATCTTGTGACATTGCCGCACAGGTTGATTGGCGAACTCGTTGAATCCGATCTCATCGAACCACTCGATCAATTTGCCGGAGGAGCGAACTTAAAGAAGGAAGACTATTTCTTTTTTGACGTAACGTGCTCGTACCAAGCTTCCTGTGATGAGAAAAGCAGAATCTATGGTGTACCGTTTTCGACTCTCACGATGATCCTGTGTGTCAGGAAGAATTGGAAAGACCTCTGCCGGATTCCGGACATAGAGACTTGGAGTGACTTCTTCCATGTTGTTGAGAACTTTGGTTCCCTGACGAAGCAGAAGCTTCGAACTGCTGTCAAACCGATTTGCGTGCGACCGAAGGGTCACATTTCTCTTTGGTATGAATGGCTAAATCTAGTGTATGGTTCGGTGACTTCCAGTTCAGAGCCTCTAAACTTGGAAGAGTCGTTAGAATTCCTGAACGAGCCCGAGGTCGCGACCGCGACGCAGAAGTTTTTTGGCCTAAAGGAATTTTCGCCCGAGGATGTACTTTCTTCTCGCTATTGGGATGAAGAAATCCTGCTTTTCAAAGAAAACAAGCTCTACATGTGCTTTGCATGGACTGACAGCGCGTATGATATCGACAAACACTTCGCCGGTGATAGCCACGGTGACATTGAGTTTGTACCCATCCCTCGCAGCGATTCGACTGATCGGCGCCATTTCCAAGTCGAGGGCTGGTCATTCTTCATCCCGAAGAATTCAAAAAACAAGCAGTTGGCATTCAAGTTTGCACAGACGTGGGCTACAGACTACGAACTCCAGAAGAACTGGACTCTGCTTGGCGGGTGTTCACCATTGAAGTCGGTCTATGAGTTGGAGGCACTGCAACAAGTACCGTATATTCACGCGTTCAAGGAAACAATCTCAGGCATCCCGTTCTTCAAGGAAAGGCATCGTCAAGCCAATGAAGTCGCATCGATACTATATGAGGAGATGGCGCGGTCGTTGAGGAATACAGGTTCGTTCAAGGAAAAGAGTTTGAGGAAGCGAGCGGGTGTTGTAATCAAAGGCGTTAGAGAGAGGCTGCTTGGACAAGGGTCGATGAACCAGTCCGGAGGAATCTAAAATGATTAGCGCACAGTTTGACCGAAATTGTTGCAAGATTGACCGGAGTCTCCGGTACGGAGAGTACTTCATGGAGCGGGCCTTCGGAGAGTGGGTGTGGTTCAAAGGACACCCACAACCCTTTCTTGACTTGGTTATGTCGCATGGTGCTGTCCCGTTTGGTCATTGCCATCCCCGACTCGTGGAAGCCTTGAAACGCGAAGCAGAACTCGTGGATAACAACTACCCTTTTCCCAACAAGAATCAAGTTGAGTTGGCGGAGCGCCTTCTTAGCGTTGCCCCACTTGAGCAGGATGAATACGAAGTGCTAATTAACATCAGCGGTAGCTTTGTTGTGGACAAGGCTATCGAGCTGTCGCGCATCGTTACTGGTAAAGCAGCCATTGCCAGCTTCGATAAGGCATTTCATGGATCAACATTGAGCCTTCTACCCGCCACAGACGCTTGTTTCGTAGATCATTCTGAGCTCATGACTGAGGCCTCGATCAAGATTCCATTTTGCGAAGAGAGCCGCTGTCCCCAAGGTAGCCCGAGCAGTCGAACCTGTGGCTGTCTTGAGACATCTGAACGCATCATCAAAGCGAACCAATCCTCACTCGCGGCGTTGTTGGTCGAGCCCATTCAGGGATCGGCAGGAAACATCTTACCGGCGTCGGGCTATCTAAGAGCGATTCAGGAGATTTGCGAGCGCCATAACGTGCTGTTCGTCGTCGATGATCTGCAAGTAGGCTTAGGAAGGACCGGCAGGGTCTTCTCTATAGAGAACTTTGGAGTTGAGAACCCAGACATTATTGTCACTCACAAGGGACTCGGTGGGGGCTTTTACCCCCTCGTTGCATTGATCGCCCGGAAGAGCATTTTTTCGGCGGTGAGTCGCAATCCGCTCAACGCTACAGTTTTCGGTGGAGCATTTCTGAATAATGCATTCGGATGTGGCATTGCTCTGGAGGTCTTAGACATACTGCTGGCCGATGGCGTTCTTGAACGCGTGAAGGAGAACGGCGATTACTTCCTACTGGGTCTGCAAAACCTCTTTTCGAATCACCCACTCATCAGCAGGGCTTACGGACTCGGATACGTAATAGGCATGGAGCTAACGTCGCCCGATGAAGAGTGCCTTTCAAGGGCCGACATCGCCCGGGAAATCATAGCCGAAGGAATGCGTCAGCACGTTATTCTCTATTCGCGAGGTGGTGACGGTGAACGCATAAAGCTCTCCCCTTCGCTAACTATGGACCGGGCTGTTATTGATATAGCTCTCGAGAAGATACGGGGTGTTGTGGCTACTGCATCTGAGTCGCTCTTGTTGCAATCCGTGAGCCGCCCCATTGGGGGACGAAACAGAGACGGCACACGTGGTCTAGCGTTCGCAGGAAGCAGTTAACCGGACGTAAGGTGGGTAGAGATCAAGAGATGACGAGCGACCTTGCTCAGCTTTTCACTTGAGGAACCAGCCTCACTGCCTGCCAACAATGAGGTGCGATTGAGCAACTTGGCTAGTGGGTCATTACCGCCTCAGGCAAAGACTCGACGGCGGCTTCGGTTGAAGTGTTTACTTAGTACGGTTGGTTCACCGATGACCTTTCGTTGTGTTCACCTCCCGCGTGGCGACGGGTCGCGATCGGTCCGATCATCGCTCCTGGTCGGCTGGGAACGGGTATCCTCTCCAGGCCGATTTGAGCGGTCGTAGGTAGGCGTCCGTTTCCTGCTCTTGGGTTGCCGCTCGTTGTTCATACCAACGTTCAGCAAGGCTCGCCGCATCCGTGAATTCCTTGCTGATCGTGCTGGAGTACGGCATCTTCTCGGCGAAGTCTCGCATCTCCGCGATCTGTTGCTTGGTCAGCATCGGAACTACCCTGTCGACCGACATCCCCTGCCGCTCGGCAGTGATCCTCGAGTATCCGTTCCATCACCAGCGAGAAATCCGCCGCCCCGGGTCGCCTGGTTCTCTGCTCGGCTTTGTTGCAGCCTCGCCGCATCCAGCAATTGTCTCTGCTCCTGCTTCTGTTCCCGGCTGTCGGTGAAATATCGGATAATCGTCTCCAACGCATTCTTGGGAGAGACTTCGTTGAGACTCTTTGTATGAGCAAACCGTGATTCCAAAGTACCGGCCTTGTACACCGTGGACAGCCGTCGCTAGTCCAACCGAACTCCATTCACCTCAAAGTGGCGGTTCCTGGGTAAGCCGTAGGTCCGCCCGGCGGTCTCATCGGCTGCGGGAAGGGCTGTCCCGATCCGACCGATCAGTACGTGATTCCGTTTGAGATGGCGATTGCTCCTTCGAGCGGTTGCGGGATCAAAAGCGTGAGCTTGCTGAGACACTCTGGCGGCGTCGACTGCTTCCCGTTCTCGAAGCCCTCGTTCAGCCTGACTCGCCGCGTCGTTGAATTCGATTCTGTCTTTATTCAGAGCCGGCAGCTTCTCCGCAAACTCTCTCACCTCGGCGATCTGCTGGGAGGTTAGCCAGGGAGCCACTTGGCGCGGCGATACTCCTGCCGCGCGGGAATAATCGCTCATTATCCTGTCCACCGCGCCGCGGAAGTCTCGGGCTTTGTCGGCACGCTCTTCGGCACGATCCAGTTGTTTTCTCAACGCGTCCGCAAGTTCCCTCTGTTCTTTCTTCTGCTCGGCGCTGTCGGTGAAGTGCCTTATGATGGTCTCCAATGCGCTTCGCGGAGAAACTTCCCGGATGCTCTTTGTGTAGTCCAGTCCGCGAGAATCCTTGAGTGGAAGCTGCCTGAACTCGCCAAACCGCCGCGCGTTGTCGAGCCGTTCTCTCTCCTTGACCATCTCAAGCTTCGCCATGACCGAGCAGCCTTTGACCCGGCACAGCGCCTCCGGGCTTGGGTTGGCGAGCAGCTTGTCCTTGACCTGTTCGAACACATAACGCAAAAGCGGACCGTCCAAATTGCGGTTGGCGATCTCATCCATTCTTGCGAGTTCGTCCTTTTGATAAACCGGCGCGGGCACAACCTTCCCTTCGGCAGTTCGGGTCCCTTGCATTTGGGTGACCTGTGTTCCGGCTATCTCATATCTGAGTTCTGCCGCGCCAAGACCCTTGTTGATGCTACGCTCCTTGGACGTCAGATCAGATGCTTCTGCATCTCGCCTTTCACATCCTGCCATCCTGCCTATAGTCGATCTGCCCCTGGATGGTTGAGGGTGTGACCGCTAAGGTATTGTTCCAGCGTCGCGGCGACACTGCTTTGACCCTCGTGCAATTCCGTCTGGCCTTCGGCAGATCGTTCTTTTCCGGGCCCTGAGTCGACGCGGGCCTTATTAATATGCGCTCGGGCATTAATGCGCCCGGCGCCTTTGAAGCGCTAGCGGGGGCGTGATATATTCCGCCCGCTTCGCGAGCCGCACTCGGAGCGGGTTAGAGCCGAAGCGTTGGCAGGTGAGAGTCGCGATCTCGATAAGACTTCATCACTCGAGCACACAGTACAAAACTGGAGAAAGCGGCCTTTTGCTGAGGGCTCGCAGCGTTCCGCTCAGTAGCCGTTTCGCTCAGTAGCCGGTCCGCTTAGTAGCCGTTCCGTTTTCAATGAAAAGGCTAACACTATCGATCCTGCTCTCCGTCGTTACGGCGGCCGCCATCATGTGCGTGCTGACTCCGGTAGCCAGAGCTGAAAACGTCGTCCTGGCAGCATCTTTGCTGCCGTCGAGAGAGATTCCACCGATCATAAACGCGGATCAGTTCGCCAGCGGATCCGTTACCATCACACTCGATCTGACCCGCGATTCGGCTAACAATATCACCGCCGCCAGGGCTCGGTTTGACGCTCTTCTCTCCAACTTTCCTCAAGGCGAGGTCGTAATCCTGGCGCATATTCACGAAGGCGGGGCTACGGTAAATGGACCCATCAGGGTCGACACCGGTATAAACGCCGATGTACCGGTTTTGCTTCCCAACGGCGTCGGAGCGTTCACTCGCGGAGACATAATCGTGCCGCCGGCTCTGGCGGCTCAGATCGTGAACAATCCCGCGGCTTTTTATTTCAACGTTCATACAGTTATCAACCCGGGCGGAGCGATGCGAGGTCAGCTAATTCGACAAACCGCCGGCGCGACAATGTTGGTCCCGACGCTTTCTCAGTGGGGCGGGCTGTTGATGTTTTTGCTGTTGCTCGCGGCCGCCGCTACATTTTTATCGGGCCGGCTGAGAGCCCCCTACGCGCCACTTGAAAGCAGCACACCCGTGGCCGGGGCTTCATTGCTTAACGCGCGCTTTGACGCGCGACTTTTCGTGAAGGTGTTGATTAGTTCGGAAGCAGTGGTGACGTTTCTCCTGATCGCTATGCGGTACAACGTAGCTGCCTCCGATGTTGCGGGTTCGCTTGCTTGCGGAGTCGTAGCGGCTTTCATCATTCACTTGCTTATGCTGAATGCAATGCGGCACTAATATAGATCGTTCAACGGAGCCCAATGTCCAACCCTTCGCCGACAACAGCCGCAGCGTCCGAACCGGCGGAAGTTCTGCCCGCGGCGTTTGTCCAATTCGACTGGCTGCGCTTTATCGGCTTAGCCATTTTGTTCTACCTGGTATTTCTGGTCGTATGGTGGTATACGCTGGACGCTCTCACCTTCGCAGCAGGCAATATCGCGAGCTGGCTTTATGGCTTGTTTGATCCCGGCACCTCGATTTCGACTCACGAGAAACTTGTCGTATTCAGTGTGCAAGCGGGAAAGAATACCGACTTTGCGGGGCAGGCAAGAACAACAGCGCTGAACA
>Ga0209687_1000361_pt1 | contig 15457 bp, 14 predicted proteins | sample GraSoiAngelo_136_FD_185893 | JGI IMG/M metagenome (GOLD analysis project Ga0209687, IMG submission 185893) | Grasslands soil microbial communities from the Angelo Coastal Reserve, California, USA - 14_0929_09_20cm (SPAdes) (version 2) | ecosystem: Environmental > Terrestrial > Soil > Grasslands ...
TTTATTCGAGCTGTCCTCGCGAACAACGAGGGTTCTGGCCGGCTGATAATTTGCCGCCGCCCCCTCCTCGCTCGCTGTGACAATCCTACCGGTTACCGTTATCGTTTCGGTAGTGGTTGTAGTTTGTCTTTTAGTCTGTGCGAACGCCAGCGGCGCAAACAGCGCGCAGCAGGCGAGGGCGACAATTGTTTTCTTCATACGATGCCTCCTCGTTGAGTCTTGTTGCTGTCGATTATAAACCCCGTTAGACAGCGTTTCAAACAGTTTGCCTTGTCACAGGGAAAAAGGGTCAGTCCTCACTTTTTGCACTTTTCTAGCGATATCTTCTGATTCAAAGACGATCCGCCCCGAAAGACAGCGCGGACTGCAATGTTACATCGTTACATAGTTGAAGCGTTGAATCGGTAAGAGAAAAAACATCGTCGCTGAATGAAACGAATGGGATGAGCGACATAGAAGGGTCCAAGCCGGACTGGCGAAGTGACGAGGGTAGGAGCGAGAGAGCGTGGGCAGCGAACGAGTTTCAAATCGTCGAAGGTCTGCAAGCCGCCCTAGCCAGTTTGCCGAAATCGCGAGTGATTTGAAGCGCTAACACCAGGCAGCATAATCATTGCTTGCTTGGATCGGATGAGCGGTCTGATCGGTTTCGCAATCGTCATCGGCATCATCGCCGGGATTGGCAAAGGTATTGAGATTCTCGTCTCAGATTCAAAAAAGAAGTCGCCCTCGGCTCGAACTCCTGCGGCGCGAGGTCGAACCCGCAGCCAATAGCAGAGACTAGCCGCGAGGCGAGATGTAATTCCTGGTTCCTGCTTTCCTGATCGACCTCGCACTTCGGCCGCTCGCATCTCCGTAGTTGAACGTATTTACGCGGGCAGGGGAGAATCGGGGTTAGTCCTCACTTTTTGCACAAGCACACGAGCAAAACTCCTGAGTTATCGGTTAACTGTTATCGGTCATCAGCTTTAAGCCGCCATCGCCCAATTGAAATTCGCTTGTTGCCAACACTCACATACTGCTTCCCTCGCAGCTTTACTTTCTGTGTCGCTCATCCCATTCGCTCCGTTCGCCGAGATCGCTACAGATCTAAAGCGGTAACACGATCCAAGTGGCAATTTGCTCGTCGGAGGCGTATTCAGTACTGGGAGTGTCGTATACCCGGTCGCGAGTGGATACGAGCCAAATGACTTTGAATTGGATATTGTGAGCCGAAAGTCAGGCCACACCGTAATGCCTGGGGATGAAGATCGGCCGCGGGTGGCGTCTTGGCGCGCTGCGCCGCGAGATGGGATCAAGTGTTGTGATCCTGTAGTCCTAAGGCGGGAATGCGTGACGGGGATGGTCGACTGGGCCGCCTCGTGCTACGTCTGCCGACCAATAATGTGTCGATGAATCAAACGAAGCACAGTGCCGGGAATCTGATCATCGTCTCCAATCGCGGACCTAACGACTTCGTGTGGCAGGATGACCACTGGGTGGTCCGTCCCGCTTCGGGTGGGTTGGTCAGCATGATCGATCCGCTCGCGCGTCAGTCAGACGTGACCTGGTTCTGTTGCGTTTCGGAAGCGCCTCCGGCCAGCGAATCTCGCGCGGCTTTGTTTACAACCGCCGCGGATCAAACGGATCCCGAGCACCACATTGTGCCGGTGCCCTTACCGTCGAAAATCTATCAGGCTTACTACGGAACGATCAGTAATGAAGTGCTCTGGATGTTGCAGCATCATTTGGTGGGGCAATTTGGTTATTCCGCGCTGGATGCCGAGCGGCATCGTGCCTGGACTGATGGTTATCTGGAGGCGAATCGCCGGATCGCACGGGCCATCCGCGAATCAGGGATCAAGCCGCGCGTTTTCCTAATTCAGGACTACCATCTTTATCCATTGCCCGCGTTGTTAAGGGAGGTTTTTCCTGATGTGCCGAGCTTGCACTTCACACACATTCCCTTTCCCGATTTTACGATGCTCAAATTGATCCCGCAGAGCTGGCGCGACACGATTTTGCAGGGCCTCCTTGGTGCCGACGTGGTGGGAATGCAGACCGAATGGGACTCGCGACCATTCCTCGGCTGCTGCGAAGAATTGCTCGGTGCGAAGGTCGATTACAAGAACGGAACCGTCGCAGCGCGGGATGGACGACTCGTTAGGGTGCGCGCCTTTTCCGCGAGCACCAATCCCGCCGCGGTGGAGCAATCGATGCAATCTCCAGCGGTCGCGGCTGCGCGCGAGAGGCTGGCCCCGTGGACGGGCTGGCAGGCGGGAAGGGGACGCGACGAAGGAAAGCAAACGATTATTCGCGTGGATCGACTCGATCCAAGCAAGAACCAGATCATCGGCTTCCGTGCTTTCGGACGCCTTTTGGAGTTGCGACCCGACCTGTGCCGCAACGTTCGCTTCCTCGCGTTTCTCATTCCTTCGCGCACGGACTTGAGCGTCTATCGAAATTACCGGGACGCTGTCTACACAATGATCGACGAAGTGAACACGCGTTTCGCCGCGGGCTGCGAGGGGGAACCGATCCAGGTTTTTTATACGAACGATCGCGAACAAGCGCTGGCGGCAATGGAGCAATGCGATGTGCTGCTGGCAAATTCGCGCGAGGATGGGATGAATCTTGTGGTGAAGGAATGGGCGGTGGTTTCGCAACGACCCGGCGTGGCTGTGATCTCCGAGACGGCGGGCGTAGCCGCGATCACGGCGGACAGCGCGTTGCTCGTTTCTCCGCTGGATATTGAAGGAACTGCCCGGGCGATGGAGCGCGCGCTGAGCATGAGGAGCGAGGAACGCGCCGCGCGTCTGACGACTTTGCGCGAAAGTGTTTATTCGTGGAGCGCGGCTGACTGGCTCTCCGCCCAGCTCGCGGAACTGGACGTCACTGGCGATGATTAAGCCTTATCAGGCGCTGGCAACGGATTACGACGGGACTTTGGCGCATCGGGGCACAGTGAGCGCGAAAACTCTGGCGGCCATCCACCGTCTGCGCGCCTCGGGCAAGAAGCTGCTGCTGGTGACTGGGCGCCGACTCGAAGAACTCAAGCAGGTTTTTCCGGACATCGGGCTTTGCGATTTCGTCGTGGCGGAAAATGGCGCACTGCTTTATTGGCCGACGACTGGGCGGATAAAAGTTCTGGCGGAGCCAGCTTCGGCAGGGTTTGTGCAAGAGCTAAGAGCGCGCGGTGTCCCGGTGGCGGTAGGGCGCGTGATCGTGGCGACGGTCGAGCCGTACGAGATCACTGTTCTGCAAACGATCAAAGCGATGCGTCTCGAGTTGGAAGTGATTTTTAACAAAGGCTCGGTCATGGTGCTGCCAGCGGGTGTGAACAAAGCCACCGGCTTACGTGAAGGGCTGTCTCGTTTGGGGCTCTCCGCGCGGCAGGTCATCGGGGTCGGCGACGCGGAAAACGATCACGCCTTTCTTCGCATTTGCGGTTGCGGTATCGCGGTGGCCAACGCTTTGCCCAGCTTGAAGGAGCGGGCCGATTTCATTACGGAGCACCCATATGGTGAAGGTGTGACCGAGTTAATCGATCAACTCCTCGCGAATAATTTTCAGCCGCACTTCGCGCTCGATCAAACTGCTGACGACCCCGGTAAAAGAAAATTATGGTTTATCCTTTAATGGGATTCAACCCATACCAGCCTTCGCGGCGCGGCAAAATCGGTTTCGGTCGAAATAGTCGCTTCGCCTGCGCTTTGCAGCAACGCCTGCTCGACCGCCCGCCAGGCCAGCATGGCGCACTTGACCCGCTGAGGAAATTTCCGCACGCCCTGCATCATTCGAAGATCGCCCAACGTCCGCGGCGCCTCGGCCGTTTCGTCCGTCACCAAATCGTGAAAGGCGCGCAGCATCCCCTCTGCTTCCGCGCGGCTTTTCCCTTTCAATTTCATCGTCATCAATGAGGCGGATGCCTGACTGATCGCGCAGCCGTGTCCGGTGAATTTGATCTCCTGCAATTCGCCGTCCGGCCCGAATTTTACGCCGAGATGAATCTCATCGCCGCACGCGGGGTTATCGCCATGAACCCGCACCGCTGCGTCAGCCAGATCGCCGAAATTCCGCGGGCGCCGCGAATGATCGAGAATGACCTCCTGATAAAGCTCTTCTAGTTCCAAGCTCATGTAAAGAAACGCGCGGCGGCACGGAGAATTTCGATCATGCGATCGATCTCATCGATCGTGTTGTAGAAGTAGAAGCTGGCGCGAGTGGTCCCCGGCAAACCGAATCTTCGCATGAGCGGTTGATTGCAATGGTGCCCGCCACGCAGCGCCAGGCCGTGCTGGTCCGCGAACGTGGTCAGATCGTGCGGATGCGCCGAGTCCATCACGAAACCAACCAGGGCACCGCGCTGTCCGGATGGTCCAAGCACACGCATCCCGGGCAATTCTGCCAGACGTTCCATCGCGTATTCGGCCAGCCGTCCGTCGTGTTCAAAAATCGCCGCGCGTCCGATTCCTTCGATGTACTCGATGGCTGCGCCGAGGCCAATCGCACCGGCGATGTTCGGGGTGCCGGCTTCGAATCGGTGCGGCGCTTTCTTGAACACGCTTTTTTCCAGGGTAACGCTGACGATCATCTCGCCGCCACCGTGCCACGGCGGCATCGCATCAAGCAACTCCGCCCGTCCGTAGAGCACTCCGATCCCAGTCGGTCCACACATTTTGTGCCCGGAGAAGGCCAGGAAATCACAACCCAATTCCTGCACGTCGACCGGCAAATGTCCCGCGCTCTGCGCCGCATCCACCAGCGTGAGCACGCCCATCGCCCGTGCTTTCTGGCAAAGCTTCGCCACCGGATTGATCGTCCCGAGCGAGTTTGAGATGTGGGTAAAAGCGAAGAGTTTCACTTCCGGCGTGAGCAAAGACGGGAGCTCCTCGAGGGCCAGCGTGCCATCGTCGCGCACCGGCACGAAACGCAGTCGTACGCCCGTGCGCGCAGCCAGCAATTGCCATGGCACCAGGTTGCTGTGGTGCTCCATTTCCGTCAGCAGGATCACATCACCCGCGCGAGGAAATTTCCCGCCCCACGCCTGCGCCACCAAATTGATGCCTTCGGTCGTCCCGCGGGTGAAGATGATCTCGTCGGCCGTCGCAGCGCCGATGTATTTCGCGACGTGCTGGCGGGAAGTTTCGTAAGCTTCCGTCGCGCGCGAGCTCAGCTCATGCAGGCCGCGATGCACGTTGGCGTTATTGTGCTCGTAGTAATTCCGCAGCGCATCCAGCACCGCCCGCGGCTTCTGCGATGTCGCGGCGCTGTCGAAGTAGATCAAGGGATGGCCGTGGGCCCGCTCGCGCAGGATCGGGAAATCCTCGCGGATAGCCTTCCAATCTACGCTGCCGCCGGCCATCTGGTGCACAGCTTAATCTGCTCCACGCGGCGCCGCGCGCCACTTGATTCGCGTGGCCGAGATTTCCGAGTGTTCGTCGATTATTTGTCAGCGCTGGCAGGGACTGGGCGCTGCGCAGTCCAACATTCAACCGGGTTCGTTGGAGCTCGACACGGCGGGTCTAGCCGCCAACTGCTTCCTCGGTAGGAAACGGAGCAGGGAAAATGGAAAGCCTTGACATGATAAAATGGGCCTACCTAACATGATGCTCCGGGTTCCTCCCTCTACTAGAACCTTCAACGAGGAGTTTTCCATGTCACTACGCATCAATGACTCAGCACCCGACTTCGCCGCCGAAACCACGCAGGGGAACGTCCGATTCCATGATTGGATCGGCGACGGTTGGGCCATTTTATTTTCTCACCCGAAAGATTTTACTCCCGTCTGTACCACCGAACTGGGCTACATGGCGGGATTGCAGCCGGAATTTGAAAAGCGCAATTGCAAGATCATCGGGCTGAGCGTAGACCCTATCACTCAGCACGGTAAGTGGGCCAAGGACATCGAAGAGACCCAGGGTCACAAGGTGAATTATCCGATGATCGGCGACCCGGAGCTGAAGATCGCCAAGCTCTACGACATGCTCCCAGCCGGAGAGGGAAAGACCTCGGAGGGCAGAACGCCGGCGGACAACGCCACCGTGCGCACAGTCTTCGTGATTGGTCCCGACAAGAAGATCAAGCTGATGCTGAGCTACCCGATGAGCACCGGTCGCAATTTCGATGAAGTGCTGCGGGTGCTCGATTCTATCCAACTCACGGCCAGGCACAAAGTCGCGACCCCAGTGAACTGGAAGCCCGGCGGAGATGTCATCATCTCGGGAGCGGTCTCAGACGACGAAGCCAAACGGCTCTATCCCGAGGGGTGGAAGGCTCCCAAGCCTTATCTTCGCGTTGTTCCGCAACCCCAATAGACTCCCGCCGCGAACGCACGCATTCTTCGAAATGCTGGAGAAGGCGACTGCCCGCGAAGGAAGAATTGGGGGCGAGTCTAGGAAGGACAGCGATCAGAGAACAGAGGTCAGAGGCAGAGGCCGGAATTTCCTAACGAACCAAAGCTGGTTGCTGCTTGGCAGCATCCGCCTACTTCTATCTCGGCGCCGCCTTGGCGGCTAAGGCCTGTTGCTCTTTCTTCTGAGCCGCGCTGTCGGCTTTCGCCTTTTGCTGTGCTTTATGCTTCTGGTTCGCTTTCGGAGATTTGTCGCCCATGATGAGAAAGGCTCGTCGTGCAATCCGTAAAGTCAACGTGGTGTTGAACAGCCAGGCTATTACTTCGGCGCCGGGCGCAGCCTGACTCCTCCTCTTCGCACATTTTTTTAGCGGAAAAATATCAAGTAAACGAGAATGCTCAGCCCCACTCCGGCGACGATCGTCATCGACAGGTGTTTCGGATCAAACAGCCGGAATGATGAAAACGCTCTCAATGAGACAGAACAATGACGGCAATGATGATCGAGGACCGAAAGCGCGTAGCCACAGGCGGGGCACGGTTCTAACGGTATATGATACCAACCGTAGACATCGACCGAATAGCGAAGTGTATCGGTAGGTTAGAAGTCAGATGGCAGAGAAATTCGACAGTCGACATCTTCGAAGACAGCGCCAACGGTACACGGTAGGAGGAAGAAGAGCGGCGCTTCAACAGGTCGCCGCAATTGCTCACGATTTGAAGAAGTGATTCGATTAGCGCCGCCTCGATTGATTCGTGACCTCCCGGTCCCTACTCGCCGACCTTCGCGTCCACGTGGTGCATTCCGGAAGTAAGCCGGAGACTGAGACAAAATTTTATTTTCGGCAATTCGTTCTTATTGCGCGAACGCGCTTTCATCCGCCACGCCTTCGTAAATTCTTAAATCCTGGATCGTCATCCCTGAGCCAGTTTTTAGTGCATCATTCGGATCGCGGCCCATTTCAGTTTTTGTCGCTCTGGCAGAAGTATAAACCGGCCTTTCCAACGTCGCGTCCAGTTTGCCGTCGATGTAGATGCGCATTCCGTTGCGATTCCAGACAAACGTGAGCTGATAAAACTTCTGCGGGTCGAGGAGACTTTTGCTCGCCAGCGAATTTCTTTGGACGCTGAAATAAACGCGGCCATCGCCGCCGACTTCAATTCCGGTTTCTGAAAAGACGCCGGGCAGGACTTTATACAAAATTCGATCCTGCGTTTCCGCATCATCACGGCGAAATCGAAATGTAATCATGCCGCAGCCCCTGTTGTTTAGAATCTCCTCCGGCAAACGCACGGCTTCGTTGACTGCTTGAAACTGCAGCGCTTTTCCTTCCGGAAGATCGACGATGTGCGCGCCCAGAAGTTCCGCAGTGAAGGCACCAGTTTCATCTTTTATTTTTTCGCCAGCCGGTTCGCGGTCGAATTTCCAACGCACAACCAGATGAAAATTCGTGCAGTGACTGTAAATGGTTTCGAGCTGTTTCTGTTCGGCGAGAGCGCGTTCCGCCTGATAACGAGCAATCGCTTCTCGTTCTTTATTTATGGCGACTTCGCGGGCTTCCAAAACTTTCGCCACTTCGGGCGTCGGTTTGATGAGGTCAAGTTTCCAGGTGCCATCTTCAAAAACCATCATGATACGAGTCGGGACGTTGGTGAATGTCAGGGGAAAGAATCTAGGAATCAGTTCGTTTTTGCCTTCGCGTACATTCGCAACCACGACGGCGTTGGTGCCGTCGATACTTTCATCTCGCTGCTTCTTCGCGAACTTTTTCCTGCGAAGCGCTGGAAAAAAATGAAAACACCTCTTTGCAATCCTGCCGATGAACAGCACGTAGAAAAGCATTCACGGAATCAGCAGGACTTTTCTTCGGATCGCCGCAACCTGCGAAAAATGTAAGGCAGGAAATTAGAAGCAGATTAACCACGCGGGAAGTCATCGACGCGATTTAGGCAAATTTTAAGAAGTGGTCAATCGCTTCGTCGGATGAAACATTCAACATTCAACATTCAACATTCAACGTTCAATGGCATCAGTCCACCTGGATAATTCGGTAAAAGCGCTGGACAGCAACGCTGTCAGAAATTGAAAGGGAATAGCCGGAAGCCAAAACATCGCTGCCGAGAGTTGTCCAAAGCGGATCATTCAAATCGTTCTTGGGGGAAGCAGACGCGGTCGCGTCTTAATATTTGAGATTTGAATTAACGGCTGACGTTACCAGGGATCAGAGGTCGGAGGACAGAGGTCGGAGAAGGTGCAGAGAGAAGCGAGAACAATCGCTAATTTCAAGCGCGCCGTAAGACTCGACTGGTTAAACCGGTCAAGTTTGCCGTTACTGCACCCCGTTAGGATTTGGGCGCAACGTCGGTGTGGGCTTTGGCAGCATCGGTGTTGGTTTCGGGAGCATCGGCGTAGGCTTCGGTTTCAGAACTGGTGGTGGCGGCAATATTGGCGTCGGTTTGGCCGGTTGTCCGGCAGCCGGCGACACCGGAGAAGAAGGCGTGGGTGAGCTATGGGAAGCAGTCGCCAAAGAGGCCTTGGCTGGATGTTGCATTCTTCTTTCATGGAGCTTCTGGAGCCAAAAAAGACAGCCCAGTCCCACTAACAGGATCCAAAAGACGATTTGCTTGATCACAAGAGGACACAAGCCGCAACAATCGAGCCAAAACCGCGCCGGCGACGTAGATGGCTCTGGCTCAAAGACGAAAGCCCTTACTAGAAAGCTGACAGCGGAAACGCTGAAATCAGAAGCGAGAGAGTTGAGGTTGAGTCTAGGAGGGCAGCGATCAGAGAACAGAAGTCAGAGATCAGGGTTCCTAGAAATCGAGCCATTCTGAAAGGTTGAAATGCTGCTCCCGGCTCGTACAGCTCCACCGTTCGGTGAGAAAAACAAGAAAGCCGAAATCGTCGAATGCCTCCAAGCCATTATGTCTTGACGGTCTGCCGATTGGGCAGCACGCTTCTGCCATAGACGCGCGCGTCGAAGCGCGCTGCATCGATGTAGCTCGCCCTGAAAGGGCTTTCTGGTTCGAGACGAGCTGCTTTTAAATTCAACCAAAAAATTATTATGAAATTATTCACACCACTTCTGGCAATCACACTCCTCGCCTTCGCCGTCGCCCCTTGCGCGCATGCTCAGGAAAAATCTGCCGACTCGAGCGCAATCAAGGCCAAGCTCAAGGAGATGGAAGACGCCTGGGAAAAGGCACTGGTAAACAAGGATCACGCTGCCGTCGCAAACATGGTCGCGGACGATTTTGCTGGATTCGATACCAAAGGAAAATATCGGACCAAATCCCGGATCATCGATCAGATTAAAAATGAGACCGACACCTTGAGCTCATCGGTGAACGACAACATGGACGTTCATGTCTATGCGCCGAACCTGGCCACCGTCTCCGGCACCTCGACGGAAAAGGGCAAGGATAAGGACGGGAAAGAGTTTACCCGCAGCTACGCGTGGGTGGATACCTGGATGGAGCGCAATGGCAAATGGGAGTGCATCGCCGAAGGTGTCATGCAGTTCCCGGAAAAGAAGTAAAAGGAAAACGCGAGAGCATTTTAGTTATCCGTTATCAGTTAACGGTTGGGAGATAAAGCGGGGAGCTTGGAGCGTGGAGTAAAGAGCGGGGAAATGCGAAGCGTTTCCGTTATCGGTTAAAAAACAGGAGCTGGGAAGCTCAGTAACCCAATTTCGCTTTCCTTTGGGCGGCGGTCATAACAGTTCCTTCGCATCCATGACCGGGTGGCCTGCGTCAATCCAGAGAATCGGCTATCTAACGGGCGATCTGCGCTTCTAATTCCTTCCTGTCGTGTTCAGCGTTCTGCTCTAATAACCGGTCCAGCGCATCCACCAGTGTCTCCACAGTCGAGATCGGCAGTTCACGGCTGCAGTGGAACTGTGAGAGGATATTCATTCCAACGTCTTTACCCGGATCAGGTATTATCCTGATAACCGAAGCGACCTGCTTCTCAGCTAATGCATCCATGATCTCCGCAATGTGCGGAGCGGCAGAGGGTCGCATCGATTCCAGCCACCGAAAATCAGTCAAGACCCGGCTGCCTGGCGCGGCATCCTGCAACGCTTCCCTCACCTGCTCTGTCGCGTGCTTTACTTCCTCTTTCGACACGTGCCCAGCCGCGCTAATGACGAGAAGCCGTTTGGCTTTGTTTGTTTCAACTGAAAACATGGGTCACTCTCCCTCGTTCTGTGGGGTCTAATGTTGTTGAGACATTCGAATCCGCAATTCTTTATCTGAACGCAACCCTCATTGTGAGAAAAGACAAGCTAACCAGTGGAGCGCCGCCTTCCTGGGCTTCCAAGAAGGCAGCGCCACCGTAGAAGCGGAACTATTTCAGCGTGATCTCGCGCATGGTCTTGTCGCCCATGATCTCGCGAATTTCCAGACGCTTGACAGCCATTTGGCGCTGCTGGTCTTCAGTGCCGATCGCTTTGGCGGCGATGGGATCTGTCTTGTCGCGCAGGCCATCCAATGCGGCCATGTTAGGATATTCCACCATAAGTAGAATATCGTAATCTTGCTGGGTAGCTGCATCACCGGCTAGGATTTTGTAATCGGTAATGATGCCTTGCCGCTTGGCTTCGTCATTGGTCGATTTGAATATCTTGGCCAGAGCTTTGAGATAATCATCGCTCATGCCAGGCTTGGTTTTGACCATTGTAATCTGCCAGACGGCACCTTCGGTATATGGCGCGGTGCTTTGCGTCGTCGAGGCGGGATTGACCGCCGCTTTGGCTGAACTTTGCGCCGAGCAAACGCTGGCTGCGCCGGCGACCGCGGCGATCACAATCGCTGCACTGAATGTTTTTGCGAACTTCATCCTTAGTTGTCTTTCTTGTTTGTTGGTTATAGCCAAGCCGAGTGGAATGGGAGAGTCCTCGAGACTTCTTTCCAAGAAAGAATTCGCTCAGACTGACCCCGGGGCTCCGGTTATCGACCTGGAGATCGCGTTAAGCGTTGTCTCAGCGAAGATCCAGCCCCTCGAACTTGTTAAGCTCGGCTAAAGATGCGTTGAAACGTCGAGTGACGTAATCAATTGTCTAGATACTCGATTCTTTTCACTAAGCAAGCTGTTTCGCTTTCTCAACAAAATTTATAGGGAGAGTTCCAGTATGCCTTGATCGAAATATCATTAGGCGATTGTGACTTTCGGCTGTAGCTTGCCAGCTAAGCAATCGCAGCACCGACCGCGCCGGTGCCGGCCTTTCCCATTCTGCGCAAACTGAGAGGTTCATATGATTACTCCAATCCTTAGATGCAAAGATGTGATCGCCACCTGGCTTATCGATGTGGCCGGGAACGTGGCGATTTCAATTTCGGATCTTGCTCTGTTAAGGCGGATCCAAAGCCTGATCATTCCAGCCTTTGTCAGCACGGAAGAAGCAATGGTATGGGGTAGCCATCTCAACCCCGAGCAACGCGCAACGCTGCTGGACATACAGCGGAGCGTGAGCAATGCCGCGCGGGCCGAGGCCGATCCTCAACGCATGGTCAACCTCGCGACGCAGTCGCAACTGATGCGCGAAGCAGGCGAAGCAACACCGGTCGATGGTCATATCAGACAGTGGTGGGGTGATTTACAGGTCTAACCAGCCGCGACCCGTACGGCCGATATGTGACCCAACCTCCGCTGAAAACCTAAAGACCTAACGACACGCTCATCCGTAGAGAAAAGTGGCGTCGATCTCACTTTTAGGACTTTTTGGCGACCTTCGCCCGGGTTGCCGCAATAGCATCTGATGAAGTGCTAAAATTGCGGGACCGATTCACGCGCTTTCTTCTCGTTGGCTGCTTTTAACCGAGCTTCGTACTCGCGCGCGCCGGGAAGTTCGAGGCGGACGATCATGTTGCTGCGCAGCCACAGAATCGCGCCGTCACGCCGGCAGAAGCGACGGGAACGAGGGTTCCCTTTTAGCCGCGTGTTTCAACATTGCGGCGCGTGTCTTGCTCCGCTACGCCGAGGAAGTGAGACAAATACTCCTGTCTATCGTCATTGGCATGCTGCTTTCCAGCTCTGCTTTGGCTCAGCAGACGCATAGCCTCGAGGTGAAGGTCGGGCAGCGGGTCAAGCTTCGCGACATGGAAGGGCCGAATGTGGAGGTCATTGTAAACGGCGTCGATCAGTTCGACATCAGCGTCACGGTCATCGACTACGAACACATGCGATTCGTTCGCACCAATGGCAGCTATGGCTACCAGCAACCCGGCGTCACGAATAAGCAATTCAAGGTCGCCGATCGCGGCGGAACCCAGATCTTCCATCGCGGCGGTTGCAGCGTTTACTACGTGCCCGACATGAATACGCGGATGAACCACGCAAAGGTCGAGGTGAAGGTCGGACCATAGGGTGGGGGAGAAGTGCGGTCAGCCCTCACTACTATTAGGAGCTGGGAGTTGGAAAACGCGAGGCGTTTTAGTTATTGGTTATCTGTTCTCAGTTATCAGGAGAGCAGGGCAGCGAGAAGCTCGCCACCGCTTGCCCACCGTGGTGGGGCGAGTCCGTCCGAATGGCGGACAGGGAGCTGAGACCAGGAGCAGAAGGCCAGTCAATTAGCAGACAGTCTCAGGAATATCCCTCTTCGAGAGCCTGAGTCCGATGGGATTTCGGGTTAATGTTCGCGTTCCAGCTGCTTCTCTAGTATCCGATGGCTTAACAGGTCCTTGTCGCTCATGCCATCCGTCGGGATCGCCTTTAATCGAGCGAGAAGGTCATCGGCTTCCGCGTGTTGCCGGGCGATTTCCGCGAGCGAAACCTGTCCAAGCTGTGAGTTGTAACGGTAATCGCCATACGCGGTGGCCCGCTCCGGCGAATTCTTCAGCCCGGCTTGATAGAACTCCTCAAAGAGCGCGTTCTGCTTCGCCACCCGATCCGCCACCGGCGCCATTTGCCCAAAAGCAGAGCATGCCAACGCGAGAACCAACCCAAAAAGAAGTTGTCGCATATTGGTGCACAGTATCAGAGTGGCGTTACCACGCGCGTTGTGATTCCTAGATTAATATCCTTGTTTGGGAGAAGCAGAAGGGGTCAGTTGCAGCAGGGAGCAGGGAGTGCGGACAAGGAGAGGAGAGATTACGGTAGGTCGCTCAATACGTAATGCTGGACGGCGTTGGCAAAACCTTCTTCTTCTGACGATTTCGTGGTGTAGGTGGCGGCCTTCTTCACTTCCTCGCTCGCCTGGCCCATCGCAATGCTGATACCGCTTTTCGCAAACATGGAAATATCATTGGGCATATCACCGATAGTCACGATCTGATCCGGAGGGATGCCGAGCGTTTGTGATAAACGAAGAACGACGAAACCTTTATTGGCGTCGGGATGGGTGACGTCCAAGTAATAGGGTTGCGAACGAGCAGCGGAGACAAGTGAAGGGGATTCCCGCAGCGGGTTGGATTGCCTGGCGTGCACCTTCTCGGCGAACTGCTGACTCACTGCGCTCTCACACCTGGATACCGCCTCGAGATCGTCGCTTACGCCGACCAGCTTCGCGACATCGTTCGTCAGTCCTTTGAAATCCGGCACGACTGTGGGCGGGAATTTCACTGTCCATTCTTCGCGATCGACATGCGGGCCATGGCGCTCGCGCACGAACCAATCGGTGCCGCGATAAATCCAAATATCAAGACCGTGCGCTTTGATGGTTTGCATCGCCGACTCTATGACGTCGGTGTGTAGAACGCGTTGCTCCAGCACTGAGAGATCTGGTCGGACGAACATTCCGCCATTAAACGCCGCGATCGGCGTGGTCAGGGCCAGCGGTTGGATCAACATCTGCATTCCTCGCGGAGGACGGCCACTGGTGATAGCGAATTGGACACCAGCCACGCCCAATTGGGCGACGGCGGCCCGGGCCCGTTCGGTAAGCACCTTTTCGTGGGTCAGGAGAGTTCCATCCACGTCAGCGAGGAGCAGTTTGATCGGCATGAGGAAAAGGAAGAAGGAAGAATTAAGAAGGAAGAGTTATGACGGAGAAATTAAGAAGACTGTTTTCTACTTTCTAAATTCTACTTTGAACTTTTTTGGCTCTTATTGTTCCTGATAGTTCCAGAGAAGGCCGCCGTCGACGAAAATGGTGGTACCGGTGATATAATTAGATTTATCGGAAGCCAGGAAGGCAACGATTTCCGCGACATCGGCGGGTTGCCCGAGGCGTTTTAAGGGGATGTTGTCCAGAAGCGAACTGAGCTCGGCGGGATTATTCAGGAGGCTTTTGTTAATCGGAGTTTCGATTGCGCCCGGCGCGACGGAGTTGACCGTTATACCAAACGGGGCCAACTCGATCGCCAGATTGCGTGTCATCATTCTGAGGCCGCCTTTGCTCATGCAGTAGGAAGTGAAATGGGGAAAAGGTAGTTCCTCGTGCACGGAGCTGATGTTGATGATTTTTCCAGACCGCTTCTCCGTTTGCAGATGACGAACGACTCGTTGAGTGGTGAAAAAGACACCTTTTAAGTTCACGTTCATGACGGCGTCGTAATCGGCCTCAGTGACTTGCCAATAGTCGCTGCGTTTTTCGATGCCGGCGTTGTTCACTAGAATGTCGATCCGACCAAAGGTTGCGAGAGTTTGCTCGACCAGATGGTTGATCTCACTAAGGAGAGATAGGTCGGCTTTGACGATGACGCCCTTGGCTCCGGCTGCTTCGACCTGGCGAAGAGTTTCCTCCGCGCCTTCGGCATGAGTGTGGTAATCGATTGCGACGTTAACACTATCTTGGGCGAGGCGTGCGGCGATCGCTTGACCGATGCCCTGACTACTGCCGGTGATGATGGCGACGGTATTCATAAGCTCCAAGCTTGTGGCGGCGAGAATTGAGATGGAAGAACGAAAAGTCGGAAAGGAATCGGGTCAGTCCTCACTTTTTGCACTTTTTGGCGAATAGTTTCGGCGTTGCTCAATTGAAACTCGCTCGTTGCCCACACTCGCTCACTGCTTCTCTCGCAGCTACGCCAGTCCGGCTCGGACCCTTCTATGCCTGCCGCGCCGGAGCATTCGCGAAGGCGGGTCGCTCATCCCATTCGCTCCGTTCGTCGAAGTCGCTGCCGATTTGAAACGAACCACAAGTGCGGCTACGCTGAAACTTGACTGCTTAAACCAGTCAAGTTCGCGAA
>Ga0209687_1000362_pt1 | contig 15444 bp, 2 predicted proteins | sample GraSoiAngelo_136_FD_185893 | JGI IMG/M metagenome (GOLD analysis project Ga0209687, IMG submission 185893) | Grasslands soil microbial communities from the Angelo Coastal Reserve, California, USA - 14_0929_09_20cm (SPAdes) (version 2) | ecosystem: Environmental > Terrestrial > Soil > Grasslands ...
ATCGATCTGCTCGTTGACGAAGTACTCTCCCAGTCCTTTCGCATCCCATGCTCGCTCTTTACTAATGATGTGTAACTTTCCTCCTCCTATCAGGCTCGGATACACCATCGTATTCCCCAGATCCGCCGCTATTGTCGATATCACCGCGAACGACGCTCCTTCTCCAGGCTGTAACCGCTCCAACAACGCCGTCGCATAGTTCACTAACTGCCGATGGCCTACCTCCACACCTTTCGGTTTCCCCGTTGATCCCGATGTGTAGATCACATACGCAGCATTCTCAGACGTGATCGCTGCTTCAGGCTTCTCCTCACTCTCCTGCCGAATCTGCCCCCATTCAATATCGAGGTTCACAACAGACGTCGGGATCTGTGCGAGCTTCTCGATAGAGTCTCTGGTTGTGATCGTCGTCTTGCATTCGCCATTTTCGATCATATAGGCGAGTCGTTCCCGCGGATGATCTACCTCCAATGGCACGTAAGCCCCGCCCGCTTTCATCACTCCCAGAATTCCAACGATCATCTCGATACTGCGCTCTACACACAGACCCACCTTCACCTCGGGTTCGACACCGAGTTTCCGCAGGAAATGTCCCAGTTGATTGCCTCGACGGTTCAGTTCACCGTAGCTCAGGTGCTCTCCTTCGTACACGACCGACACTGCGTCCGGAATCATCGCTACCTGCTCTTCGATCAATTCGTGCACACAGCGTTCCCGCGGATAATTCGCCGCCGTTTGATTCCACTCAACGATCACCTCGTCCCATTCGTCACGGCTTATGAGAGGCAGATCCATCACACCAAGCGCGGTTTTCTTCGCCATGCTTTGAGTCCTTGCTTCTTAAGCCTGGTATTCGTGCAGCAGGTTGAGAGTTTAAGATTGCCTGAGTGCGACTACAATCGGTCACGTAAGGCAATAAACAGAATCGATAAGATTTCTGAAATATTTACGTGTTTATGTCTTATCCGACTAATCGACGAACTTTGATAACTGTGCGTACAAAGGGCTCAAGCGATTGCCGTCTGCTGGTAATGCGTCCCGTCGGTCTCAGATTCTGTTGAATCGGTTTCTTCTTCCGCGGCCATTCCCTCCAGTATGCGCTCATAGTGCGACAGCAATCGCCTGATGCTCCTGCGAGCAAACAGATCAGTGCTGTATCGCAACGAACCTGTTAAGCCTTTCTCGCCCTCATTCAACGACAGCATAAGATCGAATTTTGTAAAGCCGCTCTCGATTGGAAGGCTCTCGACGCTTAGCCCCTGCAGCTCTATCCTCTCGGCAGGAATGTTCTGCATTACGAACCAGATCTGAAACAGCGGCTGGTGTGAAAGATTTCTTTCCGGACGTATCTCCTCTACTAATTTTTCAAACGGAATGTCCTGGTGTGCATAGGCTCCAAGCGCCGCTTCCTTAACTCTCGCGAGCAGCTCGCTGACGCTCGGGTTGCCTCCTACATTGACTCTCATGACCAGAGTGTTGAGGAACAATCCGATCAGCCTTTCAGTCTCTTCGGTATTTCTTCCGGCGATCGGCGTTCCGATGGCGATGTCCTCCTGGCCGCTATAGCGAGCCAATAGTAATTGGAAGCCTGCGAGCAAGGTCATAAAAACCGTTACCCCTTCCTTCTTGCTCAACTGCCTGAGCTTCTGCATAAGCTCTTCCGGGAAGTCTATCCGCTCGCTTGCTCCCCGGTAGGTCGCTGTTGACGGCCTGGGCCGATCCGTCGGCAGCGCCAGCGACTCCAACTCTTGAAGTTGCTTCCTCCAGTATTCGCGCTGAGCTTCAAGTACCTCTCCCCTCAGCCATCCTCTTTGCCACACCGCATAGTCCGCGTACTGTATCTCCAGCTCACGAAGCGGCGATTCCTGCCCCTGGCTGAAGGCTTCATATAGATGAGCGAACTCTCTCACGATGACCTGCAGCGACCAGCCGTCGCTGACCATGTGATGCATCGTCACCATAAACACGTGTTCGTTTATCGCCAGCTTTATAAGCACCGCCCGGATCAGTCGTCCGCTCGCCAGATCGAATCCTCGCTTCGCCTCCGCCTGCAGGTCCGAGAGAAGCCTGATTTCTCGCTCGGTCTCATCCATAGCGCTGAGATCTATATACTCCGGTTGCAAATCACCAGGCTCGAGGATCTCCTGTCGCGGTTGTCCATTCATCGATGGGAAACTTGTCCGCAACACTTCGTGGCGCGCGACGATCTCATTCAGAGTTTTGCGCAAGGCATCCGTGTCGAGATCACCTCTGAGCCGAACAGCGCACGGTATGTTGTAAGCCGCGCTCCCCGGCTCCAACTGATCGATGAACCACATCCGCTGCTGAGCAAAGGAAAGCGGGATTCTGTCCGCTCGCGGCGCTTTCACGAGCGGCGGCGCTACGTCTTTTTCTCCGGCTCTCAGGGCTTCCTCTATTCTCTTAGCCAACCTTGCTACAGTCAGGTCTTCGAAAATGCTCCTTACGCCGATGCCGACTCCGAAGACTTCTCTCACTCGCGACGTTACCTGTGTTGCCAGTAATGAATGGCCTCCGAGATCGAAGAAGTTATCGTGTATTCCAACCCGGCTCACTTTGAGGACTTCTCCAAAGGTCGATGCCAGCATCGACTCTACCGGCGTTCGAGCACCCGTATATCCTCGTTCCAGTTGCGCGGATCCATCTTTCACGGCCGGCAAGCGCTTCCGATCAATCTTACCGTTCGCCGTCAGAGGTAATGCGTCGAGCGTCGTGAATGCGGACGGAATCATGTATTCGGGAAGGCGTTGCCGCAGATACCTGCGCAATCGGTTGTAGTCGACCGCCGGCTTTTCACCTGCCGCGATGTACGCAATCAACCGGTTTTGACCCCCTTCGGAGACTGCCATCACGACGGCTTCTCTAACCTCGGGGACATCGCGCAGGGCAGCCTCAATTTCCCCCAACTCGATTCGATAGCCGCGAACCTTCACCTGGCCGTCGATGCGGCCCAGAACCTCGATCTGCCCATCGCGAAGATAGCGCGCCAGGTCACCGGTCAAATAAAGGCGCGCGCCCCGCTCTTCGAGATGCTCCGATGGCCTGAACTTTTCAGCCGTCAGATCGGGATGATTCAGATAGCCGCGCGCCAACCCTTCGCCGCTAATGCAGAGTTCGCCAACTATTCCTTCCGGGGAAGGCTGCCGCGCCCCATCCAGAATGTGGATACCTGCATTGGCGATCGGCCGGCCGATGGGAACGTTGGCTCGCCCTTCTTCCACGTCGTTTTGTGTGTCGATTTCATAGACGCAGCAGCCGACTACAGCCTCGGTCGGTCCATATTCATTAAAGAGCCGCGTTGCAGGCGCTCGCTGCCGCCACCATTTCACCGTCTGCGCGGGGAGATTCTCTCCGCCGATCACAAACGAATGTGGCGCGCCGTCAAAATCAAAGTCTCCTAACCGCTCGGTGAGTAACTGAAGATGCGCCGGAGTGAGTTTGACCAGGCTGTATTCAGGGTAGTCAACGATAGCAGCGCCGAGCGCCTCCGTCTCTACCACGGTCGACAACAGGTGAACGCAACCGCCCACCAGCAATGGAGTGAAAAGAGATGTGATCGTCAGGTCGAAACTGAGCGAGGAATGAACCGGCGAGCCCCAGCCTCGCTCCAGAGGATAATGACCGATCGCCCATAACAAATAGTTCGTCAACGACCGGTGTCTCAGCATGACTCCCTTGGGTTTTCCCGTCGAACCCGACGTGTAGATCACGTACGCAAGATTGTCCGGCAAGACCATCGCTTCGAAGTCCCGCACAGGCCTCTTGTGGATAGTTTCCCAGAGGGTCTCCACCGAGATCGGCTTCGCCCGTTCAATCTTCGGCAGACGCGAACGCACGGAGTCCTGCGTCAATAACACCGTCACCGCCGCATCTTCGAGCATGTAGGCAAGGCGTTCTTGCGGATACGACGGATCGAGCGGCAAGTACGCGCCCGCGGCCTTGAGCACGGCCAATACGCTGACCACCAGATCAAGGCAGCGTCCCATACAGATGCCAACGACCACCTCAGGCCCGACTCCTGAATCTCGCAGATAAGACGCGAGCATGGTGGTGCGTTCGTTCAACTCCCGATATGTGAGATGTTCTGCTTCATAAAGAACGGCCACAGCGTCCGGCGTGCGCTTCATCTGATTCAGGATCTGCTCGTGTACGAACTTGTTCCCGTGCCAGCCGGTCATCGCCGAATTGTATTGAGTAAAGATCTGCCGTTTCTCGGCGTCCGTCATCATTTCAAGATCATCGAGTCTTGCCTCGGGATTAGCGACTGCGCTCCGCAGCAACGACTGGAACTGCCCGGCAAGAAGCTCGGCGTCAGACGCGCGAAACAATTCGGAGTTGTAGTGAAGTTCCAGTACCAGCCCGTTGGCGTTTAAGGCATAAGAGAGTTTGATCCTGAACCGGTCGAGACAGGAATACAGCTTGAATGTCGTAAACGAGATGTCGCCGGCGATGAAGCTCGCGGTCTTTGTTTCACGTTCGAAACAGAAGGGGAAGAACGGCGCCATCGGCTCAGCCGGAGTCGGCGGAAGAAGTTTGTCCCAGTAAAAATATTCCTGCCGGTTCGATACCGTCACAAATACCTCGTCGATCTGATCAACGAGCTCGCTGAACCGTAGCCCCTCCTCGAGCCGGCAGGAGACAGGCAAATGTTTCGCAAACAGCCCCAGCGCATCTTCGATCTCCGTCGCCCGCCGACCATCGAAGACCGCGCCGATCTCAATCTCCGGCTGTCCCGTATGCCGCCACAGCAGCGTGTACCAACAGGCCAGCAGAATTTTCTCAAACGATGTGTTCCGGCTTCGCGCAATCGACTCAATCCGTGTCGCAAGCGAGGGCGCAATCTCGCGCTCATAAACGAGAGGCTCGAAGCGCAGTTCAATCTCCGGCCGTCTCTCGCTTGCGAGCTGTGGCAGGGGCCGGCTGAGAGGTTTCAGGTTTTCCCAGTACTCTCTCCCAATACGCGTTGCTTCCGACTCAACCAGGTCATTCTGCCATTCGGCGAGATCGGCGTATTGCAGAACATCACCTTCTGGTTCCTCGCCGCGAATCGCCGCGGCGTAACCGCGGCCGAGTTCAACGATCAGATTTCGCAGTCCGACGGAATCGGCGCAAATGGCGGGGAGGCTCACGATCATTACGTGGTCATCTTCAGCGCGCTTTATTAAATGAATAGATAAAAAAGGGCCGTTCTGGAGATCGAAGGTATGAGAGGCCGACTGAAGGAAGTCATCAAGTGACAATGCCGTTGGATCCAGCGCGCACAGTTCATCTACCTTCCAGATGAAATCACCCGTTTCGTTGATGACCTGCATTGGAATTGTCATGCCGGGAAGACACCGGAAACTCGTACGCAGAATTTCATGGCGCGCAATCAGGCTTTCCGCCGCGGACTCGAGACAGGAATGATTCAGCCTGCCTTTGATCGCTACCGCGCACCACGCCTGATACGCCGCGTGGTTTCCCTCTTGCAGCAATCCCCACAGATGTCTCTGTTGCGGCGAAAGCCGAAACCCTTCCAGCATACCTTCTTGCATCTATGCTCCTGACAGCCTGCTAAAAGAGAGGACACAGAACCGCCGATGTACGAACTCTGACAATCCGCACCTGCCGAAGCTGTGAAATACTTGCCAGGCACGCTCCTCCAATGAAGAGCGGGAGTAGAACTCCCTTCCCAACCTGTGATTTTTTTGATCGTTATGATTGACCTGAATCCTCAAGTCTCTGAGCACCGGATTTTCTTCACAGCTTCTGCCGTGTGGAGTATTCAAGCTTCTCACACAAAGCTCGCGCTCTGTTTTAACCCGACATTGCGGCGCCCGGAACAAAGAGGTCAGCCATAGCGACGAGAACCTTTCGCGGGCCCACATAAGGATTACGCCCGTGCGCGACCATCATATTGTCGAGCATCAGGATATCGCCCTTCTGCCACGCGAAACTGACCGTCTCGAGGCGATAAGCTTCTCGGATCTCTTCAAGCACGGAAGGCTCGATCGGTGAACCGTCACCGTAATAGGTGTTGTTAGGGAGGTCTTCCTCGGCCATCCCAGACAGCAGCTCTTCGCGCATCGACGGCTCCAGGGTCGAGACGTGAAAGAAGGCTGCGTGATTGAACCAGACCATTTCACCCGTAGTCGGATGAGTCGCCAACGCCCTGCGAACCTGCTTCGTCCGCAGGCGATCTCCCCGCCATTCCGTTTCAATGCTCGCCCCTCTGCAATACGCTTCGACCGCAAGCTTGTCATCCGTCTGAAACACCGATTGCCACGAAAGAGAGAGGCCGTCGCCGAAATTCCTAACCAGCATCCAGCCTCTTTCCATGAACCGCTGCCTGATCTTCAGATCGATCCGGGTCAGTACCTGCCTGCAATCGGCAATCGGGGTCTCTCCACCTTGCGTCGACGGCTCTGCGCAAAAGAAGAAAATCTTCAATGGCCAGGAGCGTTGATAGGAATTCTCGTTGTGGAGAAATATGCTCTGGTCGGCCGGATAATCGGTGGAAGTATAAACATGTTTATGAACCGCCGTCCGGGGCGATGACCGCTCTTTGTATGGCAACAGTCCGCCGGAGCACGCAGTCGCGAATTGCTCGAATAATGTAGGCGATGAAACGCTGAAGTTCCTGAAAAGAATTCCACCGTGTCTGAAGAGGTGATCTTCGATCAATTTACGATTGCTCAACGCCCAGGCAGCCAGGTCCACACCCTCGACCGAAGGACGCATCACCAGCGGGAGTCTCGTACATCCTTCCTGAAGCTCTGACGTCACCAACCCAGCGTTCGTCACAATGAGCGGTTTGCGTCCAGGCCTATGCCGAATGCTGTCCAGCTTGATCTCCCTCGCGGGTGAGAGATCATCCTTCCCGATGTTTTCTTCCCCGATGTTTTCTTCGCGAGCGATTCTTTGTTCGCGAGTTGCGAAGGCCTTCCGTTTTACACCTTTGAGCGTTCCCAGACGAATGCTCTCAAGTTGCTCCTCTTTCTCCAACGCTTCGCGCCGGTCCTCTTCAAGGAGCAACTCAATCAGCTCATTGAGCCTGGCATCCGGCCGCTCCACGAATCGGTCAAGCAGGGTATGGAATCGTCTGAGTATGCGCGCCGGCGTGCCGTATTCAAACAGATCCGTATTGTATTGCAGCGACGCATAGAGCCCTTGCTCCGCATCATTCAGGTTGAGCAGTAAATCGAATTTAGCCGTGCCTGGCGGCGAGATTATCGGACTCAACGTCAGTCCGGGAAGCCGCACCTCATCAGCCGGAGTATTTTGAAGCACCATCTTTACTTGAAGCAGCGGACTGCGATTCCCATCGCGATGAGGGTTCAATGTTTCTACCAGTTTTTCGAAAGGAAGATCCTGATGTGCGTATGCTCCGAGAGTTATCTCTCTGACCCTGGCCATCAGTTCTTTAAAGCTTGGCTCGCCCGACAGCTCCGTACGCAGTATGAGTTGATTGACGAAGAGCCCGATGAGTTTTTCTGTTTCCGGCCGATTGCGATTAGCGATGTCCGTGCCCACCGGTATGGCCATCTGTCCCGTCAGGTAATGCAGAAGGGTTTTGAAAGCGGCCAGTAACGTCATAAAGAGCGTGCAATTCTGCTCGAGGCTGAGCGCCTTCAATGAATCCGACAATGTCGCCGGCAGAATACACAAGCACTGGGCGCCGCGGTCCGACAGCCGCGCCGGGCGCGGCTTATCAGTTGGCAATTTGAGCACGGGCAGCTCGTCGCCCAGATGTCGTGTCCAGTACGAGAGTCGATTCCGCAGCTCGTCGCCCTGCAGCCATCGCCTCTGCCACACCGCGAAATCGCCATACTGGATAGGCAGCTCGGAAAGCCCCGACGGCTCACCCTTGTGATAGGACTCGTAGAGCGCCGCGAATTCTTTCGCGAGAATTCCGCCGGACCAGCCATCGCTCACTACGTGATGCATGGTCGCCAGCAGCACGTGATTGCACTCGCCCAATCGCAGCAGGCTCACTCGCAGCAGAGGACCAGTTGCCAGATCGAACCGGCGCCGCGCTTCGTCTGCCGCGATTCTGCGTGCGAAATCTTCCACTTTCGGCACGCAGCTCAGATCAATAATCGGAAGCGGCAACTCTCCCGGCGGAGCGATACGCTGCACGGGCTCTCCATTCCGAGACGGGAAAGTCGTCCGCAGCACCTCATGTCTTCGAGTAATCTCTCTCAAGCCCTGGCTCAGCGACGCCGTATTCAACGCGCCGGCCATCTGCATTGCGGTTGGAATATTGTATGCTCCGCTATCCGGCTCAAGCTCCTGCACGAACCACAGTCGCTGCTGCGCGAATGATAGAGGGAGCGCCGAATCTCGGGACACGGTAGTGATGCGACTGTCCTGAGGTTTAACGGATTCGCGGTTCGCACGCTCTTTCCTCATCAACATGATGAGCGCCGCGAGTTGCTCGGGAGTCAGATCGTCGGTTACTCCGCGCACGGCCGCGGTGTGAGCGTTGCCCTTAATTTTTCCTGCGCGCGAATCCGCTTGTCGCGACGTTTTATGGGCGGCGCGGTTGAGCAAATCTACAAACCCATCTACATTTAGGCCATTTACAAAATTCAAGGCCGCGGTCCTGGCGGCGATTGATTGCGCTCGATAAAGCTCGCGATTCGACAACAGATCTCGAATCGCCGTTATCCAGGGATCGATATCCTGCTCGGGAACGATCGGGATCGGAATCAAATTACCGTCAAGCTGCTCGCCAAAGCGCTCGATTGGTTTTACCGGCACTACCAGATCCGTATTCAATTTTGACTCGACCAGGCCCGGAATATTGCCGGCAACTACCGGAATTCCTCGAAGCATGGTCTCGACACAGATCAGCGGGAAGCCTTCAGGCCACAATGACGGCATCAGAAGCGCTCGCGTTTGTTTAAGAATCTCCTCTATATCGTCGGCCGGGTCGAGCAGCCGCACGTTGGCCAATTGACTCAACTGTTCTCTGTCAGCTTCGGTTGTGCCCCACGTGGGCACAGCAGCGAATTCGATATCAGGTAAGCGCCGGGCAATCGACAAAAATATGGGTAGCCCTTTGATCACACACGGATTAATCAGCGTAACAAAACCTCTTTCGAAAGAACCCATATCGGGAAAGGGCCCGGGTCCATATGCCGGCCAGTAGAATACTTCCGATTCCAGCCCGCCATGCTGATGGACATATTTCTGGACGGACCTGCTGCAGGTGACGATCAGGGCCGCCTGCTCGATCGTCTTTACTCTGATAGGACTCGGAAAAAATGACTGCGGTCCGAATGGGAGAAAGGTGGGGCTGTGAACTAGGTAAGCAACACGCCCGGGACACGCGATCAGCGCGGCTTCAAGGAGGTTCTGAGAGGGGTCTTCGGATGAAACAAGAACCCAGTCCGGTTGAAATTCGCGAATTTGATTTTCCAGTATCGCTCGCAACCGCGAACGATCCGTGACGGCCTGAGCTTCGACCCCATTTATCGTGAAGCTGTCGCTGTGGGCATCGGACGTTACTCTTATTCCTTGCTGCGCGAGTAAATTGAGAAGCTCTGAATGAGTCAACCTGTCTCGCGCGCCCAGCGCCGGCCCCACCACTCGACTCGAATGGCCACGCTCGAAGAGACCCTCCAGCAGATAGCGATTGCCTTTATTCGCCCCACCGTGAGAGGGGAAATAAGGCAAATTCATGGTAAGCAGAATCTTCATTGTGGGCCCGATATTCAGCGCAAACAGACAGCGGCCAGCCCACCCATGAGGCGGGTTGGGAAATTAAGAACTCGAAAGCTGCACCCAGCTTCCGGCGATTATTTTTCTAGTGCTTTACCCTCATGGCGCTTGGTTGTTATGCGCCTTGTATTTCGAGTAGTGCGCTTATTTCTTCCGGAGAGAGGCGTTTCAACTGATTTACCAATTCTTCTGCTCTATTGCTGTCCAACAGGTCGATCTGCATTCCCGCAATGGCTTTGGTTACTCCGACGATCGTCGGCGCGTCGAAGAGGACGCGCAAGGGCACCTCTACTTCGAATACTCTTCGGATTCGCGAAGCAAGCTGTGTCAGCAACAGAGAATGTCCACCCAGTTCAAAGAAGTTGTCGTATACTCCTACTCTTTCCTTCTTCAGAAGCTCCCGCCAAATCAACGCCAGGTCTTCCTCGATGGGTGTTCGCGGAGCTACATAATGACTTAGAGACTCATTCTGCGAGCTTTCGATAGCGGCGAGTTTCCGCCGGTCTACTTTGCCATTAGGGGTCAATGGAAGCGCCTGCATAAACACAAAAGCCGCGGGCGCCATATAGTCAGGCAGCTTATTTTTCGCGAAGCTTCGTAGCTGTTCAACGGTCACGGCCGGATCTCGCATTACCAGGCAGGCTACTATGCGCCTATCGTTGTGAGCATCGGCTGTAGCAACGACCGCGCCGTCCGACACCGACGGATGCTGCTTCAACACCGCTTCGATCTCTCCGATTTCTATTCGAAGGCCGCGAATCTTCACCTGATGGTCCAGTCGCCCGAGAAAATCTATGCTGCCATCGCGAATGTACCGCGCCAGATCTCCGGTTTCGTATATGCGTTCGCCGCGCGCACGGCTGAATGGATTGGGAATGAATCTCTCAGCGGTAAGATCCGGGCGATTCAGATAGCCCCGCGCCAAGCCCACGCCTCCGATATGCAAGCCGCCAGTGATTCCAATCGGGATCGACTGCAAATGCTCGTCCAGGAGATGTATCCGCGTATTGGAAATAGGGTATCCGATGGGCACCGTCATTTGCTCATCATTTCCATGACAATGCCAGTAAGTTACATCGATAGACGCTTCAGTGGGACCATAGAGGTTAGACAATCGTGAATCCAGTCTCTCGAAAAAGCGTTGCTGCAAATCAAGCGATAACGCCTCGCCGCTGCAAATAAGTTGTCGAATGCTTCCGCACTTTTCGAGATCGTCTTCGTCCAGGAAAACAGCCAGCATCGATGGTACGAAATGCAGGACGGTGACTTGATGATCGCGAATCGCGCTTACGAGGTATCCACTATCCTTGTGACCATCCGGCCGCGCCACTTCAAGTTTTGCGCCGGTCATCAACGGCCAGAAGAATTCCCAGACAGATACGTCAAAGCTGAAGGGTGTCTTTTGCAAAACACAGTCCGTTTCCTTCAATTCATAGGCTTCCTGCATCCACATCAGGCGATTGTAGAGCCCTCGATGCGTGCTCATTACTGCCTTGGGACGACCCGTTGATCCCGACGTGTAGATCACATACGCCAGATTGTCTTCAGCTATTCGTTCATCATCGCACTCAACACTACAATCGCCGGCCTGGTCCCATTGCCTGTTCGGGCACAGCACCTCCCCTTCATAAGTCCACCCCTCGCGCGACACCTCGCTTTCGCTCAACAACAATTCCACTCCGGCGTCGCTCAACATGTAATCGATTCGTTCAACCGGATACTCGATATCTATCGGCAGGTAAGCTCCCCCGGCCTTCAGTATCGCAAGGAGGCTCACCACAAGATCCAGGCTCCTCCGCATCGCAACTCCTACTACTTTTTCCGGTCCCGCTCCATGTCGCTTGAGATAACTCGCCAGCAGATTCGCTCGCCTGTTCACCTCGGCATAGCTCAAGGCCTGGTCCTCGAACTCTACGGCCAGTCTCTCGCCACCGAGTTTTGCCTGTTCCGCGATGAGCGCTGTCACGCTGCGCCACCGGCCGTATTCGCGATCCGTGCCGTTCCACTCTTCCAATTGTCGCCGCTCGGATTCGGTCAGCAGCAAAACCTGAGACAGCCGCTTGCCGGGCTGTTTAACTACATCGGCAAGCAGTACATCGAGGTGTCCCGCCAGCCGTTCGATCCGATCGCGATCGAACAGATCAGTCTTGTAATCGATGACGCCGCTCAGATGGCCGCCGGTTTCACTCAGGGATATCACCAGATCGAAGTTTGCGGTGCTTCGCTCGATACTCATACTGTGCACCTGCAACCCCTCGACATCGATAGTTGCCTGAGGCGTATTCTGGAGAACGAACATCGCCTGAAACAGCGGTGTATGGCTTAGATTTCGCTCGGGCTGTAACTCCTCGACCAGTTTCTCAAAGGGGACTTCCTGGTGTACGTAAGCTTCCAACGCGACTTGCCTGACTCTTCCCAGCAACTCGCGAAACGTGGGATCTCCCGTCAGATCTGTCCGCAGCACCAGAGTATTGATAAAGAACCCGATCAGGCCTTCCGTCTCTTGCCGGTTCCTGTTTGAGACGATGGAGCCGATAGGAATATCCATCTGTCCGGTGTAGCGATGAAACAGTACTTTGATCACCGCAAGCAGCAGGATGAAAACCGTCACCCCCTCTCGCCGGATCAATTCCCTGATCGAACCCATCAGTTCTTTATTTAAAACGATCGGCTCACGCGATCCGCTATAAGTCTGCTGCGGAGGTCTCGTGCGATCAACCGGCAACGCGAGCGCCTCGACTCCATTCAGCTTATTTCTCCAATAGTCGACCTGCTCGCGTAGCGCTTCTCCTTGCAGTAGCGCTCTCTGCCAAGCCGCGTAATCGGCGTACTGGATTGGCAGGTCTGACAAAGGCGATACTTCACCCCTGTTGTAGGCGTTGTAGAGCGCCGAAACTTCACGGATCAGCACTTCCCCCGACCATGCATCAGAGACGATGTGATGCATGGTAAAAAGCAGCATATGGTCCTGCTCGGCCAGTCTTACCAGCACTACTCTGAACAATGGCCCATTGCTCAGATCGAAGCCCCGGCCTGCCTCTTCCTTTATTATCTTCGCCGCGTCTGACTCTCTTTGCGCCTCATCCAGCCGGCTCACATCGATAACCGGCACTTTGATGGGACTGGCTTCATCTATAACCTGCGCCGGCTGGTCTTCTCTTACTTCAAACCTCGTCCGCAGGACCTCGTGCCTTCTTACCACTTCGCTCAGTACTCTCTCGAGCAGCTCCCGCTTAAGCTCGCCTGTTACTCTGAGGGCAGATGGTATGTTGTACATTGATCCGCCCGGCTGCAGTTGGTTAATGAACCACATTCGCTGCTGCGCGAACGAAAGAGGCAAGGTCCCTTCTCTCGACACTTTCTCGATTGGCGGTATCCGTAATCCGACTTCGGCCCTCAACTCCGCCTCCAGTCTCCGGCTCAAATCCGCGAGACTCGTTGCTTCAAAGATCGCCTTTAGTGGGAGCTCTATTCCGAAAACCTCTCGCACTCTCGAGATTAACTGGGCAGCCAACAGTGAATGTCCGCCGAGATCGAAAAAGTTATCTTGCGCTCCAACCTCCGCGACTCTCAGCACCTGAGTCCAGATACCCGCCATTACGGTTTCTATCTCATTCGGCTCGCCCTTGTGCCTCTCATCCGCCTCTCGGGTTGCTCTTTCCGGACGAGGCAATGCATTCTTATCCACCTTCCCGTTTGCCGTCAGCGGAATCTCTGCCAAATGCACGATGGCTCTGGGCACCATGTACTCGGGGAGTCTCTTCTGCACATATTCCTTCAACTCTTTGCCGCTTACCTGCCGCCGGGTTGCCACGTATCCGACCAACCGCTTTTCGCCCGATTCGTCTTCTCGAACGATGACTACTCCCTGCGTTACAAACGGATGTTCATTGAGCGCGGCTTCGATTTCCCCGAGCTCGATCCTGTATCCGCGGACCTTCACCTGATCATCAACTCGCCCGACATACTCGATGCTGCCGTCGTCGTTGTATCTCCCCAGATCCCCGGTCCGGTACATTCGTAGTCCATCGTCTCCAAAAGGATCTGCCAGGAACTTGTCCGCCGTCTCGTCCGCCCGACTTAAGTAACCTCGGGCCAGTCCCAGCCCGGCGATATAGATCTCTCCCGTTACCTCGACCGGCACCGGCTCCTGATTCCGGCCCAATATGTATATGTGTGTGTTTTCGTTTGCCTGACCAATAGTGACTCTCTCACCGTGCGCTATTGCTCCGGTCATGGTCGCACACACGGTATTCTCTGTAGGCCCGTACGCATTAATAAACCTACATTCGCTGCTCCATTGGCTTACGAGTTCGTTCGGACACGCTTCTCCTGCAACGACCACCGTCTTGAGGGCCGGCGCCGGCCGCTTCGGAACATTCATCAGGACTGAAGGCGGAAGCGTCACCGCCTCTATGTCATGCGTGACGATTAACTCCAGGACCTTCTCAGGCTGTTGTGCGTTGGTTCCGGAGATCAAAACGAGCTTCGCCCCGGATGTCAGCGCCATCAACCAATCCCAGGTAGCAGCATCGAAACTGAACGAGGCAAACTGCAACACCGATGCACCGGCTTCAACTTGCAGGTTTCTATTTTGAGCTACGGCGAGATTGCAGAGGCTCTGATGAGTGAGTCCGACACCCTTAGGCTTGCCCGTAGAACCGGAGGTATAAATCACGTACGCGAGATTCTCCGGTAAGGTGATTAGCTCCGGATTTCCGTCGCATTCCGTCGCAACAGCGGGCCAGTCCTCGTCGATCATAACGATTTGCGCCCAGCTCACAGGTAAGCCTTCGAGCAGATTCGCGGTTGTGACGATGACCGGACATCCGGAGTCTTCGATCATGTAGTCCAGGCGTTCGGGAGGGTATGCCGCGTCCAAAGGCAAATAAGCTCCGCCTGCCTTCATCACAGCTAACAACCCGATGATCATCTCGGGGCTTCGGTCTACGCATAGCCCCACCTTCACCTCGGCGCCCACGCCCATCTTCCTGAGGTAGCGCGCCAGTTGGTTCGCTCTCCGGTTCAGCTCTTCGTAGGTGACATGCTCTGTCTGGTAGACGACCGCTACGGCATCAGGTCTCAGATCTGCCTGCTGCTCATATAGCTCGTGCGCGCAACGGTCTTGCGGATATGCTGCCGCTGTTTGATTCCAATCGATGATTATCTGCTGCAGCTCCTCCTCACTCATCATCGGCAGCTCTGTTACTCTGGCTGTCTCGTTCTCTACAACCCCTTCCAATACTCGCTTCAGGTGCCTCAGCAATCGCTCCGCGTTAGCTGCCTCAAATCTGCCACCGTCATATATGGTATTCAGATGTAGCTCTTTCCCGGGTATGTACCGAATTGCCAGCTCATAATTGTTCCTGGACCAACGCTGAGTCTCGCTGATCCGCAAGCTGGAGCCTGCTCGCTCGCTGATTCCCGATTCCGCGGGATAGTTCTGAAACATGAAAACAACCTTGAACAGAGGTACTCCTCGTGGGACCTCGCTCCATCCCTGCACTTGTGTCAACGGGCTTGTCTCGTACTTCAGCACCTTGCTCTGCTTCTCCTGCACCCTCCTCATCAGCTCCTGTACTCGCTCTTCTCCCCTTATCTCCATCCTCACCGGCAGCGTGTTGATGAACAGTCCTACCATCCCCTCCATCCCTCTTAATCCGCCGCCTCTCCCCGATACAGTTACTCCGAACACCACTTCTTCCTGTCCGCTGTACCGGC
>Ga0209687_1000364_pt1 | contig 15421 bp, 16 predicted proteins | sample GraSoiAngelo_136_FD_185893 | JGI IMG/M metagenome (GOLD analysis project Ga0209687, IMG submission 185893) | Grasslands soil microbial communities from the Angelo Coastal Reserve, California, USA - 14_0929_09_20cm (SPAdes) (version 2) | ecosystem: Environmental > Terrestrial > Soil > Grasslands ...
ACAGTTTCCTTCGCCGGCTCGACCACAAGCGGATCGTGCAGGCGATAAAGAAAGCGGAAGGAAAAAGTTCCGGGCAAATCCGCGTTTTTATTCAGCGGTGGACCTTTGAAGGTGACGCCTTGCCCAGGGCGGAAAGAAAATTCTTTCAGCTGGGAATGCAGAAGACCACCAGTCGCAACGCCGTTCTGATCTTTGTTGCGCCACGAGAACAGAAGTATGCCGTGGTCGGTGACGTCGGCGTCCACGAAAAATGCGGGAAAGAATTTTGGAAAAAATTGGTGATCGACATGCGGGAGCATTTCAAGAAACAGGATTTCAACCGCGCCATCATCCTCGCCGTTAGCGAAGTAGGAAAATTATTGGCTGCCCATTTCCCCCGTACCGGCGATACCATCAACGAGCTGCCGGACGAGATCGTGCAGGAATAGGTAAAGCACTCGGTAAAAGTGCCTCTACAACGACACTCGGGGTGACGGGATCTGTAGGGCGAAACTCCGTCGAGCCATTAGCCGAAAAAGAGACAATCCTCGTGGCTCGACAGAGTCTCGCCCTACCATAGGCTGCTTGCAAAGCGCGCAGTTTGGTGTTTATTCCCCGCTTCGCAGCGAGTTTTTAACTTAATTACGCTGTTGGTCCCTGGGCTTCCGTCGCTGGACGTGAAGCTATACTCGCCAGGGGTAACCCAGCGAAAAGGAATTGTGATTTAAGATTTTCGACTTTCGATTCTCGCAAGCATTCTGCTAGCAGCAGCGTCTTCGCGAAATCGGCGATCGACAATCGACAATCAGAAATCAGTTATGCCAGTTCGTTACGGTCGGTTTGAAATGCCAAAGACCCTCTCGAAGGAGGAGAAGGGTGCGACGGATACTTACGCGATGTTTGTCGCGGAACCTTTTGAAGCGGGCTACGGCCACACCGTGGGCAACTCGCTTCGGCGCGTGCTTCTTTCCTCGCTGGAAGGCGCTGCCATCACTGCGGTGAAAATCACGGGCGCGCAGCACGAATTCGCCACTTTGCCGGGTGTTGTCGAAGACGTCACCGATATCGTCCTCAATTTAAAGCGCATCAAGTTTAAGGCGACCGAGCACGAGCCGCGCAAGCTTTCACTCAGTGTGAACAAGGAAGGCGAAGTCACCGCCGGCGATATTCAACTCGCGCAAGGCTATGAGATTCTGAATCCCGATCAGGTCATCTGCACGCTTGACAAAAAACATAAATTCGATGCCGAGCTGGAAGTGCGGGTAGGCCGCGGCTTTGCCACCGGCGAAGAAAACAAGCGACCCGATCAGCCGATTGGATTAATCCCGATCGATTCCATTTTCTCCCCGGTCACCCGGGTGAAATACGCGGTGGAACACACCCGCGTCGGACAGCGCACCGATTACGACAAACTCATTCTCGAAGTTTGGACGGACGGTCGTCTTACTCCCGATGACGCGCTGCTCCAGGCCTCAGCCATTTTACGGCATCACCTCGATGTTTTCGTCAATTTCAACGAAGACATAATCGAGTTCGACGAGACTCCCGCCGGCGTGAGCGAAGAGAACATAAAGCTGAAGAAGCTCCTGAACATGAGCGTGAACGAAATCGAACTGAGCGTGCGCGCGGCCAATTGCCTGAACAACGCTAACATCACTACCGTGGGTCAATTGGCGCAAAAGACCGAGGCAGAGATGCTGAAATATCGAAACTTCGGCAAGAAATCGCTTAACGAGATTAAGGACAAACTAACTGCGCTCGGCTTGGGTCTGGGAATGAAGTTCGATCCCGGTCTGGTGGAAACACCAGTGGGAGTTGATGTGACCAGTTCCAACGGAGCGACGACCACCGAGCAACCACGCGTTTAAATCGCGATGAGACACCAGAAAAAGACAGTCAAGCTCGGTCGCAAGGCTGAGCATCGGAAAGCTCTGTTGGCAAATCAGGTTTGCAGTTTGATCGAGCATCAACGCATCCGTACCACTTTAGCCAAGGCGAAAGCGGTGCGCCCGCTTGCGGAAAAGATGGTGACGCTCGGCAAAAAAGGCTCAATCCACGCCCGGCGCACTGCGTTTGCGATGCTGCGGCAGAAAGATGCGGTGAAAAAGTTGTTTGATGAGATCGCGCCGCGCACGGCCGATCGCAACGGAGGTTACACCCGCATCGTCAAACTTGGGCAACGCAAGAGCGACGCTGCTCGGATCGCATATTTGGAGTGGGTGGATGCCATTTTGCTCATCGATTCGGAGGTCGATGAGTCCGCGGAAAAGAAAGCCCGCAAATCAAAAAAAGAAGATGGGCAGGCCGCCGGCGCCGAAAAGAAAACGAAGAAAAAAGCGGCAGCGGCAGCCAGTTAGTCAAACCATCGCTTTGCCCGATCGAGTTTCGCCCTCAGTGGGCGGAACGTATGCCGCATCGAGGCAGCAAGGCCAGTCCGATAATATGCCCCGCGTCATCCCGAACCGCGAAGACGGAGAGGGATCCCACCAAAGCCGATAGATCACTCAACCTAGTTCGCAAGGCGTGCCCTCGCAGAGCTCGCCCCTCCACCACGCGGAAGCATCCTCCTCCATATGTTCCATTTTCGGGACGGACATTTCCCGCGCGCGGAATAAGTTTGTCGCGCGCAGACTTCGTCGCCGCATTGTAAGGCACTCGATTACAAAAGGTTGCGTCAAGCAAAATTTGGTTGGCACGCACCATGCATAAGTTGGAACCATCTATGAAAACGCACACTGCCAATACATATGATTTGATCGTAGAGTCTGAGGACAAAAACCGCACCGCCCTCGAAACAGTAATTTACGTGCTGTTCATTTTGAGCGCGGTGGTTTCAATCCTGCAATTTCTGGTGCAGCCTATCGTTGTCCCTTCCCACACCGCCGGCTTTGTCTCGGCCCAAACGGGAACGGTAACGAACTACAACATCTAACGACAATTGGATAACTCATTCGCTGAAACGCAATGCGACATGACTAGATAATTGCAAAATGCTACGGCAAGAGTTGCGATACGCCTTGCGAGTGCTGGCAAAACAACCGGCGTTCACTCTTATTGCAGTACTGACCCTTGCGCTCGGTATTGGCGCCAATACCGCCATTTTCAGCATCATCAATGCGGTGTTGCTTCGGCCACTGCCTTATCCGGACGCAGATCGCATTATGGTCTTGAACGAATCTTCGGGGCCAGGGGATTATTCCTCAGTCGCGCTGCCGGACTATTTCGACTGGCGAAATGAAAACACGGTTTTCGAACATCTTGCCGCGACTCACAAAGAATCGCGCAATCTCAGCGGCATTCCCGGTCGTGAGCCCGAACGCATCTCGTGCGCGTCAGTCACACGGAATTTTTTCAACATCATCGGGCTGCCGCCAGAAATTGGACGCACATTTAGCGAAGACGAAGACAAGGTCGGTGCGCCGCCGGTTGTGGTAATCACTGACCGATTGTGGCGACGTGCCTTCAACGCTGATCCGAGCGTTCTCGGCCGCTCCATCACGTTGCACGATCAGAACTACACGGTGATCGGCGTGATGCCGCCGCAGATCACTTCGCCGCAGGACACCGATGTCTGGTTGTCGCTCATGCGCAGAAGCAACAACGCCGTCTGGATGCAGCGGTTCATCCACCCGATGATTTACGTCTGGGGCAAACTCAAACCGGGCGTGACTGTCGCACAAGCGCGCACCGAAATGAAAATGATCGCGGCGCGACTGGAGAAAGCTTACCCCGACACGAACGGCAAGGAAACGGCCGAGGTTACGCCGTTAATTGAAAATCTCGTTGGCAAATACCGAACTAACCTCGGACTGCTTCTCGCGGCAGTGGGTTTGGTTTTGCTGATCGCGTGTGCCAATCTAGCCAATCTGTTTGCCGCTCGAGGCGCTGCCCGCGCAAGAGAGTTCGCGATTCACGCGGCAGTCGGGGCGACTCGCGGCCAGATCGTCAAGAAGCTCTTGATTGAAAGTTTCGTCATCGCGCTCATTGGCGGCACGCTCGGTTTCTTCATCGCACTTTGGGTCCGTGACGGTTTGGTCGCGCTGAGTCCAGGAGATGTCTCTCGATTCCACCAAATCTCCTTCGATCTCCCGGTTCTGGGTTTCACATTTTTGATCGCGTCGCTGACGACGGTGCTTTTCGGTTTGTGGCCAGCTTGGCAGGCCTCACACACAGACGTGCAGCTTGCTTTGAAAACCGGCTCGGCTGGCAGCGGCGATCCGCCATCGGCCAAACGCGCGCGGGATTGGCTGGTGATCAGTGAGATCGCGCTTACGCTGACATTGTTGGTCGCCGCCGGTCTGGTTGTGAAAAGCTTTTCGCGGTTGCAATCGCTCTCGTTAGGCTACGAACCGCGCGCTCTAGTTACTGCACGGTTCGAGTTACCGTGGCGAAAATATAATGACCGCGACAAGATCGACATCTTCGCTAAGACGCTGCTGGACAAAGTTCGTACGATACCCGGTGTGCAAAACGCCGCCGTCAGCTCAAACGGCCCGCTCATGGGCGGGTGGCAAACGGGTTTCTGGCGTGAAGAGAACCCACGGCCCCAGCCTGCAGATATGTTGAACAGCGACCTCGAAGTTATCGACGGCGATTATTTTTCTACTCTCAAAGCGCCGTTATTGCGCGGCCGCACGTTTAACGAGCGCGACACAAAAGATTCGCCGCGCGTGATCATTATCGATCAGGCGATGGCCGAACAATATTTCCCCGGGGAAAATCCGATTGGCAAACGCCTCGGAGTCGATGTGGGCAACGATGAAGAGGGCTGGGTGATGAGCGAAATCGTCGGTGTCGTCGCGCGGATGCGTTTTCATTCGGTCGATGAAATGGCGCCGTTGCCCGTGATTTATTGTTCGTTAGGTCAGGCGCAGCGAAACAGCCTTGCTCTTTTCGTGAGATCGACAGTGGGTTCTGCGGCGCTCGCGCGCTCGATCCGCGATGCTGTAACTTCAATCGATTCATCGGTTCCAACGTTCGACGTCCGGCCGATGAGCGATCGTGTTCGGGAAAGCTGGGGCGCGCAACGTTTGCTTAGTTTCCTCTTTTCTATCTTTGCCGCGCTGGCGCTCGCTCTCGCAACTATAGGTCTCTACGGTTTGCTCACTTACACAACATTGAAACGCATCCGCGAAATCGGCATCCGCCTCGCGCTTGGCGCGCGACCCGCACAAGTGCGCACGATGATTCTTTCGCACGGAATGCAACTGCTGCTGGTCGGCGCAATTATCGGACTCGGTAGCGCAATCGGGTTGTCGAAATTTCTTCAGCGCGTCTTGTTCGAAGCGAATGGTGCCAATGCGGACATTTATTTCGGCGTCGGCATCGTGATGCTGGTTGCGACATTGCTCGCATGTTGGATTCCGGCGCGTCGCGCCAGTCGCGTCGACCCGATCGTGGCTCTGCGACAAGATTAATCGCCGAGCACGAAACGGTTTCCTTCGCTGTCTCTAAAAATGGCGAATTTACCCCACGGTTCTTGCTTTGGCGGATTCTCGAACTCGACCCCGCGCTTCTTCAGTTCCTGATAGGTCTTTTCCAGATCATCACAAGTGAAAGACATGTTCATGAACGAGCCAACCCGGTTCTTATCTTCCTCGGTGGTGAAGAGCACCACGCGCGTCTCCGCTTTCGGTACCCGCAATTCGATCCAGCGCTGTTTATCGTCGAACGGCTGATCCGTGATAATGGTGAAGCCTAATTTCTCGGTGTAAAAATCGAGAGCGCGATCTTGGTCCTCTACCGGGATGCTGACAAATTTTACTTGTTTAATCATGTCCCGAACCTAGAACGCGTAGTTCATCGGCGTCCAGGCCCAGGGAGCGCGCTGGTGCGAAAAGTGTTGTCCGTTTATCGGTATAGCGGAAATACTTTAACTTTGTAATGTGGTAACCACGTAACCCCTTTAACCCTTCTTCACCATGCCGCGTTTTCACCAAACCATCCCGATCGACGATTACGTTCTCGATGTCCTCATGCGTGACATTGTCGGACACGACCAGCAACCGGCCGCCTTCCTCGTTTACCTTTATCTTTCCAGCCGTGCCGCCAGGCAAGGCTGGCGTCCGGTCAAGGCCAGCCTGCGTATGCTCGCTAATGAAACCGGTCTTTCCAAAAGCGCGGTGCAAAGCGCAATCGCGAAGTTGCAGTATCGCCAGTTGGTGAAAACCTCGCGCGCGCATCGCACCGCCGTACCCGCCCATCGCGTCTTACGACACTGGCGATCGACACGGAGATGTTCAGTGAAGTAATTCCAATCGCCAGTTCACTTTTCCGTTTTTATTAATCTCAAGCCAGCCGATGCTCGGTGGCGCGCCGCGATTCGGCCGTGCAACGCAGCCCGGGTTTAGAAACCGAACGCCTGCGATGGTTTCGTCTCGCGGAACATGAGTATGACCATGAAGCAGAATGTCATAATCGGCGGGCGCGCGGCGTGGGGGCGGACAAATATGTTCCAGCCGAAACCGGATCCCATTTCTCGTTAGGTCGCAAACGAGCGGCCAGTTGTAATTCTCATCACAGTTTCCCCGCACCAGCGTCACCGGCGGACCGAGAGCGCGCAGTTCATCAACAATCCATTCCTCGCATACGTCACCCAGATGCCAGATCTCGTCCGCGCTCGCGGCCAGTTCGAGAATCCGTGGCGGCAATTTGTTATGGGTGTCAGCGATGACGAGCACTTTTGTCATGTCGAGCGAATATGCCAGTCCGGCTCGGACCGAGACATCTCTATTCTCTTTTTCGAGGGGAGAAATCGTTAGAGATTCCTCGACTTCGCTCGGAATGACAAGTCGAGTGACAGGCACTAAATTCCGTCCGTGTCATTCCAAAATTTCGATCTTTCTGCTGAAGTGGTGCGTGGTGTACAGGCGATGGGTTTTGCCGAGCCGACCCCAATCCAGCTTCGCGCTTTCCCAATTATTCTCGCCGGCAAAGATCTGATCGGCACCGCCCAAACCGGCACCGGAAAAACCGCTGCCTTCGCGCTTCCGATTCTGACGCTGCTCGGACATCACGGGAAATTTCGTTGTTTAGTCCTGGAGCCAACCCGCGAGCTCGCGGCGCAGGTCGAGACCGCTTTTCGCGATTACGGGCGGTTCACTGATTTGCGTGCGACCGTCGTGCACGGCGGCGTCGGCTACGGCAAACAACGCCAGGAATTGAAGCACGGCGTTGATGTGGTAATCGCTACGCCTGGCCGATTGCTCGACCATCTCGAGCAGGGCACGCTCCATTTTCGCGACGTCAATATTCTGGTGCTGGATGAAGTCGATCGCATGCTCGACATGGGATTTCTGCCCGATGTCCGCCGCATCGTTGAAAAGATCTCACGCGACCGACAATCGCTGCTTTTTTCGGCAACCTTGCCGCCCGAGATCGAGCGTCTGGCCGCGTGGGTCCTGCGCGAGCCCGAGCTGGTGGAAATCGGGGTGCGCCGTTCCCCCGCCGAAACCGTCACACATGCCGTTTATCCGGTGGCGGCCGAACAAAAATTTGATCTGCTCATGGTGCTGCTCGAACGAACAAATTTTGACAGCGCGCTCATTTTTTCGCGAACCAAACACGGCGCCGATCGCATCGCGCACAAACTGAAACAGGGAAACCATTCTGTCGCGGTCTTGCATTCGAATCGCACCCAACGGGAACGGATTGAAGCGCTGGAAGGATTCAAGAGCGGCAAGTACGAAGTGATGGTCGCAACTGATATCGCGGCGCGCGGACTCGACATTGCCGGCGTCAGTCACGTCATCAATTATGATGTCCCGGAACATCCTGAAGATTATGTCCATCGCATCGGCCGAACCGGCCGCGCGCAAAACGTCGGGGACGCCTTCACGTTGATGAATGGCGAAGAAGTTCCTGCATTGCAGGCGATCGAACATTTCATCGGCCAGAAAATTCCGCGCCTGAAACTGGAGAATTTTCCCTATCTCTACACCGTCCTGTTCGAACCGGAGGCGGCCATCGGCGGCAAACGCGCCATCGGGGGTGGCCGGACCCATCGCGGGTACTCCTTTGGTAGAAGACGGCGATAGGAACATAGGCCTCCCGGCCTGTGCGCCCAGCGGGTTTGCAACCCGCTGAAAAATGTGGCGCAAGTTTTCTAACTTGCGATCCGCTGGGCGCACAGACTGAAAGTCTATGTTCCGTTAGGGGCGCTCGCCCGTGCCGCTCAAACCGCACCATTGATCGACCCAGTCGTTCACCGTCTTGTACCAAAGCCGTGAGTTCTGCGGTTTAAGCACCCAGTGCCCTTCATCGGGAAAATACAACATCTTGGACGGCACCTTCAGCCGCTGCAGCGTAGTGAAAAGCTGAAAACCTTCGCTGACATCGAGGCGGTAATCGTTCTGGCCGTGTACGACCAGCGTCGGCGTCTTAAATTTGTCGGTGAACAGGTGCGGCGAAAATTTCCGATAGAGCTCGCGCTGTTTCCATGGCGGCCCTTTGAATTCCCATTCCGGAAACCAGAGTTCTTCCGTCGTTCCATAAGCCGATTCGGTGTTGAACATGCCGTCATGCGACACGATGCACTTGAATCGGTCGGTATGGCCCAATAACCAGTTGGCCATCCACCCGCCGTAACTCGCCCCCAACGCAGCTTCGCGATTCTTGTCGATGAACGGATACTTCTTCTCCGCGTAATCGAGTCCCTTCATCAGATCTTCATACGGCTTCCCGCCCCAATCGCCGCTGATCGAATCAGTAAACTTCTGCCCGTACCCGGTCGAGCCGTGAAAGTTGATCATTACGACGACGTAATTCCCGGCCGCCGCGAACAACTCCGGGTTCCACCGATACGACCACGAATTTCCCCACGCGCCTTGCGGTCCACCGTGGATCAAAAATTTCAGTGGATATTTCTTATTCGGATCAAATCCCGGCGGCTTGACCATGAATCCCTGGACGTCTTCGTCATTCGCGCCTTTGAACGTGAACGATTCCAACGGCTGCATGTCGATCTGCGACAGCAGCGCGTCGTTCATGTGGGTTAATGGCGCGGGCTTTTCTTGCCCCGGAAACTTGATCGACCAAATCTCATTTGGCGTACTGACCGATTGGTTGGTAAAGAAAAGAGTGCCTAACTCGCCGCCGGTTGCCGAAAAGACCACGTCATCGGCGTGAAGTTTAGGAATCTTTGCAGGCGCTTCATCACTCGCTAGATCGATCAGCCACAATGGTGATTCACCCGATTCTTCTGCCGAGAAAATGATCGGTCTTATCGGTTTGTCATGCGGGGGAGGCGTCAAGGTCCAGGTGAAACTCCCGACGGATCGATCGAACTTTTCGGTTAGGTCGCGTGTATTCCCAGTTTTTCGATCTTGCACGAGGAGCCGCCATTTATCGGATTCGAAACCGGCGCGAGCTTGCGAACGCCAGGCGAGATATTTTCCGTCCGGTGAAGAGAGGGGCGTGGTATCGGCGCCGGGACTGGTGGAAATTTTCTTTGGGTCCGAGCCGGACTGGCGGCTGTTTCCGCCGGGGACGGCGGAGTCTACTGAGATCGGCACGACGAAAATTTCGTTGTTCGTGCTCGTTGCTTCGACCTCATCAATGTTGCTGGTGTAAGCGAGCTCCTGGCCGTCGGGCGAAATCGCATACATGTCCTGACCGCCAAGATTGAATGGCGGCACATCGAGATCGCCCGGCGTCAGATCGCGCGGCTGTTGTCGGGGCGCAGCCGTCCCGGCTGTGGGGCCAGCAGACATCTTGTCTGGTGGTTGCACTCCGGCAGGCGAGACGCCTGCTTGCCCCGCAGACAGGATGTCCGCGCCCCGTGCATCCGCGCTAACGACAAATAGATGCCTGCGCTTGAACTCGGTGAATGCATTCCAGTGCCGATAGAACTGGCGATTGAAAATCTTGGCTTTGACTTTGCTGTTCTTAAGCTCGTCGTCGCGCTTCTTGTCGCAGGAATCGTCCTTGCAATCGGGATACACCGCTGAGACAAACACGATGTTCTTCCCATCCGGCGACCAGATCCCGCCGTCGGCACCGGTCGAGATTGTCGTTAGTTGCCGAGGTGTACCTTCCAGCCGACCGCTTTCGGTCTCGAAGTCACACATCCAAATTTGCGTCGGATCAGTCGCTTTCGACGTCCAGATCAGCCGTTTGCCATCGGGTGAAAACCGTGGTCGTTCTTCGTGATTGGTCGTCGGGTTGAGCCGGCGCGATTCACCTCCGTTCGCCGGCACGATCCAGAGATGCGAAGTCTTCGTGTTCGCTTCCAAGTCGACATCTTCGGCATCGAACAGCACCCATTTCCCATCCGATGACGGCACCGGCGCCCCGACTCGTTTCAGCTTCAGCATGTCTTCGAAGGTAAATGGATGTTTTTGCGGCGGCGATTGTGCCGACGCAGTCGCGAGAGCGAGTAGCATGAAAGCGAAAGAACTAAGTTTCATTCGTCTTGCGATTGTGAACGTCCCCTCGGGTAGCGCAACTGTCTTCTGGCATGTTGCCGGCAAGCTGCCGGCAACTACAGGCTGGCAGCCTGTGCTCCCCAGAGATCCGGAGATCTGCGAACGAAAACGCCAGCTTAGTTTTGAAACGCTTCCCGCGTCATATCCATGCGCAAGTCTTCCACCCGCGAAAATTGATCCTGCGCCCGCTCCTCGAGCACGTTGAAGTTGGTCCCCTGAAGTTCTGGGAAATTTGCTGAGATCGTCGCGAGGGAGCGCCAAAGAAGCCTTTTCCCTGTGATTCCAAGGGCGAGTCCCTCCAGCGCCTCAAGCAATTCAGCGCTATCATCGGCATCCCCCAACTTTGCCCGGCCGAACTTTTCCGCCAACCACGCGCCTGCCTTGCGAACGGCACTCTCCTCGGCACCGACTTTCTGAATCAGATTTCGCAGCTTCTCCTGATCAGCATGAATCTCGTTGCGCAAATCGCGAAAAAATTTCCCGAATCGGTCTTGCGGATGGCCCGAAATCAAATTGTCAATTAACTCCATCGCCGCGAATGAGCCGGCGAGATGATCGTTAAGGTAGAGCTGCAGCCGTTCGTGGCCGGGCGATTCCTCTCTGCTCACACGATTTCATCGCATTTCACGACGATCGAGGCCGCACGGCGCTTATTAAATCGTCGAGGCCAGAATCGCGAGTGGTCGGGCATAGTAATGAATCAACGGGCAAGATGTCTGTGCTACACTAAAACGGCAACGGCAGGCGGTCCGGGTCGATCCACGATTCGCGCGCTGCGCGCGACTTAATAACATCGCGCGAATAATGCGCCGCTACCGGATCAGTCACCGCCCAACGTTCGACGATCAAATTAACCCGACGCCACAGTGGCATGTCGCGGTAATGCGTTGTCGCCAGATGATCGAGCAGCTTCATCCAAAAGCGCGTTACCGTTTCGTGATAGACGTTCACCCCGTGATGCTGGGTGAAGCGTCGCAGTGTTTCCCGCATCCGTGCGGTGGCGTCATCAAGCGGCCCCTCGCTCAAGTATGTTAACGCCACCGCGATATGCGCGCAGTGATGGAACTGCGACGGGGGAATCGTCGCCTCTTCGAAAGCGCGCACCAGCTCGCGCACTTCCTCATCATTTATGAAATCGCGGACCTTTGCTTCCAATTCTACCCAGCTGGCACGAAGCGCGTCCAAAGAAACAGGACAATAATGGCCCCGATAACTGACATGATGAACCCGGCCGGATGAAAGGCCGAGCCCGGTTCCGGCTTGGAGAAGAGCCGTGCAATGAATCCCCCGACAATGCCGCCGATAATTCCGAGCACTGTCGTCATGATCAGCCCCATACTTTGCGCGCCCGGCATGACCGCGCGGGCGACCAGACCGACAACGAAACCAACAATGATGTACCAAATAATGTGTAGCATAGGTTTTTGCGGTTAGATGCCCGCGACATTACACGGGCGCCACGCCACTGACCATCATTTTTCACGATTCAGCTGATCGGCTTCTCGCGCGCGCCGCCGTACCACATGTCGAGCTTTTTGCGCGACATGACTCCACGCGGACCGCCGAACAGCAAAGAGAAAAGACCGCCCGATACTTTCCATCCGGAATACATTCGCAATTTACGCCCGGAAGTAATGGCTGCTTCGCGCAACAGCTTGAATCTTCCCAGTCGTTTCAACGCGACGGTGAAAAATACTTCTTCGCCTGCGAAATAGGTTTCATCGAAACCGCCGGCCGCAAAAAAATTCTCGCGCGTCGTGAAGAGAAAAGCTCCAGCACCGAGATTGAGACCGAAGTAGAGCACGCTGAAAGCATCGAACATTACTTTGCCCCACGATGGAATTTCGCCGTCGAACGCGAGACGACTGCCACCGCCCGCAAAACCGTTTTCGAGCGCCTCCATTGCACCCCGAACATGTTCCGGGCCGATCTGAGTATCGGCATCGACAAAAATAAAGACATCGCCGCGGGCAGCTTTTGCTCCCGCATTACGAGCGGCCGCGATGTGTCGGCGCTCGATTGAAATCACGCGCGCTCCGAATTGTTCACCGATTGCTGCAGTGGCGTCGGTCGATCCATCGTTCACCAGCACAGTTTCGTATTCGTAACCAACGGCGGCGGAATGGATCGCGCGAAGAGTGCCGGGCAGCTCAGTTTCTTCGTTATAGGCCGGGACAATGAACGAAATCATGGATTAGCAATTAAATGCACTGTCTTTCGGCCTGCGTTCGGAATGACAGGAATAGACGAGAGCGTAATTCACGCCACCGTCGCTTGCTTTTCCAGCTTTATCTCGCTCAAGCCGTGGTAGGTTTCCGCCACGATGTGATCGACCACGGCTTTCATATCGTGCGTCCGTTCCCAAACAGCGATCTGGCGATCCGCGCCGGTGCCCTCATGCAAAATTCGTTCGATGTGATTCATCTCGCGCCGGCTCCCGAGTTCCGCCACTTCGTCGGCGACGAATTCTATGAACTCATGAATCAAACTGCGCGTCTCCATTTCGCTTTCCTGGCCAAAATCGATGAGCTTCCCATCGATGCCATAGCGCGACGCGCGCCAGCGGTTTTCGTCCAGTAAACGTCGCCGATAAATCCGGAAGGTAACGTTTTGCCGAAGCAACTTGTGCAGTTTCGCAATCAACGCCTGAATCAGAGCGGCGATGGCGAGCGTATCATCCACCCGGGTCTGCGCATCACAGACTCGAACTTCCAGGGTATCGAAAAAGGGATGCAGGCGGATGTCCCACCAAATTTTTTTCGCGTTATCAATGCAACCGGTCTTCACCAACAGCTTGCAGTAGTCTTCGTATTCGGAGAGCGACTCGAAGGAATCGGGAATGCCGGTGCGCGGAAAACGCTCGAACACTTTCAACCGATAACCTTTTAGTCCGGTATCGTGGCCGACCCAGAACGGCGAATTAACCGAGAGCGCATAAATGTGGGGCAAAAAATAGCGCGCCTGATTCATGACATGGATGGCGGTCTCGCGATCGGGAATTCCCACATGCACATGCAATCCGAAGATGAGATTCGCCCGGGCCAGCAGTTGCATGTCGCGCACAATCTCCTGGTAGCGCTCGCCCTTGGTGATGAGCTGATCACGCCAGTGCGAAAACGGATGCGTGCCGACCGACGCGATCTTGAGTTTGCTACGCCCGGCCAGTGCGGCCAGACGACTCCGCAACTCCGTTACATGCGTACGGGCATCATCGATGTCGCGGCAGATTTCCGTGCCCAGTTCGACAACCGATTGATGCATCTCGGGCTTGATCTGCTCCTTGAGGGTAACTTTGCCGTCATCCAAAATTTCATGAATGTGCGAGCGCAACTCGCGCGTCTCGGGATCGACGATGGCAAATTCTTCCTCGATGCCGAGAGTAAAAACATGATTTTTGGCGCTCATGGACAGAACCAATGTTGTCCTAAGAATGGCTCCCTGTCATCCCGAGCGAAACCGAGGGATCCCGATGAAGGTTACCTTAAAGCTTCCGCGGCGGGATCCCTCGGCTGCCGCTCGGGATGACCGACGTCGCGTGAGTGCGACCTCACGTGAAGACGTGAACCACGATTTTGTGAAACCCGGTGATACCGGAAGTAAACGATCGATTTTCTTCGAATTCCTGCACCTTGCTATCGCCATCGGTGGCACGTACGACCAGCGTGTAATCGTCGATTTCGTCCGGCTCCCAATTAAAACTCCAAAGCGCCCAGCCTAGTTTCGTTCCCGGGTAATCAATCTTGGCATCATCCCAGTTCTCGCCATCGTCGCAACTGAACTCCACTCGCGAAATGCCGCGGTCGCCGCCAAACGCGACGCCCTTCACCGGCACGCCCTTCGCCGCTTCCGCCAGTTTTATCCACATCTCGTTATACGGAACATCAATACGCGATCGCGTCGGCACGATAAAATTTGGACCCCAGCCTTGCGTTTCATAAAAGCCTTTCGCGTTTGCTTTTGTTACTTCGATGCGGGTGAGCCATTTCACATGTTTCTCGCCGAAGTAACCGGGGACGATAGCGCGCGCGGGGAAACCGTGCCGGTCCGGTAATTCCACTCCGTTCATCATCAGGGCCACCAGCGTGGTCGGGTTCGTCGCTTTCTCGAACGGGACAGTGTCGGTGTAGTTATCGACGCCGTGGAGCCGCACCCTTTCCGCGCCTGCCAATGGAGAAGATGCCTGCAACAGATCTGCCATGCGAATGCCACGCCAGACCGCGTTGCTCATGAGTCCGGCATCGAGTCCATTGCTGATACACATCAGGGTCGTTTCCTGATCGATCAGTTCCATGGTCTTGAAATCCAAAATCCGATAGGTCCGCGGATACCGGACAAGGCCGCTTACTTCGAGATGCCACAGGCCCCCATCCACACGCGGGTCGACCACATTCTTGGTCACACAGTAGAACTGATCGTTCGGGGTGATTGGCTGGATCCCTTCGCCTTTATATTGGGTGCCATCATAGTTGAAAGTCGCGATTTGAAAAAGCTTGCGCGCGATAGCGGCGCCTCCACCCGCGAATAAAACGCCGAGCGTGCCAAACAAAAACGCGCGCCGACCAAGCCGCGGTGAGAATTCAACGCCCGTTGCGGTCTTTGCTTGTGCACGATTTGTTAGAAAATTGAAACCAAGGACAAGCACGCGCTCGAAGAGCAGGAAACAAATGGCGAGCCCAAGCAGCGTGATCAACCGCGCAGCGTCGATGGGGATTCCGCGGTAATGGGTTCCAAGGGCCGGCCACAACAAAATTGCGCTAACCATCAACGGCAGCGCAACAAAAATGAGGAAGGTCCAGCGATATCGAATTTGCTGATCCTCGCGGCGCACGATTCCGTAAACCATTCCGCCAATCGCGCCCACCAGAATTTGGCCGAACATGGAAGAGCCGACGCCAAGTTGTTTCAAATGATTGTAGCCGCCGACCCGGCCCATGATCCAAAAGAATGGCTTTGGCGAAATGAAGATACTGAGACGGTCGCCGAGAATGACGAGCGGTGTCGCAATGTCGAACGCCCAC
>Ga0209687_1000365_pt1 | contig 15414 bp, 10 predicted proteins | sample GraSoiAngelo_136_FD_185893 | JGI IMG/M metagenome (GOLD analysis project Ga0209687, IMG submission 185893) | Grasslands soil microbial communities from the Angelo Coastal Reserve, California, USA - 14_0929_09_20cm (SPAdes) (version 2) | ecosystem: Environmental > Terrestrial > Soil > Grasslands ...
ATCCGCTCGCGCACGTATGCCCTCCGCCAGCAAATTGCTCAGCGACTGCGGCAACGTTGACTTGGCCCTTACTACGGAGACTCACACGGTATCGCCCGTCGGCAAGTTCGCGAAAGAATAGCGCCACCTCCACTCCCTGAATACCCAGCGCGTAATTCACCAGGCCTTCGCAGTCTTCTTCCAATCCGCCACTACGCTCCATCTCAGCGACTGAGATATGCATGTAGGCCAATGCTCCTTCGCGATGAAGGTTCGAGAGCGCCGCCCCCAGCAGCCGCATCTTTGATGTTGGGTTGGAGAAGTATACGTGGTGAGCGATGTCAACCGGCTTGGCCCCACCGCGCACAAGTTGCAGCGCCAACTCAAAGGTGTGGTCGTCGGTACCCGCGTAGCAAAACGAGCCAGTATCGGTTAGGACGGCAGTATAGAGGCAAGTTGCCATTTCGGGAGTGACATTCGCATCGGCGGCGCGTGCCAGACGATGAATCATCTCCCCAACCGCGCAGGCATTGACATCGATCCAGTTAACATCAGCGAAGTTGCGAGCGCTGGTGTGATGATCAATGTTGATCAGGAACCGTCCCTCGAGACCCTGCAGCCGCGTGCGCTGGATGCTGTCGCACTCCAGAATGATCGCAGCCTCCGGAGCGTCCTCCGGAACGCAGGTGCTCTGGAGGATCACTTCAGCATATGGCAGAGGGCCATAGATGAGCGGAACCGCATCGTTCATTACGACTTGAGCAGTCTTTCCCTTTTGCCGGAGTACTTGATAAAGAGCCAGCAAGGAACCGATGGCGTCTCCATCGGGACGAGCATGCGACGTCAGCAAGAAAGCTTCGCGCTGCTCGATTTGTTTGAGCACCTGATCCATCATGACGGCTAAACGAGGATGCCTCCCGCTCTTCTATGTTTTCTTTTTCCTCTTCGTGCGTCCGAGCAGTTGGTCGATGCGAGAGGCATATTGCTCGGAGCGGTCGATCACGAAGACGAGCTCGGGCGCATGACGCAATCCCATGCGATCTACCAGCTGATGACGGATAAATCCTTTTGCCGCATTCAGTCCAGCCAGCGACTGCTCTGCCTCCTCATCATCACCATCCACGCGGACGAACACCCGCGCGGTCTTGCCGCCCGGCGCCAGTACCACTTCGCTCACCGCCACTAAGCCAATCCTGGGATCGCCTAGCTCGCCTTCGAGAATAAGGTCAATCTCCTCCCGAAAAGCTTCCACCCGCCTCTCGCGCTGATGTTTTGGGGCGCGTGGCTCCACCATGAAACGCTCCCGTAGATAAAACTCATGAGCATACCAGAAGATTGTGTGATTTCGTGATGGGGTGATAAGAGGAATTGTGTGATCAGGAAATCGGGTGATCAAAGCCGGATCTGGAAAGGGAAACATAGCAGGCACTTACATTTCTTGCCGCGAGTACGAGAGACTGCCTTATGTATTCAAATCGCGAAATCACACAATTCTCATGACTCATCTCCGTTTGGTTGACGAAGCGGTGCGCTGGCTGCGCTCGAAGTATCGCTGTGGAATCGTTTTGTCGGAACAGAGCTGTTCCAGCGGAGAGACTCCGGACGCTGTTGGTTGGAAAGGACGAAACCACTCAGTAGTAATTGAGTGCAAAATTTCACGAGCTGACTTTCTCGCCGACGCCTCAAAGCCGTGGCGCCTTGATTCCGATTGCGCACTCGGATGCGAGCGCTTCTATCTTGCTCCAGCGGGACTGATCTCAACTGAGGAGTTACCGTGCGGGTGGGGACTTCTCGAAATCCGCGGATGCGCCTTAACGGTTACGCGCAAGTCCAAGAAGAACTTGCGCACTGTGACAGGCTTTGCAAACGAGATGAATTTGCTGCTTGCGAGTCTGCGTCGCGTTGAAGTGAGGATCGAGCCGCAAACGATCACCGATTTTCTGAAGTGGAAGAACCGGATGGCGAGATATAACGGCGGGACTCTACCCTCAGGATTGGGGTCGTCCGAGAGCAATCTTTACTTGTCTGGGGACTGATACTCCAGAACTGTTCGCTTGCGAACACCCCCAGTGCTTGCCAAGTATGGGCTTTTGCGAACGAAGAAAATTCTCGATCGATTTTCCCTGCTCAGGGAAAAGAGCAGGGAATTATTCCCGGGGGAAAAATTTCTAATCACGGGAGCCGCATGAACACAGGCGATTCGAGATTCCCCAGGGAATTGGCAGGGAAATAGCAGGGAATTTGTCTCATAAGCATCGCGAACTTTGCACCCTTATTCAGTTCAGCAACCAGCCAGCCGAGGCCTCCGACTTGTCGCATAGACGGCTTCACGGCTCTACAACTCTGCTATCACGGACGCTTTCAAACGAAAAGAGATTTTGCGATAACCGGAGCGTGAAAACTTGGGATCTGAAGACGCAGACGGTTCGTCTGGAAGGGCAGATTTGCTCCCTATTTCCGGTCTGGTCACGTCTAAGACTCGGAGGCGGTATTCGATGAACAATCTCCTGCAGGACCTTCGCTACGCTCTCCGGACCTTGCGAAAGAGCCGAGGCTTTGCGGCTGCGGCATTACTGGTACTGGCACTTGGCATCGGCGCGAATACCGCGATTTTCAGCGTGGTAAATGCTGTGTTGTTGAGGCCGCTTCCCTTCCCGCAGCCAGAGCAGCTCGTGCAAATCTGGCACACGCCGCCGCAAAAGAGTTTTCCCGGAATGAAGGAGTTCGCCGTATCCGCCGCCAACTATCTGGACTGGAAGGCGGAGAACCATGTCTTCGAACAGATAGCCATTTATAAGTGGACTTCCTACAACCTCTCCGGAAAAGGGGAACCTCAGTTCATTAACGGTCGCGGCGTCTCGTCGGAGTTCTTTCCGCTGCTCCGGGCCAAGCCCATTCTGGGACGACTATTCTCACCAGACGAAGACCAGCCCGGCCACAACCGAGTGGCGCTCTTAAGTGAGAGCTTTTGGCGGAACCAGTTCGGAGCGGATCGCGATATCGTCGGGCAGGAGATTACACTCGACGGCGCTGCGTACAAGGTAATTGGAGTCATTCCCTCGAAGTCTCAATTCCCGATCGCCTCCGATCCAACTAATGCCGTAAAGCTCTGGACGCCAATCGCGATGACCGATGAGGAGCGTTCCGTCAGAGGCGAGCACCACTACGCGGTTATCGCGCGCCTGCGGTCCGGCACGAGCTTGCAGCAGGCGCAAGCTGAAATGGACACGATTTCGCACCGCTTGGAACAGCAGTACCCTGCCGACGACAAAGGATGGGGCGCCATAGTGAAGCCTTTGCGGGAAGAACTCGTCGGCGACGTTCGCAGTCCTTTGCTGGTGCTCATGGGAGCGGTTGCATTCGTGCTTCTGATCGCTTGTGCCAATACGGCCAACCTGGTTCTGGCAAGAACGGTCGCACGGCAAAAGGAGATTGCGGTTCGCTCGGCGCTGGGCGCGTCACGCGTGCGTATCGTGCGGCAGGTGATTTGTGAAACGGTGGTTTTGTCCATTGTGGGTGGAGTGTTGGGGCTCTTGATCGCTCACTTTGGAGTGAAGCTCATCGTATCGTTTCTCGCCGCAAAACTGCCTCGGGTGTCGGAGATTTCCGCAGACGGCTGGGTACTTGCCTTCACGGTATGCGTCGCGATTTTGGCAGGTGTCCTGGCGGGATTGATTCCTGCAGTACGGCTGAGCAAAGTCAATGTAAACGAAGCCTTGAAGCAGGGGACGCGCACGAGCTCGGATGGGGCGGGCAATCGGATCCGCGGAGTTCTGGTAGTCTCCGAAGTGGCGTTATCACTGATGTTGCTCATTGGAGCTGGATTGCTGATTCGCAGCCTATGGATGTTGCGAAATGTCGATCCCGGCCTCGATCCCAACAATGTTCTCGCCGTGAATCCGTCTATTTCACAAACAGCCTATCCTCAACCCGCGCAGGAGATAGCTTTTTACAAAGAGTGGATCGACAAAGTGAAGGCGCTGCCCGGAGTCGATTCTGCCGCGGCCATCGACGCGTTGCCGCTGAATGGCGGAGGCTCCACCCAGCCGATTCAGATCGAAGGACGACCGGTGCAGGCGATGGCCGATCAGCCTGAGGTCGCGGTGCGACTGATTACCCCCGGTTATTTGCACACCATGCACATTCCACTCCTGCGTGGCCGGGACTTTGGCGATCAGGACAGCCCTGCAAGTCCGGGAGCGATCCTGATTAGTGAGGCTCTGGCCAAACGCTTCTGGGGCAAGGACGATCCAGTGGGAAAGCACGTCACCATGACTTTCTTTCCCGAGAAAATCCGTGAGATTGTGGGAATCGTTGGCGACGTGAAGGATCGCGGACTCGATGCGCCAGAACCGGAAGCAACTCTGTACCTTCCGATGAGTCAACTGGCTGCGCCTGCCACCGCTGCATGGCGTTCGTTCCCATTATGGTTTGTTGTGCGCACGAACTCCGAGCCAAGTGCCGTCACGGCTGGGGTAATTGGCGTGGCGCACCAGCTAAATCCAGGTATGCCGATTGTGGATGTAAGTACGATGCAGGATTTTGTAGCCAACTCGCTGTCGCAACAACGATTCAACATGCTGCTGCTGGCGGTCTTTGCCGGAGTTGCACTGTTGCTCGCGGCGATTGGCATCTACAGCGTGCTTGCATACACAGTTCGGCGGCGCGTACGGGAGATTGGGATACGTATGGCGCTCGGCGCACAAACATCCGATGTGGTGACAATGGTTGTTTCGGAGGGAATGAAGCCAACCGCTGTGGGCGTCGCAATCGGAGTCGCGGGCGCACTCGCAATCGGGCGCTTCATGTCCAGCTTGATTTATGGCGTGAAGGCAAGCGATTTCGCCACATTTGCCGCCGTATCGCTGATGCTGATTGCGGTGAGCTTTATGGCCAGTATCATCCCGGCATATCGCGCAACGCGGGTGGAACCTGTATCGACGCTTCGCGAAGAGTAGGGATGAAGGGAAGAGCAGGAATGAAGAAAGGAAGAACGAAGGAAGGGACCGCCGCGCGCCCTCGCGCGGGTGTTTGTCTCAGAAACCAAAATCCAAAGGTCGTCGAGAAACATGACGTCACGAGTCCTTGACTATTTCGTGATACTACCGAAATCCGGCGCGAGGGCGCGCGGCGGTCCTTCCTAAACCGCGAAATCAATCCATTTCCACGAAGCTGTCTGTCAGCTCTGCGCCGTTGTCGTTAGCTATGCGGCTGGCGGCGCGCTCCACTTGTTGCATCAATCCTGAAAGATAATCGCGCGAACTGGAAATGCTAACCACTCCAATCGTGGCTCGCTGCCAGAGGTTGGTCTCTTCGAGTTCTGCGACCGAGACGTTGAAGCTTGTACGTAGCTTGTCCTTCAGGCTGCGCAGTACCTGCCGCTTGTCTTTGAGGGACTGCGCGCCTTCGATACGCAGTTCGAGAGTGAGGACTGCGATGGGCATGACTGCGGTGATGCTCCCTCCCAGAAGTACCGGCGGCAGTAGCCGCTGGGTCCTGCAGTCACGCACCCCGGCTACCGCCGCCGGTACTGTTGCAAAACAAAGGCGCGACATTCGTCGCGCCTCTACAGCCGAGGGCGGCTGTGCCACATTCTTCCCTGACTATTACTGATGCACTAGCTGCGGCTTGGTGCTAATCAGTTCGCCGGCAACTTTTTGCGTGCTGAAGGCTTCGATTACGTCGCCAACTTTTATATCGCCGTAACCGGCGATGCCGATTCCGCACTCCATCCCGTTGCGAACTTCACTTGCATCGTCTTTGAACCGGCGCAGGGAGCCTACACGGCCTTTGAAGACGACAACATTGTCGCGCAACAGGCGAACCTCGGCATCGCGCCTGATGGTGCCATCCTGCACGTAGCAGCCTGCGATCGTTCCAACTTTGGGAACGCGGAAGGTGTCGCGGACCTCGGCGCGGCCTTGATAAGTCTCCTTGAATACCGGCTCGAGGAGTCCGACCATGGCTTTGCGGATTTCATCCTGCAGTTCGTAAATAATCGAATGAAGCCGGATCTCAACATTTTCCTGGTCGGCGAGTTCCTGCGCTTTACGCTCCGGACGGACATTGAAGCCGATGATGATCGCGTTGGACGCCGAGGCGAGCAGTACATCGCTCTCGGTGATTGCGCCGACGCCGGAACGCAGCACCCGCACTTTCACCTGCTCATTCGAAAGCTTCTGCAACGAATCCGCCAACACTTCGACTGAGCCCTGCACGTCGCCCTTGAGAATGATCGGCAGTTCTTTGACTCCAGCCGTCTTGATTTGTTCAGCCAGGCCCTCGAGCGTGACACGCGATGATTTTGCCAATTGCGCTTCACGCGCCTTCTGCTCGCGATAGGTGGCAATGTTTTTTGCCTTCTCGCGGTCGGCCACTGCAGTGAAAGTGTCTCCCGCTTCGGGAATGCCCTCGAGGCCAAGGATCTCCACCGGAGTTGCCGGTTTGGCTTCCTCCACGGCATTACCGCGATCGTCGAACATGGCGCGAACTTTGCCGAAGATATTGCCGACGATGAAGGTATCTCCGGCGTGCAACGTACCATTCTGGATCAGCACTGTGGCAACCGCGCCACGGCCACGATCGAGCTTGGCTTCAAGCACGGCGCCGGTCGCAGGGCGATCGGGAGAAGCTTTGAGTTCCTGCAGATCGGCAACCAGGCAGATCATCTCCATCAGCAGATTCAAATTGGTCTTCTGCTTGGCGGAGACGTCCACGAACACGTATTTGCCGCCCCACTCTTCCGGAACAAAGCCACGATCGGCAAGTTGTTTCTTCACGCGATCGGGGAGGGCGCCGGGCTTATCGATCTTGTTCACAGCAAAAATCAGTGGAACCTTGGCGGCGGTTGCGTGATCGATAGCTTCGAGAGTTTGCGGCATCACCCCGTCGTCGGCTGCGACGACGATGACAACGATGTCCGTGACCTTGGCTCCGCGAGCACGCATACGAGTAAATGCCTCGTGACCAGGGGTATCAAGAAAAACGATCTCACGGCCAAACGCGGGTGAATCTTCCTTGGTGATGCGAACCTTGTACGCGCCGATATGCTGGGTGATTCCACCAGCTTCGCCTCCGGCAACGTTGGTTTCACGAATCGAATCCAGCAGCGACGTCTTGCCGTGATCAACGTGTCCCATGATTGTGACCACAGGAGGACGCACAACCGCAGCAGCATCGAGACCATCCGATGCGGCAACGCCGGCTTCGCTGTCCTTCGACATCTGCTCTTCGAAGCTGATCACCTCGGTGTCAGCGCCAAACAGGCGAGCCATGTCCTTGGCCAGTTCCGCGTCGAGCGTCTGATTCACGGTGGCGAAGACACCACGGTGCAGCAGACGCGCGATGATCTCCTTAGCGCGAACGTCGAGCTTCTCGGCCAGCTCCTTTACGCTGATGCCCTCAGTAATCGTGATCGACCGCGTGATCGGCAAAGGCTCATTCGACATCTGCGGCGTAAACCGCGGCGGCGGGGTAAAGCCCTTCATCGGGCCTTCCTTCACCCCACGTGGAACATAGCGCTGCCCGGGACGCTTAGGCGCGCCCGGACGACCTGGAGGACGTGTACCTGGAGGTGGCGGCGGAGCCAAGCCGGGGGCGCCCATTCCCATAGGCCGGCCGGCCGGCGATTGCCGCGTCGGATGCATGGGACGGCGTGCTCCCGGAGCCATCGGCGGACGTTGCCCAGGCTGCGGCGCTCCCATTCCGGGACGACGCTGGAAAATCGGCTGACCACGTACCGGCATTCCTCCACCGGGACGCTGCCCGGGTTGCGGCGCTCCCTGAGCGCCCATGGGTGCAGCCGGACGCGCAGCTTGGGGCGGCGCGGTGTACACCGGACGCGGTCCAGTCTGGGGCGTGATTATGCGCCTTACAGGCTGAGACGGCGCCAGCGTGCGTTGCTGCTGCTGCGAAGCACTCGCGATTGAACCCGGCGCTGCCGGAGCTGAAGGTGGTGTGACCTGAACTGGCGTAGGTGGCCTTTCTTCTCGAACGGGAGGAGCGCTGACAGGCGCTGCACTAACAGGAGCGGTTGGCGCTTCAGTCGGAGCAGTAGCTCGCGGAGGAGTTGCGGTTTCGGATTCTGGCGCGGCGGATTCCGGCGCTTTCGGCGTGGGCGTTGGAACCGTGAATGACGGACGCGGACCGACTACCGGCTTAATCACACGGCGAGCAGGCGCTTCGGGCGTGGCAGCCGGCGGTGCAGCCGCAATCTTTTCGGCCGGAGGCACGGCAGTTGCAGTTGGAGCTGGAGCCTTCGGAACAGCTGCAGGAGGAACCGCAACCGGCTTCGGCGGAGGCGGTGCTGCCGCAGCTTCGGTCTTACGGCGCAGCAAGCTCGCAACGTCGCCAGGCTTTGAGATGTGGGAGAGATCGATCTTCGTCTTGATTGCAGGCTCGGCTGAACGCGATCCACCATCCCTGGCAGATGCCCCTCCGCTTTGCCCGGCAAAATGCTTGCGCACACGCTCCGCCTCATCGACTTCGATCGAACTCGAGTGCGTCTTTTTTTCCGTCACTCCGACTTTGGGAAGGACGTCGAGAATTGCCTTGCTCTTGACTTCTAGTTCCCTTGCCAGATCGTTGATTCGAACTTTGCTCATCCGCCCTGTGTTTCTCCGCTCTCCCGTTACACGATCATCACAACCCTCACGAGATCAAATTGATCAATACTTCCGTTTTGCTTACGTGGTTCCTGCCGCCCTCCGCCGGGTGTTCTTAATTCGTCCCTGCGGCGAACTATCCGCTACTCGTTATGCTCCGGCTTACTCGCCTCTTCGGGCTGCGGTTCTTCTGGAGCAGCAACTTCTTCCGCTTCAGGAACCGCCTGCTCGCCATGCACATGCACTTCCGCTACATCTGCGGTCGGAGCGTTCTCTACGCCGGCAATCTCGGCCGCTTCAAGAGCCTGGCCGGTTTCAACCGCTTCTTGGTACTCCGAATTTTCAGCGTGCACATTCGGCAGTTCAACATTCTCGCCCTCGCCTACGTCGGGCAAAGCCTCCACAGCGACTTCCGCCACGCCAGCTTCCGCGCTCTGAACCTCACCGCCTTCGAGCGCTGAGAAGTAGTTATTCACTGCGATGCTGATCTTCTCAATCGTCTTAGGACCGATACCAGGCAGCTCCTCGAGCTGCTCCGGCGTCATGTCGGCAAGAGCTTCGACTGTAGTAATTCCAGCGGCCACAAGCTTCTCGATCACTTGCTCGCCGAGCTCCGGAACCTTCTCCAGCGGGGTGGTCGTACCAGAAGTAAGCGCCTGCATCTGTTGCTCAACTTCCTGGCGCTTCTCTTCTTCACTCTTGATGTCGATCTTCCAGCCGAGCAACTTCGCCGCAAGCCGTACGTTCTGCCCCTTTTTGCCGATCGCGAGCGAGAGCTGGGTGTCATCCACGATCACTTCAAGATGCTTCTCCGTCGCGTCGACTACGGTCACGCGACTCACTTTCGCAGGCTGCAACGCCTTCTCCGCGAACGTGACCGGATCTTCGTGATACTCAATGATGTCGATCTTTTCGCCGCGCAGCTCGCGAATGATGGACTGCACCCGCATGCCCTTCATACCGACACAGGCGCCGACCGAATCCACATCCTTATCGCGCGACATTACGGCAATCTTCGTGCGCTCGCCGGCTTCGCGCGCGATGGCGCGGATCACCACGGTGTTGTCGTAGATCTCCGGAACTTCAGTCTGGAATAGGTTCTGCACGAGCTCTGGCGCCGCACGCGACACCACCACCTGCGGTCCCTTCGATGCCTTCTCAACTCGCACTAACACCGCACGAACACGCTCACCGACAGCGAAAGACTCAAGCCTCGACTGTTCTTTTCGCCCCATCCGCGCCTCGGTCTTGCCGATATCGAAGATCACATCCGGACCTTCGATACGCTTCACCGTAGCGTTAAGAATTTCGCCCACACGTCCGATGTATTCGTTGTAGACCGTGTCGCGCTCAGCCTCGCGAACCTTCTGAAAGATCACCTGCTTAGCAAGCTGAGCAGAAATGCGTCCGAGCACACCATCCGTGGATTTGTATTGGCGAATCTCGCCGCCGACTTCGACGTTGGGATCGATACGCCGCGCGTCGTCAAGCGCGATCTGTGCATTCGGATCTTCTACTTGTTCGGGCGTCTCTACCACCGCCCTGTAGCTATAAGCCTGGATTGCGCCCGTCTCTCTATTGAGTTCGCCGCGCATGTTTTCCTGGATCTTGTAGTGCTTGCGTGTGGCGACAGCAATGGCGTCTTCCACCGCGTTCACTACAATCTGCGGATCGATTCCCTTTTCCCGGCTCAGCGCCTCGATATTTTCATACAGCGGACTTGCCATGATTGCCCTTAGTTCCCGTTATTCCTAAATCTCTAAATCTCCGGCACCAGCCGAGCGCGTTCAATGTTGCTCATCTCCAGTTCAATCGCGCCCTCCGTGGTATCGCCTTCGGCCGCAGACTTCTTCTTGTTGTGCTTGCCCTTTTTCTTACCCGACTCCGGGTTTAGGGCAATGCGGCCGTCGTCCAGTGTTCGAAACCTGCCTTCAAAGTGCCGGTTCCCTGCCACAGGCTCGCGCGTCATAATCTTGACTCTGCTGCCCGAAAATCGCTGGAAATCAGCCAGCTTAACCAACTTTCGGTCGAGCCCAGGCGATGAGACTTCCAACATATACTCGCCACCCGGAACGGCATCCTCTACATCAAGAACCGTGCCCAATTCGCGACTGTAATTCGCGCAGTCTTCGTGAGTAACGCCCGCTAATCGGTCCCAATTCGCCGGCGAAGGCGCCTTTTCTCCAGCTTGAGCTGCCACGGCCAATTGCTGCTCGAGAGCACGCCTTCCCTCGGCGCTTTTCTCGATGAAGAGCCGGAGTACGCGTCCCTTGCCTCCGCCGTGAAACTCCAAATCAACAACTTCGAGTCCCGACGAAGCTGCGATTCGCTCCGCAATCGCACGCACATGCGCTTCGTCGAATGGCATTGGCTGTCTTCAACCTGCAAATCACAAGAAGTTTGCCGGAAATAAAAAGTGGGCTATCGCCCACTGGTTTGCTTCGCCAAACGATTTCTCCACCACAACCACGTGGATGAAGGAAGCCTAGCCACCCCCTCAGGGGCCCCGTCGCCGGACTTCTACGTCCTCAGCTTACAAGCCGGGTCGGGGTGAACACCACAAAGTCTGATGATACGCCTGATGTGAGCGATTTACAAACCACCCGCCGGTTCAAGAGAATAGCTACAAACATCATTCAAGCAGCACCAGAGTCGCACGGAGCAAGGCTTGCAAGACCCTGAAAATCAGTCGCTTAGTTCAAACGATTCCAACCCGTCGAGTCCGCCCGAATCCCGAGCTTTAAGACCTAGTTCGCTGTTTTTTAATGATCGGGGCTTGCGCGCCGGTTGGCGCTTCGTGCTCTTCCTGGTCTTGCTCAGACTCGTGCTGATCCCGCTGGTTTTTGGCGTCATCAGGCCGTTACGCCATCGTCTGGAATCGAGCGTCGGAGACATATCGGACGCGCTGCTGCTTGCATGCACTCTGCTGGCCACCCTCATCATGTCGAAGCTGGAGCGTCGCACCTTGCTTTCCTACGGGCTAAAGGACGCCGTCGCGCTGCCCCATCTCTTCTCAGGAACTCTGACGGGATTCACATCACTGAGTTTGATGCTTCTGGGCCTACGCGCGACTCATCACCTCACCTTCGGACCTCGCTCAGTGGGAGGCTCGCAACTTCTCGTCGCCGCACTGTTGAATCTGCTCGGATTCCTGATTGTCGCGCTCTTCGAAGAGAATGCGTTCCGAGGATGCGCGTTACATACCCTGGCCGAAGGAATTGGATTTTGGCCGGCGGCGCTGCTGATGTCGATCCTGTTTGCATTAGTGCACGTGCAGAATCCCGGCGAATCGAAGGTCGGAATAGCAGCAGTGTTTGTTTTCGGAATGATGCTCGCATTTTCGCTCTGGCGCACCGGAAGCTTGCTCTGGGCGATTGGATTTCATTTCATGTGGGACTACTCGGAGAGTTTCCTTTACGGAGTTCCAGATAGCGGACTCGTTCAACCCGAGCATCTGCTGAGCGTCCGCCTATCTGGTCCAGCCTGGATTACCGGTGGAACCGTCGGTCCCGAAGGAAGCTGGTTCATCTTCCTCGTATTGGCGGTCGTGGCTCTGGCTATTCACTTGGTGTATCCGAAACGAAAATTTTTCCTTTGGCAATCGCGTGATCGAGTGAAGTCAGAACCGTCCGCGGTAGCGGGTGGGTGACGTCAGCCAAGACCCATCCGCTACCGCGGACGGTTCTGACTTAGATCACCCGATTCCTTGCCTTACAATGGAAAGCAAGTGAGATCTGAATGATTCATTTTCCTGTTCCTGAGGCTCTTACCTTCGATGATGTTCTGCTGTTGCCTGCTCATTCCGATGTAGTTCCGGCGCTGGCCAACACGCAGACACGGCTCTCGCGCAATATTAATCTGAACATTCCCATCATCAGCTCGGCGATGGACACCGTCACAGAATCGCGCCTCGCGATCGCGATGGCGCAGCAAGGTGGCATCGGCATCATCCATCGCAACCTCACGATCGAACAACAGGCAGGAGAAGTTGATAAGGTAAAGCGCTCTGAGAGCGGCATGATCGTCGATCCGGTAACGATCTCGCCCGATGCGAAGATTTCAGATGCGCTCGAAGTAATGCGAAAGTTCAAGATCTCCGGCGTGCCGGTTACGAAAAACGGAAAGCTGGTCGGCATTCTGACTAACCGCGATCTCCGCTTTGAGACGCGCACTGACGTTCCGGTTGCAAAGGTGATGACCAAAGACAATCTCATCACCGTCCCCGTCGGTACCACGCTCGAAGAGGCTGAACAAATCCTGCACAAGCACCGGGTGGAGAAGCTGCTGGTCGTCGACGACAAGCAGACTCTGAAGGGGCTGATCACGGTAAAAGACATTCAAAAGAAACTGAAATACCCGAACGCCGCGAAGGATTCTCAGGGGCGCCTGCGAGTCGGGGCAGCCATCGGAGCCACTGGCGACTATCTTGAACGTGCGCAGGAGATGGCGCGCTACAAAGTGGATGTAGTTGCCATCGACAGCGCGCACGGGCACACCACTCGAGTGCTCGATGCCGTGAGGGAGATCAAGAGCAAGCTGCCTGAAGTAGAGCTCCTCGCCGGCAACGTTGGGACGTTTGATGGCGCCTGCGCTTTGATCAAAGCGGGAGCTGATGCGGTAAAAGTCGGCATCGGACCTGGATCTATTTGCACAACCCGGATCGTAACCGGCGCTGGAGTTCCGCAAATCTATGCGATCGCGGAAGCTTCACGCGCGGCCAAAGACTCGGGTGTTCCCATCATCGCCGATGGCGGCATCAAATACTCGGGAGACGTCACCAAGGCGATTGCGGCAGGTGCGGGTTCAGTGATGATCGGTTCGCTCTTTGCCGGAGTGGATGAGAGTCCCGGCGAGACGATCTTGTATCAGGGCCGTTCGTTCAAGGCATATCGCGGCATGGGATCGCTGGCGGCCATGGCGCAGGGATCGAGCGAGCGTTACTTCCAGAGCAACGACGACGATACTCCAGCGGCCGAGCTGATGGAAAACGGAAATCAAAATCGCCTGGCCAAACTTGTGCCGGAAGGAATCGAGGGACGCGTTCCATATCGGGGCCCGCTATCTAACATGGTGCTGCAACTCGTCGGTGGATTGCGCTCCGGCATGGGATACGTGGGATGCTCCACGATTCCTGAATTGCAACAGAAAGCGCGCTTCGTGCGCATTAGCGGCGCGGGTCTGCGTGAGAGCCATGTGCACGACGTGATCATTACGCGCGAAGCTCCAAACTACAGGCTGGAGTAGCGCGCCGTTGAAATCATTCGCCAGAAATTTGCGCTATTGGCTTCCTACACTCTTTTGGCTTGGGGTGATCGCGTTTGAGTCTTTCCGCTTGTCTTCGGCGGTGACAGGAGGCTGGCTCTGGCGGGTCCTGCAGATTCTGCATGTCCAAATCTCGGCGGAGAGCTTCACTGCATTGCACCATTTCCTTCGCAAAGCTGGACACCTGACCGGGTATGGCTTGCTCTGCGTTCTGCTGTTTCGATCGTGGTTTCACACTCTCTTGGACGAACCGGGCCTGACGGATCCCGGAGAGGCGGTGGAACAAGCATCTCGAAATCTGGCGAGACGTGGGCTGCGATGGCGATGCGCAGGGTTGGCCATCAGCATGACTCTTCTGACTGCGATACTCGATGAATGGCACCAAAGCTTCGATCTGTCGCGCACAGGCACACCTTGGGATGTTGCCCTTGATATTGCAGGCGGCATCTGTTTTCTACTGATTGCCTTGTTTGGATTCAAGCTGTGGCGGACACGCCAAGTGGAAAAATTCCAAGAGGTTTCGGCATAGTAGTACCGTCTAAACCGTGGTTGATACGTGAAACCGAGACGGTGATATGGCCCTTGAAGAATACAAACGCAAACGCAGCTTCGAACACACCCCAGAGCCGCCGCCAAAGCTCGATCCCAAAAAGGGCTTCCGATTCGTAGTTCAAAAGCATCGAGCATCCCATCTGCACTACGACTTTCGCCTGGAAATGGAAGGTGTGCTCAAGTCCTGGGCTGTCCCAAAAGGCCCTTCGCTCGATCCTGCGGATAAGAGGCTAGCCATGCAGGTGGAAGATCATCCCGTTTCCTATTTCCACTTCGAAGGCATCATTCCTCCCAATAACTACGGAGCCGGAAGCGTAATGGTTTGGGACACCGGAACTTGGGAGCCGCTAAAAGAAGACTACTCGGATCACACCAAGAATCGCGCGGACCGTGAAAAAGAGGCATTGACGATGCTCGCCAACGGCGACCTGAAGTTTCGTCTGCACGGCGAAAAGCTCAAGGGGGACTTTGTGCTTGCAAAGATGCGCTCCCGGCGTCCGGGGTCAAAGGGCAACGAGTGGCTACTGATCAAAAAGAAAGATGACGCGGTAAAACCCGGCTACGACATCGACAAGCTTGATTACTCCGTGCTGACCGGCCGCTCAATGCCGGAGATTGCAGGCGACACAGGCTCAGCAGAGTGGCACAGTCGTCCTGCCTCCAAAGGACGGGCCAGCGGGAAAAATGCCTGGTTGGCTGACTCGATCGCTAAGCACGACCGGCAGACCGCGCCTGAACCGTTGGCGGAGCAACTTTCCACGGCGAAATCTTCAGGCGGCCGCGTGCGAACCTCGTCCAGCACTAAATCCGTTTCAGCGAAAGAAGCGAAGAACGCAAAGGCCCCTAAGAACGCGGCCACCGGTAGGAGTTCTAAAAAAAAAGACTCCGCTCTAGATGAAGTGAAAGGCGCGGTGAAACAGCCAATGCCGCGCCAGATCCATCCCATGCTCGCAACCCTCGTTGGCGCAGCATTCGACGACCCCGACTGGCTTTACGAGATCAAGTGGGACGGCTATCG
>Ga0209687_1000366_pt1 | contig 15399 bp, 9 predicted proteins | sample GraSoiAngelo_136_FD_185893 | JGI IMG/M metagenome (GOLD analysis project Ga0209687, IMG submission 185893) | Grasslands soil microbial communities from the Angelo Coastal Reserve, California, USA - 14_0929_09_20cm (SPAdes) (version 2) | ecosystem: Environmental > Terrestrial > Soil > Grasslands ...
TTGGCCAATGCTGCCTCGTTTACGACGGGTCCACGAGACGTGTTGATCAAGTATGCGCTCGGCTTCATCATGCGCAGCGTCTTCTCCTTGAAGAGGTGGAAAGTTGGTGTCGACGACTCGCCTTCACGCAGAAGCGGTACGTGTACGCTGACGAAATCGGCTTCGGCGAGAGCGGCTTCGAAGTTGACGTATTTGATTTGAGTCCTGTGCTTCTGGATACCGCGTTCATGGCGCAGATCCATCACGCTCTGTATACCTGCGACGTACTCATGATTCTCGTAAGCCGGGTCGTAGCACAAGATGTTCATATCCATTCCTGTGCACTTCTTGATCATCGCGAGCCCGATTCGCCCGGTGCCAATAATGGCCACGGTTTTGCCCGTAACTTCGTCTCCCAAAAAGGGAAGAAACGGATGCCAGGCTCCCCAGCGATTTTCTCGAACCAGCGTTTCGCTGGGCCAAAGCTTGCGGGCGACTGCGCCCATCATGAAAAAGGCGAATTCGGCAGTCGCTTCGGTGAGGACGTCGGCGGTGTTGGTGAACGGGACCTTGTAGCGGTTTGCATCCGTACGATTGATGTTGTCGAATCCGACGGCCATCTGGGAGACGACTTTCAGTCGTTCCTTTCCGGCTTCGAAGACTTCGGCATCAATCGAATCACGCAGCGTGGTGATAATGCCGTCGATGCCGCTACGCACTCTCTCAAGAATCACCGATTTGGGCGGTGGACCGGAGTCCGGGTAAACCTCGATCTCATATCCGCGTTCGCGCAGGCGATTCAGCGCTGGCTCACCGATGTCGCAGGTAGCGTAAACACGGAATGGCATTAGTTAAAGGTGCTTCCCCGTCCAACGCTTGATACGCTCCAGCGCCTTTTCGATATTCTCAATTGAGTTGGCAATGCTGAAGCGGACATACCCTTCGCCGAAGCTGCCGAAGGAAGTTCCTGAAAGACACGCAACACCGGCTTCTTCGAGTAGCGCATCCGCGAGCTTTTTCGATGACCAGCCAGTGCCCTCAATATTGGGAAAGACATAGAAGGCCCCGCCAGGCTTCTGACAGCGGAAGCCCTTGATCTCGTTCAGCGCATCCACCATGACATCTCGTCGCTTGAGGAACTCCTCCCGCATTTGCTCGACCGATGCCTGATCGCCCTGCAGAGCCGCGACTCCGGCCATCTGCGTGAAGCTGGCCGTGCAAGAATTGGAATTGGTCATCAGTCGCGAGATCTGCGTCGCCAAATCTGGTCGCATCACGCCGTACCCAAGGCGCCACCCGGTCATCGCATATGTCTTGGAAAAACCATCCAGGAGGATGGTTCGATCACGGAACTCCGGGATCGACATGATCGAAAAGTGCTCGCCTTCAAAGATCAAGCGGCTGTAGATCTCGTCAGAAAGCACCATGATGTCGCGATCGCCGATGGCCCTGGCGATTGCCCGCACATCCTTCTCCGTCAGAACTCCGCCGGTTGGATTATGAGGCGAGTTGAGGATAATTAGCTTTGTGCGCTCGGAGATACACCGGGCGAGATCGTTGATATCAAAGCCGAATGCCCGCTCTTCCCGTAAATGGATCGGGACGGGACGCGCGCCAAGAAACTCGATCATAGACTCGTAGATCGGGAATCCCGGATTGGGATAGATGACCTCGTCTCCCTCTTCTACCAGCGCCAAGATCGTAAAGAAGATGATTGGCTTGCCGCCGGGAACGATCACTACCTCTTCGGGGTTCACCCGCGTATTGCGAGTTTCCGCTACACACCCCGCAACCGTCTCACGAAGCGCTGGTAGGCCCGGCGATGGACCGTAGTGAGTCCATCCTCCTCTCAACGCATCGACTCCGGCTTCCACGATGTTGCTGGGTGTGTCGAAATCGGGCTCCCCGATCTCAAGATGCACGATGTCTCGTCCCTGGGCCTCAAGAGCGCGGGCACGCGCGAGCACCTCGAATGCCGTTTCCGTCCCAAGCCGTTGCATGCGCTTGGCCAGTTTCAAGGGATGAGAAGTTTGAACGGGAACCATGTCTGGTTTTCCGGCAAAAGGCAAACCCGTGATTATAGTCCAGATGTTTGACGACAATTCAGGGGCCAAGAAACGACAACGCCCCAGACAGCCATAGCTGCTGGAGCGTTGGATTCGGAGGGCATCCGATTACGTCTTAGGTATTACTGCCTCTATAAGCTTTCCCAGGCAATCATGATGCTGATGCTAAATCGAGCTGAGGTGGAAAAGGGCAAAAACCGCGCGACGTGCATTACTCCGGTAACTTTCGCGGACTGAAACAATGCGCTTATTTGCGGCCACCCGTGAGTGACTGAAGAATTTTGACAATGCTGCTGCGGAACCTTGTCCATGAATATTGCTCGGCTGTGGCGCGCGCTGGTGAGCGCATTTGTCGCAGCTTGTCTCGATTCTGCGATGCCCAGTCGAGGCTGTTCACTAAGGAGTCGAGGTCGGCGGCAGGGATCAACAAGCCATTTTCGCGCTGCTGAATCAAATCAGATGCGCCCGCGGAATTGGTGGTCAACGCCGGTGTGCCGCATGCAAGCGCCTCCAGAACCACTTGACCGAATCCATCACTTAAAGAAGGTAGGCATAGGAGATCGGCTCGACGATACTCATCTCGAAGTTCCATCCAGTTGAGTGAGCCAAGAAAGCGCGCAATTAATCCGTACTTCGTGAATGAGCTCTGGTTTCTTGGGAGAGGACCGACGATGCGGAGTTCGGCGTCCGGAAGCCTCAGCCTACGCCACGCCTCCAGCAGATAATGCAGACCTTTTTGTCGGCATAACTGGCCGACAAATAGCATCGAGAGCTTATCTCTTGGCGACTCGGCGGGGCAGAAAAACTCGAGGTCAACGCCATAAGGAACTACAGCAAGGCGATCTTGACTGATTCCATTTTCAAGCAATGTTCTGCGCGTATGGCTCGACGCAACGATACATAAATCGGCCAGAAGAGGTTCTCGCGAAAACGTGTCAAGAATCCTTCGGTCCCAAGAGAGTTCGTTGCTCGTTTGGTCCTCGAACTCGGGCAAGAATTTATCTGATAGCAGAGCAGTTCTCACTGATGTTGGGTGTGGCTGCATCTGCATAAGGACCTTCGCGCCCACGCCAGCAGCGGCGAACGCGGATGTGGCTACATGCGCATAAGCGAGAATGGAGCAGCGCTCTCGAGCCGCTATACGGCCCGCCCGCTCGCCGAGCGAGCCGACCCGTTGCATCCAGCCATCAGCGTCCCACCAATTCTGAATCGCGTAGTGCGCATGAGACTCCACGGATTTAGAAGGGAGTGCAGGATCGAATCGTCTTGTGAGTTTGGACCGGAGCGATGACGGAAAGAGCCTGCTGGCGTTCGCAAAGACTCTTCGATCTAGCGGAGCGTAGAAATCGGTAACGAGTGTCTCCAGTAACCCTGATTCGCGCAGAGCAATAGGGAGCTGGTACGCATCGCGTGCGCCTGGAAAAGCAACGACCCAACGATGGTTGGTTTTCGCCATCTAGAGTCTTGAGTGCTGGATCACTGCTCTACTCGGATGCGCCACTGCCTGGTCGCGTCCTGCTCGACCACTATGAGCAATCGACCATCCTGATTCGGGAAGACGGTCGGTCCCTTCTGTGTGAATGTCTTTCCATCTGTCTGTTCGAAACTGAGCGCGATGTCGCCGCGTGAGAGCGGTTTGATGCGATATGAAAACGAAGCTCCAGGCGCAATCGCGCCAGCGCCAAAGGCGGCGCCGGGGTAATCGAACTCCAGGTTGTGAATTGCGGTCTGCCCCTCATTGCGGATCGTGACGTCAACTCCACGCGAGCGACACGCTATTGTGCTCGCAGCTACAACGCAGAAGAAAAGAACTCTCGAGACCTTGGATTTCAAGTGTTCGTTCCGGATTTGCGTCTGATCAGGCAGTGGTTGGATCCGGCATCTTCAGAGGATCCTTGCGCTCGAGAATTCGCGCACTCAGCACTGCACCATTGCGATTGTCGTGCAGTTTGAGCGAGAAGACCAGCACATTCCAAATATAGCGCGGACTCTTCTTCGGCAAGGGCAATCCGCGAAATGTACGGTCAATGTAAGTTTCGCGTGTATCGGCCACGGTTCTGATGATCTCCTGCCATTCTTCACCGAGTTCAGGGAATTCCTGGAACAGGTTCTTGCCCAGAAACCATGCCCGTTTCTTGTCGAGCAGCTTGGCAAGAGTCTCATTCACATACTGCCAATTGCCGTCGCGATCCATGATTTCCAGGACGACGTCGTCTCCCATGGCCATGTTTATGCGCGAGTAATAGAAATCTCGCGCGTCGACGACTACTGGCTTACCGCGCCGCTTAGCTTCGAACGAACGAAGCGCCGCGAGCAGATCGTCGACCGAACTGTAGCCTTTGAGAAGATGCATATCTTCTACGCCGCCAAACTTGCGCTCCAGGGTCGCGGAGAGAATGATGATCGGAACCTGCGGGCGTTTGTCGCGGAGTGTGCTGGCGACTTCAGTTCCGAATTGGCCGGCGCCAAGATGATAGTCGAGCACGGCGATGTCGGCTTCGTGGAGGTGAGCTTCGGCCTCTTCGATAGTCGCGGCCTTTATCGCTTCGTAGCCATGTTTCCGCAATATCGCGGAGCGCAGGATGAGGTTGTCAATGCGATCGTCGAGCAGAAGCACACGGATGGGAACTCGCTGGGCTGCTGCTTTCTTTTCGTCCATGGTCGTGAGGGATTGTCCCGAGCCATCCATTCCAGCTACCTACCTCAGCAGAGTTGGATGCGAGCGCTTCGGTACGAGTCTATTCGATGGCTGTGCCTTCACGAGCAGGGCTCTTTTTGGCGTACAGGCGCAGGCTTCTCGCCAGCTCCGGCAAGCGGCTAAAGACGGCGACCGCGCGCAGCCATTGACGATTCTCAATGGCGGGATATCCACTCACGATCTTTCCAGCTTCCACGTCATTTGGAATGCCAGTTTGCGCGGTTGCTATTACCTTGTCACCAATCGAACAATGGCCGGCGACGCCTACTTGTCCGGCGAGAATCACGTCATTGCCTATGTGCGTGGATCCGGCTAGTCCGACCTGAGCGCAAAGTAGCGTGCGCTTTCCGACTTTTGACCCATGCCCGACTTGGACCAGGTTATCAACCTTCGAGCCGCGTCCAATTCGGGTTTCCCCTACGCTGGCGCGATCGATGCAGGCGTTTGCCTGTATTTCCACTTCATCTTCGATGACGGTTGGACCAGATTGGATGATCTTGTGCCATTCGCCATTATCGTCCTTCGCGAAGCCAAATCCATCCGAGCCGACCACAGCGCCATTTTGCAGGATCACACTGTCTCCCAGGACGCAGTTCTCGCGCACGACAGCATGAGCATGAGCAAAGAAGTCGTCGCCAATGCGAGCGCCAGGATAAATGACAACATGCGGAAGCAGCGTGCAATGATTCCCGACTTGAACATCGTGTTCAACAACGACGTAGGCGCCGATCGACGGATCCCTCCCGATTCTTGCGGACGGGTGAATCACAGCTGTCTTGTGGACTCCGGGCACGTGCTCGTCTTGTGGATGAAACAGTTCGATCGCACGCGCGAATGCCAGATAGGGGTTTTCGTGGCGGAGTAAAGGACGCGGCAGGTGAGGGAAGTCATTGCCAACAATAATGAGCGAAGCCCGCGTCGAACGCGCCATCCCGGCGTACTTAGGGTTCGAAACAAAGGTGACTTGTCCCGGAGAGGCCTCTTCTATTCCTGTGACGCCGGTTACGGTCGGATTATCTGTGGCGTTCTCAAGTTTCCCCCCAAGTCGCTGCGCTAATTCATGCAGTTTCATGGGCGCAATTCTAGTAGCTACTGGCTGCTAGCTGCTAGGAAAGCAAAGGCAAAACCAAATACTCGCGCGGATGAACGCGGATTTTGCGGATTACTGGAATTTTCGAAAGGTTAGGATTGGTCACGCGGGGCCAGGAACAGGTGGGATTTGCGGTTGTCCCAGACAAACATTGAAAAGGCATCCTCTCGATGTTGATTTGGCCTTTGGCTAGCAGCCAGCAGCTAAGACCCAGCAGCTTCCTCGTCGAACATCGGCACTTGCCCCGTATCTTTCTCGTCTCTCCTGCGGCGCACGCCTCCACCGATTACCGCAAGCACTGTGAGTGAAGACAATGCGGAACGCGGCACGAAGATCCGTTGAGTGTTGGATCTGGTATCGGGTGGAATGACGAAGTATCCGTCTCCCTCTAGCAGAGTAAGATCGTTCGGCATCAAGCCTTCGAGAACATCGTTGTCGGCGAACTCTATCCGTACCCAGAGACCCTCGCTGCGGGGACGACTGGTGAACGTCTTGCGCCCAAGAGACTCGGCATCGCCAAAGTCGCGGACGAAGTACACGCCCTTCACCTCGCGCAGATCGATGAAGATCACTTTCCCCGACTGGGTGGAACCGCGATTCTCGCATGTTTACCAAGATGGTTTGGTGTTACGAGCCCGGCAGTAGCCAACTTGTTAACTGCTGTGATATTGTTCTAGGTTTGCCGTGACCTTTCAAGGCCTGCTTCAGGCTAAGTACCTGTATTGGAGATACTTATTGGCTTACGGTATCCGGGCCTGGCAGTCCCACGCACGTCCTTCCCGGGCTGACAGTCTGGGCGTTTGGCTCGCTGTGAATATCCTGCCGTCCAGGGACAAGCAACACCAGAATGGCTGATTACATATACATGATGGAGAGCCGGTTATCCCCGGCACAACTCCAGGTCGTTGGACAAGTTCAGGAAATCGCCCGCTCGCATGAAATGAACGTCTACCTGACGGGCGGAGCGGTGCGCGACATCATCAGCGGATTTGCCATTCGAGATCTCGATTTCACCGTCCAGGGAAACGTCCACAAGCTCCGGAAGGATCTCGAGAAAATCGGAGCGATCATTCAGGGAGAAGATGAGGGTCTTCGAATCCTTTACGTCCTTTTCCCAAATCATGTTCGGACAGAGATAGCCAGCGCCCGTTCCGAAAGCTATTCCAAACCGGGCAAGCCGGAAGTCTCGTTTGACACGATTAATGAGGACCTACGCCGCCGCGACTTCACCGTGAACGCGATGGCGCTGTCGCTAAATCCGGGTTCCCGCGGATTACTGATGGACCCATTCAACGGAGTGGCCGACCTCGAAGCCAAGCACTTGCGCATTCTTCAGAATTACGCCTTTCTCGATGAACCCTCGCGCATGCTGCGCGCGCTGCGCCTGATGACGCGCTTCCATTGGACACTGGAAGAACGCACGCAGGCCCGTTTCGACGCAGCGAAAGAAGGCAACTATCTCGAGAACATTTCCAGCAAGGCAATCGGCTACGAGATTGAGCAGATCGCACACGAAGACGACCCCGTTGCTGTGATGAAGGCCTTCGAAAAGGAAGGCTGGATGAAGATTCTGTTCCCAGCCTGGACCACGGCGAAGGTCGATACTGCCGGACTCACAGCATTGCAGAAGACCCGCCAGCAGTTGACGGATATCGGCGTGCAATCCGATCCGGCGGCGGCGCGCATGTACTTCCTGGCGCGAAAGATGTCAGACAAGGATGTGCATGCGATGCAGAAGCTTCTGCCGCGGCATCACTTTGTCGAGCAGTGGCAAAAGATCGAAGACGACGCCAAGGACTTGGCCAAACAACTGTTATCGAAGGAATATGCTGCGCCTTCGGCTACGTGGAAGCTGCTGATGTCGGCGCGTCCCGAATTGATCCTGTTTATCGACATAACCACGCGCCAGTCCGCGGTCGAGCAGAAGATCAAATCTTTCCTCACGAAGTGGCCGCAGTACCGTCAGAAAATGCCATTGCAGAAGATGGCCGAGATGCGCATCACGCCGGAGCTGCCTGTGTACCAGAAGCTGCTCGACGAGATGTTCCTGATGATGCTCGACGGCAAACTCAAGAGCGAAGCCGAGATCGTGAAGTACCTTGAGCCACATTCGCCGCCATTGCCGGTAGCACCCCCAACTCCCACCCGCCGTGGCCGGGGCAAGAAGAAGGCAGCTGCAGCAGCGGCAGCTGCTGCTCCCGCCGGTAAGCCTGCCGATCAGGGGACGACGCAAGCGGAAGGTGCAGTAGCAAAGGGCGAGAGTAAGTTGGCGAAGGTTCCCAAGAAGGAAGTGCTGCCGGCCAAGACTGCGCCTGCTTCAGCAGCTGCGTCGAAGGCAGAGCCTCAAAAAGTCGCAAGCGCGAAATCGGCAGCGAAGCCTGCGACACAAGTTGTAGCCCATAGCGAAGCGAAGAAGTCCGCATCGAAGAAGCCGGCCAAGCCTGCGGCGAAAGCTAAGCCGAAGCCCACGGCGAAGAAAGCTCAAGTCAAGGGCGGGAAGACCAAGAAGAAGTAGGTCACGGGTTGGTTCGACGACTGACCTGCTTTTCCCCGTCTAAATGGCAATCAACAGCGCGGTTTCGCAGAAACTCCTTCTTTATCCCAAATTGGTCTTCAATTAGCTACGTCTTATCCCACTAAAATCGCTTTTCCACGACGCAGTTGGCTCGGCGAATCCAGAGTAGCTGTATCGTGCTGTGTCCTCCGATAGCTACGGAGGCATGAGGAGATGATTTGGGATGAGAAGTACACAGCCACTTACAAGATTCTTTCTCTGTCTGTTGATGTTGGCGTTTGGAACAATTAGCAGTCAGGCCCAAAGCGCCAATGGCAGCTTCGTATTGCCAGATAACCCAGCGTTGGACCACATAAGGATGCAGCCGTTTTCAATAAACACCTCCGTGAATGTGGACGCTAATGCGATTCTCGATTTTCCTGCGGGTGCTCGTTCATCGCGAGCCAGCTACGACGCCGGCATGGGCGCCGCCAAGTTTGCCAAATCTGCCGCGACCAATAACTCAAATGGTAATGCGGCATCTGAGAGTCGCGGCGGCTTCCGACCGAACCACAGCCGGAACAGCGTCCGCGGATTGATCACGGTACCTACATTTCAGGGTGCCTTTGTATCGAACGGACTCGCTGCTGAATTTCCATTTTTCATGATCGGAACCGATCCCGCAGAAGGTGGCACCACGACGATTCCCGCGAAGATCGTTTCCTTCTCCTTGAATCTGCATGACGTGAGTGGCGGCGTCACCAGCGCTCCTTTCGCTCCTACCGAGCAACTTACGCTGCATTCTCCCAACTTTGAGGAAGCCGATTACACTTCCGGCAAGCACATTCAGTTCGGCGATGCGGTCCAGCGGGCCGAATTTTTCAACAACATGCGAGAGGACTGGCATACGGAACTGAAGCCCGAGGTAGTGGACAGGGTAACCCTGGACATCCCGCCAACTGTCAGGGTTCGGTTCCCAGACGGCAGCATAAAAACCGTGCCCGCTTACGTGATCCTGACCGCAAGAAACGGCAACAAGTTTGTTCTTCTGCTGGATTTGGTTTTCAACGCCACGATTATTCCTGCGGCAATCAACGAAATTAATGCCGGCGTTTACACGACTGACGCCATCAATATGGCGCTCGTCTTCAACACTTCGTTGTTTTCCCTGAATGCCCAGGGTGGAGTTGGTGACTGCTGTGTAGGCGGATTCCATACGTACGCCAACGACGACGCCACTCCGCAGTCTCGCTGGATCTTCGCTTTCGCCAGCTGGAGCCTGCCCGGGATTTTCAGGGGCGGAGTTGCCGACGTCACGTCAATGTCCCACGAGATCGCAGAGGCCCTTAATGATCCCTTCATCGACAATATTGTGCCGGCATGGCAGTTCCCCGGCCTGGCTCTTGGAACATGCCAGGGCAATCTGGAAACCGGTGATCCTGTAGAAGTGCTCGCCAACAGCGTATTTCCCGTTCGGATCAAGGACGATGGCGTTAACTTCCTGTTCCACCCACAAACAGAGGCGCTGCTGCAGTGGTTTGAGCAGGGACTTCCCTCGGACGCCATCGGCGGGGCCTTCAGTTATCCCGACACGATGAGCCTAACCGCGACAGCGAGCGCTTGTGCGGCGCCGCCAACAACCTAAGGAATAGAATTTTCTCAACCAGGCACCGGGAGAAAGACCCGGTGCCCTTTTCATTTTTCAAGCGCTTACCTTTTGCGATGGATAGATTCCGACCGACTAACGACCATTCCATTTCTCGCGCGACCCGCCCGGATGAATCCATTCGGCGGGGCGATTGGAAAGAACTTACAAGGATTACGCAATGTTTTTCACCTCGATTGAGGGCACCCGGGCGCAGCGTCGTTTTCATCCCTGTTCGCCCAATGTCGCGGTTTACAGGCCACTCCTACCGGCGCATTGTGAGTTGCTCCCCATTTAGCCATTGTTTTAAGGAGACTCCCTCAGTATGAGAACGGCTTCCCGATTGGTTACTTGTCTGTCCTGCGCGTTACTGGTTGTTTTTGCACTGGGGACCAGCGTTGCGCAAGAGCTCGATGCAATTGCGAATGATAACTTTCTGGCCGGCTCGCATCCGAGGAGCGCTGCGATGGCGCCGCGCGGACATCAAAATGGGCAGGCGCATGCTCGTTTTGGAGTTTTTGGAATCGATTCGCTCGTTAACTTCAACGGTCATTACTTTGTTGATGGATTTGACTCGGATGGAAATCCCAATCGCCACTGGTATTTCAATACGGTCGGCAATCCACCGCAGTTAGGTGGCACGACTTTGATCAATGCACCGGTTGTACCCGTTTCTGTCGATCTGCGGGATGCAAACGGTAATTCGCGCTCTGTCAATGGCCATCCGCTATTCTCAGATGTAGCTCCGTTCGTGGCCCCCACGATCGCCTCGCCTGTGTTCCAGGGCTCTACCTACTCGAGTAGCAGCGTGCCGACGCAGTTCACGGATGCTGTGCAACGTGCCGAGTATTTCAATAAAGCTAAGTCAGACTGGCACACGCTGCTGGTGCCTAGCGTTAAGACACCGCGCGTGATGGTGATTAATCAGGACCCGACGTGCGGCGCCACCAGCGGTCCAGCGCACTGCAATTATCGGTTCAGCCTTAACGCGAACGGAAGCTGCTGCCGCTTCATTCTGGCGGATATCGACGTTTTCGCAAACCTGTTGTTTCCGGCAACTGAGACCGACACTACTACTCCAGTCGGCGCCGCCGAACATGCGGGAGAGATGACGACAAGAGACATGTCGAGTTTCTTGTTCCCCAATACCTTTCTGTATTTCGGCGATTCCTCAAACTGCTGTGTTCTGGGATTCCACACCTTCGACTTCGAGCCCGGTAATGCAAGCAACGGCAATGCCCTAAGAGTGTTCGTAACCGATTACTCAAGCTGGATATCTCCTGGACTCTTCGGCGCAGGCTTCACGGACATAACCGCGCTTAGTCACGAGATCGCCGAAGCCTACAACGATCCGTTTGTCGCGGCTATTGGAACAAACAACATCACTCCCTGGTGGAAGGCGCCAAATGGCCTCTGCCAAAACAATCTCGAAACCGGAGATGTGATCGAAGGCTTAACTAAAGCGACGTTCCCAATCACGATGAACGGTTTTACTTATCATCCGCAGAACGAAGCTCTGCTGCAGTGGTTTGAATTTCAGCAGCCGTCCGACGCTCTCGGAGGGGCATACAGCTATCCGGACACGACTGTCCTCACCGGACCGTCAGCGCCGCAAAAGGCAAACTGCGCCAAGTAACGTTAACCGCTGACTCAAAGCAGGAGGCACGTACACCGTGCTTCCTCTTTGCTGACTCTTGAGCCCCATCGATCTTTTTATCCCAGTGCGCTGGAGCCCCCTTCTCTTTCAAACCACCTCCCAAACTTTCAGATTTTCCTTTGCCTTCAGAGGCTGAAACGTGCTTCCATGAGAGAGGTTTCGGGAGAACAAATGGAGAAAACTAGTCCCACGCAAGTGCGGTCTGCATCATTTGGGGGAGAGGTCCGGACTTGTTTTCCACTACATACCCGTGAATTCCTCAGCCTAAGCCGAATCCATGTCCGATTAGAATCAAGATGACGAACTTGCCTACGATGTCTGAGTTCACCCACCTTCACCTGCACACCGATTATTCGCTGCTGGACGGAGCTTGCGATGTCGACAAACTGGTCAAGCGCGTAGCCGAAATCGGACAGAAGTCGGTCGCCATGACCGACCATGGCAACATTTTCGGTGCAGTTGCCTTTTACGATGCTGCCACCAAGTCTGGTGTGAAGCCAATCATTGGCTGCGAGCTCTACGTCTGCAAGAAGGAAGATCATCGCGCCGCGCCCGAGGGAGATGAGTACAACCACCTGCTAGTTCTGGCTGAAACGGACGAGGGTTATCGCAACCTCGTAAAGATCACCTCCGAAGCATCGCTGAATGGCATGTACTACAAGCCACGGGTGAGCAAAAAGTTTCTGGCTCAGCATGCCAAAGGTCTTATCGGGTTGTCGGGCTGCCTCGCTGGAGAGCTCTGCGAGAACCTGATGGCGGGAAAGTACGAGGCTGCGAGGCAAACCGCAGGGACTTACAACGACATCTTCGGGCGGGGGAATTTCTTTCTTGAGATTCAGGACCAGGGTCTTCCACTCGAGAAGCAGATTCGTCCTGATCTGCTGCGGCTTGAGAAAGACCTCGATATTTCTTTAGTCGCTACTAATGACAGTCACTACATTTGCGGCGAGGACTCCTATGCCCATGAGGTTCTGCTGTGCGTGCAGACCGCTTCTTCAATCCACGATGAAAAGCGCTTCAAGTTCGACAGCGATCAGTTCTACGTAAAGTCTGCCGAGGAAATGCAGCGCATCTTCGGCGAGATTCCCGACGTGCTCAAGCGCACCATGGCGATCGCTGAACGCTGTAACGCGAAGATCGACAAAGTCAAGAATCCATTTCCGAAATTCGATGTTCCTGCAGGCGAAGACCTCGATAGTTACTTCGAGCATGTCTGTCGTCAGGGATTTGTGAAACGTTTGGAAATGATTCGCGCTCTGCAGGCGAAAGGCGAATTAAGAAAATCCATCAGCGATTACGAGCAACGCCTCTCGCGGGAAATCGATTGCATCAAGCAAATGAAGTTCTCGGGATACTTCCTTATTGTCTGGGACTTCATTCGCTACGCGAAAGAGAACAGCATTCCTGTGGGTCCGGGGCGCGGGTCTGCGGCAGGCTCTCTTGTGTCGTTCGCAATGGGTATCACCGATATCGATCCTTTGCAGAATGAATTGTTCTTCGAGCGTTTCCTGAATCCGGAGCGCATTTCCATGCCGGATATCGACATCGATTTCTGCATGAACCGTCGCGGCGAGGTGATTGAATACGTCACGCGAAAGTACGGTCGCGAGAACGTCGCGCAGATCATCACCTTCGGCACGATGGCGGCAAAGGCCGCCATAAAAGATGTCGGCCGGGCGATGGACATCCCCTATGGCGATGTGGATCGCATTGCCAAGATGGTTCCAAACACGCTGAACATCAGCATCGAACAGGCGCTCACGGATTCTCCTCCTCTGCAGCAGGCCTACGAGAATGAGATTCAGGTAAAAGAGTTGATCGACATTGCCTGCAGGCTCGAAGGATTGGTGCGGAACTCCGGAGTCCATGCCGCGGGTGTCGTGATCTCACCACAGCCGCTCACTGACCTGGTCCCGCTTCACAAGACAAAGAACGACGAAATCGTTACCGCCTTCGACATGAAGGCGATTGAGAAGATCGGTTTGCTCAAGATGGACTTTCTTGGGCTTACCACTCTCACCATCCTTGAGGACGCTCTGCGATTGATCGAGCAGTCGCGTGGCGTGAAGCTCGATCTGCTGGCGCTGCCGCTCACCGATTCGGTGACCTACGAAAAGGTCTTTCACACTGGACTCACTTCGGGCGTGTTCCAGTTTGAATCTCAGGGCATGCGGGATGTGCTTCGCCGTTACCAGCCCACCGTTGTTGAGGATCTTACGGCGTTAAACGCACTGTACCGTCCCGGTCCGATTCAGGGCGGAATGATCGACGACTTCATCGAACGCAAGCACGGTCGTCGCAAAGTTGAGTATGAGTTGCCGGAATTGGAAGAGATCCTGAAGGAGACTCTGGGAGTCATCGTTTATCAAGAACAAGTAATGCAAATCGCCAACCGGCTGGCTGGGTATTCACTTGGTGAAGCCGATCTCCTGCGCCGCGCCATGGGCAAGAAGAATCCGGAGGAGATGGCCAAGCAGCGCGACCGTTTTGTAAGAGGTGCAGTTGAGCGCGGCTTCCCGGAAAAGAAGATCGTAAAAATCTTTGACCTGATGGAGCAATTCGCTGGATATGGCTTCAACAAATCTCACTCTGCCGCCTACGCCCTTCTTGCTTTCCAGACGGCTTATCTCAAGACGCATTATCCCGTCGAGTTCATGGCTGCCCTGCTGACATCACAGGCGGGCAGCACCGACGATGTGGTGAAGTACATCAATGAATGCCGCGAGATGGGGATTCCGGTTGAGCCGCCAGACATCAATTTCAGCGACGCGAACTTCACGCCAGACGGGGAGGCGATTCGTTTTGGGCTCGCGGCTGTGAAAAATGTCGGCCGCAATGCCATCGACTCGATCATTCAGGCCCGCGCAGAGGTCAAGAAGTTCTCCTCGCTCTTTGAGTTCTGCGAAAAGATTGACCTGCGTCTCCTGAACAAGCGCGTACTGGAATCGCTGATCAAGAGCGGTGCAATGGATTCCTTAGGTACACGCGCACAGCTCATGGCCGGGCTCGATTGGGCCATCGAGCGCGGGCAGAAGACGCAGCGCGATGCGGAGTTCGGACAGCATGGATTGTTCGGCGTGTTCGACTCCGATATGCCGCAGCAGACCGATCGCCTGCCGGATGTACCAGAATGGGACGAGCATCAGCGCCTTGCTGCCGAGAAGGAGATCCTGGGGTTCTTTATCACAGGGCACCCGCTGGAAAACTACCGCGACAAACTGCTGGACTTCACCGGTTACATGGACACTGCTGCGATTTGCGCTATGAAGCAGGGAACCGGCAAAGATGAAATTCCAACTGCCGGCATTATCTCGGGCGTCCGCGTGATCAAGTCACGCAAAGGCGACCTGTACGCGCAGGCAGTCCTCGAAGACATGGCGGGTTCGGTCGAGGCCATCGTATTTCCGGAAGCTTACAAGCGCCTCGCTGAGAAGCTAAAGATGGAAGTCCCAGTATTCGTGCGCGGGTCGGTTCGCGTGGAAGAAGGAGCAAATCCGAAGCTGGCCATTTCCACGATTTCATCGCTCGACGAAGTCAGGCCAAAGCTTCCGAGGTCGTTGCGGATTCGCTTGCCGCTCGATAGCGCGCTGCCGGAGACAGTTGATGCACTGCATAGCCTCTTCCGCGATCGCCGCGGCGAAGCAAAGGTGCTGTTCAATTTGGAACGTCCCGGTGATTTCATGGTCGTGATGGAAGCTGACGGCTATAATGTCCAAGCTGATAGGCTTTTCATCGCGCGCGCAGAAGAACTCTGCGGCCGTTGCAGCGTT
>Ga0209687_1000368_pt1 | contig 15307 bp, 5 predicted proteins | sample GraSoiAngelo_136_FD_185893 | JGI IMG/M metagenome (GOLD analysis project Ga0209687, IMG submission 185893) | Grasslands soil microbial communities from the Angelo Coastal Reserve, California, USA - 14_0929_09_20cm (SPAdes) (version 2) | ecosystem: Environmental > Terrestrial > Soil > Grasslands ...
GCAATCAGACTATTGACTTCATCTTCAATAGCTCGCCGGTAGTACAAGGTGAAAATACGATGCATATCGATGCCGGCGCAATTCACCAGGCCTCGAATAACGATCCGATCCTGGAGTTCAACTGCACGTTCCGTTTCGCCGTAACGCAGCTAGCGGTGACTGACACCGATCCACCTGTTGGCGGGACATTCACACCGCCAGCACCAGGCACCTATGACTACCTCGTGAACTTGAACATGGCGGCTGATCCAAGCTCAGTTCAGGACAGCGATCTGCAATTGAGCGGAAACACCGGCGCCACTGTGACCGGGCACACCTTGGAAAACGGCGACACGACTATCCACTTCACGCTGCATATGGATTTCGGGGGGACATTGACGGCGAGCATTGCCGCCGGGGCGATCACTGATCAATTCGGCAATCCCGGCGCGGCCTTTTCTGGAAATTACACAGTAGAAGGGCCTACACCCTGTCTTTGGTCCTCCGGTCCGGATCTCCCTTTCGCTGGCACTCGTTTCGTCGGGGTCTTTTTCCCAGCCAACGGAAAATTTTATGCGATGGGTGGTCGCGACGTCAATAACATCGAGTTCACTCATCCGTTTGAGTACGATCCCGGCAGCAACAGTTGGACAACCAAGTCAGCCACTTACCCTGACAACCACGTGAATAACATGGCTTGCAGCGTGCTTAACGACACCGGAACGGACTATATCTATTGCGCGGGTGGGTCGGAGTTCACCGGCCAGACCACGAGCGGTCATGTCTTCCGTTATGACCCGGTTGCTGACAGCATCACTACCGTTCCTAGTAACTGGCCGCCTGGCGACAACGGCACTCTGCCGGGTGGCTTCACTGTTTTCAACAACAAGCTCTACACTCTGGGTGGCTTCGACATTCCTAATGGCAGTGGGACCAACCAGATTTGGGAGTTTACGCCTAACCCCGCTGGCTGGGTGCAGAAGAATGCGGTCCTGCCGTTTCCGCTGGGCTATTTACCAACCACGACTATCGGGAATCTCATCTACACAGGTGGTGGCGTTGATATCACGGGCGGCGTTCTTACCGATACGAACCACGCATTTATCTATGACCCAGTGGCTGATTCCATCTCCATCAATACCGACATACCCGACGCCACAAGCAATACCCGGGCGGTCAACTTCTGTAACGTGATGTATGTCTTGGGTGGGAACTTTAACGCCCCCACCAATGAGGTGCAGATCTACGATCCAGTTAGCGGCACGTGGTCGGTAGGTCCGCCGTTCGCAATTGCGGGCCGTAACTTCGCAGCCGACACTGATGGCACTAATAATATCTGGAAAGCCGGCGGCTACGACAGTGGGCTAGCCATCATCGCCACGATGGAAATCTTCAACTGCCCCAACAGTCCTTGCGCGGCACCGACGCCGACACCGACGCCAACGTCCACGCCGACGCCAACGCCGACTGCGACGCCAACACCAACGCCGAGACCGGTTCCAACGCCGAGGCCACGGCCGACCCCGCACCCAAGACCGTAGCCAGGGGCACCCTTCTTCTGCAGGGGAAGCTGTCAGCTCCCCCTGCAGCGGGTCTCCGGTCGAGGAGTATCAAATGGCGTAGGCAAGGATCAGGATAGTTATAAAACATAAATGAACAATAATGGCACCAGCGGTTATAGTTTTACTTAACGCGCTCCAGCCTGAGACACTACTACTACCATGACGAAAAAACTACTTGCCCACCGTAGCCTCTCGACTCGCCGTAGCTTTACGCGAAGCCTGGTTGGCGAAGGCGGAGTAATTATTAGCTATCAACTATTGGCCATTCTTGTCCTATCAACTATCAGCTACCTGCCATCAGCTCGCGCGCAAGCCACTGCTTCAGAACATACGGCAGCTCGCAAATCTGCGGTCGCCGCGGCGACCCACGGCGCGGCAGGCAAGCCGCGCATGACCGAGCCGCTGGAAAAACCCGCGATGCCGCCTGCGTCTATTTACAGGCTCGAGTCTTCGCCGCGCATGATTTCGCGATTCGGTCTTTTCACCAGCTTCCAGGTGAACGTGGATGCAGGCGGCAATAACATCCTCGGTGATGCGGCGAATGAGCCGTCAATTTCAGTTGACCCAACGGATGGCAACAAGATTGCGGTCGGCTGGCGGCAGTTTGACAGTGTTCAATCCGACTTCCGCCAATCTGGTTATGGCTACACGACAGATGGTGGCACGACCTGGACGTTCCCCGGTGTTTTACAGGATAACGTTTTCCGCAGTGATCCGGTAACAAACTCCGACGACACGGGAAATTTTTTCTATCTCAGCCTTTTAGTGAACACATTTTGCGGCGATATTTGGCGCTCCGCAAACGGCGGACAAACGTGGACGGAGCAGTCACCCGATGGAGCGGCGCACAGCGGCGACAAGGAGTGGTTCACCATCGATCGAACTCCGACCAGCATGGGCCACGGCTTTCAATATCAATCTTGGACTGAGTTCGCGGCTTGTGACTTCGGCGGATTCAACCGATCTACTGATGGCGGTATCACCTGGCAGACTCCAGTCAGTATTCCCAACTCTCCTCAATGGGGAACGCTGGACGTCGCCCTCAACGGTGATCTTTTTATCGGTGCGGGCGACTCCGGCAGCGGGTTCTGGTGCGTTCGCTCGAGCAATGCAAAGGACCCGAACGTCACGCCGTCCTTTGACCAAGTCACTACAGTTAATCTCGGTGGCAGTCTATTATTTGGCGCGGCGATTAATCCGGGCGGACTGGCCGGGCAAATCTTCCTGGCGGTGGACCGATCGGGGACGGCTACAAATAACAACATTTACATGATGGCCACCGTGCAGCAGTTCAGCGCAAGCAACGGAAGCGATGTAATGTTCTCGCGCAGCACGGATGGGGGACTAACCTTCAGCGCCCCGCAACGGATCACCGATGATCCAGTGAATCAGAACAAATGGCATTGGTTCGGCACGCTCGCGGTCGCTCCTAATGGGCGCATTGATTCTGTGTGGCATGACACGCGAAACGCTCCGAACAACACCGATTCACAGTTATTCTACTCGTGGAGCACGGATGGCGGGGTCACCTGGGCGCCCAACGTCGCGGTCAGCAGTTCATTTAATCCTCACGAAGGCTGGCCAGTGCAGCAGAAGATAGGCGATTATATTACCATTGTGTCCGATAACACCGGTGGCGATGTGGCGTATTCGGCTACGTTCAACTTTAACCCCCGCACAGGACAGCACGAACAAGATGTCTATTACGTGCGCGTTTTCCCATCGGGCGGACCTACACCCACGCCGACACCCACGGTTACGCCAACGGCCACACCTACACCGACAGCAACGCCTACCGTTACGCCAACAATGACTCCTACACCTACGCCACGACCAACCCCTACACCGCGGACTCTCCCCACGCCGAGAGGTCGTCCTACGCCGCCACCGCGTCCGAGTTCATTAGGCTCGGTAACTCTCCCAGCGAATTAGTGGGTCTCATCAATAGCACTGTCATGTTGAGCGGAGCGAAACATCTCTGGCTATCCCATCGCATCCGGAATGATCAGAGATTCTTCTCCCTCGACTGCGGGATCAGAATGACATTTACGAGATGGCTTGTAGGAGAGCGCGAGCTTTGGTCAAGAAAGAACGCTTTGCTTTAGCTAATAGAACGTGCCCTCCGGTCGCTTTAGCCAATAGATACCAAGAAAACGCTCCAATTCAGCCCACAGACCGTCATGAATAAAAAACGACTATCAACTATCAGTCATCAACTACTAGCTACTACGCGAAGAGGACGCTTTGCTCTAGTTAGTAGAAGGTTTTCTTTGGGACCTTTAGCTGATAGCGAGAACCGAGCGCGCTTTGTAGTGCGGCGCTGCTGCGCCGCTTTTCTCGTGCTATCCACCGTCGGCTACTTGTCCGCCGTAGCCTTGGCGAAGGCGGATCAACTGTCGGCTCCCGCCCGAGTCGAGGCTTCCGCTGAAGCTAGGGCGGACAGGTCAGCCCAACTCGCGCCTACATGGAAGCCGCGCCAAAAGGAGCCATTGGAAAAATACGACATGCCGCCCATGCACATTTACCGGCTGGAAACTTCGCCCCGCATGATCTCGCAATTTGGCGTGTTCACCAGTTACCAGGCAAACGTCGATGCAAACGGCCAGAATATTATCGGCGACGCCGCGAATGAGTGTTCTATTTCCGTTGATCCAACTAATCCTAGTAAGATGGCAATCGGCTGGAGGCAATTTAATGACGTTAACTCGAACTTCCGACAAGGCGGCTGGGGATATACGACCGACGGCGGCGTAACCTGGACCTTTCCCGGAGTTCTGGAAAACAATGTGTTTCGCAGCGACCCGGTAACGAACTCCGATGAGACAGGCACCTTCTTTTACCTCAGCCTGCTTCAGACATTTTGTGAGAACGTGTACCGCTCGACCAACGGCGGTCAATCCTGGACAGAGTTACAAGCCGACGGACTCGCGGGTGGGGGCGACAAGCAGTGGTTCACGATTGATAAGACCGGAGGCCCGGGCCACGGATTTCAATATCAGTCAAGCGACGGCATTAACTGTAGCGGCAGCGGCGTGCAATTTCAGCGTTCCACCGACGGCGGAATCACCTGGCAGGCTCCCATCGTTATTCCTAACGAGCCCACAGACGGAACACTTGATGTGGACTCCAATGGTAACCTTTTCATCGGCGGCGAAGGATTCAGCCCGTTTTATTGCGTGCGCTCGAGCAACGCGCAGATCGGCAATCAGACACCTACATTCGACCAGGTTACGCAGGTTGACATGGGTGGCGAGCTATCTGGTGGCGGCATAAACCCGGCAGGTTTGGACGGAATGTTGTTCCTGGCGATCGATCACTCTGGCGGACCGACTAACAATAACATTTACATGCTGGCCAGCGTGGCGCCGCCGGGCCGAACCACAACCGACGTGATGTTTGTGCGGAGCACAGACGGCGGCCAAACCTTTAGCGCGCCGGTCAAGGTCAATGACGACCCCGTCAATCCTAACAAGTGGCACTGGTTCGGCACGTTCTCAGTAGCGCCCAACGGACGACTCGACGCTGTCTGGCATGACACACGGAACGCGGCAAACAACACTGACTCACAGTTATTCTATTCCTGGAGCACCGATGCTGGCGTTACCTGGGCGCCTAACGTGGCAGTGAGCAATTCGTTTAATCCTTTCGAAGGCTATCCAAATCAAAGCAAGATAGGCGACTACATCACCATCGTTTCCGACGAAACCGGCGGTAACGTAGCGTACTCGGCAACGTTTAACTTCAACCCGCAGAGAAACCAGCACGAAGAAGATGTATACTATGTCCGGGTGTTTCCTGGCGGACAAGGACCCACGCCGACACCGACGGTCACGCCAACGCCCACAGCGACAGCTACCCCTACAACTACTCCTACGCCAACTGCGACAGCGACCATTACTCCTACCCCGAGTGCGACCCCAACAGCGACACCAAGGCCTACTCCTACTCCGAGGTCTATTCCCACGCCAAGAGGGCGGCCTACTCCCCTGCCGAGACCGTGATTCCCGGAATCGGCGAATGGGCGACATAGATCAAATACGCTCGCCGTTTCGCCGTTTCTCCCTTTCGCCGTTTCCTTTTTCTTTCTTACCAGAGATCCGCAAATAAATTCTCGACAACGCAGCAATTTGCGATTACGGACAGCGCCAGCGAGGCGATCGAGATTCGTGAATCTTAATCCGCTTCATCAATTCAACGCTTTAACCACATCACTGATATGAGACGCTCCACAGTTTCACTCACCCTACTGGTTTGCCTGGGTCTACTAGTCGCATTAGGCACTGCTTCAGCTCAGCTGGCGCCCACTTGGAAGCCGCAGGGGCGCGAGCCTTTCGAAAAATATGATAACCCGCCCGCACCTCCTCGGAAGGTCGAGACATCACCGCGAATGATCTCGCGGTTCGGTCCGTTCACCAGTCATCAAGTGAATGTCGATGCGAGTGGTAACAACATCGTGGGCGACGCTGCGAATGAATGCGCGATTTCCGTTGACCCGACCAATCCCAGCAGGATGGCTATCGGCTGGAGACAGTTCGATGATGTTACCTCCAACTTTCGCCAGGCTGGCTATGGCTATACCACCGATGGTGGGCTGACCTGGGCGTTTCCGGGTGTGTTACAACCGGGCTTTTTCCGAAGCGATCCCGTCACGGGCTCGGATGAAACAGGGACTTTTTTCTACCTGAGTCTGCGATCGAGCTGGCCACAACAAACATTTTTCTGTGATGATATGTGGCGCTCGACTAACGGCGGAGCGACCTGGGACCTGATTTCAGGCAAGCAAGGCGCGATCGGAGGCGATAAACAATGGTTTACGATTGATAAGACGTGCGGCCCGGGGCATCACTTTCAATACCAGGCGTTCGATCAGTCGAACTGTGCGGGCGGACTGTTCAACCGTTCGACCGATGCAGGAGTCACATGGGAGACGCCAATTGATATCCCTAACGAGCCCATTTTCGGAACGCTCGATGTTGATAGCAACGGCAACCTCTACGTCGGTGGCGAAGGATTCGATTTTCGGTGCGCGCGTTCGAGCAATGCGCAATTTGGAAACCAGACGCCGGTTTTTGATCAGGTCACCCCGGTTAACATGGGCGGCGATCTGGCTGGCGGCGGGATCAATCCAGGAGGCCTGGATGGGCAGGCATTTCTTGCAGTGGACCATTCGGGTACCGCGACGAACGACAACGTTTACATGCTGGCGAGCGTTCAGCCGCCCGGAAGAAGCACGACCGACGTGATGTTCGCTCGCAGCACCGACGGCGGCGCAACCTTCAGCGCGCCCGTCCGAGTTAACGACGACGACAACCCGAGCAAGTGGCACTGGTTCGGCACGTTCTCTGTAGCGCCCAATGGCCGGCTCGACGCGGTCTGGTATGACAACCGCAACGCGAACAATCTCGATTCGCAGCTTTTCTACTCCTACAGCACTGACGCGGGCGTTACGTGGTCGACGAACGTGCCAGTGAGCAATGCGTTTAACCCCCAAGAAGGCTGGCCGAACCAGAATAAGATCGGCGATTACATCACCATCGTTTCCGACGACACTGGTGGCAATGTAGCTTACGCTGCCACCTTCAACTTCAACCCGACCAGAGGCCAGCACGAACAAGACGTGTACTACGTTCGCGTCTGTCCCAATGCGCCCTGCCCACAGCCGACACCTGGGCCATCGGTCGTGCCGTGCGGTAGTCCTACGCCTACATCAACACCAACAGTTACTCCAACTGCGACACCTACAGCAACCGTAACACCGACTCCTACCGCAACACCGACAGCTACGGCTACACCCACAACTACTCCACGGCCAACGCCGACACCGAGGACTGCTCCATCGCCGAGAGGGCGTCCGACTCCGCGGCCGAGACCGTAGGCCCTGATCTCCAGTGATTAGTGAATTGTAGAGGCAGCCGTGCCGGCTGCAATTTCGCTATCCTCGCAGGCGACACGCGCTTCGGCGCAGATCGAGGGGTATCAGTTTGGCCTCGCAGAGTTCCGCCTCCATTCCGCGAAAATATGAGTTTCAATCCTGTTACTAAAGAACTTCACAGATAATTCTCGACAACGTTGTTGTTCTGGATAAAGGGACCGCGAGCTTTGACGCTCCCTTGGCGCGCCAGGTAAAATCACTGTCAGCTATCCACTATCAGCCATGAAGAAAAAACTATCAGCCATCAACTGTCAGCTATTAGCTACGGTAATCCTTCTGCCGTTCGCCCTTGCTACCGCGTCAGGGCAAACGCTGGCGCCCATCCGCAAGCCGCCTTTCAATGAGCCGCTCGAAAAATATAACATGCCGCCGGCGGCTCCTCGAAAAATAGAGACTTCGCCGCGCATGATCTCGCAATTTGGCGTGTTCACCAGCTTTCAGGCGAACGTCGATGCAGGTGGCAACAACATCCTCGGCGACTGCGCGAACGAGCCGTCCATTGCCGTGAATCCGACAGATGGCAACAAGATGATGATCGCCTGGAGGCAGTTCAACAGTATTAACTCCGACTTCCGGCAGTCCGGCTGGGGATATACTACGGATGCGGGCATACACTGGACGTTTCCCGGTGTCTTGCAGGATAACATTTTCCGCAGCGACCCAGTGACAAAGTCCGATGAGGCAGGGAATTTTTTCTATCTGAGCCTCCAATCGACCCAGGCTCAGTCATTTTTTTGCGACGACGTGTGGCGCTCGACAAACGGCGGCCAAACCTTCACGGAGCAGTCGCCCGACGAAGCCGGGCACGGAGGCGATAAGGAGTGGTTTACCATCGACACGACTGGCGGCACGGGTCATGGATTCCTTTATCAGTTTTGGACCGGCTTTTTTGCCTGCGATTTCGGAGAGTTCAACCGGTCGATCGACAGCGGGGTGACTTGGCAGTCTCCGATTAATATTCCAAACAATGCAGATACCGGAGCGATGGATGTGGACACCAACGGCAACCTCTTTCTTGCCGGTGGTGGGAGTCCGTTTTGGTGCGTTCGCTCGTCCAATGCGCAGGATCCGAACGTCACGCCGACTTTTGACCAAGTCACTAATGTCAACCTGGGTGGCAACCTCATTCAGGGCGGCATAAATGGAATAGGACTTTGCGGTCAGACCTTCATCGCGGTGGACCGTTCCGGGACTGGCACTAACAATAACATCTACGTCCTTGCCAGCGTGGAACCATTCAGTGCTAACAACGGCACGGACGTGATGTTTGCACGCAGCACCGACGGCGGGCTAACCTTTAGCGCGCCGCACAGGATCAATGACGATCCCGTTAACCCTAACAAGTGGCACATCTTCGGCACACTTTCCGTGGCGCCCAATGGACGCATCGATGCGGTATGGCTGGATTCGCGCAACGCGGCAAACAACATCGATACTCAGTTATTCTATTCGTGGAGCACAGACGGTGGCGTCACCTGGGCGCCTAATATTGCGGTGAGCAATTCGTTCAATATTCAGTCAGGCTTTCCACAAAATCAAAAGATAGGCGATTACATCACGATTGTATCTGACAATACGGGCGGCAACGTCGCGTATGCCGCCACTTACAACGTCAACCCAAACGCGGTCAACGGGCACGAACAAGACGTTTACTATGTGCGCGTGTTTCCGTCCGGCGGGGGTACTCCGACTCCGACACCGACAGCAAGCCCGACGCCGACACCTACAGCGACTGCCACGGCGACTGCGACGCCTAGTGTTACGCCAACACCTACATCTACACCAACAGCAACGCCGACTGCTACACCTACACCGCGGCCAACACCCACGCCCCGGACTGCTCCGACGCCGAGAACTCGTCCTACTCCGCTACCAAGGCCCTGAGTCCCGGAGTCGGCGAATCGGCGAAAGAGAGAAAACAGAATTGCCCGCGAATTACGCGAATAGACACGAAAATGGATGAAAAAGAATCATTCGCGTTAATTCGCGGGGTTCAGCTCTTCCTCTGCTTTTCGTCGCATCCTTCGCCAAAATCGTAACAGCATTGTTACATTTCCGCGAAAAACGAGAATTGCCACCAATTTGTTGGCTAATCTCTGACCTCTAAATCATCCGCTAAATAGGTGCCATCCGCGGTTTAAATCTTTTCAGCGGAAATTTCGGAAAAACTTTAAAAAAGTGTTGACATGCTTCCGGCACATCCGATAGCATCCCCACTCCACTTCGCAGGGAAAAACTAACTTCATCTATGAAAAAGAAATCCACTTCGCAATCAGCCTTCTTTAATCTTCGTATCCTAACTGCTTCGATGTTTTGCCTCCTCGGCATCGCTGTGGCGCTGTTCGCCCAGGGAAACCGCACCAAGCAGGCCCAAACAAGTCGCTCCACTGCCGCGCATGACGCTCCCGGCACGCAGAGACCGGACATCGTGCAAATGGTCGGCCCGGTCATGCTGACCACGGATTTACGAAAGCTTCCTTATGTTCCCAACGAAGGAGAGAGCGACGGGCAACGGCTGACGCGCTATCCGCACCCGAGGACGACGGCGCCAGCACCAGAGATTCCTTCTTCGCCATGGTTGAAAGACCTGCTTAAGAACGTTTTCCGGTCGACACCAACGATGCCGGGACCGCTGCTCACATTTGACGGCATCAATTCATCGCAAAGCGCGTGCGGTTGTTTGCCGCCTGATACCGATGGCGACGTGGGACCGAATCATTATGTCGAGGGGGTCAACGTCGTGTTCAGGGTTTATGACAAGTCCGGCAACCCACTCACTCCCCCGACTACGTTCAATTCCTTCTTTTCGAGCTTGACCGGTACACCTTGCGCAAACGCGAACGATGGCGACCCCTTTGTTTTTTATGATCATCAAGCGGATCGCTGGGTGATTAGCGATTTCGCTTTTCCCTCGTTTCCCGGCACTTCATTCTTCCAATGCGTCGGCGTGTCCCAGAGCCCGGACCCGGTGGCTGGCCCCTGGGCCCTCTACGCCATCCAAGTGGACCCGGGGAATCCGACGTTCCTGGGCGATTATCCCAAGATGGCGATGTGGAATGATGGCGGCACTCAAAACGCTTATTTCCTGACAATGAACTTGTTTAGTAGCCCCACGACCTTTAACGGCGTCCGCGCGTATGCGCTCGACCGCGCCAGCATGCTAACTGGTGGTCCAGCCAACGCAATCGGGTTTACAGTCGGCCTCGCTGGCGTGGGCGATTCCTATAGCTTTGTTGCTGCGAACTTTCGCACCGGCAATCCGCCGCCTACAGGCAGAGATGAGATGGTGCTGGCCATCGATAGCCCGGGTAGCGGCGGCGTGACCTTGACCCAGGTCCACGGCCGGTTTTTCCATGTTGATTTTGCCACCCCCGCAAACTCAACTTTCGGCGCTGGCGCCAACCACACGCCGAATGCCGAGATCACAGTCAGCGGCTTTACTGACGCATTCGATGCTAGTTTCAACACCCTTCTCGTGCCTCAGCAGGGAACGTCACAGAAGCTCGACACCTTGGGGGACAAAATAATGACGCCAGTCGTATACCAGAATCTCAGTGGCACCGAATCGCTGTGGGCGGATCACACGATCTATACCAACGCGGGCGGCAGCGGTCCAATGGCTGTTCGCTGGTATCAATTTGACGTCACCGGTGGCACATTTCCCGCCACGCCAGTTCAACAGCAGACTTGGAATAACGGCGGCGACGGATTGTTCCGCTGGATGCCCAGCATAGCCGTCGATCAAAACGGGAACACGGCCATCGGCTATTCCACATCGAGTTCCAGCATATTTCCCTCCATTCGTTATGCCGGCCGCCTGGCAGGGGATCCCCCGGGAAACCTCGGCCAGGGTGAAGCGATCATGACCAATGGCGGTGGAGCAGAAACCAGTGGCTTCGGACGCTGGGGCGATTATACCTATACTGCCATTGATCCGTCCAACGGCATGGACTTCTGGCACGTGAACGAATACCACGTGTCAACGGGTAATGCCAACTGGGCCACAAAGATCGGCAAGTTCAATTTCGTTGGAGGTGGCGGAACACCTACACCCACGCCAACACCTGCTGCCTGCAGTTGGTCAGCCGGTCCAGACCTGCCGAGCGCTGGAACGCGGTTGGTCGGGGTGTTTTTCCCAGCTAACGGCAAGTTTTATGCGATGGGTGGCCGCGACGTCAATAACGTCGAGTTCACTCATCCGTTTGAGTACGATCCCGTCAGCAACAGTTGGACCACTAAGTCAGCTACTTACCCTGACAACCACGTGAACAACATGGCTTGCAGCGTGCTGAACGACAGCGGAACGGACTATATCTATTGCGCGGGTGGATCGGAGTTCACCGGCCAGACCACTAGCGGTCACGTCTTCCGTTATGATCCGGTCGCTGACAGCATCACCACTGTTGCCAGTAACTGGCCGCCTGGCGACGCGGGCACTCTGCCGGGTGGCTTCACTGTTTTCAACAACAAGCTCTACACTCTGGGTGGCTTCGACATCCCGAATGGGATTGGGACCAGCCAGATTTGGGAGTTTACGCCTAACCCTGCGGGTTGGGTACTGAAGAATGCTACTCTGCCCGTTCCGCTCGGTTACATACCGACTACCACCATCGGCAGTCTAATTTACACAGGTGGCGGGGCTGATATCACCGGTGGCGTTCTCACCGACACGCAAAACTCCTTTGTCTATGACCCAGGTGCTGATTCCATCTCCACGATTGCCCAGATACCCACGGCCACAAGCAACACCCGGGCGGTCAACTTCTGTAACCTGATGTATGTCTTGGGTGGGAATTTTAACGCCCCCGAAAATGAGGTGGACATCTACGACCCGGTTAGTAATACGTGGTCGATCGGTACTCCATTCGCAATCGCTGGGCGTAACTTCGCCGCCGACACTGATGGCACTAATAATATCTGGAAAGCAGGCGGCTACGACAGTGGCCTGGCGATAATTGCCTCGATGGAAATCTTCCACTGTGACGTCAGTCCTTGCGGCGGGCCTACGCCCACGCCAACTGTGACGCCAACACCAACTGTGACGCCACCCCCACCTACTCCTACGCCGAGGCCGACTCCGACGCCGCGTCCGCGCCCAACTCCGTACCCGCGTCCCACGCCTTAAGGAATAGTTAAAAGGTAGAAGCGTTAAACAGTTAAAAGTAAGTAAAGCGGGAACTCGCGGGGCAACTCGCGAGTTCCTTGCTTTATGGGAGGACTGATTGGGTAGCGGTCACCGCGGCGACTTGCCGATCGCGTCCTCGCGGGCGCGGACTTTTCTTCTCGCTTCAGAAACGGCTTGACCAAATCTGAGCGACTATCTATAACCGGCGTTTCCTGCTCCTTGAAGTTTCCCGAAACAAAACATCCATGGCGCGCCGAGCGACGGCAGAAGCAGCGTCTCAGTTCCTCGGAAACATTGCTCCGCAGAAATTCACCCTGATTAAAAATGAAAAAAAGTTCCTACACCCGATCAGTTGTCCGCCACAACCCTTGCCTCGCTGTAGTCCCGCGACTACGAGACGAAGGCGGGTTCTTTAATCTTCGCGCATTAATCGGCTTTACGCTTTGCTTCGCGGGCGTGGCATTAGCGCTTTTCGCGCACTTCTCACCTATCCCTGATCACCTTGGACTTTCAGGCGCGGTGAAAGCGTCGCGTCCATTACCGTATATCCCGGCGCCCGGTGGCAGACCCGAGGCCGAAGCTGCCGATCTGGCGCGGTTGGAACGATTCTGGAACGATCGTTTGACCTATCCTACAGGCCGCTTTGATCCGGGATGGCTGCGGGCTGCCGCCGTGCAACATGCGCGCCTTCCCATCGGAGTGCCTGCAGGAGCGCCTGCCACGCTGAATCCACGAAGTCCACTGACCTTTACTACCACAAGCTTTACGGCTCTCGGTCCGCAACCAGAACGTATGACTGGGTGTTCGGGCTGTTTTGATTACACAACGACCGAAGGGCGAGTAAACTCCATTGCGGTCGATCCAACGACCACTGTCAATGGGAGCATTGTCGCTTACCTAGGAGCTGTTGGCGGCGGTGTATGGAAAACGACCAACTGCTGTAACGCTTCCACTACCTGGAGCGCCGTGACCGATGATCCATTGATTTCCACGACAGCCATCGACAGCGTTACAATCGATCCAAGCGATCATAACACCGTCTATGCCGGCACAGGCGATCTCAATTTCGGTTCCTTTTCCATGGGTAGCCAGGGTATCCTCAAGTCCACTGACGCCGGGGCTACCTGGACCGTGCTCGGCGCTGACGTTTTTGGCATGGCTTTCCCGACGCCTCCGGGTCAGTTCCCACAGTATAACGCGGTTGGCAAAGTTCGCGTGGATCCTAATAACAGTAGTAAGGTCGCTGCTGGCGCGAAAACCGGTCTCTACCTCTCTTATGACGGCGGAGTTAATTGGACCGGTCCGTGCGCCACTAACGGTTTTAATTCTCAACGCCAGGACATAACAGGCCTGGAACTGACAGATATGGGCGGGGGCGTCACCCGCATTCTAGCGGCAGTCGGTGTGAGAGGTTTTGCCACGACGGTGCAATTCGATCTGGGTTTGAACGGTGCAAACGGTATTTACAGCGCCACGATGGGCTCGAGCGGTTGCCCGAGCTTCACCTCAATCGCGAACAACGCTAATGGGTTCGTGTTTGGTAATATGGTCGCTGGCAGTGCGTATTCGACTGGGGCACCTATGAATGCCGGAACTGGGTCGCCTTTTGTTGACATCAATACCGGCGATCAACTGGGGCGAGTGGAGATTGCTGTCGCGCCGAGTAATCCGAACTATATTTATGCTCAAGCACAATCGATCGTTGGTAACAGTAACGGAGGTTGTGGTAACGCACCTGGCTGCCAGATAGGCGCCTGGGCTACGACGAATGGCGGTACAAGCTGGACCTTCATGGAAGGCTCCCAGGGCGGCGCACTCAGAGACTGCCAAGGCGGTACCGGCGATTACCCACAGAACTGGTACGACGAGGGAGTCGTCGTGGATCCGAACAATCCGGATCGCGTTTTCTTTGATACTTTCGACGTCTGGTTTGCAACGCGCACGGGAACTACATGGAACGATACCACCTGCGGTTATTCGTATCCCGGGGCTGCAGGCCCCGTTCACGTGGACCAGCATGCTCTCGCTTTCCTGCCTGGATCGTCTAGCATCCTGTTAATTGGGAATGATGGCGGCGCCCACGGCACCACAAACGCGGACATCGTTAACCAAAGCACGGATCCAACATGGTTTAACATGGATACGGGCTTAAACACAATCGAGTTTTACTCAGGTGACATCAGCGGCAACTTCCTCAATGCAGCCTCGCCGCAGGCCAGCGGTGGCGCTCAGGACAACGGTTCCAGTTCGATTACCTTTACCGGAACGCCAACCGGACCGGTGCTATGGCAGCTGGGAGTCGGCGGTGACGGATTCTATTCGCGCATTGATCCTGTAGGCACTGGGTCAAGTCTCCGCTTTTTCCAAGGTAACAACGGGGGCGCGGTCAATCGTTGCGTTAGTAACTGCACCAATCAGTTTGCCCCATGGGTCGGCGTGTCGGGAAACTGGTTCGGCGACACTAGATCTTTCACCATGCCGTACGATCTTTTCCATGGTGGAATCCCGGGCGGCGATGACTGTCCACCAGCAGGCGTTCCAGGCGGCTGCGGCCATCTTGTTGTTGGCACGACTCGAGTTTGGGAGACGATTGCCGGCGGAAACAGCATCCTGAACTCCTCTAACTGGTATGTGACAAACAATCCTATTACCCAAAATATGACGAAACAGACACTGGGTAACCGTTCGTTTATCAATCAGGTCAAGTAT
>Ga0209687_1000369_pt1 | contig 15293 bp, 8 predicted proteins | sample GraSoiAngelo_136_FD_185893 | JGI IMG/M metagenome (GOLD analysis project Ga0209687, IMG submission 185893) | Grasslands soil microbial communities from the Angelo Coastal Reserve, California, USA - 14_0929_09_20cm (SPAdes) (version 2) | ecosystem: Environmental > Terrestrial > Soil > Grasslands ...
CGAACGGAACCGTCGGATGGGCGGCGTAGTATCTCGATCCCTTCAGCCCGTGCTCCTCCGCCGTAACGGCGAGAAATACTATCGATCGCCGGAAGCGCAGCTTCTTCTCGCTGAACGCGCGCGCGGCTTCAATCAACGTAGCGGTTCCCGAAGCGTTGTCCATCGCGCCGTTGTAGATCCGATCATTGTTGATCGGCTCGCCTTTCCCCACGTGATCGAGATGAGCGGAAAGCACGACATACTCATCCTTCAGTTTGGCGTCGGAGCCCGGCAGTATGCCGACTACGTTTTGCGATTCGAGAGATTGTTTTTCAAAGGCGACCGTCGCCCGCACGCTGGTCGGAATCGCAAATCGCGGGAGATGTTTGCCTGCTTCGGCCAGCTTCAATATCTCGGCAAACGTGTGTCCCGAATCTACGAACAGTTTCTCGGCCTTCGCGGGATTGAAGGTCACCGCCAAGTGCTGTCCCTGGTTTTCCTCGAGGCCCGGCTCCGCAAGCGATAACGAGGGACGAAGCCGAGCGAGCTTCGATCGTTCCCACGGAATGTCCTGGCCTATGGGATTCTGAACCGAAATGACGCCGATCACGCCCGCCCGCTTCAGAGCTTCCCAACGTGTGTTCTGATAATGCGCTCGCAGCGGACCGGGTATGTCAGACGGCCCGCCCGACAGCAACAGAACTACTTTGCCATGCAGATCGAGCCCAGCCAGATCGTCGTAGTTCATCTCGGGAACGGTCAAACCGTAGCCGATAAAAACGAGGGGCGCTTCGGTCCGCGGCGCGTGCTCGATGCCCATGCTGAAGGTCGCATCTTCTCCGAGAACCACGGGCTCCGCTTTTCCATTTCTGACGAGAGCCAGACTCGATCGCGCCTCCACGATCTTTCGCGAGATAAATCTCACGGGTTGAAAGTAGCCGTGCGTTCCTCCGGGCTTCAACCCTGCGCGCTCGAATGCGGCGGCGATATATTGAGCGGCGCGGCGATGACCTTCGCTGCCGGTCTCGCGTCCGGCGAGATCGTCGCTCGCCAGGTACTCAATATGCCTCCACCACTCGCGCGCAGGATTTGGGGCCGTGTCCTGTGCGGGAATCGCCAGTGTGAGGAATACAAGAACGATCAACCCGTGTGACATTGATACCGCGTAACGCTTGATCTCGCGCTCAGCCATGTGGATCCTCCGAGCGCTTAAGTTAGCTCAACACGCCGATCAGCACAACCAGATGACGGCGTCGCGGCCGGGCGAGCTGGGTGGTTTAAACGAGCGGCCTTACTTCCACGGTCCCTGAACGGACCGATGGTATTCTCGCCGCAAGCTCAATAGCGACATCAAGGTTCGCCGCCTCGATAACGAAGTAGCCGGCGAGCTGTTCTTTTGTTTCAGCAAACGGCCCGTCAGTAGTGGACCTTCGGCCATCCCTCACGCGAACGCTTGTCGCTGAACCCGTCGAAGCCAACTGCGAGCCGTCCAGATAATGGCCGCTCGCGGTGGTCTCTTCTCTAAACCGCCGATACTCGCCATAGATCTCCTGTCGTTCAGGCTCCGTATGCGCGGCCCACTTCTGTTCGTTGTGGTAGATCAACAACATGTATTTCATCTCATCGCTCCTTTTCTGCATCGATTAATTTAGCTCACCTGCCGGTGGCAATGGTACGACGGATGAGAATCGCCGAATCGACATCGCAAGATCTGAAATCAAGAAGAGATTCGCCGTTGGGAAATTATCTCAACAAGAAACGCCGGCCCAGCGACGCGCAGCCAGGATACCTGCACTCCCACGCGCCCAATCAGATTTATTCAAATCGATAGATGCCTCAGAAGATTGGGGAGTAATTCGTATGTCGGACTTCGTTGCTTCGCGCGAGGCGCCGTGCTAAATTCCAGACCTGCGTAATCAGGACGCATCAAGTCCGCTGAAAGGGCCGAGCCCACCTGATGATTACCGAAATCATATCTTCGATCTTCTTTCAGCCCGAATCGCGGACGCGGGCGCTGACGAAAGGAGATTGTCATGTCTGATCCGATCTCTCGCCTGCCGCTGCGCGCTTCTCTGGAACAACTACGAAAACAAGCCAAGGACCTGCTGCGGCTGGTTCGCAAGGGCGACAGCAGCGCGACAGCGCGTATGCGAGATCATAAGCCGCTGCTTGACGCGCCGAAGCTCGCCGATGCGCAGTTCGTGATAGCGCGAGAATACGGTTTCGAGAGTTGGACTCGCCTGATTCGCCGGCTTGAATCGCTTCGTTCATCAAATCGCCTGGAACAATATGAGGCCATAGCAACGGAATTCGTAGCCGCATACTCCGGCGATGCGGACGCGTTGCAACGTCTCAACGAATTGTTTCAGGACTCGCTGACCTCAGATCAACTACGTGAGCTGATTAAGAAGCGGCTGGGCGCAACCGGAGATTCGACGATTGCGGCTTTCACGCAGGCTGATGCTCGGCGGCTTATTGCGCGTCAAAATGGTTTTGAGAGTTGGGAGACATTTGAGCAGAGCCTGGCGCAGGCTCCTCACAATCCGAGGCTCGCCAGCCATGGTATCAGCGCCGCTCCGCCTTTTTATAGGATTGATTGGGCGGCTAACTCGATCGAGCCGCGGTTGGTGATTTCCGAAAGCGATTGGGACGCTATTTTCGACGTGATGGATGAGCTCCAAATCGCGGGACTGAACGCAAACGGACAGATGACAGATCTCGCTCTGGAACGTCTAAGCCGCCATCCTCACGTTACGCGGCTCAACCTCGGGGGTTCAAAGAGGCTCACCGACGCCGGTTTGAGTCACCTGGCCGGAATGCCTCAACTACAAGAACTGGATCTTAGCGGCTGGCACAGCCCGATTACCGACCGCGGCCTCGAAGTTCTGCGGAGTCTTACCGAGCTCAAGAAATTTCAGATGTGCTGGCCGCAACGGATTACCGATGCGGGCGCAATGAACCTGAGGTTCTGCGAAAAGATCGAGAGCGTCGATCTACTGGGAACACCGACAGGCGACGGTGTAATCGAAGCGCTCGCGGACAAGCCGGCCCTGCACCGCCTCAAAACGGGCAGACTTGTAACCGACTCCGGACTGGGTCTGCTCCATAACATTCCCGCATTCGCGAAATGGCGCGGCGGCGAGATCAGATATTCGCTAATGTCGCCGGACTCGGATCCGACCCATCTGCTCCTGGACGGATCATTCACCGATGAGGGCCTCAAGCAACTCGCGGGTTTGGAAGGACTGTTCGGTTTGAGTTTCTTCTGGCACGTATCCGCGATGACGCCGGACGGGCTGAAGCATCTGGCAGGTCTTCCAAGTCTGGGCTTTCTCGGATGTGAGGGAACGCTTTGCAATGACGCGGCGATGGCCCACATCGCGGAGATACCGGCGCTTCGAATGCTGATGGCCCAGGGAACGATAGCGGACGACGCGGGATTCGCGGCGCTCAGCCGTTCTCAGACTCTCGAGTATCTCTGGGGCCGCGAGTGTCCAAATCTGAAAAACCGCGGCTTCAACGCGTTGGCATCAATGCCCGCGCTCAAAGGTCTCGCGGTGAGCTGCAAGAACGTGGACGACTCGGCGCTTGCCGCTCTGCCAGGCTTCCCGGCGCTGAACGCCTTGATGCCCATGGATGTAACCGACGATGGGTTTCGACACGTAGGCAAGTGCGAACGGCTTGAAGGGCTCTGGTGCATGTACTGCCGAGAGACAGGCGACATTGCAACGAATCACATCAGAGGTCTGTCGAATCTGAAGACCTATTACGCAGGCTTCACCAGGATCACCGACGCGAGCCTTGCGATACTGGGGAAGATGAATTCGCTCGAGGACATCGAGTTTCACGAATGCGCTGACATCACGAACGCGGGACTCCCACATCTGGTTGGTCTCCCGCGTCTGCGAGCGATCACCGTGGTCGGCTCTCCCCGAGTTACTCGCGATGGAATGTCGGTCTTTCCTCCGACGACGCGCGTGAATTACTGGTGACGAGGTCGCTATGTTCTCTTCATGCTATTCTGGGCCGCCGATGTAACCGCTTCTGTATCCCGTCTCACGTCATCCGGCGAGGACGGTCAGTTGCCGGACTCCGTCCGCGCCGATATACTCGTCGGCTTTCTTGAAATATTAAGAGGAGATCGATGAACGTCACACATCTTTATTGCTCGTCGTGTGAAAAAACATACGAGCCCAATCGCCTTTATAACTTATGCGAATGCGGCAAGCCGCTGATGGTCGCTTATGATCTTGCCGCGGCCGGAGAGACGCTGAATCCGGCTTCGCTAGCCGGACGCGAGCCTACTCTCTGGCGCTATCGCGAAGTACTTCCCATCGTTGACGACACCAACAAGGTGTCACTCGGCGAAGGCATGACGCCCTTGTTAAAAACCGACCGGCTGGGTCGGAAGCTGGGTCTGCAGTCTCTCTATATAAAAGATGAATCGCTGAATCCGACGGGCTCGTTCAAGGCCCGCGGAATGACTACGGCCGTTTCGATGGCAAAGGAGCTGGGTGTAAAGAAGCTCGCCGTCCCTTCCGCGGGCAACGCCGCCGGGGCGCTTGCCGCCTATACGGCAAGGGCAGGCCTCGAAGCATTCATCTTCATGCCCGCCGACACACCGCGCGCCAACATAATCGAGTGCCGTCAGACCGGCGCTTCGGTGACGTTAGTCGATGGCTTGATAACCGACTGCGGCAAGATCGTGGCTGAACGAAAGGCCGCGGAAGGCTGGTTCGATGTCTCTACCCTCAAAGAGCCTTATCGCGTGGAAGGCAAAAAGACGATGGGCTACGAGCTTGCCGAACAGCTTGGATGGGAGCTGCCCGATGTGATCCTCTATCCGACCGGCGGAGGCACAGGGCTAATCGGGATGTGGAAAGCTTTCGACGAGATGGAGCAGATGGGATGGATATCGAGCGCAAGGCCTCGTTTCGTAACGGTTCAGGCGGAAGGATGCGCGCCGATCGTCCGCGCATTCGCCGCGGGCGCGGGCGCGGGAGCCGATATTCCTGATGCTCATACACTGGCATCGGGGCTTCGAGTCCCTAAAGCGATAGGGGACTTCATAATGCTCGACATTTTGAAGAAGAGCGGTGGAGCCGCGGTAGCGGTCACGGACGAGGATCTCATCAAGGCGGTGAAAGAAATCGGGTCCGCGGAAGGGATCTTCGCCGCGCCCGAAGGAGCGGCTTGCCTGCCTGCGCTGCGGAAGCTGATCGCCGATGGATTTGTCGCTCCCGATGACCGCGTGGTCATCTTCAACACGGGAACCGGCGTGAAATATCTCGACCTGTTCGAATGAAGATATGTAGTGCTGAATGAAATTAATCTATAGGGGCTGGCATAGAGGTCAGCCCCTACATTGTCTCTACACTTTTTCGCGTTCTCAAAAGCTGTCCGAGTCAACAAGAGTGTCTTGCCTCGCTATGCTAGAATTAATAAGCAACCTGATCCAGGAAGAGCATTGGAAAGCGAGATCCTTCGGAGACACACATGGACATAAACCGCTTCACGGAACGCGCACAAGAAGCAATTCAAAACGCACAATCTCAGGCTATTCGCGGCGGTAACCCACAGGTCGAACCGGAACACCTATTGGCTGCGTTGCTCGATCAGGAACGAGGACTGACCGCATCCATACTCACCCGCGCTTCAATCAACGTAGAAACTCTGCGGGAGAAGATCAATCAGGAAATCGAGAAGCTCCCGAAGGTGTCAGGCGATGCCGGCCAGACTTACCTGAGCCCGAGATTGAACCGCCTTCTTGCGAAGGTCGAGGACGAGCTTAAGCAATTCAAAGACGACTACATTTCCGTCGAGCACATTCTGCTCTCGATGACCGATGATAGCGGCCCAACCGGCCGAATTCTGAAGAGCCTCGGCGCCTCGCGCGAAAAACTGATGCGCGCATTGCAAGAAGTTCGAGGCAGCCAGCGCGTCACGAGTCAGAACCCCGAAGCCACCTACGAAGCTCTCGAACGGTATGGCCGAGACCTCACCAAACTCGCCGAAGAAGGCAAGCTCGACCCCGTCATAGGACGCGACGAAGAGATTCGCAGAGTCATACAGGTGCTCTCACGACGCACAAAGAACAACCCGGTCCTCATCGGAGAGCCCGGCGTCGGCAAGACCGCGATAGTTGAGGGCCTCGCCCAGCGCATCGTCCGCGGCGACGTTCCAGATAGTCTCAAGAAGAAGCGAATAAACGTGCTCGATATGGGCGCGCTCATAGCAGGCGCAAAATACCGGGGTGAGTTCGAGGAACGCCTCAAAGCCGTGCTCAAAGAAGTGCAGAGCTCGCAGGGCGATATCATCCTTTTCATCGACGAGCTTCATACCGTTGTCGGCGCGGGCAAGGCCGAAGGCGCGGTCGACGCAAGCAATCTGCTCAAGCCGATGCTCGCCCGCGGAGAGCTTCATTGCATCGGAGCGACCACGCTTGACGAATATCGCAAGTACATCGAAAAGGATGCGGCGCTCGAACGTCGCTTTCAGCCCGTGCTGGTGGATCAACCCAGCGTCGAAGACACTATTTCGATCCTCAGAGGGCTACGCGAGCGCTATGAGGTGCATCACGGAGTTCGTATCAGAGACGCGGCGCTGGTCGCCGCCGCGGTTCTGTCGGATCGGTACATTTCCGATCGGTTCCTGCCCGACAAGGCCATCGACCTCGTAGACGAGGCAGCCGCAAAGCTTCGCACCGAAATCGATTCAATGCCGACCGAGCTCGATGAAATAACCCGCCGGGTTATGCAGCTCGAGATCGAGCGCGAGGCCTTGAAAAAAGAGGTAGACCCGGCCTCTCGCCAGAGACTCGAAAAACTCGAAAAGGAACTTGCCGATCAGAAGTCGCAGGGCGACGCCTTGAGAGCGCAATGGATAGCCGAAAAGGACGCCGTCCAGCGGCTCAGGTCGATCAAGAGCCAGATCGAGCAGACCAAAATCGAGCTCGAACAAGCCGAACGCTCGGGTGATCTTGCTCGCGCCAGCCAGCTCAAGTATGGAGCCTTGCGGGAATTGGAAAATCAGCTCCGCCAGGAAGACGAGCAGGTGTCGAGCAAGGCAAGCGGGGCTCGATTGATCAAAGAGGAAGTCGATGAAGAAGACATTGCGGGAGTCGTCAGCCGTTGGACGGGCATTCCCGTATCAAGGCTGTTGGAAGGCGAGATTCAGAAACTGCTCCACCTTGAAGAGGTTCTACACAAGCGAGTGGTCGGGCAGGATGAGGCAGTCACTTCCGTAGCCGAAGCGGTCCTGCGAGCACGTTCCGGATTGAAAGATCCGAGCCGGCCGATCGGTAGCTTCATATTTCTCGGGCCGACCGGCGTGGGAAAAACCGAGCTGGCCCGGGCGCTGGCGGAATCTCTCTTCGACGACGAACACGCGATGATCAGGATCGATATGTCCGAGTACCAGGAAAAACACGCGGTCGCTCGCTTGATCGGAGCGCCTCCCGGCTATGTCGGATACGAAGAGGGAGGGCAGTTGACCGAAGCGGTCCGCCGCCGTCCTTATGCGGTCATTCTGTTCGACGAAATTGAAAAAGCACACGTCGACGTTTTCAACGCGCTTCTACAGATTCTGGATGACGGCCGGTTGACCGACGGGCAGGGCAGGACGGTCAATTTCAAAAACAGCATTGTCATCATGACCTCGAACATCGGAACTCACAGGATTCTGGATTATCGCGGCGACTATAGCGGCGAGGGCTACGAGCGCACGAAACAAGCGGTGCTCGAAGAAATGCGAGCGCATTTCAGGCCGGAATTCCTGAACCGAGTCGACGAGATAATCGTATTCCACGCGCTTTCGGAAGAACACCTGAAGGAAATAGTCGAGATTCAACTCGAGCGGCTGCGTCAGCGGCTCAGTGAGCGGCACATTCAAATAGCGCTCACGGATGCGGCCCGGACTTACCTTGTGCGCGCCGGGTATGATCCGATCTACGGCGCGCGGCCTCTGAAACGCGCCATTCAACGCGAGATCGAAACACCGCTTGCTCGGCTAATATTGCAAGGCGAGATTCGCGACGGCCAGGCGATCTTTGTGGACTATGACTCGACTCGAGACGAATTGTCTTTTCGAGCCGAGAATCCATCTAACGAACAGGCGGAAACACAATCCGCTTGACGCCTCTATCTTGAATACTGGAATCGGGCTACATCGGCTTCACATAGAATCACCGTGTCGCCCGGTTTCAGTATCGTCTCTGTTATCCTCTGCGAGCCCAGCGCATTCAGATAAGTGCCGTTAGTAGATCCCTGATCGACGACGGCAGGCAAGCCGTTGCGCAACCCAATCCAAAAATGGCGCTTTGAAACTCGGGGATCGTTGATGACAACTTGAGCGGAAGCGACATCCCGGCCCACGAAGACCCCATCCTGACCTACTTCAAACCGCTGCCCGGCCAGCGCGCCGGAAGTGCAATGAAGCCAGCCTCCCGAACCGGTCAACGCCTGAGTCTTATCGATCACAACCGTCTTCTCAGGCTGCGGAGCTTGAGGCGGCGTCGGATATTGAGCATAGGGAGGCGCTTGAGGCGCCGATGAGTATTGCGCTTGAGGCTGGCCCTGAGGCGCGGACTGATGCATCGGCTGTTGATGCATCTGCTGTTGATGCATCTGCTGTTGATGCATCTGTTGTTGTGGATTTGATTGGTGCATCGGCTGCTGCGAGTTAGGGTGCTGCATCGGCTGATGCTGCATAGACTGCTGCTGCGCCGGCTGCTGCCACTGGCCCCATTGTTGCGGCGCCATTTGACCGGCCGCGGCAGCCGGGTGAGCCTTTTTGCGCCGGGAGGCGACTACGACCACGATCACGACGCCTACTACAATCATCAGGAACAGGAATCCGCCGACGCCAACGACAAGCAGAAGCGGGAAGCTCCTTTCCTTGCCTTCCGAAATCGCCTGCTGGCTGTCGCGAATCAAGCGATCAGCCTCCGAATGTTGAGGGAACAGTCGTTTGACTTCTTCGAATTTAGCGATGGCCTTGGTGTAAGAGGCGTCCCAAAAGAGATCGAGCCCTTCGCGATAGCGTTGATCGAGGATTCCGGGATCGTTGGTGGTGCCCGCCTGCTTGACGAACTCCATGATGGTGGTCGCTGGAACCGCGAACGCGAAACCGGAGACCTCCTGACCGCTTACCGTGTCGCCGCGAAAAGTCAGCAGACCGATCAGCTCGCCCTTGTCGTTGATGACCGGCCCTCCGGAGCTGCCGTGCGTGGCGGCCGCGCTGACTTGCAAAATAGGCGCATTGTCGGACGCGTTCTTCTTGGCCGAAAGCTTGCCGTCCGTGATCGAGGCTTCCAGAGCCGATTTTGAGTCCAGGATGCCCATCTGAAAAGTATCGCCCGCCGCCGGATAACCAAGCACCGTAACGTGATCCTGAAGCTGTAACTTGTCCGAATCGCCGATTCTCATAATCGGCGCGTTCTTGACTTCGATCTTTATTATCGCGACGTCTTTTCCGGAGCCGATCGGCGCGCCGAACGATTTGATCTCGAAGGGAAATGAGCTTCCGTCGGGGATCAAGACCATATGTATATGGTTGAGCTCCAGCAGCCGCGTGTTGTTGACGACGTAGCGGATATTGTCCTGCGTGAGGGTGCGAGGGTCCATGTTGTGGTCCCGCGCAACCATCTTCACGTACTCGGGAAAGAGCGCTTCTTTGGCCTTCTCATCTCCATCGTGCGTCATGTTAACTACGTGTGCGTTGGTTACTATATAACCGCTCGGATTTATGAATGAGCCCGATCCCATGCCTACGTATGGCACCGTGTAAGTCTTATTGAAATGGCTGTAAAAGTATTTTCCGACGTAGCCGTCCAGGATGCGGACTACCGAGGGCTTGCAATACATTGCCAGCCGCTGTCCCTCGGAGACCTGCTGGGCGAACACAGGCCGTGTTCCGGTAATCAAAATAGATAGTGCCAAACCGACGATCATTATGAATGACATGAGGCTCTTAGACATTTCGCTACTCCTTGAGGTCCTTATTGCAGGGAGGTCCTTGCGGACTACTGAGATAGAAGGTTTCATTGAAAACTACAATAACAGCGGGGCGATCATACACAGTCGCCATTTGGAAAGTCAACGTGCAGGGAATTAACGCCGTTGGGAATGGGAGGAACATGAGAGCGGCCCGATCAATAAGTCAGTTCGACAGGATCAACGATTGTTGCGCGGCATGGCTCAAGCTACTGTACGGGCGGGCGTCCCTGCCCGCCGCTCTTTACTCAGCTTGCCGACGATACTGGAAGGCCCTGATCTGACTCATACCGCGACTAGACTGACGTGGGGCCTTCTCATGCTCCGATAGTATTCGAACAGCGTGAAGGCGAGGATGGCCAGCGATATCAGGCCCCACAACGTCGCCCATATAATCGCGGGTAGGAACCCGTTAGTCGCCGCAGCCATGTTCTGAGCATCCGTACGAACCGCAGGCTCGAAAATCGATAGATACAGCAAGACTCTGAGGTCTTGAAGCGCGTTCAGCAGAGCTTGAACCGCAAGGAAGCTCATCAGGAAATGAGCGGCTCCGATTGAACACTTGAGTCCCACGTACAGGAGGCCGCAGACAAAGGAGAGTCCAACGAGCCACATCGTGAAGTTTCCGCCAAAGAACCCGGTGATCAACAGCAATATAGTCGCCGTTCCTAAAGCGGCAGCCCGCGCATAACGCGCTCTTCTGAGCAAGAGCAGTAGCGCCGCTCCATAAATCGTGGTTCCAAGATAGCCGGCGCTGGAGATGAAGAATCGCATTCCGCCGCGTGTTTCAGTGACTCCGTTACCAATCCAATCTATGCCGATCCGGCTGACATCGCCGAACGTAAGAAGCGTTGCTATTGCGTGCCCGGCCTCGTGAATTATGGTGACGAATAATTTGAATGGAACGAAAAGGATTTCCGCGTAAGGTATGAGCCAGATAGCTATGGCGGCCGCGGAGCTGATTAGGAGAAGCCGTAAGGAATTCTTTATCTCTGATTGACTAGTCATTGAAATTATTTACGAAAGCCGAATATCAAATGTTTGGATATTTCTCCCATTTCTCCCCTGCACCATCGAGTGTTCACGCCCAGCCAAAGCCTGAAAGGCCGCCTCTAAAATCATCCCAAACTCCAGGCGCCGCTGGGACAGGTGAAATAATTCTTCGTCACTCCTTTACGAGGTGATTCCTTTTCTCCCCCTCAGGGCAGCCGGCCATCACACAGATTCGCTGGACTTACTTTTTAGCGGGGCCCTGCCGCTTCTTCGAGCTGCCGATGATTCTATCGGACGCTGATCCGGTCGCCGCGCGCCTGTAATCGCCCGATCGCCCGCCGGTCTTTGACTCGAGCGCGATCTCTTCGATGACCATCGCCTTACCTATCGCCTTGCACATGTCATAGATAGTCAGCGCCGCGATCGATACGGCAGTGAGCGCTTCCATCTCGACACCCGTCTTTGAATCCGTCGAAGCCGTAGCCAAAATAGCTATGCCATCGGCACGAATCCGGCAGCTAATATCCACATGTTCGAGCGGCAAGGAGTGACAGAGCGGTATGAGATCGTCGGTTTTCTTGGCCGCGAGAATTCCGGCGAGTCTCGCCGCTTCGATCGGATCTCCCTTGGGAGTCCGATGAGCCTTTACCGCCTTCACGGTTTCGGCTGCCATACGAACGAAGCCGCTCGCAACCGCGGTTCGTCGCGTAGTCGCCTTGTCGCCGACATCAACCATTCGTATTTGGCCCGACTCGTCCACGTGAGTCATCTTCGCGGACTTGATTCCGCGTCGGCCCTTATTGGTGCTCATCAGAGGCTCCCACCTCCATTTCATAAATCCGATATGTTTTTGAACGCCGGCCCCCGATCAAATCTGCCGCGCGGTTCATCAGGACATTGTTTTCAAGTATCCAGCTCATCTCGGCCGTCGGGTAACCGCCGGGAGACACAGCCTGTTTATATATCTCTTCATAGAATATTGCCGCCGCGCCGAGGCTCTGATACTCGCGCACCACTCCCATCGTGATTACTCTCAGTCGTTTGATTTTCCTCGAGTGCCATAGAAGCTTGAGCAATCCAAAGGGCGCCAGTCTCCCATATATCTTCTTGAGAGCGATGTTGAGATCCGGCACCGCCAAAAGAAAACCCACGGGAACGAGAGTCGAGCCGACCTTCTTCTCCGCTATATATACGACCTTGGGATCCACGATTTGCTTCAGGTCTTTGGCCAGGTGTTCGAACTCGGCGCCGCTCACGGGTATAAAGCCCCAATTGCGGCTCCAGGCGTCGTTGTAGACCTTTCGCACTATCTCGACTTCGGGCCCAAAATCCTTGATGTTGACGGTGCGAATAGTTATTCCATCTCGCTGCTTCAGCCGCTCCGCCACTCGCTTCAACTTATCGCTCATATTAAAACCGGCGGCGTCGATATCATAAGCATAGAGATCCATCGCCTTGCGCAATCCGAACCGCTCAAATAGCTCGGCGTAATAAGGCGGGTTGTAGGTCATCATCACCGCCGGATCCTGATCGAGGCCCTCTACCAGCAACCCACATTCATAGTTGGTAGATGGATTCACCGGACCTCGCATGACCTTGGCGCCTTTTTGAAGAAGCCAATCCCGTGCCGCGCCGAGCAGCCGCTCCGCCGCTTCCCAATCATCCTCAGACTCAAAGAAACCGAAGAAACCGGCGTGTTCTTCATGGAACTCGTTATGCGCGCGATTCAGTATCGCCATTATTCGTCCAACGACTCTACCGTCTCGCTCGGCAAGAAACATCTCCACGTCGGATGTCTGATAAAAAGGATGGCTCCTGGTATTCAGTATGTCCTTTTGAGCCATCCTCAACGGAGCGATCCAATGCTCGCTCCGGCGATACAGTCTGTAAGGCAGATCTATGAACCGGCGCGTGTCGCGTCCTGTTCGGACTGGGCGGATGGCAATGCCCTTGTGAGGCTCCATGTCCTGATTCAATCCCATCGATATTCGCTTTCTCCTTGAAGTGGCAGCGGATTATATGAGAACCGCGAGGCCCCGTAAAATCGCTTAGAGGCCGTTAAGCGCCGCCGCTCCCGCGCTCGTTGACCGGCTACTCACCCGCGCCGTAAGATTTCCGTTTACTCATGAATGACCGAACTCTACAAACTCTCGAGGTCGGCGACCTCGTTCGCTTGCTCGCTCGGCACGTTCAAACCCCTCTCGGCAGAGAGCGCGCTTTGGCCCTGACCCCTTCCACCACCGCATCCGAACTGAATCTATGGCTCGATCGCACTACGCAGTGCGCTCTGTATCTAGCTTCGGGAGCCGGTTTCGGGCTGTCGGGAGTCGAAGACCCCGCGCCGGCGCTCTCACAGCTTCAAATTGAAGGCGCCAGGCTCGAACCCAGAGAGATTCTCGAGCTGCAGCGGTTGATTTCCATCGCAATCGATCTCAGAGAACAGTTCTCCGGAGACGAGCCGCGCCATCGATATCCACAGCTCTATCTAATAACTTCACGGATACCCGATCTCCGGCGAGTACTCGCGGCGATTCGGGGAAAGATCCTTCCCAACGGCGAGATCGACGACAACGCCAGTCCGGGGCTTCGCAAGGTGCGCCGCGAAATTAATGAGAGCCGCGCCCGCGCCTACCATTCACTCGAGTCGATCATGAGAAGCCAGTCGGCCGCGATACAGGAAGAGGTCGTCACGATTCGGAACGGCCGATTCGTCATACCGATTCGCACCGATTCTCGCGGCGTTGTACCCGGAGTAATGCACGGCCTCTCATCAAGCGGCCAGACCAGCTTCGTCGAGCCGCTTGCCATCATCGATCAGAACAATGAACTGGTTCGATTACACGAGCAGGAAGAATTCGAGATCGCACAAGTGCTTCTTGAGATCTCCGCGACGCTCGCCGCGAATCTCCCTTCTCTAAGAACGGCCGCCGACGCGGTCGCCGAGATAGACTTCACCGCCGCAAAAGCGCGTCTGTCGGCCGAGTTCAATTGTGTGCGGCCCGTGCTGAATCGCGAAGGCGTTCTGCGCTTGAACGATGCGCGGCATCCTTTGCTCGAGCACCTCTTAAAACAAAGCGGGAACCAGGTGGTTCCAATCTCGTTCGAGATGGACGAATCTCATCAGGTGATGGTGATCAGCGGGCCGAACGCGGGCGGCAAAACCGTGGTGCTCAAGACCGCCGGGCTGATTTGCCTTATGGCTCAGATGGGGCTTCACGTGCCGGCAAGCGAAGCTCTGCTGCCGGTTTTTGATCAGGTATTCGCCGACATCGGCGATCAGCAATCGATCGCGGCTAACCTCTCCACCTTTACCGCTCACGTCCGCAATCTCGGCGAGATGGCCTCGGAAATCAGAGTGCCGGCACTTGTACTGATCGACGAGGTAGGCACTGGGACCGATCCCGACGAAGGCGCCGCTTTAGGAATCGCGGTAGTCGACTACTTTCGACAGGCGGGCGCGACTGTCATCGCGAGCACGCATTACAATCCATTAAAGATGTGGGCGTCGCGCACCGAAAACGTCCTGAATGCCTCCGTCGAATTCGATGAGCCGACTTTGCGGCCGACATACAGGCTGATCACGGGCGTAGCGGGAGCATCGAGCGGTCTCGAGATAGCAAGGCGAATGAATCTTCCAGCGGAGATCGTCGAGCAGGCCCGCGCGCTCCTCGATCCCTCTCATCTGGAAGCAACCAGCTATCTTCAACGGCTCAAATCGCTGGTCGATCAACAGGAGGCGCTTCGTTCCGCTCTCGAAGAAGAACGAGCAGCCACCGCCGATAAATACACTTCGCTCGACATGGCATTTCAAAAACGAGAAGCGGAGCGGCGTGTAGAGTTCGACAGAGCACTCGCGCAAGTCGTGAGCGAATTCGGCGAGGAGAGCCAGAAGCTAATTCGCGAAATCCAGGATAAAGCAACCGCGGCCAAGCTGAAGAAAGATGCCGAAGCGCGGGCTGCCGCATTACGACGCTCCGGCGGGGTCCGTCTCAAAAAGCAGTTCGCTGATTCGACTCCGGTATCGCCATTGCCGCCGCAACCGGTCTCCGAGACGGCGTCCTCTCTGATCAGCGAACATGGCCTGTCCGATGTGCCCGACTCTCGCGACATTCAGGAACGAGACCGCGTGAGAATAACTTCGCTGGAGCGTGAAGGGGTGCTCGAATCGATCGCCAACGATACTTACACGGTATTGGTTGGATCGCTGCGATTCAGGGCCAGGCGCGATGAACTCATACTCATAGAATCGGCGCCGAGTCAGCACGCTGCTAAAGCAGGCCTGCCGAGGGGCGTGACCGCCGACGTCGATCTCGATCGCACCTTTTCGGA
>Ga0209687_1000370_pt1 | contig 15255 bp, 28 predicted proteins | sample GraSoiAngelo_136_FD_185893 | JGI IMG/M metagenome (GOLD analysis project Ga0209687, IMG submission 185893) | Grasslands soil microbial communities from the Angelo Coastal Reserve, California, USA - 14_0929_09_20cm (SPAdes) (version 2) | ecosystem: Environmental > Terrestrial > Soil > Grasslands ...
GGAGTCAGGCTAAAGGAGGTCATGGCGCCGGGACGGATCAACCTGAGCGTGGCCGAGGCACGCGAACTGGCGGAGAGTGCGCTGCGCGGTGTCGGATTTGATGACGGTGAGGCGCGCATCATTGCCGATCACGTCGTTGATGCCGCGTTGTGCGGCTATGAATATTCGGGCCTGGCCAAGATCCTCAACATACTGGAGAGCGAGCACTTCAAGCTACCGCGCCGACCCATCAAGGTGCTGCGCGAGACTGACGTCTCTGTTGCCTTTGACGGCGGCAACAATGTCGGGATGCTATCGCTCTTTTACGCGTCGGAGGCGACGATCAAGAAGGCCGCGGCGCATGGGATTGCGTTGGTTTCGGTGACCGATGCCTGGATGAGTGGGCGAAGCGCCTACTATGTCGAGATGATTGCCAATGCTGGCCTCGTCGCGATCCACACCGCGGCCAGCTCGCGACTGGTGGCTCCGCTGGGTGGGGTCAGGCGGTGCTCGGCACGAATCCAATAGCGATTGCGGTTCCGTCGTCCCGCGGGCCTATCGTACTCGACATCGGGACCTCTGCCTACATGATGACCGAAGTGATGCTGCGCGAGCGGCTAGGCGAGCTGCTTCGCGAAGGCGTGGCAATCGGGCCCGACGGCGAGCCGACTAGGGTCCCGGCGCTTGCACGCCGCGGCGCGTTGCTGCCTTTCGGCGGTTACAAAGGTTTCGGGCTGGCATTGATGATTCAGGCGCCGGGATTGCTCGCCGGGTCCGACTCGGAGCAAGAGAGCGACTCTGGCTACCTGTTCATCGCCTTGCGGCCCGACCTCGTCGGGACGGCGGATGTTTTCAACCGGCGGGTGACGCAGTTGATTGAACGTATCAAGACGACGCCGCGTCAACCCGGCATCGACGAGATCCGCATCCCGTCAGAGCGGGCATTTCGCTCTCGCGAACGTGCACTTCGCGAAGGCCTGAGCGTCGATCGACTGGTATTCGATGCGCTTGTGCCCAGGATGATCGCGAAAAGTTCAAGTATGGGGAAGACGATCACGATGAGCGCCGTGCTAATGGTGCTTCACTCTCCTTCAATGTCGCGCGGGTCATTTCTGGACCTCGGCGCGTAATTTTGACGCGTAGGCTAAAGAGGATAGTATCCGTTCATTGTGGGAGATGAACGTCACCGCATTCAGTATTTTGTCGAAAATCTTGGGAGTAAAGAAATGACAACGATGTTTGTTAGACACAAGGTTTCAAACTATGAAACTTGGCGCAAAGCCTACGACGATTTTGCGTCGGTCCAGAAGGCAAAAGGAGTGACAGGCCAAGCCGTGTATCAAGCGACTGATGATCCCAACGACATCACGGCGACCCACGATTTCGTTTCAGTTGCGGCGGCGCAAGAGTTCGTCAACGGCGATGAGCTGAAAATGGCCATGCAGGGCGGCGGAGTGGTCGGCGCTCCTCTGGTTCACCAACAAAAAATAGAGCTATTTCGCGGGGTACCGGCAAAACGGGCCGCAGGCCAGCCGGCGCCTTAAACTCCCGGTGAGTCGTGACCCAATGATCACACCCACGCTGACATCGCGTGATTGATGCCGTGTATGATTTCATTTGACCATGGTTCCGCCGCTATTCCGTTCCGGCTTGTTGCCTGTCGGTTTCGGTAGCTCGTGGGTACTCGGGGTCAAGCGCGCGCAGGTAGCAGGAGAAGAAGGTTACGCGCCCTCCCCTGCTGACTATGCAAAAACGGCCCAATCCCGAGCCAGCCTGCATGAGCCGCTTTGCATTGAGTTGTGGAATAAAGACCCGCGACGTTTGCTTCGGGCCGCGCGAGACTGGCGACAAGACCCGTCGCGATGGCGTCGCCGCGGATCGCCATGACAACGGAAATCGTGGAGGTCGCCTTTTTGGCTGCGCGCATCCCAGGCGTTCCGTGGGTTACGATGACGTCGACGTTGAGGCGAATAAGCTCGGCGACCAGATCGGGGAGCCGATCGTATTTGCCCTCCGCCCATCGAAACTCTATGACAATGTTCCTACCCTCGACATAACCGAGATCGCGCAGACCGATCCGCAAAGCTTCCACGGAGCTTGTCACTTTTCCGAACTAGCAACATGTCCGTGTTGAGTCCGTCATGCGCTCAAACCGGACATCAAGAACGGCTCCTACGCCAAACGAAGGCCCGGCCGTAGGGCAGATCGGGCTTGCTGTAATCCTAGAAATCCAGCACGGTCGCTCCCATCTTGGAACACAAAGGTTTCCAGTATCAGGTTGTGCGGACTGCCAATTCCGCCGGCGGGAAATGGTCCAACTTGCAGGCTGCCCAGCCGGAGCATGGCTGTTCACGCCGTCGAAGTTTGCTATCAACAAAGCCCTAAAGCGCGACCCAATTAAGGACCTCTAGCGGGCGTTGGCGCAGTCTCCAGTAGCAGCACATGGTCCTTACTTGTTCAGCGACTTCGGCCGAACTGTTGCAAGCTGAATAGTGTCGAGTACTCGCCCCTCTTCATCCGCGATCACAAAGGACTCTGGGAGCTCGGACCTGCCTGCCTTGATAGCATTAGCCAAAAGTTCGCGGGCGGACGATAGAGCTTCGCATTGGGCCACTGAAAGGCTCGGCAAGTCCTGTCCTTCTTCATCAGGGATCACCACCCCGGCGCTCTTTAGATGGAAATAGAAGCGTCCCATGGACATCCTCGATGACAGGTGAGGAGGAAGTCTAATCCGAGGCCATTGGCTCGTGTGTCTGGCGGAGGACTTTAGACGCGGTGCGACTACTCGCCGCTTCTTAGGCATTCATTGGAACGATTCCCTTGCGCGTTCCATGGCGGGGTGCTTCCGGTTCTTCACCTTGATCCAGTCCGGCGACCGGCCGCTATGATAGGGCCGGTGACGCCGCTTAGAGACCAAGCCTTCCAGCCCCACGTTGCAGGCCGCCCAGAACAGGTTCGGCCCGATCTCGCCCTGCTCAAACGGAGCGACGAAGATGCCGTCGGGCGGACGCGCGAGGAGGCACGTCGTTCTTTGCGTCGACGACTTGCGCGGCCTTCCGCTCTCGATGCGCAAGACCAACCTCGCGCGGCTCATCCACCACGAGGTAGATATCATGATCGCCCTCCGGAACGATCGACGGTGTCCAGTCGGGCGTAGGCATTCGAACGACTCCAATCAACCATGCCGCGATTCGATGCGCCTCGGCTGAATCGTTTCCGCCTGAAAGCGCTGAGAAAAAAGTCGCAGGAACGACCAGCAAGAAAGCAAATTAGTTTGATGGCCGCCTCTAGGGCGGCCCGGCACGGCACGGCACCCGCCCGTCAAGGACGCCCCCCGCGCGGCGGGCCGTGGCCGTCGCTGCCATTAAGCGAATAGCTCCGCGCCTGGGGCAGCCTGAAGGATTGGAACGCAACTCCCGTTGAATCTTTGGGTGAGGATCTGACATGGAGTATCGTGGTAAGCATTACACAATCGTCCAAGGGATTGGGCCTCGCTCGTGGAAGTGGACGGTTCATTTGGATGAGAGAACCGTGAAATCCGGCAAAGCCAGCTCGCGCGATGCCGCGGAGAGCATTGTGGTTTGGTTGATCGATAAAGCGCTGGCTCGGAAGAGGACCAAGCCGAACCCACCCAATGGCACGGTGTCTTAGGAATAAGTCGCGTTCGCCTGCCAGTCCTGCAAGTCGTCACCGGTCATTCGGCATCCTCGGGATCAAATGCATAGCCTAGGCTGTCAACGACCCGGCCGTCTTGCGAGATCGGCACGTAGATGCAGGAACGACCTTCTGCATCAATCAGCTTGATTGCTTGGGGCATCGCATCAGAATATGCACCGCCGTGATCCATGGTTTCGAAGCGAAGGCCAGTCCCGTTCCTGTGCGGGTCCTGTGGCCGCTTTTCGGGCATTAGCTCCCTGAATTTTTCAACGAGTTTCATAGCCGCGTCTGATCTCATGTTCCAAATGTAAGGAATCAATGCTGAACGCGACACTTCGTTCAGGTGGGGCCTATTACCTGTTGTTAATTTCGCCGGAGCGCTCGCTCTTGATGAACGTCAGCTAAACAGGCAAGGGAGTACCCGCGCGGGGGTGAACTTTGCTAGGAAAATGACGGCTCTCGACTTTCCTGTTCGCTGAAGAATAGGAACGTACAGCGCAAGTTCATGTCTCGCTGCTACCGACGCGAGAGATGCTCCGACGGTTCAAGCAGTAATGGCCCCAGCGTTTTTTTATGAAGACAACCGCGCCCGTCGTGCACGGTTGGCGGCCCAACATGATGAGCTGCGGCCGATTTGTTTAAGTGCTGATCTTCCGATTTTGTCGGTATCGGCGCACGGCTTCGTTGACCTTGTCGCGATCATGCCGATCTTTTGGCGACAACTGCAACACTGCGCAGTGAATATCCTCGTCAATCGTCAGCACGTCATCGAGCGGCTTTTCCGCCCATTCCCACCAGAGATCAAAAGCGTCTTTCATCGGACGATCCTAAAGGCGTTTGCCGGCTTAACGCGCGGTGTCGACACCGGTTTCGGCCGATGCCGATGCAGTCGCCCGCATGATGCCGATCCGAGCGACATCCGTTGGCCCGTCATGTTCGGCTACGAGCAGCAGCGGCTCGCCTGCCATTTCTCAGCCTCGTGTTCCGCCTTCGGCTGCTAATAATGGTTCATTCCTCTTGTTGATCGCGTTCGCCCGGTCCGGTCCCGCCGAGCAAGGCCAGCGCTGTATCGATTTGCATCCGCAGCCGCTCGATCGATTTCATCGCGCGCCTGCGGGCCGGGATTTTCCACTGCAAGTCGTTCCAGCAGCTCCCGCTTTCGCGCAAGGAGGTTTGCAACCGTCGTCATCAGATGATCCCTTTGTGCCTATGGTCTCAGGCGAACAACTCTGCCCCTGCCGGAATAAACCTCACGTAAACCCCAGACTCATGCCGCCATAGCCAGGCCTTGGCGACCGCGCATTCGATACCGGCGCGATATTCAGCCGTGGTGCCGCCAGCGTTGAGGAACGGCGCGTTGATCAGCTCGTATGGATGCGGCCATCGTGCACTGCCTCGACTGCGTTGGCGATCTCCACCAGCTTGCGCGCGGCGGCCTCGGGATCGGCAAAGGAGGAGGTCGTAATGAACTTCATGGCGTCTTTCCAGGTACGCATCCCGCTGAATCACTCTGCGAAATGCGCGCTGTTCGCTACCATCCGAAACTGTGCGAGATGGACCGCCCCATGCCGCGGGCTCCATCCGAGCGTTTCGTCGTTGTATTGGACATCCCAGAAGTAAATGGCTGCGATAACGATCAGAAAGGTCGCCAACATTCGCATCTCATTCCCCTTTCACCACCAGTGGAGGCTCTTCCTGAAACTAGGGGCTTGGAGTTGTGTTTGATCGAGTGGGCCAAGGTAGCTGTCTGCCAAATAGACCGCGCAGATCGCGAGGGCGATACCCAGCACTGAGGCTATGACCGTCGGAACGATGAACTCAACAGTAATGACTTTGTGGGTCATCAGCGGATATTCGCTTTGACCTAGCCCCCTGCGCTAGATGCCACTTTTCCGCTGATTCGGGGAATTGCGAACTTAAGCGCGAATCCGCGCCTCATCCCCGGATCGATTCGCGTCTCTGCGCGTTGATCACGAGGTCTAGGGGAGGAATCCAGTCATGCGCCTTCAAACATATCGTGACGTCGACCTGGTCGCTGTAACGGCTGCGGGCCTGTTGGTAGCGGGCTTCGTCTGTGCCCTCGCGGCCATCTTGATCCACTAAGCGCGCCACGTCCGGCGCAAACCTGACGCTTTGCGGTATCGCATCGCCGCGACGGGGAATTGCACGAGGAAGCGCAATGCGCAGCGGAGAAGTCGACCTCCCGTCCGAAAGCCGCACTGGCGGTTTCTACCTTGGCATCGCCGTCTGGGCGGTAAACACCCCGATCGCCTTGGCGCTCGTTATTGTCTTCACCGCGGGGCATTCATATATCCGCTACCAAGCCACGGACAGACCCTGCTTATAGGTCGCATCGCACCGCACCAACCGGCTCCCGCGAGAAAAGAGCGCTGAGGTGGTCTATCTCATTGGCATGTCTCGTCCTTCCCAGTCATCAGCGACAAGACCGATCTCAGTGAAATCCGCGATGGCGCGCGCCGATTTCGCAACCGCGTCAGCCGGTTAGCAATATAGCGAACCCAGACGCCACCCTTCCTCACTTTTTTGCCAGGTGACTGGTTTGGCTGGCGCTGCTACTCAGCCAGAAGGACGTGGTCGGCGAGTGGGGTGCCTGTCGGAGAACCAGGAAGATCCGAGGTCGAGTGGTGCGGGAAGAAGTGGCTTCGCGGGCTCCGGTGGTCAAACATCGACGAAATTTAGTCCTGCGTCATGCTGTAGGATCGGGCTGACTTGAGAACGGCACCGATTGTCCTAGAAGAACTCAAGGCTCTCACTCTCACCAAAACGTTGTCGGTAAATTCCTCCGAGACGGTGCAAACGGCCCGGAACACCAAGCGCTGCGGGAGCTTATCGGCACGCTGATCGATGACTGATGGTGCGAGCCAGCCAGCGGGAGCTCCAAAATTTGTAGTCTCAACCAACGAAACTAGCGCGACCTGACCTTGACGTCCGGCCGGTGCCTCGGGATGCTCGCCCGGCAGCGGCAATGTCCAAGGATCACTCATGGCGATCATTTCAGTTCTAATTGGCGTTCTGATCATTGTGGTCGTAGGCGCAATCTGTTTTTGGGCCATCGACAGATTTGCTCCCGACGGCCGATTGGCAAACCTTCTTAAGTTGCTCGTGGTTCTCGTTTGCTTAGGCGCGATTGTGCAACGCCTGCTTATCCTAACGTATTAGCCCGGTACCCCGCGCGATAGACGCTCCACGAACGTTATGTCAAACGGCCGGCAGTACCATCGCGATCTGAGCGACACCACAGCCAGCGGATGATCAGGCGAGCCGTAAGCGTCCCCTCCGCAAAGGTCTGGAGGAATTCCAGCAAAATCAGGGTAGATCGGCCGAAACCAAAGGCTTGATCGATCGGAGGTCACCTAATTGAGATACTCTGCGAGATGCAATATCCGCATTGGTTGATGGTAGCTAGTGCTGTCTTGGTAGTGCTCGGCTTTATCGGCTTGGTAGTGCGCGATCATCCTATGCCATTCATCTGATGAGTGGATAATTTGATTGGATTTGCGAAGTCGTTAGAAAAGCGATTTGACCGTCAGCCTGCCGCGCGGGCATCCTGTATGAATGTATGTGCTTCCTCATTGGACATAGTGAGGTCAACGCCGCCGAGGAATTCCTCTCCCTTGGCTGTATTCGCAGGGAATGTCGTCTCGTGTCTGCCGATATCAACTGTATAATCAATGTCGCTTTGCGCTTCGGGCATGGCATTCTCCTCGATTCAAAGCCTGGCGCCGATGCAAAGAGCGAACTGAATCTAGGCGAAGAACGTCCATGACCGGCTTATCAGGCCAAAGAAGCGCTAGATTGTTAGGATACCGGCGGTCAAAGACGGACGCCGCGCGTGCACATAGCAGCAGGCGGAGCTCTGAATTTTTTCGGAATTTGGCAGGTTGGTCGCTCGCGACCTTCCGCACGTCTGCTGTGCGTCGGTTTGACCGCGTACCAAATGGAGAATTGCCATGTGGCTATGCCTGAAAGACAGTTTCCTATCGATAGTTTCTAAAGACTGCCGCCCTGATGAACTGATGGTCCGGGCAAGGCGACCGGGCGATATCGAGAAGGTTTTCCCTGATGCCAAGGTCAGCAGAAACACCGGGAGCGATTACCTGTATCGAGCGGCGCTACCACGCGATGTTGTGAAACAGGCCATGGCCGCAATGATCGACCATGTCGACTACCCGAACTTCAAGGACAGTGTTGAAGACAGGTCATTGCATGCCGCCTATCTCGGTGTCTGGTGTGCAATGGCAGGCCTACAACATCCGCCACCAGACATAGAGCGGGCGACCCATGCAAGGTCAGCTCTAACCTCGAAAAACACCCTGTAGCGCCTAGGGCGGCTAGATAACTTGCAGGCGAGTCAGAAACAGCCACCAGTGAATACTTCTAGTGGCCGGTGTTGTGCCAGCGATCAGCTCCTCGAAGGAGTATTTCTTGTTGCCATGCGAGCCACTGAGATCGCGGTTAAGGCGCGAGGGATGACCACTGGCGTGCGTCAGCTCATGAAGGGCCGTCCGATGCCAATTGATCGGCTCGAAGTAGGCGGCGAGTGGCGGCACCCGCACATAATCTTCTGCCGGCACATAGAAGGCGCGGTTGCCGCCGATGCGAAAGTCGATGCCGGTCGCCTTGATCAGGTTCTCCACCCTCGATCATACTCGGCGGTGGAGGCGGCGCCGTGGTCGCGATCTCCGCAGGCAAGTCGTCACACTGATCGGTGTTGAAAATGGTAAATCGCTTCAGGAAGGGAATGGCCTGGGCAATTGCCTAGTCCGCTGCAGCGCGGTTCAATAGCGCATGGCCGCCGTCACCCGCCCGCAAAACATCACCTTCGCCGAGATGCGCGACATGGGCGTCCGTGGCCTGCTGATCTATTGCTTCGACTACCACTGTTCGCATTCGAACGCGATCAGCGCCGACCGGTGGCCTGACGACGTGAGGCTGTCCGATCTCGAGCCGCGGTTCGTCTGCAAAGCCTGCGCCAAGAGAGGCGCTGATGTCCGGCCGGACTTCCATTGGAATACGCCCCCCGTGGCCGCGATGGGCTATCGCTAGTCTCCTGGTCGCACCCCTTCGATGAGCCGATTCCGGTGCCGGAGGGACGCCGGCGACTACATCACGAAGCTTCCGAAGGCTGAGCACGCGGCCCCAGAGTGGCAGGCGGCCATGGAAGCCTTGATCCTGGTCCCGGAGTTGAACGGCCCGACAATGTTTGCGTGAGTTGAGGCCGCGCGGCACCCAGCATTCTCCCCAATCTGGCTGGAACGCCTGCCCACGGGTCGCCGTTATCGGACCGGCTTTGCCCTTGGCCGACGTTCCCATGCTCACGAACCTCACGTGGCGCAATGTCGCCGTACTGATTGCTGTCCTCGTGATTGCGAGCGGCTGCATAGCAGACCGAACAGACAATTTCAAAAGCCCGCTCGGGCGCGGTGCTTCCTGAAAGCGGCACGCGTCTGAAGACCGCGATAGGATGAAGGAAGCTTTCGCGTGAACCGGATCGGCCGGCGCGTGATCATGTGCATGCTGTTGATCGCGGCGCTTGCGATCGTTTGGAATGTGCTCGGTGAGGCGCTGACCTATCCTATAGCTTGTCTGGCTCGCTCCACATCTCATCATTGATGCGGAACAGTCCTTGTTCAAAGGACTCCTCAGAGACGGCAAGCTCCCGTCTTGTAAAGAAACGGAAGATCAGGCTGCCGCAGACAAGGTCAGCCCGCAGACAATCAGTGCGATACCTAGAGTGTCATATTGACCAGCCAAAAGACCCGCATTTTAAGCCGGTTTGTAGATATCCGCAAAAGGTACCAGGGGCAGGAAATTGCCTCCTCAGCGCTGCAGAGAGACCGCCTTCGGGCGGTCTTTATTCGGCAGGCATCGCGGTCGCGGTCGTGGCGGCGAATACAGCGACAGCTGCCAAAGCAGAAATCATCAGACGCTTCATGGGAATCCTCCCGTCGAATGCGCCCCTCTACATCGACCCCGCCAGCCTCCTTTCCAAAGTCGACCGTTCTAGGACTCTATGGCGGCTTTTCTTTTGCGGATCTGTAGCAAAATCCGACCGCCACCATACGCGCGGGAGCCCATTAACTCAACCGGGGCGTGAGCGTCGGATAGGCGGTCAATTAGTGGGGGCTGAAGACATCGGTGGAAACGATGCATTCCACAGAGAGCTTAAGGTCCTTGGTGCAGCTGAAATCCGAGCCCGACTCGCGACGAAGGTTTACTTGAGAGCGGAAGCTGCCTTGGCCACAGCCTGGCTAGAGCGACGCAGTAAAGCCTCAAGCTCTGAGCAGCTAGACATTGCCCGTAGTGCCAAAGACGCGGCGTGGGCCGCGGCGCGCGCCGCGGACACCGCAAATAGCAAGGCAACAATCGCCATCGTGATCGCTGCAATCTCGCTGATCGTGGCTATCGTATTAGGTGTCATTCCGATCCTCCTGAAGCATTGATCTTTCCCGCTGAAGCAAACCTGACTCGATTGATCCGAAGTTCTGACTCGATCTCGTCGCCAGCGCGCCCGAATCAGAAACGCATTTAGCGCTCGTCGACGGGCGACCGTTGACTGACGTCTTGTTAGAGTACCCACAGCACTTCGCCTCATTCCGATAGCTCGCACACTTCCGGGATGGGGCGATTTTTTGAGACGCCGGATACACTGGGCTCTGACTTACGATAATCAGACCCTACCGAAACGATGGTCGCTCCAGCCTGTCGAAATCGACTTGAAGGTTGCAGCCGGCGTTAGAAAAATGCACGGGACAAAAAGAGGACACTGCGGGGACACCGAGCATCAGCTCCTATTCGAAAAGGACCTTGGAGCTCCCACGCGGGGCCCGCCGGCACATTGCGTTGGGATTTGAGATGCCATGAGCAACGCCCGCGCGATTGATCGGTGCTAGGGCAGCGCTCGCGGTGTGTGCGGGCTGCGGGAGAGCCCGATCGAACCTTGCCTCTAGATCATCGTTTGGCGGGGGCTCAAGGTTGGGCTTTTTGGTCATCCCCACCTTTTCCCAAAAATGAGCGACTTCGCCTGATCGACTTTCCAATCGAAGAAATCGTAATTGCCGGGCCACGCGTGGACTATGCCCCCGCAAACCTCACAGCTGAACCTGTCGGAATGCTTGTTTGGATGCTGCTCCCTCGTTGCGGTGTAAGGGAGCCCGCAATTGGGACAGCTAAAATATTCGGTCGTCCATGTAGCGCTGGCCATCCCGCGTTTATGCGCACACAGCGACCTATTGACCAGGAGGCCCGCGTCAACTTGTTTCGCATCTCACCGGCCAACTCGAGGCGTCACTCAGGCGTGAGGGTGCGGCCAACGCTGGCTGGTGGGCGCTAGATATGGACGCCGCCTCTTATCTAAAGAGACAAAGGAGACAACCATGAAAGGTACGGCAATCGCACTAGCACCTGCGCATTTGCCCACACAGTTCGTCACGTCAGGACTCATACCGTCTACAGGAGTGCTGCGCCGTCAGTCGTCTTGTCGAATGGTAATCTCAGCCGCGATGTGTGGGGGCACTGGGCTTCCTACTATGGGCCCATGATTCCCTCATCCGGGAGCGGGCGCCGGCGGGTGACGAGCGCCATTAGCGTTGCTGGTGGCCATCATCCAGGATGTTGGCGACGCCTGCCTCTTTTACCGCCGGCGCGCGACGATAAAACCAACCAGAAAAGCGATCACAATGGAATGGACGGGCGCCTGGCGCGTCAACTTGATCAGCTGTCTCTGGAGGCGCGAGCCGACTAACGGCCCGCTTGCGGCGGCAAGCTTGGCCGCTTCCTCTTTATAGTTTTGCGCCATCGCTGTAAGCCGTGCGGCAGCATCATGGACGCCGATGGCCTGCGCTTGGCTGCGGCAGCGGTCGGCTTGCTCCAAAAGGGCGGATTTCTCGTCTTCCATCCCAATCTAACCAGCAGCCGGCGGGTGGGTTTCCGAGTGCGACAGTCCGTCCGCTCCGCGGCAGGGACCGCCCAGGATGCGCTGGCCCGCGGGAGGTGGAGGGAAGGTCAGCCCGCGGCGATAGCGCGCTGTACGGCGGCTTGCTGAGACGCTTGGCAATCTTCGCGATGGTGGCGCGGCTGCAGCCGGTGGCGGCCTATATCGAGGACCAGGATTGGCCGGCAGCGATCATGCGGCCGATGCCGTCATTGCGCTCTGCATCCTCTGAACGGCCCTTGTAGCGGCCCTCAGCCTTGGCCTTGGCCCTCCGGACGACGAACAAATCCATGGCGGCAATGTCCGGCGCATGGCTACGCAGAAAGGTGCACCATACCTGGCTTGGCGGCCCACGTCGCTTGACCATGTATTTGGCGACGCTTGATTGAGCGACGGCAAGGCCGAGCTTGAGTAATTCGCCTTCGCCGTGGATGCGCGGCGTTCCCCAAAGTGGGTTCTCGATGCTCATCCGCCGGATCAGCGCGCGCAATTCCGTCTCGATCTGCGGCCGCCCTCCCCGTCCCAATGACTTCCAACGCCAATAGCAACGAAAGCCGGCCCGATGCCAACGCACTACCGTTCTGGCTGGATAATCCTCACGACCTTCAGGATCGAAGGAAACCATCGATACATCTGGAGGAAGAACCAGCGATCGTTGTTCGTGAGCCAAGGTCGGCTGGGCATCTTGCGCCGTAGAACGTTCAACTGATGTCGGAGCGCAGCATTCTCAGCCCCCAGCCCGCACTTCGACTTGAATTGGCGAGGCCAACACAGGACGGAAATGGCCCGTCGGACTTGCCCGGAAGCCGAAGCAAGCCGTTGCTTTTTATGCGGTGCTCGCAATTTCCGGATTGCTCGGCATCGCACTCAACTTTACCGCCATGGACCCGATCAAGGCGCTCTACTGGAGTGCCGTTCTCAACGGCGTGCTGGCGGCCCCTGTCATGTTCGCCCTCATGGTGCTGGTGCGCCGTCCAAAAGTAATGGGAGAACTGGTCGTGAAAGGCTGGCTCTATTGGCTGGGTTGGGCTTCCACGGTGTCGATGGCGTTTTGCATTATCGGAATGGCCGTCGGTATTTTCGTCTGACCAAGCTTCTTGCAGCCTGTTCATGCTGATGCACCTAGGGGGGACATCTCTTGGCCTGTGCTAAGCCATTGTTCAGCCTTGGGGTGCGCCTACGCTGTTGGCCATTGTCGCGCCACGCTCACCCATCGGCTTACTCGCCCCGGTGGTGGTATCGCATGCCGTCTTATGCTCCATTTCCGCGTCGATCTCGGCCCCGATCAGGATCACGATCGCGGAAATCCAGAGCCAGGTCATAAAGCCGATGACCGCGCCGAGCGAGCCGTAGGTTTCGTTGTAGTTCCCGAAATTCGCCGTGTACCATGAGAACAAAGCCGACGCGGCGAGCCATAGGATCGCTGCGACCGCACTTCCCCATGTGATCCAGCGCCAACGCGCCGTTCGGCGGCTTGGGCCGTAACGATAGATGAACGCCAGGGCCAGCATCAGCAGCAGCAACAGCGCTGGCCATCGCCCGACGCGAAGCAGCAAATCGCCCGCATTGGAAAGGCCCACATAGTTCAAGGCGAGCGGCAATACGACGACCGCACCGAGGGCGGTGAGCGCGAAAAGGACTGCACCCAGCGTATAGGACAGAGAGATGACGTTGAGCCGAATGAAGCCGCGCTTTTCCTTCTCCACGTAAACAATATTCAACGTGTCGAACAGTGATTTCATTGCAGCATTCGCGCTCCACAGCGAAACGGCGAGACCGATCAAGAAAGCCAGGCCGAGCGTCTGTCCCCCTTTCGACGCGACGCGCGTGAGCTGGTTTCGCGCAACCTCGATCGCGCCTCCCGGAAGGAAGCCCGAGAGAGTGTCCAGGTGGGATGTGATCTCGGCCGGGTCGGCAAACAGGCCGTAGATGGCAACCAGTGCGGCAAGAGCTGGAAAGATCGCCAGCAAAATGTAGAAGGTCATGCCAGCCGCCAGGGCAACCACCCGATGATCGGAAATATTCTGGTGAACGCGAAGCAGGATGTCCTTCCAGCCTCTCACGGGGATATCGGAAGGCGCATCGGCCGATCGCCCGCGCTCCGGCTCGAGTGGAATGTCACTCGTCCTTGGAGCAGGGTCTCCAGATAAAACCCCGACGCGGTATCCAACGGCAAAAAGCAAAAACGATAGTGCGATCGCCCAGAGTTTGGATTGTGGGCCGAGGGAGAAGGTGTTCTTCAACGTGTCTGAAACAGGCATTGGGGGCGCTCGATCGTGTGGCGCGGCATACCTTCACCTCGCATCCGGATCGATCGCGCGCGACCGCAATGGGCGCGATGCGACAATCCACCCAATAGCGACCAGCGCCGCCGCAGCCACCAGCATCCCTGTAACGTGGTCCTTGGCGAGCCTACCGGCGTTGCGGCCGTTCGTGAGAAGATGCATAGCCGTCGGTAGTGCAAGAGATCGCTTGAGACCTTCAATCTGCCGATCGGGTCGTGGCAACGGTGGTATTCGGCGCTTCAACAACGACTGTCCCACAAGCACGGCGGCGACGCCAACGATAAGAAAAAAGCCGCCCACACTTGCGAGCGCCATGTTGGCGCCATAGCGCGTTTCAATGAAGTCAAACACGGCGGCGACGCCGAATCCCAGGGCCACGAGGACCAGCAGCGCGCCGATAACGAGGATGACCACTGCGACGGTATACTGCGTCGCGATATTGCGAGCCCATTCCCGCAAATCAGCGACATAGGAGCGCACTATCTTCCAGCCAGTGGCGGTCATCAAAAAAATCCACCTAAGAAGCCTTCGTTCAACCCGAAAGAAGGTGCCGCGTTCCAACCCCTGGAGCGGCACTGGATCCGCACTCAGGAAGTTCGGCCAACCCCTCGCAAGGAAGCTTGCGGTTGTTCACCTTGATCCCATCCGCTGAGTGTCCGGCGCGATACGGCCAATCTTGGCGCTTCGACACAAGCCCCTCTAGCCCCATGTCGCAGGCGGCGCGGAATATCTCGCCTTCCTCAAACTGCGCAACGAAAATGCCATCCTGCTGGCGGGCATTTTCGCGCGAGCAAGGTATTTGGCATGCGCAACGTGCCCTGGCCGGCGCCGCCCGATATGCCGCGCTTGATGCAAGGAACGCTGCACCGTTTCGGTCGTTACCTTAAATTCGCAGTGAGGAGAGCCCGCGATGGGAAGAGGACTTCTGCTTTGGCTATTGGGCGTGCCGATTCCGGTAATCATCTTGTTGTGGCTCTTCTTTGGTCACTGACACCCGCTCGCGCTGACAATCGCACTGCACCAGATATTCGCTGCCGCGAGTATGTCATCACCACAAATCAGGCCGCAGCGTGACGGCTGATAGCGGTTGGAAACGAAGGTTCAATGATCCGATACCCTGCCACGCGGCGGCAAGCTCGTCACGCTCAAGGATGCGATTACGTGGCTGCCGAACCATGTCCCGAAATCTGAGCAGTACAACATGTCAGGCCGCGCCCCGGAGCGCCTGCGCCGCGCGTCATTCGCACTCATGCTGCTGATTGGCAGCGACTCAGGTATGGTATCGATAAGCCATCGAAAATGGGGCGACCGGCACAGCGAGATACTGAGATGCTCTTTTTCTCCCTAATGCCCTGGATCCTTTTTAACGTCTTCACGTCG
>Ga0209687_1000372_pt1 | contig 15214 bp, 10 predicted proteins | sample GraSoiAngelo_136_FD_185893 | JGI IMG/M metagenome (GOLD analysis project Ga0209687, IMG submission 185893) | Grasslands soil microbial communities from the Angelo Coastal Reserve, California, USA - 14_0929_09_20cm (SPAdes) (version 2) | ecosystem: Environmental > Terrestrial > Soil > Grasslands ...
CGGAGGTGGCAAGTGGCCAGGAATTCGCTCATCGTTACAGACAGCTCCTGGATCAGCATGCCGATGCGCAGATCGAGCCGCTGCTCACCGAATGGCGGGAGAAGGCGTCTGACGATCCCGACGCATGGATCGCGAGCGCGAATTATTATTTCAATCAACGCCAGATGAGGCTCGAGATGAAGAGCCCTTCTCCGGGCGACCTTACGGTGACCGATCCGAGAACCGGAAAGGTGGGAACCATTATACACGAGGTAGATAAACCGGGTATGAAGCGAGCGGTCGATCTTCTTCAGGAAGCGACGACGAAATTTCCCGATCACCTCGATATCTGGTGCGGGCTCGCCTTCTTTTACCAGGAGTCCGGCGATTTCGACAATGAGTTGTCGACGTTGAAGAAGATGGTCGCGTACGCCCGCGAGCATCCGGCGCAGCTCAAGTGGTTGAAAGGCGAGCCGCTAGGCGAGCCTGCCGACAAATTCGTTCCAGGTAAACTGCACGAGTACGGTCTGTATTACGAGGAAAAGGAGAACGCGGAGGATGACAAGCGCTGGTTCCAAATTGCGACGCTGGCAACCCAGCAATATCCAAATGACCCGCAAGGCTTCAAAGATGCAGCCGGTTATTGGGCGGATACTGGCGAATGGCAAAAGGCGCGCGAGTCGTTCGAAAAAGCGCACCAGCTCGATCCGAAATCCGCGGTGGCGCTGATTGCTCTCGGACAGGTCAGCGTTGAGATGAAAGACTTCGTAAGCGCACGAAAGTACTACGAGGAAGCTTTAAAACTGGAGCCAAATGGCCATTACGCGCAGACAGCGAAAGAAGCGTTACAAAAACTGAAGAAGAAATAGCGGACATGAGGAAAGCACACCTGCTCATTTGTCCCGTTCTCTTGCTTTTTTGCCCGCCGAGTTTCGCTCAAGAGAGCTCTCGCGGCGGAAGTGCCAAGCAGGACGCACCGAAAGTGATTGAAACTGGGGAGATGAAGCTGGCGATGAAAGCCGGCAAGCTCGAAACCGCCGGAAGATACGACGAAGCATTAAAGGTGTACGCACAAGCTATTGACCTGAAAGGTCGTTTTACGCCGTTCGTGTACCACAATCGCGGCATGTTGTACCTTCACCGGGCAAAGGCTTCCAAAGATCGACAATCGCGAATTGCCGATCTGCAACACGCGATCGATGACTTCCAGACTGCCATTCGTCTCGGCGCAGCTTCCAAGGATCAACTGAACCGCGGTTTAGAAAAAGTTGCTACAAGAGCCAACCTCGACGAAGCAACCAAGCTAATCAACGACGCAACTCATAAATAGCGATGAAAGGCAACCTTCTCATTCGCTTTTGGGTTGTTATTGGAATTCTTACGCTCGCGCGCGATGCATCAGGCGCGCGTTCGGTGGACGAGCAGGTGAAAATGTTAGCGGAGCGTTACCGTCAGGTCGAAGACCAACTTCCACGCTCGATTCGTTATACCAGCAAAGACGAGTCTGGCGGCGCGACAACAGCTAGACAGGAGTGGTACAATGGTGCCGGGGAGCTGATTAAGGTCGCAGTCGAACGTAACGATGCCTCTGGACGCGAGCTCACGGAATACATCCCGCACGATTCGGATAGTGACTTTGGCTGGAGAGGCCTATTCATGCTTACGCGCAAGGAAACGCCATCGCCCGGCGGCGGCACGCAAGTGGAGGAATCGCGAAAATATTTCGGCGAAACCGAGGAAGGTAACCACCAGCTAATTCGCGAATTGAGAAAGAGCGCGCGTTTCAAGCCAGGCGAACCGACCGACACCGTCCATGTGCCGAATACGATCGTCGATCCTTCCAAGCAGAACAAGAGCGATAGCGATGCCGAGGAATTTTTAAGTGGGGAACCGCACGAACTCGCCGCCTCTCTAAGGAAAGCCGGTCCGCCGCAATTTTTCGACCCGTTCGCTAGTGTTCAAGGCGACTCAGACAAGTATCGCGTCATTCATGGAAGCGTTTCGCCAGATGGCCGGTTTGCCGTCGCGATGGGCTTACCGCCTGAGCAATCTAATTGGGACGCGCTGTATGGGGATGAGAACTACTTCTACGAGAACGGCGCGCGCGATTACGACGTGCCGAATTACATCATTGATCTGGCTGAAAAAAAATTCTTGGCAAAACAGGGTGCCATTACCTTGGGACGAAGCGCCGTTATAATCACCAACAATGTATGCTTAGGTGGTCACCGGACTCGCTTAAGTTTGTGCAGCTCTGGGACGACAAATGGAGCTCTACCGAGTGCGTGACGGGGAAGATCAGTTCAGGCCCAAAGCTTGCCGTCACAGTGGACCTGGACAAAGCGATCGGAAAGAAAACTTACGCCTTTGTTAAAAAGCGTTTCGATTCGGAGAATGGCGACGCCGGCGAGCTTTCGCTCCAAATCAACAAAGTGAGCAACGATGGCACGATCGATCTTGAGGCGTCGGCGCAATGCCGCGTTGGCGACTGCAGGGGCGAAACAACCTTTAAGGTAAGCGAACGTTTACGCCTGAGTGACGGCCCGAAGGGGCCGCGTGTCGAAATACTGAAGATGCGCCGACTACCTAACGATTGAGGGACCAACCGCCAATGAAATTATTCTTCACCTTCGCCATAGTAATCGGCTGCGGTCTTTCGACTCTTGCCGCGGATGAAGAACCAGCGTTTCATGAGTATCCTTTCGGATTTGCTCGACTTCGAGTGTATCGATCGAATTCATGAGCATTGGGTAACAATCGGGGGCTTTGTCGATCTAAAAGCGATGACCATCATTTGTCTTCCTGAAATTTTTCGTCCGTCCAGGTGAACTTGTGCAGAACCTTCTTGCTCTTGCGTGCGCGCACGACAATCGTTTTGCCTTCTCGTGGCAAGTCGAATTGCCAACGATCTTCCATACTATCGGCAATCGGGAAAATTGAGCGCTTGATCTCATGCATCTTTCCGTCGGTGCCGGGTTCATAGAATTGCAATTGAACCGAATCGGGGCCTTCGAGCTCGCCGGAACAAAGCGCCAGCAACGGTCGTCCATCGCGATGACGAAAGAGCGCGACCTCGAATTCGGGCTCAGCGCCTGAACCTGCGCAATACAGGTAGCCGTTTTTCTCATCGACGTTGTCTTCAGGCTCGGCATCGCACGGAAAAAAACGATCGTGCCCTCGCATCTCCCGCAGCCAGGCCGAAAGCGGCGCCTCGAAATTTTTCGCCGGCAAGAGCAGAAAATAATCGATGACCGACACTTTCTCTTGTTCGGATTTGGGAATTGCTGGCGAATTATCCTGATCGAATCCGAGCGTGATCTTCAGTGCCCCTCGTCCCCAATTTGGATTTACCAACTCTTTCTCCAACACCAACTCGTTAGGCGAATGCCATGCAAGTGGTTCAACTCTCGTTTGCGTGTCCGCTTCGGAACCAGTGGCATTTTGCGGAAGCTTCGGTGTCGGAAGTTCCGGCAACGGAATCTCGTTCAACGCGTCACCGTTTCGAAAAAAAATCCTGGTCGAGTAACCGTTTCCCTTCTGGGAAAAGTAGGCGACGCGTTGTGAGTCCGCGGACCAAAACAACCTCGCATGGCCGAGCGTCCAATTCGGATCGAGAGCAACAACGTCTTTGTGCGTGGAAAGATCGACAACCGCCGCCTCGCCAGCGTAAGGCTGTGCGTCGGCATAAACGCAGCGCATCGCAAATTTCCCATCCGGCGACGGGCAGCTTACAACTTCATGGCCGTGAAGAGAAGCAGCCAGACAATAGGTGCCTAACGATGCCACGATCAAGCCGACGAGCTTCACCGTCGGCGAGTTTATGCTCGCCGCTCTTTGATCGACAACAAAATTTCGGCGATCGCTTCGCTGCGCGGCTTCGCGCCCAAGTTTCCTTTGCCGTGAACGCGAACGCTTACAGCATCGGCTTCCAAGTCGCGTTTTCCGATGACGAACATGGTGTGGACTTTCATCTGTTCGGCCCGCTGAATTTTGCCGTTGATCTTGTCGGAGCTGTCGTCGATCTCCGCGCGGACTTGATGAGCGCGCAATTCTTTCAGGATCGATCGTGCGTAATCGAGCAGCTTTGGATCATCGCCGATGGTCAGAATACGCACCTGTTCCGGCGACAGCCAGAGCGGGAAATTGCCGGCGTAATGCTCGATTAAAAATCCGATGAAACGTTCGTGCGTTCCGAGCGGCGCGCGGTGAATGCAAATCGGCGTCTTGTCAGTGTTGTCGCGGTCCTTGTAGCGAAGATCAAAACTACGCGGCTGCGCGAAATCGACCTGGTTGGTTGCGATGGAAAACTCACGTCCGATCACGCTCCACGCTTGCACGTCGATCTTGGGTCCGTAAAAGGCCGCTTCGTTAGGCACTTCGACATAATTAATTCCAGAATTCTCTAGGACTTTGCGCGTCATCTCCTCGGTCTTTTTCCAAAGCTCCGGTTCGTCGACAAATTTCTGCCCGAGCTTATCGGGATCGTGGGTCGAGAAGCGCATCAAATATTTGTCGATCCCGAACAGCTTGAAATAATTCAGATACATCTCGTTCACGGCATTGAACTCCGCTTCGAACTGCTCCGGCGTCATGTAGAGATGGGCGTCGTTCATCTGCAGCGAGCGCACCCGCATAAGCCCAAACAACTCGCCGCTCTTTTCGTACCGATAATCCGTCCCGTATTCGGCCAGCCGCAGCGGGAGGTCGCGATAGCTGCGAGGCAGCGCCGCAAACAATTTGTGGTGATGCGGACAGTTCATCGCCTTGAGGTAGTAACGATCACCAATAGAGGCTGCGAATTGCTTTAGCTCTCTGAGCTTGGTTTCGTCCGCTCGCTCCGCGCTTCGAACTAATTCAAGTTGGATAAGCAAGTCTTGCTTTTTGGCAGGGTCAGAGAGGTTTCCTGACTCCGCATCTTCAAGAACCCGTTGCCAAGCGTCTCCGCCATAGTTTTCGAAGTAAGCGATCATCGCATTCGCTTTTTCAACCTGCTTCTTGTCCTTGTCTTCGACTAAAGTCATCGGCGGAAACATCGACTCGAGGTAATAGGGTACATGACCGCTTTTTCTGTACAAGCTCTCACGCGCGATGTGCGGCGTGCGCACGCGTTGATAACCAGCCGCGAACTCAGTTTCCTTGGCGAGCTTCTCCAGTTCCTCCGCAATGACCGCGCCCCGCGGGAGAAACATGGGCAGGCCCGGGCCGACGTCGTCATCGAAAACGAAAAGTTCGAGTTCCTTGCCAAGCTTTCGATGGTCGCGCTTCTTCGCTTCCTCGAGCATCTCGAAATAATCGTCGAGTTCCTTTTTCGTTTTGAACGCCGTGCCGTAAACGCGCTGTAATTGCGGATTCTTTTCGTCGCCTTTGTAGTAAGCGCTCGCCACGTTCGTGAGCTTGAACGCGCCGATGTTTCCCGTGCGCATGACGTGCGGACCTGCGCAAAGATCGATGAAATCGCCGCTGCGATAGAGCGAAATTTTTTCGTCAGGCGGAATGTTTTCGATGATATCGACCTTGAATTCACTGGGTTCGGGGCGTTCGCTCAGCGCCGCGAGCCGGCCTTTCTTTCCAAGTTCCAGCGCTTCATCGCGCGAAACTTCAATGCGCTCGAATGGATGGTTCGCTTTGATTTCCTTCTTCATTTCCGCCTCGATTTTCTCGAAATCATCGGGTGAGATGCGGTGCGGAAGATCGACATCGTAATAAAACCCGTTCTCGACCGGCGGCCCGGCCGCGAACTGCGCTTCCGGCCAGATTTTCAAAATCGCCGTCGCAAGTACATGGGATGCCGAGTGGCGGAGACGCTGCAGGTCCGTCATCTTCTGGCGCTCATCCAAAGTCTTGCGTTCTTCCTGCATAACTGGGAGCAATTAACCACGAAGGGCGCGAAGCACACAAAGAATTTGCGACTGACACAGTCCCGTGCTGCACCAGCAAGATTCAAGCACAGATGCAGGCTTGCTTTTGGCACGACTTTTTACTTGAATCGCAGCGTGCCTGCTGAGGATGACGGCGGTTCACTGAATGCGATCGGCGAAAAGGCGCAAAACGGAGCGGTGGCATTTGCCACCACGCACTGGAGCGTTGTGTTGGCAGCGCAAGGTGAATCGCCGGCCGCACAAGAAGCGCTTGAGAAGCTTTGCCGCATTTACTGGCGACCACTCTACGGGTTTGTGAGACGGCAAGGCCTTGATTCAGAGGACGCACAAGATCTGATCCAGGAGTTTTTCGCGCGTCTGCTTGAGCGACAAAACCTGAAGACCGTCCGCCGCGAGAAAGGGCGGTTGCGTTCTTATCTGCTTGTGTCCATCAAACGTTTTATGGCCAGTGAGCGGCACCGCGCCACCGGTGTTAAGCGGTACGAGACCGGCCCGTCGATCCCTTTGGACGAACTGCTCGCGTACGAGGGAACCGAGTTCGAACTGGCGGAGACCCTGAGCGCTGACCGGCTTTACGAGCGTCGCTGGGTATTGGCGATGTTGGACCAAGTGCTCACCCGGCTAGAGGGTGAGTACCAGGCTGCGGGCAACGGCGCGTTGTTTGAGCGGCTGAAAGAATTCCTTGTCGGCGAAGGGCACGGGCTACTCCAGGCGGAGATCGCAGGCCAATTGGACATGACCGAGAACGCGGTGAAGCAGGCGTTTCATCGGTTTCGCCGTCGCTACCGGCTATTGTTGCGCGAGGAGATCGCTCACACTGTGGCGCAGCCCGGCGACGTCGAAGATGAGCTACGGCATTTGGTTTCGGTGTTGCGGGGCTAGCCCGCCAACAAAATGACAAGCGCGATGAGGGTCTGCGAAAACTGCGGAGAGAAAATCTTCAGTGACGCGCCGAAAGGATTGTGCCCGGCCTGCGTTTTAGAGACCGGCCTCGGCTCGCTCGCCAACGAAATTGTAGCCGGGATCGATGATCCCGGTCATCCAGCCGACATGCGGATGGACTTCGGTGACTACGAATTGCTGGAGGAAATTGGTCGGGGCGGCCAGGGCGTTGTTTATCGCGCGCGCCAGAAAAGTCTCAACCGAACAGTCGCGTTAAAGGTTATCGGACTCGGCCAATGGGCCACGCAGGCGCATCTCAAGCGCTTCCGTCTGGAAGCCGAAGCTGCGGCGAGCCTAGACCATCCGTGCATTGTCCCGATTTACGAGATCGGGGAGCGCGAGAGTTCCTGTTACTTTAGTATGAAACTTGTGGAGGGCGGACAACTTGATGAAGTTGTTAGGCGCGAACCGATGCCAATCCGTCGAGCGGCGGAAGTCATCGCGAAGCTGGCGCGCACCGTGCATTATGCGCACGAGCACGGCATCCTCCATCGAGACATCAAGCCGGGAAATGTTTTGCTTGATAGAAACGGCGAACCGCATCTTACCGATTTTGGTCTTGCCCGACTAGTGGAGACAGAGAGCACGGTCACGCGCACCATGGAAGTTTTGGGCACGCCCAGTTACATGGCGCCGGAACAAGCTGTTGGTAATAACGCGCGCGTCAGCAGAGCGACAGATGTTTACGGGCTTGGCGCTGTATTTTACCAATTGCTCACTGGCCATCCGCCTTTCGCCGGAGGAACAACCTTTGAAACTGTCCAGCTGGTATTAGACACCGAGCCGCGGCAACCGCGGCTCTGGAATCCAAAAATAGATCGCGACTTGGCAACGATCTGCCTGAAATGCCTCGAGAAAGATCCGCAGCGCCGTTACTCTTCCGCTCTAGCCCTAGCCGAAGACCTTGAACACTGGCTAAAGCACGAACCAATTCGGGCGAAACCAAGCGGGTTTTTCACGCATGGTCGCAAATGGATGTGGCGGAATCGGACTACTGCCGTGCTGGCGGCGTCGTTGATCGCCTTGGCCTCGGCCATCGGTGTGATGATTTGGAAAAGTGAATTTGTTAGGCGTCCGATAACAACTGGCATTGCCGTGCTGCCACTTGAAAATCTGAGCAACGACAAAGAGGATGCCTCCTTCGCCGACGGTGTCCAGGACGACGTTTTGACCAAGTTGGCGAAGATAGCCGACCTCAAGGTGATCAGTCGCACCAGTCTCATGCAATATCGCGGCGAGCGGAATACGCGCCAGATCGGTAATGCGCTTCGGGTGTCTCACGTGCTGGAAGGTAGCGTGCGTAAGACCGGAACACGGCTTCATATGAACGCTCAGTTGATCGACACGCGCAGCGACACCCATATCTGGGCCGAGCAATACGATGGCGATTTAAATGAAGTCTTTGCAATTCAGAGCGATATCGCTCAAAAAGTCGCTGAGCACCTCAAGGTCAACCTTTCGGTTCTGGAAAAAAAAGCAATCAATCAGAAACCAACTGGAGATGTTCTCGCCTACGAGTCTTACATTAGAGCCAAGGACGCCGTCGAAAGCTACGTTGACCGGGATGATCAGCGCCGCTCGCTAATTGAGGCGATCGATCTGCTCAATGATGCTACAGGACGTGATCCCGGGTTCGCCCTCGCCTATTGCTATTGCGCCCGAGCGCACGCGCTAATCTATTTTTTGGGTTTCGATTCCACTCCAGCGCGCACCGCTTTGGCAGAACAGGCAGTCAATGCCGCTCTGCGTTTGAGTCCCGATTTAAGCGAAGCTCACCTTGCCAAAGCAGACTGCTATTTTCGTTGCTATCGCGATTACGAGCGCGCCTCGGCTGAATTGGCGAGGGCACGGCCCGGCCTGCCCAATAGCGCGTCATTCTTCATGGTGGCAGGTTATATTGACCGCCGCCGTGGGCGTTGGGATGCCGCCACCGGCGAGTTTGAAAAGGCCGCCGACTTGGATCCTCGAAATTTGAATGCGGTGAATCATCTTGGTGATCACTACCGGCAACTGCGGCGCTTTGATCAAGCCCGGCGCTTCTGGCTGAAGCAAGCAGGGCAGTTTGCGCCTCACGCCCGCCTTTTTGAAGCTTTCGCGGCGTGGATGGATTTTTCTGCAAGCGGCCAGACAACAAAGTTTCGCGCAGCCCTGCAGGCCCTCCCGCTCGAAATCAATCCCGCGGCCGCAATTACTTCTGTGCGCGTGCTCATCGAGCTGACGGACCACGATTATTCCGAGGCCCGGCGTGTTCTCACCGCATCGCCGCTTTCAGAATTCCAGGACATCGACTACACGTTTTATTATCCACGCGCTTGGTACGAGGCACAGATCGCGCGAGCCGAAGGCGATGAACTGAAGGCGCGGGAGGCCTGGACGGCGGCGCGCCAGGCCTTGGAAGTAAAACCGCAGGCTCATCACGATGATCCGCGCACTCTCGCGGTACTGGCACAAATCGATGCCGCCCTCGGTCGCAAAGAACAGGCGATCAGCGAAGGCCGTCGCGCGGTTGATCTGATGCCCATCTCGAAAGATGCCTACGATGGCCCGCTCGTGCTTCAGGGATTGGCCCAGGTTTACGTCTGGACAGGGGAAAAGGAGCGCGCGATGGAAGTACTGGAAAAACTTGTGCGTTTTCCTGGCTATGTTGCTTACGGCTATCTCTTGCGTGATCCGATATGGGATCCTTTGCGCGGCGATCCGCGTTTCGAGAAAATCCTCGCCTCGCTCGCGCCAAAAGAAACAGCTTCCAAGTAGCGCTTCCCTGTAGCCACGCGTCTGCGTCGGCGCGTTTCAGGTAAAGGCGGGCGACCTCAACCGCCATTGGTTTGCACCCGGCAGCTCTGAAAGCGATTGAGTCAATCGCCCCTACCAGAGGGCGAATTGATAAATTCCTGCATTTCCCGCGTAACCTCACGCCGGATTTTCTCTAGTACACGAGTGAACGGCTAGAAAGGACTTTCCAAAACGAGAAGTCAAACAAGGCCAAAACGACAAAAGGAAATTAGTTATGAAAAATTCAAACATTCAGTTCAAAGCGACAACGCCACGCCGCAAAAATTTACGGCGCGGTTTATTTCTTATCCCGCTCGTCCTCGCCGTCGCAGGGGTTTCGCTTGCGCCGACGGCTCGCGCGCTTAGGCCACCACCGGACGGAGGCTATCCTAACGAAACCACCGCCGAGGGTGACGGTGCGCTCTCGAGCCTTACGACCGGCGAAGGCAACACGGCCCTTGGTTCTAACGCGCTCAACGCCAACACCACTGGCAATAACAACACCGCCACCGGTACTAACGCGCTCCGATTCCATATAACCGGCGACCACAACACGGCCACCGGTCGTGCAGCGCTCGTATTCAACGCGGACGGTGAAGGCAATACCGCCACCGGTCGTGCAGCGATGGGTGACAGCACAACCGGCTCCGAAAACACCGCCACCGGTTGGCAAGCGCTCTTTAACAACGACGGCTTCGGCAACACAGCTACCGCTGCTTTTGCGCTCTGGAGCAACACGACTGGCGAATTCAACACGGCCAACGGTTATTTGGCCCTCTATAGCAATACCATCGGTTACGGCAACACAGCCAACGGTCTTGAAGCGCTTATTAACAACACCACCGGCAACGGAAACACGGCCAACGGCCTCGATGCGCTCGTTAACAACACCACCGGCAACGACAACGTCGCCTTGGGCACTAGCGCCGGCGGCGCCCTAACCACAGGCGACCTCAATATCGACATCGCCAACGAAGGTGTTGCTGGCGAGGCTAACACCATCCGCATCGGCACGAGGGGAGACCAGACAAGAACCTTTATCGCTGGCATTAGTGGAGCACCAGTTGCAGGCGCAGCGGTTAAGGTGAACGCCAACGGTCAGCTCGGCGTGGCACCCTCTTCGGAGCGTTTCAAGGCGGAGATCAAGCCGATGGACAAAGCCAGTGAAGCGATCCTCGCGCTGAAACCCGTCACGTTCCGCTATAAGAAAGAGCTAGATCCCAAAGGCAATCCGCAGTTCGGTCTCGTGGCCGAGCAAGTGGAAAAGGTGAACCCCGCTTTGGTGGATCGCGACGGCAAAGGCGAGATCTACACCGTGCGCTACGAAGCGGTAAACGCGATGTTACTGAACGAGTTCCTCAAAGAACACCGCACTGTGCAGGAATTGGAAGCCACGGTCGCGCAACAGCAGAAGGAAATTCAAGCTCTCACCGCAAGCTTGAAAGAGCAGGCATCGCAAATTCAAAAGGTGAGCGCTCAGCTTGAAGTGAGTAAACCCACACGGCAAATGGTCATCAACAATCCGTAAAGCTGGTAGATGCGATTGACCTCAATCGCCCGGGCGGTTCGGTGAGCCGCCCTGCCTATATTTCCCAATCAGCCGTCAGGCTTCACCGCGTGGCGGCTTTTTGCTTTGCTTCACATGACACGCGCTCACAGGCGCAAGATCGCTGTCGCAAGTACATGCGACGCGGAGTGACGAAGTCGCTCGATATCCGTCATCGTCGCACGTTGTTATAATGTTTTTCGTTCGTCAGACATGGTCGAAGTCGGCTGAAATTAATCACGAAGGGCGCGAAGCACACAAAGAATTTGCGACTGACAGGGTCACGTGCCGCACCAGCAAAATTGAAGCCACAGATATAGGCTTGATTTCGGTACGACTTTTTACTTACATCGCGTCGTGCCTGCGGTTGATGATGGACCGTCGCAGGATGCGATTGGTCAAAGTACTCAAGACCGCGCCGTTGCATTTTCCACCACGCACTGGAGTGTGGTTCTGGAAGCGCAAGGTCCAACACCGGCAGCGCAGGCGGCGCTGGAAAAGCTCTGCCGAACCTACTGGTGGCCACTGTACGGCTTCGTCAGACGCGAAGGCTATAAGCCAGAGGAAGCACAGGATCTCACTCAAGCTTTTTTCGCGCGGCTGCTCGAACGGCGGGACCTCGAAACTGTCAGGCAGGAAAGGGGGCTTTTGCGTTCTTATCTTCTGGCGTCGCTGAAGAATTTTCTTTCCAAGGCGCGGCATCGCGAAATGACTGTCAAACGAGGGGAAGGCCGGCCTCTGGTTTCGCTGGAGGATTTGCTCGCGCGCGAACGCACCGACCAGGAGCCGGCCCACAAATTGAGCGCGGACCGCATTTACGAGCGCCGTTGGGCATTAACGCTATTGGAGCAAGTTCTCGCGCGGCTCCGAGCCGAATATGAAGCCGCGGGCAAACTGCTGTTATTCGATCGCTTAAAAGAATTACTCGCCAGGGAATCTGGCCAGCCTTCACAGGCTGAGATAGCCGCCGAAATGCAAATGACCGAAAACGCCGTGAAACAAGCGTTTCACCGCCTGCGCCATCGCTATCGACAGTTGTTGCACGAAGAGATCGCCCACACGGTCGCGGCGCCGGACGACGTCGAGGATGAGCTGCGACATTTCATCGCCGTATTGCAAACGTAACCTGTGAAAGAATTTCGGGCAGTACAAGTGGAGACGATAAATCGGCCGGAAAACGGGATGACAAACGCCAGTAGAGTTTGCGCAGAATGCGGGGCCACCGTGTTTGCGGATGCGCCGCAGGGAGTTTGCAGCGTGTGCCTGTTTCGGACTGGTCTCGCCTCACTCGACAACAAAGATGACCAGGCCTTTGAACCAACGGTTGCGCGGATGTCGAAAGATTTCGGCGATTACGAACTACTCGAAGAAATCGGACGCGGCGGCCAGGGCGTGGTTTATCGGGCACGACAAAAAAGTCTGAACCGGATTGTGGCGCTCAAAGTGATCGGTCTTGCTCACTGGGCAACAGAAGCACACGTGAAGCGCTTTCGTCTCGAAGCAGAAGCCGCCGCCAGCCTGAACCATCCGTGCATCGTCCCGATTTACGAAGTCGGAGAGCGCGACGGCGCCTGTTACTTCAGCATGGGACTGGTGGAGGGCGGCCAACTCGATGCCGTCGCGAAGCGCGAACCGATACCGATTCGTCGCGCAGCCGAACTGATCGCCAAGCTGGCGCGCACCGTTTCCTACGCACATGAGCACGGCATTCTGCATCGCGACATCAAACCCGGAAACATCCTGCTCGACGCAAAAGGTGAACCGCATCTCACCGATTTCGGGCTGGCAAGGCTGGTCGAAACAGAGAGTACCGTCACCCGCACGATGGAAGTTTTGGGCACTCCCAGCTACATGGCGCCGGAACAAGCGGTGGGAAATAACGCGGGGGTCACTAGGGCCACGGATATTTACGGACTCGGCGCAGTGCTTTACCAACTGCTCACTGGCCATCCACCTTTTGCTGGTGGAACAACCTTTGAAACGGTCCGGCTGGTTTTGGACACCGAGCCGCGACAGCCGCGTCTCTTAAATCCAAAAGTAGATCGCGACCTCGCAACCATCTGCCTGAAGTGCCTCGATAAAGATCCGCAGCGCCGTTATTCTTCGGCCCTCGCATTGGCGGAAGATCTTGAACGTTGGCTAAAGCACGAGCCCATCCGCGGCCGGCGCACCGGAATCTTTACTGGAGGAAGGAAATGGATGCGGCGGAATCGGAAGTTGGTGGCGACGGGCGCTGCCTGTCTCCTTGTGGGCGCTGCCGTAATTTGGTTGTTTCGCGGCGAACTCTTCCGCGCATCGCAGTTTAACCCTCCAGAAAAAAGTATCGCGGTTCTACCATTCCTCGATCTAAGCCAGTCAAAGGATCAGGAATATTTCTGCGACGGCATCAGCGAGGAAATTCTTCACGCGCTGGCGAAGGTCGATGGGTTGCGTGTCACTGGTCGGACCTCATCATTTTCATTCAAAGGGACGAGCGTGAACGCGCGTAAGGTTGGGGAAAAGCTAAATGTTGAGAACGTGCTCGAAGGAAGTTTGCGGCGCGAGGGTAACCGCGTTCGTATTACCGCCGAATTGATTAATGCGCGCAGCGGTTTTCATCTTTGGTCGGAAACTTTTGACCGCGAGCTGAAGGACGTCTTTGCGCTGCAAGATGAAATAACTCGCTCGATTGTTGACGCGCTTAAGATCAAGCTGGCCGTTTCGCTTCCCGTCGCTGAACAACGTAACACAGAGGTATACGATCTTTATCTCCAAGGCCTGTTCTTCTCTAACAAGAGCAGCGAAGAGGATTTGCGAAGGGCGCTCAATTTCTTTCAGCGGGTTCTCGAGAAAGACCCGACATTTGCGCGTGCCTGGACTGGGATCGCGAAGGTCTGGTATTTTCTAGCCGACGTCTACGTAAAACCACTCGAGGCTTACCCGGCGTCAAAAGAAGCCGCTTTAAAGGCAATTGCGCTCGACGAGAAAGATGCTGAAGCGCATTGCTACCTTAGTGAGGCGAAACGTGTCCTCGACTGGGACCTTGTAGGTGCGGACGCCGAGTTACAACGTGCGCTCGAACTCGATCCCAACTCAGCGCCGGCTCACCTCTTCTCCGCGCTGATCCCGCTATTCCGCGGCGAGCTATCAGAAGGTCTTCGACTTGTCTTGGAAGCCGAGAAGTTAGATCCGGTGTCGCCGATCACCAGCTACGTTGCCACCGCCGCCTACCTCGCTAACGACCAAATCGACGACGCAATTAGTGAGGGGCAGCGGACGCTGCAACTCGATCCAAATTACTTTTATCTGGATTCGGATCTTGCCGCCGCCTATCGCGAGAAAGGGAACTTCGCCGAGGCGATCACTCTCTACACCAAAGCCGAGGAGGCGACGCATCTCCCGAGTAGCGGGCTTGCCATTACCTACGCCAGAATGGGCCGGCAAGTGGAAGCGCGAAATATTCTTGCTCAGCTTCTCCAAGCCAGGGAGAAGCGATATGTCTCAGCACCTTTGATCGCCGCGGTTGCTGTCGCGCTTGGCGACAACGAAGGAGCTTTTCGCGAACTCGAACGTGCCTATGCGGAGCACTCGGGAATCTTACAATGGATCGCGTTTCTTCCTGAATTTCGTGCGCTTCATTCCGACGCTCGCTTCCCGGATCTTGTACGGCGAATCGGCGCTTCGCAGGACACAATTTTGGCGATCACTGAAACAACTCTGTCAGAGACAATCGATCCGAATGCGCAGAGTCACTTGACGCTCAAAGTTGGAGTAAAGCCACGACCCGGCACGCAGAATGGACACGTTGTCAGGATTAAGGTCGATTTCTATGACCTAACGAAAGATAACAGGCTGACGCTAACGAATGCCAAGGTTAGCTATAACTGGCTTAGCTCTGGCCGTGACTGGACGGATCCGACTCCGAAGTTTCTGGCAGCGACTTACGTGCGTCCCAAGAGCAAGCCTTCGCCTGATGAACGACGATTCGGTGGATTCGTAGTCTGCGTCTATTTCGACGGCCAATTACAGGATTCGCGAGCGAGTCCACCGGAATTGTTGACGCTCCATTCGTCCCAGAATTAGGCCCGCCCGAATGCAACCCGCGGCTTCTAACGAC
>Ga0209687_1000377_pt1 | contig 15133 bp, 13 predicted proteins | sample GraSoiAngelo_136_FD_185893 | JGI IMG/M metagenome (GOLD analysis project Ga0209687, IMG submission 185893) | Grasslands soil microbial communities from the Angelo Coastal Reserve, California, USA - 14_0929_09_20cm (SPAdes) (version 2) | ecosystem: Environmental > Terrestrial > Soil > Grasslands ...
TTACCGGCGCTTACATAAGGCTGGCCCAGATGAGCGGATGCGATCTGACCGGCGCCTCGCTCGAAGGAGCCGACCTCTCACAAGCAGATCTATCAGGTTCCAGACTCGACGGCTCTTCGATGGTGGGCTGTATGCTCGCGAATGCGACTCTTCTAGCAAGCAGTCTCGTTCATTGCGATCTTCGCGGAGCAAACCTGACTGGCGCTGATATGACCGGTTGCAACTTGACCGGAGTGCGGCTTCACGGAGTCAAGGTCGATCAGGTCAAGCTCGACGACGCGTGGGCGGAGTGGATCGACATCAGTCACGAAGGAAACGGAACGGCCAGATGCACTTTCGAAGAGGCGTTCCTCGGAGTTTTGGGCAAGCCTCTGTGCCAGATCCTTATCGAAGGGCGAATCGAGGATCATGTATGGGCGGTTATTATCGACCACATCGCGGCATTCCACCGATCGAACCGCGAGCACGAAGACGTCAAGCTCCGCTCAATAAATCAAGGCTCCAATGCATCGGTCCTATACATCGAAGCGGAGACCGAGTTGAGCCTTGCGGCTTATCTATCGGAATTCGCCGACATTATGGGCAAAGGTTCCACCGAGCTTTTTGAGAAGCTGGCTTCGGTGATTCCGGCCAGGAATACAGCCGGCATTTCAATCGATCTCTGGGACGATGAGCCAACGCAGATCGATGAGCTGCTAAACAAGACCTTTCCGATTTCCGAGAGCGGCAACGGTTCGGCTGCGGCAGCCGCGCCGATGCTGAGGCAGCGTGACGATGAGCCGCCGGTAGCTGAGATGACCTCGGTGCAGACGGTTGAAGCGCTTACTCAGGTAGTGACCGATCTCAAATTAATCGTGCGCGTTGAGAAGCTCGAGGGAAGGAATTTCTCGGACCGAGCAAAGGCCGTAGTAGTTCTGTCGGGAAACCGGCGCATCTGGCTGGAAGCGTCTTCGAATGAATCGCTGACGCTCAGACCTCCTCATGGCGTAATGGCCGGTCTGGACATTATTCGAGGCCGATTTGTGACCGACGAAACGCGCCGCCGTTACTACCTCGCCACACAAACGCCGACTCAACCCCTGGACGAGTCTTGATCTCGATCAATCCTTTATCCGGATCGGGGTTTCGATAGCCCTTCGAAGCCTCGCTACCGATTGCTTGCTTTTTCCGCCGCGGCCCACGATATCCACGGAACGGCTGGCCAGGATGCGATAGAGTTCGACCCACTGCGAGTGATGGGAGTCTATTGAAGCGATGTTCTTCGCGATTGTGCCGATGTCTCCTCGACGTACGGGTCCTGTCAGTGCGTCCTTGATTCCCACACGCCCTATGTTTTCCACGGTTCCTTGAACGAGGGGCAGCAAGACTGTGATCGCCTCGCGTTCGCTCAAGCCGCAGGTCGTTAGAAATTCGGAGCAGACGCTAAGAAGAGCGACGAGACCTCCTGAGGCGAGTACCGCCGAGGCATGGTACAACCCTTTTATTTCCGAAGGCACGACAAAAGACTTTCCGCCGACGTCTTTCACGAAGCGTCGCGCGCAACGAACGGCCTCCTTGTCTCCTTCAACGCTAAAATATGTGTTCGCAATCCGATTGATAGCTCTTGCAGGATCTTCAAAGGTCTGGAGCGGATGACACGAGCCTACCGCAAGTTTCTTTTTATGAAGAGGAGCCAATTGATCGCTCGACAGGGCCCCGCTTGTATGGAGCACAACCTTCTTTTTGTTCGACGCCACACCTTCGCCGCCAGGCTCGGAGCGATAAACACGGGCCAGCAGCCGAGCCGTAGGGCTGATGGCGGCGTCCACGACTGAGATAATTACCACATCTGAATCAAAGACCGCGGAAGTTATGATGTCGGACGCATGACCGCTCCCAATAAAACGAACCGCGTCGGCAGCCGGGGGTCTTGAGCGGCATACGACCTCGCCGATTTCGTAACCCGCTCTCCGCGCGAGAACGCCCAGTACGCGCCCCACGCGTCCGCCTCCTATTATGGATAACTTCACGCGCTGCCTCCGTTTAATAGGCCTACGAGATAGCCAGATTGAAAATTGCTGCTCACTCTGCCGGTTCTTGGGAATGCCTACTCTAAGAGGTCGCGAGGCATATTCGCCAGTGGCGCTACAAATTTCCTGCGACAGGGCAGGCAAAGCGAAACGCCAAGCCGTGCATCACAGCCGGTTGAAAGCCGTAGGCACTCCCCATCAGGCTTTCAGATCCAGAGATTTAACAACGAGGTTCCAGGTGATCGGTTTCGATCGAGGGCGGCTCGACAGAGCGCCTCTTTTAGATTCCTACTTTATGTTTGCCGACGAATTCTCCAGCCCTACGGTCCAGAACCACGGCTCGAGGAAGGTCGGGTCCGCGCGCGTCAAAGCCTGTGCCGGCTCGAACTCCTCGCCTGGCGTAAATATTATTTCCACGCTTATAACCGTTGTGATAAGCTTACCGACGCGAACGTACTTACCGTGCAGGCGTTCGGTACTCAAGGGATGTCCGCAGCAAAGACAGGAGCTACCATGAAAATCAGCCTGATGAAGCGTGTCGCGATCCTGCTAATGGTCACTTTCGTCGGCTCACCAATAACTCTGCTAGCGCAAGACAAGACAGACGGCAAAGACAATAAACCTGCCGAAACAGCGGGATCCGCAACAAAGGGCAAGCTCGATGACAGGGAAAACCCGCTCCTGATCGGAAAACGCAATATAAACAAGCACACAATCAATTTCTATTCTCTTGAGAAAGAAGTTGCACTCGGCCAGCAATTGGCCGCTCAAGTCGAACAACAGGCCAAGTTCATTGACGACCCGGTGATTACGGAATATGTGAATCGGGTCGGACAAAACATAGTGCTTCATTCCGACGCAAAGGTTCCATTTACAATCAAGGTCGTAGATTCCGACGACGTTAACGCGTTCGCGCTTCCTGGCGGGTTTTTCTTCGTGAATAAGGGCTTGCTCCTGGCGGCGGACAACGAAGCCGAGATCGCCGGTGTGATGGCCCACGAAATAGCACACGTTGCGGCGCGCCACGGAGTCGAACAGGCGAGCAAGGGAACACTGGCGAATCTCGCGATCATTCCTTTGATTTTCATGACCGGCGGTCTTGCGACGATCGCTTACAACGCTCTCCAGTTCGCCGTCCCGCTGGCTTTCCTCAAGTTTAGCCGGGGAATGGAATCCGAAGCCGATATGCTTGGCGCCGAATATTCGTGGGCGGCCGGTTACGATCCGCATAGCCTCGTGACATTCTTTGAGAAGCTCGAAAAGAAAGATAAGGACAAGCCGGGGACTCTTGCTAAAGTGTTCAGGTCGCATCCGCCTACACCAGATCGAATCAGCAAGGTAAGCGAACTGATCGCGAGATTCCCTGAGCGCGACGAATACACAGTCAACACATCAGAGTTCAATCGTGTCAAAGCCAGGCTTCTGCAGCTTACAAATTCCCGAGTCATCGCGGCTTCGGGAGATCGCAACGGACCACAGCGCCCCACGCTCAAGCGCAGGCGTGATGGCGACGACCAGACTCAACCCGGTCAGCCCGGTTCCGATCAGCCAAAAGATAAGCCTACATTGAAGCGCCGTGATAGCGACGGCAAATCCGACGAAACCAAACCGCCTTTGAATCAACCATAGTCGTTTGTCTTTCTCCTTTTCATTCTAGGGCCGGCGCTTGACTAGGAGCGCCGGCCCTTTTAATTTTAATATCCATTCGCACTAGCAGGGACATCAGGCTCGCATTAGGCCGACTCACCCGTCCATCGAATGTTCAAATTCGAGTTATTGACTTCGGACAACCATTCGAGAGCGCGAACCGGACTCGTTACGACCGCTCACGGTGTCATCCAGACACCGGTATTTATGCCTGTTGGGACTCACGGCAGTGTCAAGGCGCTGACTCAGGAGATGCTGGAGGGCGCGGGTGCGTCGATTATTCTCGGCAACACGTACCACCTGTACTTGAGACCGGGCCACGCGTTGATTAATGGGCTCGGAGGATTGCATCGATTCATCTCCTGGCCGCGGCCGATTCTCACGGATAGCGGAGGCTTTCAGATTTTCAGTCTTGGAGCCTTGTGCAAAATCCGAGAAGAGGGAGTCGAGTTTCAATCCCATATCGACGGAACCAGGGAATTTCTCTCTCCTGAAAAATCGATGGAAATTCAGGCCGCTCTTGGCTCGGATATAGTAATGGTTCTTGACCAATGTCTTGCTCAGCCCGCGCCGCGAGAGGCCGCGCTTGAATCATTGCTTCTAACCGAACGATGGGCCCGCCGATCAAGGCAGCGGCTATCCGCGCTTCATTCCGACGAGTCGGCGGCGCGGTCGGCCGGAATCGAAGTCGTAAACAGATCGCAGGCGCTACTCGGAATAAATCAAGGCGGGCTGCACTTCGACCTTCGAAGGCGCAGCCTCGACGGGCTCATCGAAATCGGGTTTGACGGTTATGCAATAGGCGGGCTCTCGGTCGGAGAAGAGAAGAGCGCGATGTATGAGGTTGTTTCACGCGTCGCGCCTTTGATGCCCCCCGAACAGCCTCGTTATCTGATGGGGGTCGGCGCGCCCGAAGACATTTTCGAGGCAGTCTCACACGGCGTGGACATGTTCGACTGTGTGATGCCCACCAGGAACGCTCGCAACGGGCAGTTGTTTACCGGGCGAGGCCGTCTTAATATTCGAAACGCGCGGTATCGAGAGGATCATAGGCCGATCGACGAAAAGTGCGGATGTCCCGTGTGTAAGCGTTATTCACGCGCGTATCTTCGACATCTCTATTCCAGCGGTGAAATACTCGCGTCGACGCTTAGCTCGCTCCATAACATAAGCTTCTACCTTGACACCATGTCATCGATCAGGCAAGCTATCACGCTCGGCGCTTTTGACGAGTTTCGCATTGCATTCCTAAACGACTTCACAAGCGGAATGGATTAAACTTCCTCGGTGTTGGAAGCAGTAAAAACACGGCGGAAGAGAGTGTATGCAAGTGCCCGCGGCTCAATCTCAGATGGATAAAATCAACCTACTAATGCTTCAGGGCTCCGGCGGCGCGGGTGGCTCGGGACTGTTGTTGACGCTCGCTCCGTGGCTCCTGATCTTCGGCATCTTCTATTTATTGATCATAAGGCCGCAACAAAAACGGCAGCGCCAGGCCCAGACCGATCGCGAGCAGATGCTGACCTCACTCAAGCCGGGCGACAAGGTCGTCACCAGCGGCGGCATTCTTGGAACGATTGTTTCGGTGCGCGATAGCACGGTGAGGCTCAACGTCGCGCAGTCCGTATCGATCGAGGTGCAGCGCAGCGCTATCGGCAGTCTGCAAGCCGCGGAAGTGAAAGAAGCAGAATCATCCAAGTAGCGACGAGCCTAACAGATCGGGGCGGAGTAAAGTAAATATGCGCGGTACGATTCAACGGCGAACAATTATTATCGTGGCGGTTACGCTGGTCAGCTTGTATCTGGTTGTGATGCCTCATGATCGCTGGCCCGGAGCGTCCGATTTCACAAGCTGGTCCACATTCAAAGGGACCCTGTCAAAGAACATCCATTTAGGACTCGATCTGCGCGGCGGCACTCATCTTGTGATGCAGGTCCAGGCTAATGATGTCATCAAGGCCATCGCCACTAAGAGCGCTGAAGCCGCAAAAGCGAAGCTCCAGGAAAAGGGCTGGTCTTTTAATGATGTCAAGGTAGCGCTAGACGAAGTGACTATTACCGTGCCGGAGTCGACTCACAATGCCGATATCATCGACGAATTGAAGAGAGACTTCAATCAGAATACATTGAGTGGTCAGGGTTGGACCAATCGAGAAGTCGGAAACAGCATAATTTTCAAGCTCCTACAGGATGAAGAAAATCGCCTGCGCGAAAAAGCCACCGATCAGGCGATGCAAATCATCGACAATAGAATTAATGCATTCGGCATTGCAGAGAATACTCTTCAGCGGCACGGCGCCAACGACCAGTATCAGATCCTTTTACAGATGCCGGGAAACGATGATCCAGAGCGGATCAAGAACACTCTAAACGCGGATTCCAACCTCGAACTCAAACCCGTTCCAAAGAGCGCGCAACTCTCATATCCTACAAAAGAGGCTGCTGAAGCCGCGATGAAGACGCTGGGGCCGCCTGATACTCTCGAAATAGTGAGATATCGGGATCGATCGGCCGGTGAAGGCGGCGGCTTGGGCGATGGTTGGTCCGTGGTGGAAAAGAACCCTGTCGTGACCGGCTTCGACATGCGCGACGCTTCGGCGGTGCCGGCTCAATCGGGAAGTGATAACTTCCAGATCAAATTCAGCCTCACGGTCGGCGGCGCCCAGCGGTTCGGCGACTGGACCGGTAAACACATCAAAGATCATCTGGCGATCGTCTTAAACAACGAAGTCAAATCGGCGCCCGAGATTGAGGCTCAGATTCACGATCAGGGCCAGATAACCGGCAGTTTCACCAAGAAATCCGCGGAGGATCTCGCCCTGGTGTTGAGATCCGGAGCGCTGCCGGCCAAGGTGATATATCTCGAAGAGCGCACCGTAGGGCCGTCTCTGGGAGCCGATTCCATCCGTCGAGGCGTTACGGCGTCAGTCGCGGGACTCGTCGCCGTCGTCATGTTCATGCTCTGGTATTACCGGCTTTCCGGCGTCAACGCGGTTCTGGCCCTTCTGCTTAACCTGATTCTCTTGCTTGCCGCGCTAGTGGTTTTCGGGGCCACGTTGACGCTTCCCGGAATCGCGGGCGTGATCCTTACAATCGGTATGGCGGTAGATTCCAATGTGCTGATCTTCGAGAGAATTCGCGAAGAGATGCGCAACGGCAAAGTTGTAGCATCGGCCGTCGATCTGGGTTTCGGCAAGGCGTTCCAGACTATTATCGATACTCACGTTACGACGGTTGTGTCCGCCATCTTTCTGTTTGTCTTTGGAACCGGGCCGATCCGGGGTTTCGCCGTAACCCTGGTGGCGGGCCTATTGGCGAATCTGTTCACGGCGGTATTCGTTTCGAGAACGATTTTCATGTGGCATCTCAACCGTTCCGCGCGTGTTGAGTCGCTCAGCATATGATTGGAGAACGCGGCTCGACCGGTCGAACCGGCCCCCGCACTAATTCGATATGGTAGAGCTCTTTAAGAACCCGTCTATCAACTGGATCGGCGCGAAGAAGTACTTCATCGCAATCACGATCATCCTCCTCGTATTCGGCGCGATCTCGGTCCAGTTCAGGGGCTTCAATCTCGGAGTCGATTTCTCCGGCGGCACTGTGCTTACCGTGAGATTCAACGAGCCGCATAGCCCCGAACAGATCCGCTCGGTCTTATCCAGCAACTCTGAAATAGACACCAGTAAGGTGACGATTCAGAGCGACATTGCGAAACCGACCGAGATGTTGATCCGCGCGCCTGAGCTTGGAAACGAGGCTGAAAAGCGCATTGACGAAACAAAGAGGGCGATCATCCGCGCGCTTCAGCGACTGAATCCATCCGGCGAAGACTCAGCGGGAAAAGTCAATGTAAATACGATCGACGCCGAAGGCATTGAGCAGGAGCTGCGGCAGTTCGATCCGCTGGGAATTGATCAGCAGAGTTTTCCAGGAGTGCATCCGTACCGTCAGATCGGCGATCAGATAGTCGCTCTCAGGGACGGAGCCCAACACGGATTCATTCGCGACATCCTCACTCTTCAAAGCGCGAATTTCAATACAAACACGAATGTCCCGCTCGATCAGAATAAAATGAAAGCGGCGCTCCTGGCGCGTTTTTACGCCGGGAAGATTGACCTGAATCTCGAGGGTACGACTGAAATCGAGAACGCTCTTTCGCGCATAGATCCGCTTGGCATCGGCGGCCAGGCCAACGCGGCTGACACCTATAAGAAAGCGGCGGAAGCAACTAGCAAGTATCGAACGGCTCGAAACGGCGTGATTAGGGATCTCAGTGAAATCGTGGTGCAGGATGTGTCGCCGGACCTGCTTGCTAAGATGGATCCGTTTTTCTTCACGGGCTCCTGGGCAATTGTATCAGCGGATGTGGTAGGCCCACAGGTTGGGCAGGATCTTCGAAATCGAGCGATCTATGTAACGCTCGCCGCGCTCGCGGGAATGCTTGTCTACATTGCTTTTCGTTTCCAGTGGATTTACGGCGTCGCGGCGGTGCTTGCCGTCTTTCATGACGTTATGATTACGCTCGGTATATTCAGCATTCTCCGACAAGAAATAGATCTGACCGTGGTGGCCGCGCTCCTTACCCTCGTCGGTTACTCGATGAACGATACGATCGTCATTTTCGACCGCATTCGAGAAAACCTCAGGCTGCGGCGGCGCGACAGCTTGGTACAGATCACGAACGACGCCATCAACCAGACGCTTTCGCGGACGATCATCGCGGCGGGACTAACGTTCATATCGGTAGTCGCCATACTCCTATTTGGAGGCGAGGTTCTCCGCGGATTTTCGCTGGCCCTGACTATCGGAATCATCATAGGAACCTACTCTTCGGTAGCTGTCGCAAGCCCGATAATGTTGTGGTGGCAATACCTGACCGGCGGGACTGCCGGCAGAAACAAACTTGGCGGTTCGCCTACGGTTCAGGCGCGGACCGGCAATCGCACGGCAGTTGGAGTTTGATCAGTAAGGTCGCGCACGCGGAGCAGTGGAAGCGCCTTGAGACGGACTGAATGGACGTGTTAGCAGCGGCTGGCCCACCCTTTGAAAAAGCTCTTAAGTGTAGGAGCCACAAGGGAACAAATAGTCCGTTGCCGGTGTCTAACTGAGGGTTGAGTTATAGCGAATTTTCTTGACTTGTCGGGGAAGCGAGTATAGACTCAGCCGGTTTTTAGTTGACCTCAAGCACGACAGCAAATAACCGAGTTTTGTGAGCAAAAGCGGCTAATTCGAGCGGCTTACGTACGCGGAGCCTCGTGGCAATGGCCGTTCATCGACCGGTCCCGACAATCGCAAGAAGTGCATAGTTTTGTGTCGGGAGTTGACAATCTCGCTGTTCCGATTCCCAACACGCCAGTTGGAGGACACTAATGTTTGAGCAACTAGTCGTATCCTCGGCGATAAAGAAAAAGGACAATCGCTGGATATTCTTCTTCACGACGGCAGTGATCTGGGTCAGTCTACTCTCCGCGGTGATTATCGCCGGAATCTTCCTATACGACGCGAAGCTTAATGAGCAGTTTGAGGCGCTGACGTTGCTTGCAACGCCTCCGCCTCCGCCACCGCCTCCTCCTCCGCCTCCCCCGAGCGCGCCGCAGCCTAAGGTGGTGAAGGTCGAAGCTCCGACCGGCTTCGTTGCCGCAAAGGAACCGCCTAAGGAGATCAAGCCGCCATCAGCGGCTCCGCCGGTTATCGCAACCAGCGGTGTTCAGGGCGGCGTCGAGGGCGGCGTACCCGGCGGCGTTCCCGGCGGAGTGCCGGGGGGCGTACCTGGCGGCGTGCCTGTGTTTCGCGATACTGCTCCGCCTGAAGCTCCGCCGCCGCCTCCTCCTCCAAAAGAAATCCCCAAGGTCATTAGAAAGTCCGGAGGCGTGCTGCAGGGCGAGGCGATCAAAAAACTAGAACCGTCATATCCTCCATTGGCAAAGGCGGCGCGCGTAACAGGCACTGTCGTTATCGAAATCACGATTGATGAAAGCGGCAATGTCGAATCGGCTCGACCAGTTTCAGGCCATCCGCTGCTGAAGGACGCGGCGACAAGCGCCGCCAAGGGGTGGAAATTCAAGCCGACGCTGCTCAGCGGTACCGCGGTGAAAGTAATCGGCACAATAACGTTCAACTTCCAGATGTAAATTTCGGATATAAGGTTCTGATATAAGTCATGCAGATGAGTCGAAGAGCAAGAGAGAGCGCGGGGCTTCCGTGGGCTTCGTGAGTTAATAGTTTAGTGAGGCGGGCGAGACGCCCGCCTCGGACGAGTTCGAAATTTGAATTGGAGGGTTTCAACCGATGCTACTTCTATCGAATCTATGGCTGGCGGGCAGTAAGCTCGCTCTGTTCCTATTTCAGGCGGCGGATGCAGGCGGCGGGCAGCCAGCCCAGACCGAGGACTTCTCACTTTGGGGCATGATTCAAAAGATGAAATGGCCCGCAATCGTGGTTGCGATCGTGCTCGCCCTGATGAGCATGTACTCAATCGCGATTATGGTGGAGCGCTGGTTGACCTACAACGCTGCGCGGAACCAGTCCCGGCAGTTTGCTCCAAAAGTCGCGGCCGCTCTTCGCGACAACCGTATTGACGAAGCAATCGCCATTTCCGACAGACATAAGAAATCCCACCTCGCTATGGTGGTGAACGCGGGGCTTCAAGAGTTTCAGGCCCATCAAATGGGAGCTGATATTCCTGGAACGACTATGGATGCAGCTCGGCGTGCGCTTCAACGTACGACGGCATTAAAGACCGCCGAATTGCGCAGGGGCCTTTCCGGATTGGCTACTATCGGTTCGACTGCGCCCTTCGTGGGCTTGCTGGGAACCGTTATCGGCATTATCGGCGCATTCCAGGGAATGAAGGCAGCCGAAGGAACCGGTATAGCCGCGGTCGCCGGCGGAATCTCGGAGGCGCTGATTGAGACCGCTTTCGGTCTTCTGGTCGCCATTCCCGCCGTCTGGGCGTTCAACATCTTCACGAACAAGGTTGAGGCGTTCACCATCGAGATGGATAACTCTTCTGGCGAGCTGATCGACTACTTCATCAAGAAGCGCGAAATGAGGTAAGACAATGGGAATGCAAACCGGAAGCGGCGAAGGCGGATTCGTCGCCGATATAAACGTCACGCCGATGGTCGACGTGATGCTCGTCCTGCTGATCATTTTCATGGTGATAACGCCGATGTTGCAAAGCGGCGTCAGCGTGGTGCTTCCCAACTCTAAGTATCCAGATCCCGATCCCAACATCGTGAAAGAGACGTCGGTTGTCGTAGCTATCACCACGGATGGACTCTTCTACCTTGGCCGCGACAGAGTTCAGCAAGCCGACATCCCTCAAAAGGTCAAAACGATGCTGAAGGACAAGCCGCCTGCTGAACAGGTTGTCTACGTCAAAAGCGACAAGTCGGTCAAATACGGCACCGTTGTGTCGGTGATTGACTCGATTAGAGAGGCGGGGTTTGATCGGATCGGTCTCGTGGCCGAGAAAGAAAAGGGAAGTCCCGGATCGACAGCGGGTGCGACGCCTGCCAAGTAATTTTACTCCGATTTTCCGGCTGGTTTGCGGTTTGGCAGGCGGGCAGGCCAGCCTCGTCGAGAGAAACAATGGCAAAAGACAGTTCTGAAGAAATAGCACCGCGGAGGTTTACTAAGACGGCGCCGCCTTATATTAATGTGACGCCGCTCATCGACGTGCTGCTCGTACTCCTGATCATCTTTATGGTGATCGCGCCGCTGAAGCCGGCTCGTTTTGAAACGAAGATCCCGGAAAAACCGCAGGAAAACGATCCTAACAAGCCGGTGCCGCCTTCTGATCTGCTGATGGTCGACGTAAAGACCGGCAGCGGTCTCGATCAAACAGTGGAGCTGAACTCTAAGGCGATGCAGCTTCCGGAGCTCGCCGGCACGCTGAAGGATCTGCTCGAAAATCGTCCGGATAAGACGATCTTCATCAAGGCGCCCAAAGACAAGCCGTACGGTGACATTGTGTCGGTCATCGACGTGGTAAAGGGCGCGGGGGCCACCCCCATCGGATTGCAAATAGACTATCTGCAATAGCAGAAGAGGGAGATACACGTGAACTGGTGGAGGAAATCATTGCTCGTGGTCGGACTGGCTGCGCTCGTCGCCGGAACGCCCGGCTGCGGGTTCATCAACAAACTGCGAGCCAAGGACAGCCTCAACGAAGGCGTCCGCGAGTTCAACAAGGGAAGGTTCGATCTGGCGCGCGAGAAGTTTCAGCGGGCTCTCGATCTCGCCCCCGATCTTACCAATGCCCAACTCTACTATGCTCGATCGGTCAATGCTCTCTTTGACCAGAATCTGACCGAGGGCCTGGGCCGCGACACAATCGCCGCTTACGAGACGATAATTCAGAAGAACCAGAACAATCCGAAAGCGGTTGATCAAGCCTATGCCTTTGAAGCAAAAGTCTACGAGCAGATGGCCCGCATGACTCCAGACAAGGCCGACAGCTATAAACAGAAGGCGCGAGAGTCATTGCTCAAGCGAGCGGATTTGTCCGGGGAAGCCGCGACCAAGGCCGCGGTGTTCTACACGATCGGTCAGGGCTACTGGCAAGAATCCTATGACCTCAGCCGGCCTTATCTGAAATTGGTGGGAGCGTCACAACAACAGTTGCCGATTCCAGCAAATGTCTCTGACAAGATGAAGCCAATCATCACGAAGGGGCACGAGTACCTGCAGAAAGCGATTTCGATCAAAGCCGACTATGCCGATGCCTGGATTTACGAGAAGCTGATTTATATAGAGGAACGGAAGATCGAATCGAATCCGCAGCGCAAGACAGATATAGACAAACAGATTGATGTATCTGACAAGAACTACAAGAAGTTTCACGAGCAGCAGGCTGCTGCCGCCGGCGGGCAGTCCGGCACGTAAAAGTGGATTAACCTACAACCTGTGTTAGAATCCGAGGTGATGGCCGTTCAGGCTGTCACCTCATCGTTTTATGGGGACATCGAATAAAGTCGATCCATATCGAGAACTCGGGTGGGCAGCCCGGGAGATATCAACAGATGATCCGTTTCGAGACAATCGTCGAGACCGTAAGCCGGAATCATCCGGGCGCGGACGAAGGACTGCTTCGCAGGGCCTATCTATTCTCGGCTCGCGAGCATCGCGGTCAAGTACGTAAGTCCGGCGAACCCTATCTGATCCATCCTCTGGAAGTGGCCAATATCCTGGCCGAGCTAAAGCTTGATCCAGTCTGCGTCGCGACGGGCCTTCTTCACGACATCGTCGAAGATACACAAACTTCCATCACCGACATAAGAGATTACTTCGGCGATGAAATTGCCCATCTTGTCGAAGGACTGACAAAGATCGCACGCCTTGATCAAAGCACCTATGAGGAGCAGCAGGCATTGAATATGCGCAAGATGCTCCTCGCGATGGTGGACGATGTTCGAGTGGTTCTCGTCAAGCTTGCCGACCGCCTGCACAATATGCGGACGCTCGAGTACCTGCCCGCGGAAAAGCGCCGCCGCATCGCGCAAGAGACCGTCGACGTATACTCGCCCATCGCGCACCGGCTCGGAATGGCCCGCGTGCGAGGCGAGCTGGAGGATCTTGCATTCAGGCATCTCGAACCTGAAGAGCATCAGAAGCTAAAGGAGCAGGTCGAGAGCCGCCGGTCGCGATTGGAAGCGTTCCTCGAGGAAATCAAGCAGCACATTCTCGCGATGATGAGCGGATCGGACATTCAAATTCACGTGATCGAGGGACGGATCAAACGTCTTTATTCCATATATCAGAAATTAAAGCGGCAGCACATCACGATCGATCAAGTATATGATCTAGTGGCCGTCCGCATTATCACGGAGTCCGTCAAGGATTGTTACGCGGCGCTCGGCGTCATCCATACCGCATATAAGCCGATTCCAGGGCGATTCAAGGATTGGATTGCCATACCTCGCGAAAATTTCTACAGATCGATCCACACCTCGGTTATCGGCGATAGCGGTCAGTCCTTCGAAGTCCAGATTCGAACCCAGGAGATGCAGAATATCGCCGAAGAAGGTATTGCCGCCCACTGGAAATACAAAGAGGGCCGGCGTGGAACCCACAACGAAGAGGACGAGGCGTTCGTATGGCTCAAGCGCCTCGTTGAATGGCAACAGGAGGTCAAGGACTCCCGCGAGTTTCTGGATTCTCTCAAGCTCGATCTATATCCAGACGAAGTCTATTGCTTTACGCCTAAGGGCAGGGTGATCGAGTTGCCGCGCGGAGCCACGCCCGTAGATTTCGCCTTCGCGATTCACACGCAGGTTGGTCTGACGTGCACGGGTGCGAAGGTAAACGGCCGCATCGTTCCGCTCAAATACCAGGTTCGCAACGGAGACCGGGTGGAAATCATGACTTCGCCCGCCGCCCATCCATCGCGCGATTGGATGAACTTCGTAAAGACTTCCCGCGCGAGATCGAAGATTCGCCACTATCTTGCCGAAAGCGAGCGGGCGATGGCGGTTGAGCTTGGCGAAAAGTTGTTCGAGAAAGAAGCGGAGAAGTATCGCCTGAGCGTCAAAAAAATCAGGGCCAACGGCGATCTCGATCGGTTGGCTCCGGAATATGGCTGCGCGCGTCAAGATGATCTGCTGGCGGCAGTCGGCTATGGTAAGGTGCTTCCTCGCAGCGTCATCGGAAAACTGCTGCCGCCGGATCGCTCGGCCGAGATAGAGCAGGAACAAAAGCCGACGCTGAAACAGGTGGTAAAGCGCGCCCTTGGCTTACAGGACCGCATCGTAGTTAAAGGGATCGACGACATCATGGTTTACCGCGCGCGCTGCTGCAATCCGATCAGAGGCGAGCAGATAATGGGTTACATCACCCGAGGGAAGGGTGTCGCCGTTCATTCGACTCGATGCCCCAATGCGCCAAGCTTGCTTGTGAACCCGGAAAGAATCATAGAAGTGCAATGGATGAAGGCTGATTCGGAGCGAACCGACGCTTACCCGATCACTCTCAAACTGGTAACGGAAGACCGTCCCGGCATGGTGGCGGATGTAACTCAGAAGATCGCAGGCGTAGGCACAAACATCCGCGACATCAGGGCCTCTCTCGATGAAGAAGGCCGCGGCCAGCTTGTGTTAACCGCTGAAATCTTCGACCTGAAGCACCTCGAAAAAATTACAAGCGCAGTCAAATCGGTGAATGGGGTTATAGAAGTCGAGCGATTAACCGGCGAACCGATGGAAGTATGAGGAAGAATAAAAAGGCGATTCTCGCAATGTCGTCGCACTGCTTCCGCTGAATTGAGGCGGGCATTCTCATCGGAGCAATGTCAGAGGCTGAACGGGTGTACATCTCTCCAGTACCCGCGTTATATCGAGAAATCTCACACGCTAGTGTAGCGTCTCTTAAATGTCTATACAGTCGAACGGTAAAGTGATATAGTCCGGGGCTGTGAAATCGACGCAGGGACAAGTGATTCTGACTGAGGCGGAGCGCGAGGTGTTATTAGCGATCAC
>Ga0209687_1000378_pt1 | contig 15059 bp, 10 predicted proteins | sample GraSoiAngelo_136_FD_185893 | JGI IMG/M metagenome (GOLD analysis project Ga0209687, IMG submission 185893) | Grasslands soil microbial communities from the Angelo Coastal Reserve, California, USA - 14_0929_09_20cm (SPAdes) (version 2) | ecosystem: Environmental > Terrestrial > Soil > Grasslands ...
ATCTCGACTGCGAGGATGCCTTTGCTGCGTGCAGCTTCGATGGCTTCTGCGGTCTCCCGAAACGGCGCGTCGGTGGTCCAGCTTGCGCCTACGACGCCGCGGAGTCCGCTCTGTGCCAGTGCTGCCGCGGCCTTGTTCACGAGGTTTGGGTCAGCTTCCGCGAACTCGGACGCAGGCGCATAATGGTAGCTGGTTCCCTCGTCGCGTAACGAGCGATCGATCACGACGAAGTAAGGCGGCCTCCCTGCAGGGACTATTTGACCCGCCGAGGTGACGCTCACCATGAGCTTGCATCCGCTGGCAAACAGCTCCTCGGCAACAAGGACTGCGAACGACGCGCCAACCACGCGGCCAACAATGCCGACGATCTCGCCGGCGAGCTCGAACGTGTCGAGTTCGGTATGATAGCACGGCCAAGGCGTGAACGGCTTTGCCGCTCCGGTTTGTCGCAACTGCCGCACCAAGTCGCCATCGGGATCCAAAATGCAGACCGGAGGCACCTCCACAGCGTCCAGCCCCTTCTGTCGCCGTGCCTCACGGAGCAGGGCTGCAGGGGCGAAAACAGACGGCCTCGACGTGTGCTTGTTGTCTAGGATAGGCGGAGTGACCATGTTCTGGTTTACCTTGCGGAGGCGGACGGAGGAAGAAGCGATGCCGAGTGCGAGCCGTCAAGCCCATTGGGAGGACGTCTACACCAAGAAGGGCGAGCATGAAGTCAGCTGGTTTCAGGAAAATCCCGCGCCTTCGCTCGAACTGATTGCCCAAGTCGGCGCGATTCCGGCTTCGGCTGTCATCGACATAGGTGGCGGTGCTTCGCGTCTGGTGGACAATCTCTTGAGTCGCGGATTTCAGGATGTCACGGTTCTTGATCTATCCGAGGCGGCGCTGGGAGCTGCCAAGGCCCGTCTTGGTAGCCGTGCCCGACAGGTTCATTGGATTGTCGCGGACGCGACCGCCTGGGACCCGCCAAGGGCTTACGACATTTGGCACGATCGCGCAGCGTTCCACTTCCTGACCGAGGGCGGCGACCGCGCTGCTTATGTCGAGCGACTTGAGCGGGGCTTGAAGCTTGGGGGGTACGCCATCATTGCGACCTTCGCGCTCGATGGGCCAGAACGATGCAGCGGCCTGCCCGTGGTGCGGTACGATGCTGCGAGCCTTGGCGAGACCCTCGGGCGCGCCTTCCAGCTCGTTGACACCCGACGGCATGCTCACGCGACGCCCTGGGACTCGAACCAATCGTTCCAATTCAGCGTGTTCCGCCATTGCTCCTGATCGGCAGCGACGCAGCAATCCAGTTGCTATCTACTCCGCCGCCACCATCTGCTGCGTGCGCCACTGGCCAATCAGGGCGCGCAGCGAGGCGGGTTTGACGGGCTTATTGAGCACCGCGATCGTCTCTTCTCGCGCGGCGGCGCGCACATGCGGACTGCGGTCTGCCGTGATCAGGATGGCCGGAATGCTTTCGCCGAAGCGGCGGCGGATGTCGCGGATCGCCGCAACCCCGTTGCCGCGGTCGAGATGATAGTCGACCAAGAGGCCGGTCACCTGACCGCCCGCCGCCTCGATCGCCTCGATCGCGGCCTCCGGATCGCTGACGGCGATGACCTTGGCATCCCAGGCCGTGAGCAGCGTTCGCATGCCGTCGAGGATCGCCGCATCGTTCTCGATGCACACGATCAGGGCGCCGCTCATCGGCGTGCGCAACAGTGGCGTGGCGCTGGTGACCGCGGCGGTGAAGTTGATCGCCTTCGCGGTCGGCACCGTCACCGAAAATACCGAACCGCCGCCCGGATTGGCGTCGATGGCGATGCCGTGGTTGAGGACACGGGCCAGCCGCTCGACGATCGACAGTCCGAGGCCGAGGCCGCGGGCAATCCGCGCGCCCTGCTCGAGGCGATGGAATTCCTTGAAGATTTCGGTGCGCTTGACGATCGGAATGCCGACGCCGGTATCGTAGATGCAGATCTTCAGGGATTGGCCGTGGCGCCGGCAGCCGACCAGCACGCGGCCGTGCGGGGTGTATTTGATGGCATTGGAGATGAAGTTCTGCAACAGCCGACGCAGCAGCGAGCGATCGGATTCGACCGGCAGCGAACAGGACACGAAGGTCAGTTCCAGCCCCTTGGCCCGCGCGCTCGGCGCAAACTCGATCTCGAGCGAACGTATCAAGTCGCCGATCTTGAAGCTCGAGATCGAGGGTGTCATGGCGCCGGCATCGAGCCGCGAAATATCCAATAGCGCTCCGAGGATTTCCTCGATTGCTTCAAGGGAATCGTCGATATTTTCGACCAGCCGCGAATCCTCGCCGCCATTCTGGCGCTCGACCAGGCTCGTCACGTAGAGCCGCGCCGCGTTGAGCGGCTGCAGAATGTCGTGGCTCGCCGCCGCCAGAAACCGCGTCTTCGAGATGTTGGCGTCCTCGGCCGTGCTCTTGGCGAGCGCCAGTTCGGTGTTGAGTCGGGTGAGCTCCTCGGTGCGGTCGCGCACGCGCTTCTCCAGCGTCGCATTGGCGCGCTCGAGTTGCTCGGCGGTCTCGAACGAAGGCGTTACATCGGAGAAGGTGATGACGAGGCCACCGCCCGGCATGCGGTTGGAACGCACCTCGATCACCATGCGGCGGTCCGGCAGGCGCTCCAGATAGGGCTCGCCTTCGGTGGTGTAGGCCGCAAGCCGCCGCTCCAGCAAGGCTTCGCCGTCGCCCACGCCGGTAGAACTGATCGCCCCCATGAATTCCAGGATTTCCTGCAGTGGAATCCCGAGCTGCACCAGATGCGGCGGCAGGCCCAGAATTTCGCCGAATTGCCGGTTCGAGCAGATCAACTGCAAATCGGCGTCGAACACGGCGATGCCTTGCCGCACATGGTTGAGCGCCGTCTGCAAGATCTCCCGGTTGAAGTGGAGCGCGGCGTGGGAATCATCCAATAGCTTCAGTGCGGCCTTGGCGGAGACGGTGCGCTTGCGAAGCAACAGCGACATGACGAGGCGGGAGGAAGCGGCGCCGATTGAAGAGGCGATCAAATGTTCAGCATGCTGCAGCAATTCGAAATCGGCTGGCGCCGACGGCTGCAGCGGCACATGATGGGTGATCGCAAAAGCTTCGAACGAGTGTCGGGCGCGCTCGGGGCCGAGATATTGCGCCACGGTGGTCTGGATATCCTGCACGGTGACCGTAGAGCGCCAGCGCCGCAACGCCGGCGTGATCGGTGCGAGGGTGTTCGGCACGAACAGATCGGCCTGCACCAGTTCGATCGAAGAGGGCCGCCGCGCCAGCGACAGCACGACATAGGTCAAGAGGTTGAGCGACAGCGACCACACGACGCCGTGCAACAGCGGCGACAGATCGGCGCCGAGCAGCGCCTGCGGACGCAGCGCCTCGATCCCGAACAGACCGTGCTGCAACAGCAGCAGCCCTGCGGTGCTGGTGTCGAGGAAGCTCGGCAGGAACAACGTATAGACCCACACCGCGAAGCCGACCAGCATGCCGCCCATGGCGCCGCGCGCGGTGGCGCGCCGCCAGAACAGGCCGCCGAAAAACGCCGGCGCCAGCTGGGCGATCGCTGCAAAGGACAACAGGCCGATCGCCGCGAGCTGGGTGTTGCCGAGCGCGCGATAGTAGAAATAGGCCATCGCCATGATGGCGAAGATCGCAAAGCGGCGTACGCGCAGCAGGAAATCGCCGAAATCCTTGCCTTCGCGCGATGCTCCGCTTCGCTGCAGCACCAGCGGCACGACGATGTCGTTCGAGACCATGATCGAAAGCGCGACGCATTCCACGATCACCATGGCGGTGGCCGCCGAAAGGCCGCCGACGAAGACGCCGACGCTGAGCAGCGGCGATTCCGCCTTGATCGGCAGCGCCAGCACATACATATCGGCATCGAGGGCGCCGAACGGGAAGGTGACGAGGCCGGCGATCGCGATCGGGATCACGAACAAATTGATGGCGACGAGATAGAGCGGAAACAGCCACCGCGCGCGGCTGACTTCCGAATCGCTGGAGTTTTCCACCGCGCTGACGTGAAACTGGCGCGGCAACAGCATGATGGCGAAAAACGAGAGCGCCACCATGCACAGGAAATTGCCGATCGACGGCGTGTACTGGATCGCGCGCACCGCCTCCGGGGTCTTCATCGCGCGCTGGATCAGTTCATGCGGATCGAACATCCAGAAGGTGACGAAGGCGCCGGCGGCGAGAAAGGCCACCAGTTTCACGATCGATTCGGTGGCGACTGCGAGCATCAGGCCGTGCTGGTGTTCGGTCGCATCGGTCTGGCGGGTGCCGAACAGCACCGCAAAGGTCGCCATCGCGAGCGTGACCATCAGCGCGATGTCGCCGATGATCGGAATATGGGAAAAGGCCTGGTCTTCGCTCAGGATAGTCTCGAGCGACGCCGCGGCCGCCTTGAGCTGGAGCGCGATATAGGGGACCGATCCGATCAGCGCGATCAGCGCCACGGTCACCGCCACCGCCTGGCTCTTGCCGTAGCGCGCGGCGATGAAATCGGCGATCGAGGTGATGTTCTGCGATTTCGCGAGCTGGATCACGCGGCGCAACAGCGGCGTGCACAACCCGATCATCAGGATCGGGCCGATATAGATCGCGAGGAAATCGACGCTGGTGCGGGTCGCAAAGCCGACCGAGCCGAAGAAGGTCCACGAGGTGCAGTAGATTGCGAGCGACAGCGGATAGATCCACGCGCTGGCGCGGCCGCGCTGCGCCGGCGAAAGGCGGTCGCCATGGCTCGCCACCAGGAACAGGAACCCGATGTAGCCGAACGCGGCGGCAATCACGCCCCAGTCGTGCAGCATTGCTGCGAACTCTCCTTATAGGCTTCCGAGTCGATCGAATCTCCTTCCGCTGTCATCGCCCGGCCTTGACCGGGCGATCCAGTATTCCGATAGGCCAGAGATTAGGCTATTGGCGCCGCGGATTACTGGATGCCCCGCCTTCGCGGGGCATGACGCAATGTTGAATTCTAACGCTTCGCGCTGCCGCAGGCGACAGCGATTTTCCTGTCAAATCCGGGATTTACGATCGTCGTTAAGCCAGATGCGGCAAGCCAGATGCGGCAAGCCGGGCGGAGCGGCGGAAAAAAGCCTATTCGGCCGCCAGCGACTGCTCGCGCAGCGGCAGGCCAAGATGCTCCCAGACCTGCAGCAGCGCCTCGGCAAGGGCGTCGATCAGCGCATCGTCGTGATAGGGCGAGGGCGTAATCCTCAAGCGTTCGGTGCCCCTGGCGACGGTCGGATAGTTGATCGGCTGGATGTAGATGCCGTGCTCTTCGAGCAGGATGTCGGAGGCGCGCTTGCAGGCTTCCGGATCGCCGACGAACAGCGGCACGATATGGGTATCGCTCGACATCACGGGCAGGCCCGCGGCGGTCAGGATCGCCTTGACGCGGGCGGCGCGGTCCTGGTGGCGCTCGCGCTCCCAATTCGAGGTCTTGAGGTGGCGGATCGCGGCGGTCGCCGCCGAGCAGATCGCCGGCGGCAGCGCGGTAGTGAAGATGAAGCCCGGTGCGTAGGAGCGGACGGCATCGATGACGTCGGCGCTTGCCGCGATATAGCCGCCGAGGCAGCCGAACGCCTTGGCAAGCGTGCCTTCCAGAATGTCGATGCGGTGCATGACCCCGTCGCGCTCCGCGATGCCGCCGCCGCGCGCACCATACATGCCGACCGCATGAACCTCGTCGACATAGGTCATGGCGCCATAGCGTTCGGCGAGATCGCATATCCGCGCCAGCGGCGCGATATCGCCATCCATCGAATAAAGGCTCTCGCAGGCGATCAGTTTGGGCCGGCCCGGGCCGGCGGCGCGCAGCAATTCTTCCAGATGCGCCATGTCGCTATGACGGAAGATCTGGCGCTCGCGGCCGGCCTGGCGGACGCCTTCGATCATCGAATTGTGGTTGAGCGCATCCGACAGGATCAGGCAATCCGGGATGAGCTTGGCGATGGTCGCAATCCCGGTCTGGTTCGAGACATAGCCCGAGGTGAAGAGCAGCGCGGCCTCTTTGCCGTGGAGGTCGGCGAGTTCGGATTCGAGCTGCACCAGCGGATGGTGGGTACCGGCGATGTTGCGGGTGCCGCCGGCGCCGGTGCCCACTCTGGTAGCGGTCTCGACCATGGCGCCGACTACCTTCGGGTGCTGGCCCATGCCCAGATAGTCGTTGGAGCACCAGATCACGACATCGCGCCGGCCTTGCGGGGAATGCCACACCGCATGCGGAAACCGGCCCGCCATCCGCTCGAGATCGGCAAATACGCGGTAGCGCCGCTCGTCATGCAGGCGGTTGAGGGCGGCACTGAAGAATTTGCTGTAATCCATCGCGAGACCTGAAGCGGAACCTGGCCGGAACGGCTGGTCCTATTGCTGGAGTTTTGCCTTTTTAGAGCTTTTCCAGGTTTAATGTCGAGCCGGATTCCGGCGTTCGCGAGGCTTGCGAGCGGGCAGCCGGTTGCTGCCAACGCGGAGCAAAAATTGATCGAGATCAATGTGCTGGCGGCGTTTTTGCTACCCTCGTATTTTTCAGCCTTTGTTAAATTCGCTGTTAGGCTGTCACGTCGTCTTGAAGCGCAGCACGCCTTGCTGCTCCTCGGCCGTGAGGCGTCCCTCGACCAGCATGTAATTGACATGCGCGATCAGTTCGCCGGCGGCAAAGCCCATCTGATGGGCGTCGAGCGCGTGCTTGTGGAACACCACCGGCACCAGCTCCTTGGAGGTCTGCGGAATCTCCCGGCAGGCATCCGCGATCAGGCGGCAGCGTTCCTCGTGGTGGTCGGCCAATTGCTTGATGCGGGTCTTCAGCCCGTAGAACGGCACGCCATGACCAGGCAGCACGATCACGTCATAGGGCAGCGTGGTAGTGAGGCTTGCCAGTGACGCCAAATACTCCCCGAGCGAATTCTGGTCCGGCTCGACCGCCCAGACGCTGACATTGGGCGAGATCTTGCTCAAGACCTGATCGGCCGAGAGGAACAGCTTGTCGGCGGCGCAATACAGCATCACCTGGTCGAGCGCGTGGCCGCCGCCGGTGATCACCTTGAAGCGGCGCGTGCCAATCGTGATCTCGTCGCCATGCGAGATGCGGCGGTAGGCCGGCGGCAGGATGGAAACCCGCTTCAGATAGTCCTGGCCGCGGCCGAGCAGCTTGTCGGTCAGGCTTTCGTCCATGCCGTGGCGGCGAAAGAACAGCCGCTGGGCGTTGCGGCGCTCCTCGGTGCCGCGGTTCTGGTGATAGACCGACTGCAGATATTCGACCTGCGACATGTGCAGCGCGCATTTGAAGCGGTCGACGATCCAGCCCGCGAGCCCGACGTGATCGGGGTGGGAATGGGTGACGATCAATCGCGTGATCTTCACATGCTCAAGCGGACCCTCGAACAACGCGGTCCACGCGGCAATCGATTCCTCGTTGCCAAATCCGGAATCCACCATCGCCCAACCGTCGCCGTCGGCAAGCAGATAGACGTTCACGTGATCGAGGCGGAACGGCAGTTTCAGCCGCACCCACAACACGCCCGGCATGACCTCGACGACCTGATCCGGCCCGGGGTGATTTTCCCAGGGGTATCGCAGTGCCTCTGCCGAGGACTGAACACTGTCTGTTTTCGAATGCATGGTTTATCCGCTTAGCCGTACAGGCGGCGCTGCGCCAGCCGAAAAAACGGATGCGCTTTTGTGTGAAACACATGGGCGCAAGACATTTTCGTGGCTGGTTGGACCGCCGGTCGCTAAGCCGCCCGGATATTGCTCAGGAAGGCGTCGATTTCCGAACGCAGCCGATCGGCTTCGCGGCGAAGCGCCTCGGACGAATTCAGCACCTCTGCCGCCGCCGCGCCGGCCTCGGCGGAAGCGGTGGAGACCCCGACGATGTTGCTCGAGACTTCAGCGGTGCCGCCGGCGGCGTGCTGGATGTTGCGGGCGATCTCGCGCGTCGCCGCGCCCTGCTGTTCCACTGCAGCGGCGATCGCGGTGGTCACCTCGTTGATCTCGCCGATGGTCTGACCGATGTTCCGGATTGCGCTGACCGCCGAGGTCGTCACCTGCTGCATGCTGGCGATCTGTGCGCGGATTTCGTCCGTCGCCTTCGCGGTCTGGTTGGCGAGGCTCTTCACCTCGGAGGCGACCACGGCAAAACCGCGGCCCGCCTCGCCGGCGCGCGCGGCCTCGATGGTGGCATTGAGCGCCAGCAGGTTGGTCTGGGACGCGATCACCTGAATGAGGTCGACCACGACGTTGATGCGGCTCGCATTATCGGCAAGCCCCTGCATGGTGGCGTCGGTCGCACCCGCCTCATTGACGGCCTTGCCGGCGATTTGCGCCGAGGCGACCACCTGGCGGCCGATCTCGGCGATCGACGACGACAATTCCTCGGTGCCCGAGGATACCGTCTGCACGTTCACCGAGGTTTCCTCGGCGGCTGAGGCCACCGCACTCACCAGCGCGCTGGACTGGTCGGCGGTGGACGACATGCTCTGCGCGGTAGTCTGCATGGAATTGGCCGAGCTCTGCAGATTGTCGAGCGCGGCGCGGACCGCTCCCTCGAACTCGACGATGCGCGCCTCCATGCGGGTGGCACGTTCGGCTTTGGCGAGGCGGTCCTTGTCCTGTTCAGTGGAGAGCGCGCGGCCCTCGATCATGCTTTCGCGGAACACCTGCAGCGCGTTCGCCATCGCCGCGATCTCGTCCTGCTGGGTGGAGCGATAGATGTCGGTCTCGAGGTCGCCCTCGGACAACAGCACCATCGATCGCTGCAGGTGGCCGATCCGGCGCAGGATGTTGCCGCCGACATAGCGCCATACGAACAGGATCGAGCCGAGCAAGGTTGCCGCCCCGAGCGCCAGCATGATCGCGGTGGCATAGGAGATTTCCTGGCGCGCCTGCCAGGTCGAGGCGTTGGTTCCCGACTGCACGCCCGCGACGAGCTGTTGCACGCTGATGGTAAGACCAATGTTGAGCTTGCGGGTTTCATCCAGCACGGTCTGGCCGTAGTCGTTGGCATCCAACTCCTTCTGGCGCACGCTGAACGCGCCGGTCTTGCCGTCGCCGAGCGCGAGCAGCTTTGCCGCAGCCTCTCGCAATGCGTTGGTCCCCTGGTTGTTCGGCAACAGATCGAGGTTGGACCTCACGCGCCCCTGCGCCGCCTTGAATTCCCTCTGGATGTCGTCAAGCGTGTCGCTTGAGCCTGCCGACAGCGCCGCGCTCAGGTCGGCTGCGGCGAGATTGCCGCTGGCGACGACATTGCTGATCTGGTCGACGGCCTGCGCTGCTTCGGTGGCGTCGGTGGCGGAGAGATTGGCCGAGCTGAGAATGGCGTTGATCTGGGTCTGCGCATCCAGCATGACCGGGCCTGCGGCGGCTACGAAGGCTCCTTGCGCGCTGCGCAACGCGTCGTAGGTCTTGTCGTGCAGGGCAGCGGCTACGAGCCGCTCGCGGGAGGCCGAGACCAGGCTCTTGGTCGCCTCGTCGATATTCTTGACGGTTTCGCCGAGCGCCGCGACGATGGTTTTGTCGGCGCCGAGCTCGATGATCTCGCCGAGCTTCTCCTGCGTGGAGCGCTGGATCTCGTTCATCTTCTTGATGCGCTCATTGAGCGCGTCGTCGGTTTGCGAGACCAATAACGCCGGTCCCTGACTGGCAAGGCCAGCGCTTTGCGCCGACAGTTCGAGGCTGGCGGCCAGACGCGGAATATCCCGCCCGCTCAGGTCGATCATGGTGCCGCCGAGATGATGCAAAACCATGCCGGCGCCGGCAGAGATGACGATCGCCATGCCGGCGATCACGGCGAAGGCGGCGAACAGGCTGCCTCTGACGCCCCAGCGGGGCCGCAAAAAGCGCAACAAACCGGATTTGCCGAAGCTTAATCGTAACGCCATGCCCTCTGCCCCACGCCCGCCGGATCCTGGTCGGATCAATCGGATGGCAGTATCGCGTTAGGCGGTTAACAAAATCGGGAAATCGCAGCGATTTGGGCGATTTCCGCAACAAAAAGGCCGGCATTGCGCCGGCCTTTCCGTAAATTGCTGCAGGTTGCGACCAATACTTGTCGCGATCAGTCCTTGTCGCGATCAGTCCTTGTCGCGATCAGTATCTGGCGACAACCGGGCCACCCCAGTTGAAGCGGTAGTTGACGCCGGCCTTCACGGTGTGGTCGTCGGTGGTGAAGCTGCCGAACGGAACCAGCGCCGCCGGGGCAGTGAAGTTGGCGCTGCCAAAGTTATAATACTGATACTCGACCTTGGCCGACCAATTCTGCGCGAACATGTATTCCAGGCCGGCGCCGACGGTGTAGCCGTTGCGATGGTCGTTGTTGATCGCGAACGCGACCGGAACGCCGACGAGCGTCACGCTCTCGTTGTTGTCGGAGAAGGCATAGCCGCCCTTCACATAGAGCAGCCCCGGACCCCAGGTGTAGCCGACGCGGCCGGTCACCGAGCCGAGCCCGCGCTGATTGTTGTTATAGGCGAAGCCGCCGGGGAATACCGCGCCGACATTGCCGCTCAGCCAGCTGTACTGGGCTTCGGCACCGACCACCCAGTTCGGAGCGAACTGGTAATCTGCGCCGCCCTGCAGACCGCCGAGGAAACGGCCATTGCCGTTGTTGCCCGTGGTCAGGCCGTTGAAATTATTGTCGCTCGAGAACGCGCCGCCGATATGGCCGCCGATATAAAAGCCGGTCCAGTTGTAGATCGGCGCCGCATAGACGGGGGCCTTGGTATAGGGCGCGCGCGCGCCGAGATCGGCTGCAAGTGCTGGCACGGTCGCGCCGAGAGCGACGAGCGCCACAGTAGCAAGTAGGAACTTCTTCATTGGTCTTGTCTCCAAAAGATCATGCAAGAGACGCCGCCTGCGGGCGCCGTCCATGGCGCGCAATTAGACGGGTTTTGGATAAAAAGCTGTCACCTGTGAGCCACACCGGTCCGCAACCCAACTCGCTGGGGAACAACAATTTTCTGTGATTAATGCGGCGCTAATGAAAGCTGAAGGATGCCTTAATTTCAGACTGCACCAAGGCGCGGCGGAACGCCGTGCGCGGTCATCATAAGACACGCATCGGAAAAAAACTTGCAGCCGGCGTCAGCCGTGCAAGGCCCTCAGATTGTCCAGACCGGCTTTGAGGAAGCCGCGGATGGTCTGGGCGGTGCCAGCTTCGTCACCCGAGGTTGGCTCGAACTCCGCCGACCACTTAACCGTACTGGTTTGATCGGCATTGCCTTCCACACGCAATTCGCCGACATAGTCGCGCACCGGCAACGCGGTTATTTCCATGCGATAGCGGTAACGGTGATGCTCCGGCGCCATCTCCAGCAGCCGTTCGGTTTGCCGGCTGCCATCGCGGCCTTCGGCCATGCGCAAGGCGCCTTCCCGATCGCCCTCGCTATCGACCTTCGCCAGCATCGGGTGCCAATGGCCGACGGCACCGAACTCGCCGATCTCCCGCCACAGCGTATCGGGGTCTTCGGCAATGCGCACAGTCTCGACGATTTTTGTCATCGCGCTACCCTCTTGGATTGATTGCAACAAAGGATATCGCGCTGATTGGCTCCTCGTTCCTCATAGCGATGGGAAGATGGAAATACCGGAACCTCTGGGCGGTCGATCGGGCAGTCTGGAACCGCTTATTGCCGCAAAAAGCTGGTGCTGCCAGACAGGATTGAACTGTCGACCTCTCCATTACCAATGGAGTGCTCTACCACTGAGCTACGGCAGCATGCCCGGGGACCTGACAGAATCGGCCAAGAGGCCCTAAACGGCGCGCCGATCCTTGCCACAAGCCCTCAAGCGGCGCAAGCGCTCGGGCGCCGTCAAAAACCGGCCGCAAACCCGCGTTTGGCGATCGCTTTCTGCTTCAATTGGGCGGTCGCAGCGCGCCGGTTCCCACTGAGGAGCCCGTGCCTTGCACGCCGCTCATGTTTATTCTCCTGGCAATGCTCTTTTAAGCACTCGAACAGGTCGACCACGATGGATGAAAAGCACGAGGACAAGGGACCGGGCTCGGTGTCTACGAAGGACTCGAGAAGGGACCGCTTGAAGCTTGCGCTCCGTGAAAATCTCAAGCGGCGAAAAGCGCAGGCGAAGCAGCGCAGCGGTGCCGCATCTTCCGAGGGTGAGGCTGCCTCACATGATTTCGGCGCAAAAAGGCCGGACAAATAGCCAGGCAAATAACCGGGTTTGGCTTGCATCGGATTTTGCTAGCTTCCGCTTTCGTCATCTTCCAACAAAAGTGAGACCGAAATGGGCGTGGACGGCGCGACTGGAAACCAGACGAACGGTGGCGCTGCGCGGCCTCGGGTGTTTGCCCGTCCCGAGCAGACGTTTCCGGAACTGACCGCGCTCGAGATCGCGCGCATGCGCCGGTTCGGCGAGATCAGGAAATACAGCAACGGCGAGCGGTTGTTCGAGACCGGCAAGCCCGGCCCCGGCATGTTCGTCGTGCTTTCCGGCCATGTCGCGATCACCCAGCGCGACGGCCTCGGCCATGTCACGCCGGTGATCGACCAGGGGCCCGGGCAGTTTCTGGCCGAGATCGGCCAGCTCTCCGGCCGCGTCGCGCTGGTCGACGGCCACGCCGAGGGCGACGTCGAGACGCTTCTGATCCCGCCGGACAGGCTAAGGGCGCTCCTGGTCGCCGAAGCCGACCTCGGCGAACGCATCATGCGCGCGCTGATCCTACGCCGGGTCAGCCTGATCCAGGGCGGGGTCGGCGGCCCGGTGCTGATCGGGCCTTCGAACTCCACCGGTGTCGTCCGTTTGCAGGGATTTCTCACCCGCAACGGCTTTCCGCATCACCTGCTCGACCCGGAACGCGACCACGATGCCGCCGAGCTGATCACGCGCTATTCGCCATCGCCGTCGGATTGGCCGCTGGTGGTGAGCGCCGACGGCAGCGTGCTGCGCAACCCTGGCGAGAGCGAGCTCGCCCGCGCGATCGGCATGATCGGCGGGCCGGCCGGGACCAGGATTTATGACGCCGCGATCGTCGGCTGCGGTCCGGCTGGTCTTGCGACCGCCGTGTATGCGGCTTCCGAAGGTCTTTCGGTGGTGGTTCTGGATGCGCGCGCGTTCGGCGGACAGGCCGGCGCCAGCGCCCGTATCGAAAACTATCTCGGGTTTCCGACCGGCATTTCCGGCCAGGCGCTGGCGGGCCGCGCGTTCACGCAGGCGCAAAAGTTCGGCGCCGATATCATGATTCCAATGAGCGCGACCGCGCTCGATTGCGCGCGCATCGACGGGGCCTTTGCGCTCAAGCTCGATGGCGGCGAGGCGTTGCGGGCGCGCTCGGTGGTGGTCGCGAGCGGCGCGCGCTACCGGCGGCCCGAAATCGAAAACCTCGAGGCTTTCGAAGGTCGCGGCGTCTGGTATTGGGCCTCCCCAGTCGAGGCGCGGCTCTGCGCTGACCAGGACGTGGTGCTGGTCGGCGGCGGCAATTCCGCAGGGCAAGCCGCGGTGTTCCTGTCGGGCCACGCCCGCAAGGTCCACATGGTCATCCGCGGCGGTGGCCTGGGCGCCAGCATGTCGCGCTATCTGATCGAGCGCATCGAGGCCACGCCGAACATCGAACCGATGTTCAATACCGAGGTGGTCGCGCTCGAGGGGAGTCAGGATTCCTCGCTCGAGCGCGTGCGCTGGAAGAGCCGCCTGTCCGGCGAACAAAGCACAGTCGAGATTCGTAATTTATTCTTGTTCGTCGGCGCCGATCCCGCAACCGGTTGGCTCGACGGCTGCGGCGTCACGCTTGATCGTGGCGGCTTTGTGGTGACCGGGGCGCAGTCCGATCTCCACCTCGGGCGTACGGCATCATCGTTGGAAACTTCCGTGCCCGGCGTGTTCGCGGTCGGCGACGTGCGCTCGGGCTCGGTCAAACGGGTCGGCGGCGCAATCGGCGAGGGCGCACAGGTGGTGGCGGCGCTGCACGGCTTTCTTGGCGATGTCGCAAAACCGGCGCTGTAAGGAATGACGTAAATGACAGCAAAGGGCTGTTCGCATATCGCCGGCAGCGAAGCTGCTAGAATTTCTCAATCGCTAGAGTTTATGACGGCACGCAAGAAATTCGGGCATCACACTTATGCCCGATCGTGCATGTCTGAGCAGCGCTCAGACAATCTGGCAATTTGCCGGGGACGGTCGTAGCATTTGCGCCTTTCCAATAGGGGGAGTGCACCATGGTCCTCGGCATGAGCTTGGCTACTTTCACGATGGTCCACGTGATCATCAGCGTGATCGGTATCGTCTCCGGCATTATCGTTATGTTCGCGATGCTCGGCTCCCACCGCTTGTCGGGCCTGACCGTGATCTTTCTATTGTCGACGGTCCTGACCAGCGCCACCGGCTTCCTGTTTCCATTCACCCAATTACTGCCGTCACACATGATCGGCATTATCTCGCTGGTGCTGCTCGCGATCGCCTGCATCGCGCTTTACGCGATGCGGCTCGCGGGTCCCTGGCGCTGGATCTACGTGGTGACGGCGCTGGTCTCGCTCTATCTCAACGTGTTCGTGCTGGTAATCCAGAGCTTCCTCAAGATACCGGTGCTGCATGCGCTGGCGCCGAGCGTGCCGCCAAGCGAACCGCCCTTCGCGGTGATCCAGGGCCTCGTGCTGCTGTTCTTCGTCATCGTGCTCGTCGGCGCGTCGCGGCGATTTCGTCCCGCCGCGTCGCTCGCCTGAGCGGGATTCGGCATTCCGGCGCGTGGGCGCGAATTCGATTCTTCTTTCCGATTGCGGGTCCACGCGTGTCCCCGAATGACGGCGTAAAACAGGAGTATCCGTAATGCCAACGATCAAGACCAAGGACGGCACCGAGATTTATTACAAGGATTGGGGTTCGGGTCAGCCGGTGGTGTTCTCGCATGGCTGGCCGCTCTCGGCCGATGACTGGGACGCGCAGATGCTGTTCTTTCTAAATCACGGCTATCGCGTCATCGCTCATGACCGCCGTGGCCACGGCCGGTCCAGCCAGACCGGCGACGGCCATGACATGGATCACTATGCGGACGACCTCGCGACTTTGACCGCGCATCTCAGTCTGAAGAATGCCATTCACGTCGGTCATT
>Ga0209687_1000379_pt1 | contig 15020 bp, 15 predicted proteins | sample GraSoiAngelo_136_FD_185893 | JGI IMG/M metagenome (GOLD analysis project Ga0209687, IMG submission 185893) | Grasslands soil microbial communities from the Angelo Coastal Reserve, California, USA - 14_0929_09_20cm (SPAdes) (version 2) | ecosystem: Environmental > Terrestrial > Soil > Grasslands ...
TAGATTGCGGATTCGCGTAATGTCCTCCGGCTTGGCCGATGCCGGTATACCTTCCGAGAAGACGCGGACCGTGTCCTTGCGCTGCTGTGTATCTCCCGGCGTGGTATTGCCGCCGACGATGTCGTTATTGAGCACACCTTGAATCTGCCAGCCCTGCTCCCGTGCCATCTGCGCGAAGTGCTTGGCGCCGTCGAGGCCCTGTTCCTCGCCGGCCACAGCGAGGAAGATCAGAGTCGCGGGAAATTTGTATTTGCTGAGCACGTGCGCGCACTCCAGGCTCACCGCTGTGCCGCTGGCGTCATCATTGGCTCCTGGGGCCGGATCCTTCGTGTTCAGCGTGTCGGAGTTGCGCGAGTCGTAGTGTCCGGTGACGAGGTAAATGCGCTTGGCATTCTCCGGATCGGAGCCTTGCAATACGGCATAGACGTTGGTCAGAGGCGTTGGAGCTGGTACCCGCGGCGCGACCGGCTGTGTAAAGGAATCGGTCTTTACCTGCAGACATCCGCCGCACGCCTGCGCATAGCGCTCGAGCTCCTCTTGGATCCATTTGGCCGCGGCTGTCACTCCCAATCCTTGCGAGATCATCTCTTGATCGTTCGAGGAAAGCGTGTTGCGATTCTTGAACGTCACCAGCTTCTCGATGGTGGCCTGAATGCGCTCAGCTGAAATCTGTTTGAGAGCTTCGGCGATCTGCGGATCAGGCCTGACAGCATCCAAATCAACTTCCTTAACCGGAATGGGAGCCGGCGTGGGTCGCTGAGGAGTTTGGGTTTGAGGATTCTGTTGGGCGACGCTCAGAATTGACGCTAACACCAGAGATGCGAACGCTTGGGTTCGCAATATGGAATTGGGCACCGTAAGAGTTCCTTTTCGTAAGTTGGCGCAGACTTGACGGCGAAAACTGTTAGATTCTAAAACTACGGAAGTAGCTATCACCACCCGGCACTCATTAAATCTTGTAATGTAGAGGCCCGCGAACGGAGGCAATGCAATGGTTTTGTGTCCCGAATGTGACACCGATCTGGACATCGAAGAGGATGACATCGAAGAAGGGGACGTAGTGTCCTGCGCCGAGTGCGGCAGCGATTTCGAAGTCATTACGGCGAATCCGCTCGAGCTCAAGAAGGTCAATGAGGAGGAAGAAGACGAGGAAGAAGAGGACGAGGAGGAAGAAGAGGAGGAAAGTGATTACTGATCGTCGCCGCGCGGCAGCGTTCCTGGCGATTGGCTGCATGCTCGCCGCGTCGTGCCTGTCCATAGCAGCGGACTCCAAGCAGCACGAGCGCGATCCTTATGCGCTGCTCTTCGGCACCCTCTATGGCCCCGACGATCGTCCCGCGTATGGCGTGAAGATCAAAATCCGCCGCGCCGACCAGAAAAAGGCAAAGTGGGAGCTCGTCTCCAACCACCAGGGCGAATTTGCCCAACGCGTCCCAGCCGGCAAAGCCGATTACATCATCACCGCCGACGTGAAGGGCAATCCCAAGCCTGAACTAACCGTGCACGTCGATAATGACGAGCGCAAAGATTTCGTGCTGCGCGTGAAAAGCAGCGATAAAGCAGCAATTAGCAAATAAGCGATGAGCAATTAGCCAAACCAGGAACTCGGTTTAGCTAATTGCTAACTGCTGCCTTTCTGCTAATCGCTGCTTTCTACCTCTTTGCAGTGCCGCGTACCATCTTCTTCATCTTGCGTTTTGCGGAACCGCGCGGAACTGTGCGCTTCGCCTTGGGAGCCGCTTTCTTGCGCGCTGTGCGCTTTGCTGTTTTACGATCTTCCTTGCTAAGTGACTTTGTATTTGCCATTGAGTTCCAGTCTGGATGAGATGTTTTCAGTGCTACTTCATGGTGTACGAATGCGTGTCTCTCGAATTCTAAGGACTAGCTAGAGATTACTACTTAGAGATTGTCATCTGAGCCCTGGTTTGGGCGAAGGACCTGCCGTGATGATTCAGAGTTGAAGGCCGCATCATGGCTCTTTTAGCGAGAATTTCGGGCCGAAGAGCCGGGATATGGCGATCATGTCAAAAGCATCCCGGGAGACGCTTCGCCCAAAACAGGGCTCAGGATGACAGTTTACTAACCAGTTGCACCGAACGGTCGAAAATCCTACGGCTCCCGGATAAACATCCGCACCACAATGCCCGAGATGATCATTACCAATCCGATCCAAAGGAGCACACGGCCGGTTTCGAAGGCCCGGGCAGTCTGCGCAGCTCGGCCCATAATGAAACCAATCACTGCGACGGCTAATCCGCCCCACCGCAGCAGATTTCTAATCGCTTGCTTGCTCACACTCTCTCGAGTTGCGCGAACTTTTCGACCAGTTTCTTCAGTCCGAACTGCGGAAATTGTACCGTAATCTTGGCTTCGTCTCCGTCGCCCTCGCGCTTGTAGACCGTGCCTTCCCCGTACTTCGGATGACGAACACGCTGGCCTGGACGGAATCCACGCTTGCCGGTCGGTTCGGCGACTTCAACTTTGGGACGCGAGAACTTCTTGCCGCGCGAAGCGAAGAATTCGGCGATGTTGTCGATCGATTGATATGGCGAACTCGTGCTGCCGTTGCGCTTCGTTGAGTATGCCCTCTCAGGCGCGAGCGCGCGTCCAAAGCGCGCGCGGGCAGACGCGCTCTGGTCTTCATCCTCATAGCTGTAATGGCGGCCTTCGTCTACTTCACTGAAGGCTGGCTCGCTGAATCCCGATTCGCGCCTACCGCCACGACGCGCACTGCCGATCTCTTCCATCAACTGCGGTGGAATCTCTTCGAGAAAACGCGATGGAACGCTCGCCTCAGGCAAGTCGCTGCCGTAACGGCGCCGATAGCGTGCGCGGCTCAAGACTAGAGTGTCCATGGCGCGAGTCATGCCGACGTAGCAGAGACGACGCTCCTCTTCCATCTCGTCGGGATTGAGGAACGTGCGCGAGTGCGGGAAGAGCCCTTCTTCCATGCCAACCAGGAATACCAGCGGAAACTCCAGCCCCTTGGCAGAGTGCAGCGTCATCAGCGTGACGCGAGAGCCTTCTTCGTATTGATCAGTATCGCTCACAAGCGCAGCATGATCGAGGAACTCGCCGAGCGTCTCGCCGCGATCGGCAGAGTCACGCGCAGCATTCACTAGCTCCTGCAGGTTTTCAATTCGGGAATAGGATTCAGGCGTGGCCTCTTCTTCGAGCGCCTTCACATAGCCGGTGCGATCGATAAGGAACTTGATCACCTCCGGCAGTGTCGCCGCGCCACCCGGCGCGCGGAAGCCCTCGACAGGCGTTTCCGGTAGAGATGTAGCATGCTGCGTCTCTACGAAGCTGCCTGAGTCGGCCACGGGTTCTTGCTCGTCCCAGGCTCCGAACAACTCATGCTGTTCGTTCGCTCCAAACTCGAAGCTCGCACCTTCATCTTCCTTTGGAGCTTCGTCTTCGCCGGCATCTTCGTCCACAGGCGAGGGCGCCTGTGCCACACTGACGGGCTGCCGACCGCCGACCTCTTCCGCCAGCCGCTCAACAAAACTCCCACCCAGCATCGCCCGAGCATCCTCGATGATCTGCTTGAAATCTGCGAGAGCTTGCACGGCGCGTCCAGGTAGCAGCTTTTCCTGGATTGTCTGTTCCAAAGAGCTCCACATGCTCACTCCGGTTTCGAGTGAGAGCCTTTCAAGCGTCTCCAGCGTCGTCTTCCCGATCCCCCGCGGCGGCGTGTTCACAACGCGCAGCAAGGCGATGGAGTCGTCCGGATTCTGCAGCAGCTTTAGGTACGAGATCATGTCTTTGATCTCGGCGCGTTCATAGAACGAGAAGCCGCCCACGACGTTGTATTTCAGGCCATAGCGCCGCAACGCCTCTTCAAACAGTCGTGACTGGGAGTTGGTGCGATAGAGAATCGCGGCGCGGCGAGGCTCATCGGTCTCGCTGGGCTCTTTCAGGAAGCGGGAGATGTAATCAGCGGCGAAGAGAGCCTCATTCTCGCCGTCGGGAGCTTCGTAGTAGTAGATCGGTGTGCCGCCCTGCCGATCCGTCCACAGAGTTTTGCCTTTGCGCTGCTTGTTATTGCTCACCACGGCCGACGCGCCTTCGAGAATGGTCTGCGTGGAGCGATAGTTCTGCTCCAGGCGAATGATCTTCACTTCGGGAAAGTCGCGCTCGAACTCCAGGATGTTGCGAATGTCGGCGCCGCGCCATGAATAGATCGACTGATCCTCGTCTCCGACCACGCAGATGTTGTGGTGCTCCCCCGCGAGCAGCTTCATCAGCTCGTATTGCGGGCGGTTTGTATCCTGATACTCGTCGATGAGGATGTACTCGTAGCGCTGGTTATAGCGCCGGCGAACCTCGCCGGAACTCTTGAGCAATCGCACGGCCTCGAGCAGCAGATCGTCGAAGTCCATCGCGTTCGCCTTGCGCAGCTCCTGACGATAGATCTCGTAAACGTGTGCCACGCGCTCCGTATTCGGATCGGCGGAGTTGAGATACACCTCCTGCGGATCGAGCATGTGATTCTTCGCCCACGAGATTCGCCCGAGTACACTGCGTGGCGTCAGCTGCTTGTCGTCGATGCCGAGCCTTCGAATCGCTGCCTTCGCCAGCGACAGCTGGTCGGCTTCGTCGTAGATGGCAAAAGACTTGGTCAATCCCTGATCGCCGATGCGCAGAGCCTCGATGTCGCGACGTAGCAGGCGCACGCAGAAAGAATGAAATGTTGAGATTCGGGGCTGCGCCACGGAGAAGTGTCGGACGAGCCGACTCACGCGCTCGCCCATCTCCGCCGCGGCTTTGTTCGTGAAAGTGACCGCCAGGATCGAGTCGGGCGACACGCCGTGGTCTTCGATCAGATGTGCGATGCGATGCGTGATGACGCGAGTCTTGCCCGATCCCGCTCCAGCCAGGATCAGCAAAGGCCCGTTCACAGTCTCAACGGCTTCTCTCTGCGGCGGATTGAGGATACTGAGGTCCAATACCTCAGTTTAAAGTACCGGCGGCGGTAGCCGCTGGGTGCGTGAAGGGACCGTCACTGCTGGGACCCAGGGGCTACCGCCGCCGGTACTGCTTCAGCGGACGCCTTTCAGCTCCGTATAGATGGTATCGATCCAGCGGTTGGTGCTGACGAAGTCTCCTGAGTACTTGCTGTACGCGGCGAGGACGTTGGCCTTCTTGATTTCATCGGCAGACTTGCCTTGGCTTACCTGTGCTGCGACCAGGTTGAACGTATCTTCCACCATCTTGGTGAATGCGCGCATGTCGTCAACTGTGGAAAGATCACCATGTCCGGGGATTACCTTCACATCCTGGGGCACGAGCGTCACGACTTTCTTCAACGCCTCAATCATGCCTCGAACGCTGCCACCGCTGTTGAGGTCGACAAAGGGAAAGCCATAGGTTACGAAATCGTCGCCCATGTGCAGGACGTTTGATTTTGGAAAGAAGATCACACTGTCGCCGTCGGTGTGCCCTTTCGGGAAATGGATCGCCTGAATGTCTTCACCGTTCAGATGGACGGAAACCTTATCCTCAAACGTGATTACCGGCAGAACATTCGCTGGTTGCGCCGGAACTTCCGGTCCGGGTCCCTTTCGCCCGGCAGCAAGGCGCTTGCGCACGTTCTCCTGGGCAATAATTGGCGCTTGCTGCGAAAAGAAGGGATTACCGCCGGTGTGATCGCCGTGCCAATGCGTGTTCAGCACGAACCGCAGCGGCTTGTCGGCGATGCCCTTAAGAGCTGCCTGGATTTTAGGAGCCAGCGGCGCATACTGGTCGTCGACGATCACGATGCCGTCATCGCCTGCCGAGACGCCAATATTTCCTCCAGCTCCCTGCAACATGTAAACCGTGCCGGCAACTTTCTGCACCTTGATCTCAACTTTGCTGAAATCCTGCTGAGCAACTAAGACGCTCGAACCAAACAGCACAGCTACAGCGACGATGAATTTGCGCATGCTGCCTTCTCCTGAAACTTGGATTACGGAGTTGTATACGCGTGGGACGTGAACGGCAAGACACAATTTCATCACGGATACACAGAAGGCCCAAACAGCCGGGTGAAACCACAAAGGACACGAAGGATCACTAAGGAAGTGAAAGCCAAAGTCTGTCGTTCCTTCGTGTTCCTTGTGTCCTTTGTGGTTTCATCCGGGTTGTTGTTCGTTCATCCCGCCTATCGCGCGTATCCAAACTTTGAATCATTGCGGATGAATCATTCCCGATAGGCTGACATCTAACGCTTAGTTTCGACAGCTGCAAGCGTTTGGACTGGAATGCGAACTAATGTTGGCCAGTGAGCTTTGACAGCAGTAAAGAGGAAAATTATGGCCCAGGTGATTCCGTTTCACGTGCCGGACAATTTCACACCGAAGTCAAAACGTCTTTGGCCGAGCGATCCGGGACGCGTGCTCGAGTTTCCGCGTCCCAGACCGAAAGATTTTGTTCAGCCCACATGGATCTTCCCCGAAGTTGACGCCGATCTTTCTCTGCGCAAAGGTTGATGCGCAGGGTCAGTCTGCGTTTCCCTTCCAACGCCTCGCTCCTGCCACGTCGGTCTCCTGCGTCCCTGCGCCTCGCTGATCGCCATCCCTCGCAATACCCTGGAGCGGGATTAACCACCGCCATCGCCGCCCGTACAGCTTCCAAAGCATTCACTTCTCAATGATTTAGTTCACTTCCGGCGCGAACCAACAGAAGTACATGTCCCTTTGTTGGTCCCGGGGACTAAAGGTAATGCAGCAACTCGCGAGCCTTGTTGGACAATCTGAAATGAGACGGTGCTCTGATGCGCTTGGTCCGGCACAAAAGGATGGCCGCCGCGATCGCTTTGATGGCGATCGCGCATGCAGGCTACGCGCGCTCTGATGCGCCGACAGAGAACGACCGCTCAAAATTACTCGGTGCGCGCGAGGGCGCGGAACTCGCTCGGATGGCCCTCCAGTACCGTCCCGATGATGGCGTGAAGCCCGACTGCTCACATCTGGTCAACCAGATCTATCGCGAATCCGGCCTCAACTTCCGCTTCGCCAGCTCCAGCGAGATTTATGCCGGAATCGATCCGTTCCAGCGGGTCCGCCATCCCCAGCCCGGAGACCTGATCGTCTGGCGCGGGCATGTCGGGATCGTGGTGAATCCGCGAGAGCACTCCTTTTATAGTTCCCTCCGCTCCGGTTTAAACACCGATTACTACGACGCGGACTACTGGACGCGACGCGGCCCACCCCGCTTCTACCGTTATCGGCTGAGCGCGCAAGCGCCAGCCTCGCCCAGACTGCTGCGAACAGTGCATCGCGCTGACAGCGTCAATGATGAGCAGAAGCTGGAGAGGACAGCCGCAACCCCGCGAGAAATTGTTGTCCCGCATCGGGACTCATCCGACACGCGCTCTCGCTTTCTAATTGTTGAAGCGGATTTGCCGGAGAAGCCCAAACCTGAAGACTTTCGCGGCGCGCTGCTTCAGCACATCGACGACGCCGGTTCCGCGCTCGAATCGAGCCAAACCTTGGACGCAAACACCTCGGTTCTCGTAGTTGACGATGTACAAGTTGAGAAATTGAAACTCAAGAAGGACCAGGGATCACTGGAGATCCGCCTGGATTGCTCCGTGGCTGTCGTTGATGGCCAGGTCACCGCAAATCCACTCTCCCAAAAAAGAAAACTAAACCTGCAGCGCGCGGAAGCTGGATGGATGGTCGAGGACAAAGATGCGCCCGTCTACGTGCCGCGCCAAATTGCTTTGCGCATATTCGCCACTCAACTGGCAATGGCGACTCGTCAGGACCGCGACCAGGACGTTGCGAGACTTATGAGAGTCTTGAACGCGCTCGCGCCAGAAAAGTGAGCGCACCTCACGCCTCACGGCTTAAATCCCGAGCCTGAAATGCATCTCTTCTGGCGATCAGGAACCAGAGAGGAAGTCCAACTCCAACCGCCGCGGGAATAAGCATGAAGGGCGGGAAGTGCGTCGGCGGCAGTGGCGTTGCCAAGCCAAGACGAAATCGCGACAGGAATGTCGCCATACGTGCCTCCCAACCTGGGAACAAGAAGAAAACGGCACTGTTCACCGCGCCAAAGGAGAGGCCGGCAATCGCAATTTTGCGGGCGATCTGATTCAGGCGAAGCAATCCGTAACCGGCACAGGCCCACATTGCGCCGAATGCGATGTACCAAGCCGCGGCCGGCCAACCGGTCACGATCCAGACGAACACAGTTGCCGGCATCCTCAAGGGCGACATCACAACGCTGACCACTCCGGTCGCGAGCAACCACCATCCAATAATCGAAATGCTCAGCGGACGCCCTTCGCTTTCGACAGGCAATCCGCCGCTGAATGCTTCACGCGTGGCACGGCGGCTGAAGTAGTACAGCCAGAAGAGACCGAGCACGCCGAGTGCGCCGTAGATTGCGGCGATTACGATGCGCATGGTGCCGTAGTTCGGCGGAGCTGTTGGCGGCGGTGGCATCGACAAAAACACAGGCCCGGTAAACACTCCGGTGAACGCCAGGAAGACGGCGAAGATAAGCATCGAAACGCGCGCCCAATTCCGCAAACGGAACAGTCCGATGGCGGTGGTTGTTCCCCACCCTCCCAGAATGCCGAACATCGTGAGCCCGAGGACGATTCCAAGTCTGGCCTCAGGAGCCAATGGCGCGCGTCCAGGCGAGAAAAGCAGGACCAGGCCAAGCAGCACAAAGAATAAAAGCATCAAAAGCGATCCCAGCAAAGCAAACACTGCGGTCGCGCTTATACCGAAAGGCTTCTTCATCAGAACGAGTCTCCTGCAAGTACGAGTGGGGCGATCCGGTCGTGCCCATTGTAGCGGTGAAAATCTCTGAAGAAGACAGCGCGTTCCCAGTTTGATAAGGCAAGGCGTTGGATGCGTGGGCGTCAGCCGAGCCCGAAGGCATCCTTCCCGGGACCACACGGGAGTTAACTCGCGTGCAGCAAATCTTTACATTCTTTTGGTGCGAACCCGCGTCTACATCTACAGGAGGCTGAGAAGAAGCGGAACATAAGAAGTTCCGTTTCGAAGCCAGCCAGTCCTCTCCGCAGCAGAGCGCGCAGAGGATTCCTCGCGCTCTGCTGAAATACTAAGAAGGAGTAGAAATGAAATTCAAACTCGCACTTTTCTTTGCAGTGGTTCTTTTTGTGCCAATCCTTGGAGAGATGGCGCACGCGCAGCTGGATCAAACAGTGAAGGCCGACGTTCCATTCGACTTTTATGCAGGAAAGCAGAAGATGCCCGCCGGGAGCTATACGCTGAAGTTCGATGTGGGAAGCAGCAATGTTGAGATCCTGGACGCGGATAATCATGGAATGTTTCTCTTGAGGAACGAGATCCAGAACGTCAACGTTTCAGGCGCGTCGCTGCTGTTCGACCGATTGGGAGATCAGTACTTCCTGAAGACTATCGAAACTTCGGATCTGGACATCGGCTTCCCGGTAAACGACGCGGAAAGGAGACTCGCGCTGAATACTTCGCCGACACCTGTTGTAGTGGCGGCAAACACGCATTGACCGCTCGCGGAGACTCTCGCCATCGCGTGAGTCTCCCGGCGAGACAAATTGTCATTCGCGTGATAGGACGAACTTCGATTCGCACGATAGAAAATTAACCGGGGCGGCGATGGACGCCGCCCGGTATCCGCATAACACTACTTGTTGCGCGACATCGCCGCCATGAATTCTTCGGCGCGGCGTTGTACTTCGCCTTGGTTGAGAGTCTCTTTCACCGTGGCCATCGCCCACACGTGCCCCCAGGGATCGCTCACCCAGCAGTAACGATCGCCGAAAAACATGTCAGTCGGCGGAAGCAGCGGAGTGCCTCCGAGCTGGACCGCATGAGCGAAGCTCTTGTCGACATCGTCGACGTACATCTCCAGCACTATGCTGGTGCCTCCCAGCGCCTCCGGCGAGCGCGGACCTCTTGGCTCGCGTCCGGGCAAGTCGGTGAGTTGAAGATACGATTCGCCGATCGTGAATTGCGCGAAGATGCCCGGCATGCCCGGCATGGGCGCCTCATAAAGGATCTTTGCCCCGAATGCTTTCTCGTAGAAGTCGAGCGCTGCGCGTCCGTCGCTCACCATCAGATACGGAACTACCTGCCGATTGTTTGGTCTTCCTCCCTGCACGGCCATGTCATGTGTCCTTTCGGTTCTTAATTTGCGTCAAACGCCAGATGTGTCCTGAAGGATCTCTGACGTTACGGAACTTCGCAGCCCATGCGGCGATCTGCTCGAGCGGCTCGGGATCGAGCCGGTAATAACGGTGGCGGCCGGCGCGCCGTGCAGCAATCAGCCCGCTACGTCTCAGCACGGCCAGATGCTTGGACAGCGATGGTTGCGTCATGCGAAACGGTTCGCACAGCTCAAGCACCGTATGCTCGCCGTGATGCAACCGCTCCAGGATGCTTCTCCGCGTCGGATCGGCCACCGCCCGAAAGATCCGATCCTGCCGATCGCGCCGCATGGTGCAGAATAATAGATAGCTAAATGGCTATATGTCAAGGAGGAGAAATTTCGGATTACTCCGAACGTGAATAAGAAGACAAGAATGCTCACAGAGTCAGACTAGTCGGGAGGTCCACACGGCCCAGTGCATAGAACGATCGGCAAAGGGAGTACTGGAAGAGGATGAAACCTAGGACAAATGCAAAGATGCCGCTACGGCCATTGAGAAACAATCGGCGCGTTGGCGCATTTGGTGATACAACACAAGGATGTACAAGCCCCGCGGCAATCCGAATTGGTGCGCACCGCAAATTCCAAGCTCCTCTGAGCCAACTGTGAGCGCCTTCGAACTGGAGACGAAAAAGTTGGGTCTAAGTCCGGATGATTTCGTCGGCTCGGCGGTCCTAAAGGAATGGGCGCGGAAGAACAAAGATCAGAGGTTTGTTCCTTCCGATCTCTTGCAGGCCTGGGGCTTCAACTCGTAATCCGCTAGGCAGCGGCACGGACATCTTTCGCCTCTCTGCACGCAATATGTAAAGTGGTTGCCGCAGAGAAGTGACGTTTCATCCATCTCATCGCGGAATACAACTTCGCCTGCCTCACTGACCGCGCCTAACCCAATCCCACTCAAGAGGATCGCAACCCCTGGGCGGTCAAGATCATGCGGGTGCCGGCTGCTTGCCGCCGCTTACTCGCCGATCGCCGGCCGCATTGGCGCAGCGGAACGATTCGATCCGAGCAATTCACCAAGGGCTTCCAGCAAGGCTTCGGGTCCATCGATCGCTCTGACGGTCTTATCGGCTTTCACCATGATGTACGTTGTGGCCATGATAACGATGATTTTCCCATTCGGATTGCTGGCTCGAAAAGCATCTGCAAACTCGCGTGCGGAGTGACCGGAAATCGTATGACCGATCAAGAGGATGTCGAATCTCTCGTTACCCAGGAGTGCTTCTGTCTCCGACTTGCTCGATGGCCACTTGACATCGTAGCCGGCTTGGCGAAGAACCATTGCGCGCAATTTGCCCAGTTCCGAATTGGCAGAAAGCGACAGTATTCGGCCCTTCATGTGTATCAAGTTTGATGCAGATTCCAGCGCACTCGCCGGATACCCGTCGGAGCCTTCAAGGCCAGGTCCGCTTGCTGTATTTTCGACGTGAACTGCCGGAATACCTTAGTCGATGACTGTCTAGCAGCGTCGATGGAGCCTGCTTTTGCGCTTGAAACACCTGCTTTAGAGGATCCGCAGTTCGGTCGCTGCTGAAAGGGACATCCGCAGAACGAACTGGTTTGACACGTTGGTAGTCCTGGCATAATCTGCTCGACTTCAAAGGAGCGCATCGTGAAGATCCCAACCCTTCTTTTCACGGTCGTTGTACTGGGTAGCATCCTGATTGCCCAGAACTCGAAACAAGGCAAAGACGAAAGCGCCATCCGAAACGCAGACGCAGAATGGTCCCATGCTCTCGAAGCCAAAGACCTCGACAGAGCTACCTCATCCTACGGAGATGACGCTTCTGTGTATCCCTTCAACGCTCCGTTAACCACCGGAAGAGACAATATCCGCCAACTCTGGAGTCATCTTTTCGAGAGTCCCGGCTTCCATCTGCAGTTCGCGCCTACCAAAATTGAAGTCGCAAAAGGCGGTGACATGGCCTATGACACCGGAACATTCGAGTTAAAGACGAATGGAAGCGATGGAACTCCCACGACAACCCCAGGTAAGTATGTAGTGGTATGGAAAAAACAAAACGGACAGTGGAAAGCCGTCGCCGATATTTTTAATACGGATAAGTGATTCTCGTCGGGACCCGGCGCGTCGTGCAGCGCTTGTCGATCCGGCGATTTCACTGCGCACCGAATGACAAGGAGTAGCCGCACCACCGGTACCGCCTGGCAAGATCGAAGTCGCAGAGCTATGAAGAATATCTGGCCTACGCTCTTGCTGCTTGCCGGAGTTGTCGGAACTCTTCGAGCGTAGGCGGCGCGAAATGGTTGGGCACCACGGCTTCCCGAGGTAATCAGATTGACCGCGGCCACGCACAGAAGCATATATCGAACAAGTTGACATCGATGTGCGATGCATACAGCATATTTATGCATGGCGCGAACCACATTAGTGCTCGACGATAATTTATTCCGCCAGATGAAGAAGAAGGCTGCCAGCGAAGGTCGAACCCTTCAGGCCGTTGCCAACGAACTGTTGCGCCGGGCACTCACCCAGTCCGATCGGCAGACGTATCGGCTCAAGTTGCAAGGTTGGAAGGCACAATTGCAGCCTCGCATCGACATACTGGATCGCGACAGCCTGTTCGACGCTATGGACCGGGAATGAAGGCGGTCGACACCAACATTCTTGTCTATGCAGAGATCACAACCAGCCCACAGCACTCACGCGCGCACCAGGTCTTGACAGAGCTTGCGCAGGGTCCCGCAGCCTGGGCCATTCCATGGCCGTGTATTCACGAATTCCTGCGCGTCGTCACGCATCCCCGTGTCTATCATCCGCCACTGCCTTCGCAAGTTGCCCTGCAGGAGTTGAAGGCCATATTGGCTTCGCCGTCGCTGGTGTTGCTCTCCGAAACCGCCGTGCACGCGACGATCCTGGATGAGGTGGTGAAGCAATCGGGAGTCGCGGGAAACCTCATGCACGACGCCCATATTATTGCTCTGTGCCGGGAGCATGGAGCGAGTGAACTGCTAACCGGCGACCGCGACTTTACCCGATTTACCGGCCTGAAAATCACGAAGGCCGAGCAGACCGCAAACGTTCTAAAGATGGCGATCGCGACAGTCACGAAAGCTCGCCGGCAACCAGAGTAAGTAAGTTGTCAGCAAAACATTGACGGCCCTAGCGGAAGATTTTAGAACTCTTATGCTGCCTGGTAATCTGGAAACTCTCGTGACTCACTTAGTTTGAGATTGTGGTGGAAATTGAGCTTATCGCCACCTGTCTCCCGGATTGCTTGCGTCCTCCGCAAGGTCGCCGTCTTTCTGCTGATGCTTCCCCTCTTGATGACTGGCTCTGGCCATGCCGAGACCCTTGAGCAGTTACTCATGACTGAAAAAATACCGCTGCGTTCGTTCCGTGTTGACGAATTGAAACAATCGGTAAACGGAGGAACGCAGAGCGATCAATCGAAAATCGTGGTCGCCTATCGCACGCTTAACCCGGACAACATTTTTGTTGGGCCTCCGCAGGTAATCCGTTACGAGAAGGTCAGTGGCCAAATCGAACAGCGCAGGTTGCCCATCGGAGAGACAGATGCGTGTGCCGGAGCTCCGGATGAAGTGGCGTTTGTCGATGAATTTATCCTGGTGTCGATCTCGATCTCACCGTCTGCGGAATGTACTTTCGTCTCAAAGGTTGGTCCTCCACCAGATTCTTTATGGATTCCGCGCGGCACGCATCGCTCCAGGACGCATTGCGCTGATAGAGAACATGATCCATTTTGCTCCTGTTCACCCTGAACGATTGCAAGTTGTAGATCTCCGCAGCGGCAAGACTGCAGAACTGTATCCCTCGCTCGGAGATGCACTACGCCAGCAACTCACACATGAAAATGCGCAAAAAATGCCACCTCAGACGACCTGTCGCGAGATGAATGACCCATGCTCCCCTGGGCAATTCGATGAGGACATACGTTCGTTGGCTTCCGATGGAAACGGCAAGCTCGCCCTCATTGTCGTGCAATCGGTTTCCCATGCGTTGGAAAAGGAGCAGCCTCCAGAAACAATGGCGTCACAAACGGCGTTATATCTCTATCAGTACGCCTCAAGTGGCTGGCAGTATTGCGAGGAGGAGATCGACGATTCCGAAATCGAGCGCCTCGATCAGGAACTCAAAGCGAATTTCGAGAAAGTGGCGACACGCTGCACGCCGCATCTTCGCGTTATTCCCGATATGACTACGGCACATTACAACCCCTTTCTGACGCGCTGAGTATTCACCTGACTTGGCTGGTTCAAGAGTGAAGGATGGGCATACCTACATTCCTGAAAAAGTCGATGAATTGTTGGGTCGGGGCGAGAGGATTGGAACCTCGACCCCTGGTCCCTAAACAAAGGAAAAAGGCCGCAGATCACGTCTGCACCTGCCGGTCCAATGTAAACACCAAAATGGGAACAGGGCGAACCCCCGGCCTTTCATATATGGGGCGAAGCTTACCCTCCCTGTGCAGTTCAAAAGCGACCGATTCCCGCTGCGGGCTTGCATGTTTAGGTACCCCTCGCGTTGACGGGCTGGTTATTTCATGCAAAAGGGGTCAGCATGCGCGTATGGCAACAAAACTCAGCTACGATTTCTTTATCCCTTCAGCGTTCAAGAGCGCCGATTTTTCGGCCGCACTGAAAACGCTCCTCGACACGCCCATGCATCAGCGCCGGGTTGATTACGGCGCGTTCTACTTCGACGTGTCAGACGCAGAAGCCCGAAACGGGCAGACGGTTGGACTGGTTTCGAGGCACCGGATGCGAAATCTGCCCCCGACCGGTGATTCGCGGACCGGCGCGCTTGATCGGCTCACTCTCTCGGATCACCAGAGCGTGGCGGAGCCTTGCGCCTTTCTTTATGACTCAGAATTGAACATCGTCGTATT
>Ga0209687_1000380_pt1 | contig 15011 bp, 13 predicted proteins | sample GraSoiAngelo_136_FD_185893 | JGI IMG/M metagenome (GOLD analysis project Ga0209687, IMG submission 185893) | Grasslands soil microbial communities from the Angelo Coastal Reserve, California, USA - 14_0929_09_20cm (SPAdes) (version 2) | ecosystem: Environmental > Terrestrial > Soil > Grasslands ...
TGATTGCTCAGAATCGCCGCACGATTATGGCGCTGATAAGCGAGGCTCTCGGATCGCGGTCCAAAAATCCGAAGGAATCCCGTGCCAGCCAATTCGAAGCCGATTGCTGATATCACGGCTTGATTGGGGAGATACCTGTTTCTTCAAATCCAAGACTCTTGACTTGCCGGTGGACACATTGGCCGCGCTCGTTTGGCTAGCTGATTTGTCTTGAGTCGATTTGTACTGCAAGTACGATCCACCTAAGGCGCCCAGAACTTCTACGCCGCCCGCACGCACTTTACCTCCAGCCTCTTTACAATGGCTTCGCGCGCTTTACTCGCGTCAGGTAGACGACTCCACCCGCGAGCGCGACGATAATTAGCGGAGCGAATGCGAGGAATGAGAACATCAGCGCTTTTTCACGGGCGACCCCGATATTTGCAAACAGTCCTATAAGCGCCCATTCTCGGAGGCCGATGCCGTTAATCGTAACAGGCAGCATTCTTATCAAATCGACGATGGATGTGACCGCGAAAATCTGCCACAGGCCGATCCCCAATCCCATTGCCAGCGAAACAATATAGAAGCTGAGGCTCCAGATCACTCGAACGAGTACTGAAAGCGCGAAGGTCTTCAAGATCATCGTGCGATGTTTGCGAAGCTCCGACATCGCCTCTAGGGTTCGCGCGGCGGCGTCTCCGATTCGCTTGATCGAGAGACGGACTCCAACCGCGCGAATCAGACGGGCAGCCAGCGACGATAGCGAGTTGCTCAGCAAGGCCGCGGAGGCAAGGAAGCCGAGCGCCAAAACTGCTTCGCCCAAGTAAATCAAGCGGCTTTCCGGGAGGAGAGCATTGCTGGCGAGCGTCGATCCAAACCCGATGAAGAGAACCGTGAAGAGGCCGATCAGCTTTTCAAAAGCGATTGTGGACAGCGCGAACGACTTGCTCGAAATATCGCGGTCTAGATAAATCAACCGGGAGACATCTCCGATGGCAGCGCCGCCCGGCACAAAGTTTCCGAAGAAGCACCCTATCAAGTTGTATCGGAACAGTCTCGCGGTAGGAATCGAATAGCCTCCGACCTCTAGAACAACGCTCCATCGAAACGCCATGAACCAGTAGACCATAATCGTGGCGACGATCGTCAGCGGTAGATAAGCCATCCGAGTCGATTTGATCGCATCGATAAGCCGACTCGCGTCCGAATTGGCGATAATAAAGACCAGAGCGCCGCCGCCGATCAGCACCTGGATGATTCCGCTTCCGCGCAATTTCAGGCCGAGCTTCGCCACGCCCGATCTGCGCTTCTCCTCGCTGACTGCCGGTTGGGTTTCCATTCTTTCCAAAAGGTTATTTGTTTCGAGGCTTCGAGTGAATGCTCACCCAGATTCGCGCGAGCTCCGCCAGAGTGGAGGGAACATGACTCGGCCGAATAGTCGAGACGCCCGCTGGACGAGGATAATGCCTGACTCCAATTTCAACCAGCCGAAGTCCGTAGTAGCGCGCCTTGGCCAGTATCTCGGCATCGACGAAAAACTTCTTCGATTCAATTGTGACCCTATCGAACACTTCGCGGCGGAACAGCTTGAAAGCGCAATCGATGTCCCTGACATTGATTCGGAACGTCACTCGAACAAGAAGATTGAACACCCAGGAAGCAATCAAGCGCGTTAATGGATCGAACCGATAGATGCGAAACCCGCAGACGATATCCGCGTCCTCGATCAGGGGCAGGAGCTTGGTCATTTCTCGAACGTCGAACTGATTGTCCGAGTCGGTGTAGAAGATCAGTTGATAACGAGCGTTTCCAAAGCCGGTCTTCAATGCTTCCGCGTATCCGCGATTAGGGTTGTGATGAAACACCTTTATGTGGGATGGATCGGCGGCGGCGAGCCGATCCATGATTTCTCCCGTCCGGTCTCGCGAGCCGTCGTTGACGACTATAACTTCCCACTCGCGAAGCGGAAGCGATGCGAGAACCTCCACCATCCTACCGGCGGCCGTTTCGATATTCTCCTCTTCGTTGTAGGCCGGCATCACCGCCGAGATGGAGTCGAACATATTCGATTCAATGAGTGATCTCAGTCGATGATGAGTGAAATACCAAAAAGCGCCTGACAGGATTCAACCAATGCTCAGCCAAGATATCCCCACCCTCGAAGCCTCTCGCGTATCTCCTCGCTCTCCTCGTCGGTCATCGCGCCGACCTTCTCCGATTCTTCGCCCGAAAACTCATCTGACAATCGAACCGGATTCCTGCTCATATAATCTTCGGTGAAGATTTCCTCGAGAACGCGGCCGTCCATGTCCGACGGAACCTCGACGCCAAAGGTGTGAAGTATGGTCGGAGCGTAATCGATTATTCGAGCTCCGTGGATGTCCGCTCCCTGTTTGAGCTCCGGGCCTCGGCCAAGCATGATCCCGTGCATTCGATGATCTCCGGAGTTCCCGTAGACCGGAGTGATGAATTTGTTCGAGGTGAGATCGAGCGTGCCGAGCGGCTTGTGGGTCATATCGCTCGGCAGGAATTGAATGTCCGGAGACTCTTCGCTGTGCGGGCCTGAATATAGGTCTTCCCGTCTCCAGATTGGTCCTATCAGCCGCTCTCCGGTTTCGGGGTCTTTCAACGTCTTCAGCTTTTCGACGATTCGCCCGATCGTCTTTTCGCACTCAGGTCCCGGATCGACGATTCCGTTGGCTTCACGGCCGCGGAGATTGATGAACACCTGTCCGTAGTTTCCCTTTGAGTATGCGACGGTGCGCGACCAGTCGACGTCTCCAAGCGAAAGCATCAACAGGTTCCCGAGCTTCATCAGCGTCGATCTGTTTGTCACGCCCACCGATAACCGCAAATGCGCCAGCCCGAGCCTCATCGCTGAGCGATACGCCAGATCGGGCGTCAATCCTATTCGGAACAACGCCCGTTTGAATCGGGTCATTGCGTCTCGCTTCAACACGAGAAGCCCCTCTTCGATCAACCAGACGTTAAAGCAGAGAAACTTCTTTATGGGTCCGAAGCCATGATCAGAGCCCAGATAAACGGTCGCGCTCTCGCCGACATCATCGAAGAGCTTGCCCATCGTGGAATCGACTGTATTCCAGTACTCGTTGATCCGGCCGATGTTCGCATCGTGTTCTTTTTTGTCAAAGAAGGGATGAGATTCGTCGAGCAGGTGCCAGAGTTCGTGCTGGAATCGATCGGTGCCCCAATAATGCGTCGCGAATACGTCCCAGCCGTATTCGCTCATCAGATAGCGATTGACCTTGGTCTTGTATTCGAGCTCATCGAATAGCTGGTTCAAAATCGCATTGACCTTGCCCTTGGAATAAACTTCCGTGATGTAGAGTTGATACGGCCCGAACTTCGATTCGATCTCCTCGACCAGATCAATGGGAAAGGAAAAATCGCGCCGTCCGCGCGGCGTCAAAAAGTCCGAGATCATCAGCCCGTTGAGAGGAATTGGAGGATAGGTGCACGGCACATTGGTTACGATCGCCTTTTTCCCCATCCTCCCAAGGATGTCCCAGAATGCGAGCCCGTCGCGTGAATGCGCGCTGACGGGTTGATCTGGCATCGCGCCTGATCCCTTACGCCTGAGCAGGAACTCGAATACGCCGTGTTTGCCCGGATTCTTTCCGGTCATCCACGAAACCCAGGCCGTGGGAGTAATCGGCGGTATGGTTGTTTCTAAGAGTCCCCGGACGCCTTGTTGAATGAATTGCTGGAGGCGAGGCATGATACCCGCGTCCATCAACGGGTCAAGCAGATCGAATGTCGCTCCATCGAGCCCAATGAACAGAACCTTTTTGCTCATAGACAAAGACCGTGCACTATAGCGGATCGGTGAGCCGGAATTCAACTTTGGTAACTCGCGAATCTCGCGAATCCACGAAACTAGTATTGCCGGTGAACGCGATGCTATAATTTCGCATCGCAAGAACGCACCAAGAAATAAGGAAATACTGGATGATAAATCGAATTGCCGCTACCGGCCTAATGGCGCTTTTCCTGGGTCTGGTCTGTTTTCTGGCGCTGACTTCCGCGCCGGTCGTCTACGCCCAGGCGGAAGAAGGTTCAGCAATAGACATACTTCGCTACAAGATAAATGCCGAACTATTGCCCGAAACACACACTCTGAAAGCCCAGACTCAGGTTACATTCAAGGCGCTCAAGCAGACGCAGTCGGCCGTACTCGAGATGAACGGCTCGCTTGCGATAACCAGCATCAAGGCGCCTGACGGGAAGACCGAGCTTCAGTTTATTCAGGACAAGGTGAACGAGCTGAACGTGAAGATTAACCTCGGGCAGCTTTACCAGGCAGGTTCCGAAATCACTTTGACCTTTGACTATGCTGGTCCTCTCGCTACACCCGAAGGCGGTCCTGTCCCGGACAAGAAACTGGCATATGTGGGGCCCGAAGGATCGTATCTTTTCTATTCCTCGCGCTGGTTTCCATTTCACGGATACGCCGCTGATCGTGCTACGTCCGACATCAGCTTCACGGCGCCGGCGACCTGGACCGTAGCGGGCCACAGTGACAACCCGATCACTCCGACAGTCGCGAAGGATGGAAGGCGCGTATTCAACTTCGTAGAATCAAAGCCGGTCCTTCCCGGATCGTTTGCCGCGGGACAATTCATAACAAGGACAATCAAGTCAGGCGGCCTTCAGATCGATGTAAGCGTGTTGCCGGGCAGCGAAGGCCGCGTTGAAGAATTCGGGCAGGAGATCGCTCAAGCGCTTCAATTCTACTCAGCGAAATTTGGCTCGTATGCTTATGGTCCCCGTTTTGTCGTGGCCGAGATCGATGATGATTCGGTCGAAGCGATTTCAGGCCCGGGCATCGCCTTCCTGGCCCACAGAATGCTCGTTTCCGAAAAGCCTATCAGAGTCGAAGATATTACGAGAGAGGTCGCGTATCAGTGGTGGGGACTGTCGGTAGGCTTGAAGCGGTTCGACGACGCGTGGCTTTCACAGGGCCTTTCGGAATACTCGTCCGTCTTGTACCGCGAGTCTCAACAGAGCGCGCCGGAGTTTCACGGGACGCTGGCCGAGATTATGGAACTGGCCCTTGCGTTCGAGCAGGATTCGTCGATTACGAAGGCGCCTTCTCAATTGAACGATCAGTCTCCGGCCTATCGCTCGGTGGTCTATTACAAGGGCGCTTACGTCTATCACATGCTCAGGGCCACGATCGGGGACGAGAAGTTCTTCCAGATCCTCAAGACCTACTATTCCACCTACAGCGGGAAGAACGCGGGTATTGATGACTTTGAGGCGACAGTCGACAAGGTGTTCGGGAAGAACCTGCGCGGGTTTTTTGGGTTGTGGGTCGACTCGACCGGAGTGCCCGAATTCAAGACCGATTATTCGATCATCAGGACGCGGGAAGGGAAGTTCAAGGTTCGCGGCACGGTCAGGCAGAATATGGATTCGTTCCGGGGACCGGTTGAGATAGCCCTCGAGTCCGAAGGCGGAAGGTCATCTCGGACTACAATCGATATGAGCGGCACATCGCAGGATTTCGAGCTTTCTTCCGACGGAAAGCCGCTTGAGGTGGTGGTCGATCCCGATAACAGATATCTCCGAATCTCGGATGCGCTGAGGGTATCCGTCATCGTGCGGCGCGGCATCCAGCATTTCCAGCGAGAAGAGTACGCCGAGGCGATGGAGCAGTTCACGGCGGCTCGCAAGCTGAACTCGCGCTCATCCTGGGTGTGGTACAACATCGGCCTGCTCAACATGGAACAGCGCAACTGGACCGAAGCCGTCGAATCGTTCAGCCAGGCGTTGAGCGGAGATCTCGACCCGGGCTGGATCGAAGTGTGGTCTTACATACGAAGAGGGAACGCTTACGACGCGAATGGTAATCGCGAAAGGGCGGTTGCGGAATATAAGAAAGCCCAGGAGAGCGGAAAAGATTACGACGGAGCGCAGAAGGCGGTTGAAAAATATCTGGCGAATCCCTATAAGCGCGAACGCGGAGCCGCTCACAGCAGTTGAGAGTTACAGGCTCCGCCTCGCTTTCATACTGGCGCCGACGCGCAATTCATCGCGCCGCTTTCTATGAAACTTTTGCGCTCTTGTGTCCGTCTTCAACTCTGGCCGGTCAAATATCACCTCTTGCCGTGTTCCCTGGCGGCTCGATTGACGGGGGAGTATGAGTGGAACCGTGGGAATCGTCCAGCCGCACGAAGGGCTCAGCGTAGCAGAGCAGGAATATCTGATCGAATTGCACGCCCGTGAAGAGGGAGTGGAAATCAACGGCTTCGTGGGCGCTGATGACATTCTGCTCCCGCACGAACCCGCCACCCGGAAATTGATGGAATCAATTTCCAACCGCGAGACCCGCTCGATTGTATTCGTGGACCAGATAGAGGACAAAATGCCGATCGGCTTGACCCGGCACTGTCGCGAATGCGGCTGCAAAGTTCTGATCGTGAATCGTCATAAATTCGGGCTTCGCGCCGCATAGCGAATCTCTATTTCACCCGCCGCCGTTCCATTCTTCATTCGACTACTTTTTTTCAACTCACCTGTGTAGAATAAGCGGTTCCTCGCGGGAGCAGAGGCGACTACAGGTACGGCAGGAGAGGGGGGTAGGCTGTGGATTTCGAGCTTAACGAAGACCAGCAGCAGATCAAACGCTCAATAAGAGAATTCGCTGAGGCCGAGATCAAGCCGCACGTGCTTGATTGGGACGAATCCCAGCGGTTTCCGATCGAGCTATTACCGCAACTGGCAAAGCTCGGTTTAACCGGAGTGCTCTTTCCCGAAGAGTATGGCGGCGCCGGAATGGGCTACGTCGAATACGCAACCATTATCGAGGAACTCGCCCGCGTCGATCCTTCGGTCGCGCTCTCAGTCGCGGCGCACAATTCACTTGCAGGCGGACATATCTACATTGGGGCCAGCGAAGCTCAGAAAAAACAATACCTCACTCCGCTCGCCCGCGGTGAATACCTTGGAGCGTGGGGATTGACCGAGCCGAGCTCGGGTTCGGACGCAAGCTCGATGCGAACTACGGCCGTCAAAAAGAACGGCGAGTGGGTTCTCAACGGTTCCAAGAATTTCATAACAAACGCGTCATTAGCCAAAACGACGGTTGCACTCGCCATAAGCGACCGGGCGGCCGGCACTCACGGCATTTCTGCCTTCATCGTCGACGCAAACACAAAGGGATACTCAATCGCGAAGAAAGAAAATAAGCTCGGAATGCGCGCGAGCGATACCGCCAGCATCGCTTTCGACGACTGCCGCGTTCCCAATGAAAACCTCATAGGAGAAGCGGGGCAGGGGTTCATTCAGGCCATGAGAGTGTTGGACGGAGGGCGAATTTCCATCGCGGCTCTCGCCGTAGGAACGGCGCAAGGCGCGTTCGAAGCCGCGCTGCGGTATGCGAAGGAGCGATACCAGTTCGGCAAGCCTATTTCGGAGTTTCAAGCCATCCAGTTCAAATTGTCCGACATGGCCACCCAGATTGACGCGGCCCGGCTTCTGACTTACCGCGCGGCGGCAATGAAGGATGCCGGTAAGTTGACGACTCGCGAATCGTCGATGGCCAAGCTCTACGCGAGCGAGGTATCGGTGCGCGCTTCGGAAGAAGCAATTCAGATTCACGGCGGCTATGGCTTTATAAAAGATTATCCCGTCGAAAAGTACTGGCGAGACTCGAAGCTCCTCACAATCGGCGAGGGCACGAGCGAAGTACAGCGAGTAGTCATTGCGCGGCAGATTCTCAAGTCCTGATCAGCGGCAAATATCCAAAATCCTCGAAAAAGATCTGTTTTGAACAAGCTCAGTGTGTCAGAAATCCTAGCAGGTGATAAACGCGCCATTGCGCGCGCGATTACCGCCGTAGAGGATTCAAACGTGGAGGCTTCTCGCCTGCTAAAAGAATTGTTCCCGCACACCGGCAAGGCCCTTATTGTTGGAATCACCGGGGCTCCGGGCGCGGGTAAAAGCACCCTGGTTGATCGGCTATCCGCCCTATATCGATCCAGAGGCGAACGAACGGCGATCGTCGCCGTCGATCCTTCGAGCCCGTTCACGGGTGGGGCTATTCTCGGCGACAGAATCCGAATGCAGGCGATGGCGACCGATCCGGGAATTTTTATAAGGAGCATGGCCGCCAGAGGGCATCTCGGCGGGCTGGCTCGCGCGACAGCCGACGCCGTGGCGATACTCGATGCCGCCGGATACAATAACGTCATCATCGAAACTGTTGGAGTGGGCCAGGACGAAGTCGACATCGTGAAGACGGCGGATGTGACAGTAGTCGTGCTCGTTCCAGGAATGGGCGACGACATTCAGGCCATCAAAGCAGGCATCATGGAAATAGGCGACGTGTTCGCCATAAATAAGGCCGATAGGGAAGGCGTGCTGAGAACCGAGAAGGAGCTTCAGACGCTGCTCCAGATTTCCGAACGCTCCGATGGCTGGGTTCCTTTGATAGTAAGAACAGTCGCAACGGAGGAGAAAGGCATCGACGAACTTGCGTCCGGCATAGATCGGTACCGCGAGTTCGTGTCTTCGAATCCCGCTCGTTTCGAGGCGAGGCGTTCGAGTGTGGCGCGCGCGCGAATAATAGAGCTGCTGCGCGATAAGCTCCTGCTGGCGGCCCGAGCGAAAGGGGTAACCGATGAGTACCTGGATGGCGCGGCTCGAATGGTCTCCGATAAAACGAAAGATCCGTATTCAGTCGTGGATGAGGTGATATCGAGGCTGGGACTATGAAGATTGATCACATTGGAATAGCCGTCAAATCGATCGAGAACTCGCTCGGGTTCTACGAAGGCGTTCTGGGCGTGCGCGAGGCGGAAAGAGAAGTCGTCGAAGATCAGGGCGTAACCGTCGCCCTGCTGCCGATCGGGGACTCGCGCATCGAGCTTCTGGAGCCGCTTTCTGACGATACGGTCGTCGCGAAGTTTATATCGCGTCGTGGTGAGGGACTACATCATATCTGTTATGAGGTCGATGACGTCGCGCGCAAGGTTGAGGATCTCAAAGCCAGGGGGTTGAGACTCCTCGACGGCTATCCGCGCCGCGGCGCCGAAGGCAAGCTCGTAGCGTTTGTGCACCCGTCGAGCGCCGGAGGGGTTCTCGTGGAATTGGTAGAGAAAGAAAGAGGAATAGAACAATGAAAATACCGACCAAAGCCGTGGTGGCCATCATAGTGCTGCTTCTCGTATCGGGGCTTCTCCTGCTGGCGCAGAGATCCTTCTCGACCGTTAAAGCTGTTAAGCTGACCGCCGCCGATATGGAGCTCTTCGCGAGCGAAATCCTGCCGCCCGGTCAACAGCAGCAACTCGCTTCGGACGCCGAAGCAAGAAAGGCCCTTGCGAAAGATCTTAAAGAAACGCTGGCTGTCGCGCAGAAGGCCGAGCAGGAAGGTTATGACCAACGACCGGCTATTCGTTCGCTGATCTCGCTCGCCGAAGATCAGGCTCTCGCCGTTGAATTCCAGAAGAAGAACCCGGGGGTTAAAGTCGCCGAGGACGAAGTCAAGAATTTCTACAGGCTGACCCCAAACGCGTTCGACGAGTTCCTGGAGTTGAATCCGCAGTTTCAACAGACAATGCAGGGACCGCAGAAAGAGCAGTATAAGCGCCAGTACGCGGAGCTGAGAATACTGGGCAACCACGGCCGCGAAAAGGGCCTGGAAAAGGACGATCTGACCAAGCTCAAAATGCTGTTAGGCAAAAGTCAGGTGCTCGATAGCAGCTATCGAAAGGATCTCGCGAGCAATGCCGACAAGCTGATCAAGGACGAAGACCTTGAAGCCTACTATAACGAGCACGCCAATGATTTCGAAGAAGTGCACGCTCGCCACATATTGATAAGCACGAGGCCTTTGACTAACACGGGTGAAGAGGCCGATCAGAAAGATCAGAAGGACGAGAAGACCGACAAGAAGCCTCTCTCGAAAGAAGAAGCCCGTAAAAAAGCGCAGTCGATTCTCGAGCGCGTGCGAAAGGGCGAGAACTTCGTCAAGCTGGCCGAAGAGAATTCTGATGAACCTGGAGCGAAGCAAAGCGGAGGCGACCTCGGTTACTTTTCCCACGGCCAGATGGTCTCCGCCTTCGATAAGGCCGCCTTTTCAATGAAGACCGGCGAAATAAGCGATCTGGTTGAAACGGAGTTCGGCTATCACATAATCAAGGTCGAAGATCACCGCAACGCCCCGCTCGACGATCAAAAGACGCGGCGCAAGATTACCGACGCCATCAAACAAAAGAAGATAGACGAGCGAATCGAGCAAATCACCAACGCCAGCAAAGTCGAAGTCGCCGACGACTTCAAGGTAACCCCGAAACAACTTCCGGAAGGGCACGTTCAGCCGGGAGCGCCGGGCAAGGGTGAGCAGTAGTATCTGACCGCGTCGTATTCGGCGCTGTTCCGGCTGGAGTTCATTTTCAATTCAAGGAGCTTGACACTTGGCGGAGATCAAGATCGGAGTGATAGGCGGCAGCGGCCTCTATCAAATGGAAGGGCTTGGCGACGTCGAAGAACAGACGTTGGAAACCCCGTTCGGGAACCCTTCGGATGCATTCACGATTGGTACGCTGGGACAGGAGCGGGTCGCGTTTCTGCCGAGGCACGGGAGAGGCCATACGCTCCTGCCTTCGGAGCTGCCGTTTCGCGCGAATATCTACGCGATGAAGCTGCTCGGAGTCGAGCGAATCATTTCGATAAGCGCCGTCGGCTCGCTTCGCGAAGAGCTCAAACCGATGGACATCGTGATTCCGGATCAGTTTCTCGATCGGACTCGCGGCCGAATCTCGACTTTTTTCGGAGGCGGAATCGCCGCGCACGTCACCTTCGCCGATCCGGTCTGCAAAGAACTCGCGGATACAATCGAAGAGGCGGCTCGAAAGGAAGCCAGGGGAGTGGACGTTCATCGGGGCGGGACCTATGTCTGTATGGAAGGCCCGGCGTTCTCCACGAAGGCCGAGTCTGAGTTGTATCGCTCCTGGAATATGGACGTGATCGGTATGACGAACCTCCAGGAGGCCAAGCTCGCCCGCGAAGCCGAGATTTGCTACTCCACGGTGGCAATGGTGACCGACTATGACTGCTGGCATCCCGAACATGATTCCGTCACCATCGAGATGGTGATCGACTACCTCAATCGAAACGCCGCCAATGCCCAGAGAATAATCGCCGAAACAGTCTCGCGGTTAGCCCGAGGCAGTCGGGCCTGCAAGTGCCGCCAGTCCCTGCGGCATGCTATCATCACGGCCCGGGACAAGATTACTCCCGAAGCAAAGGCCCGATTGAAAGCGATAGTTGGAAAGTACGTAGAGTGAACTGGCATCGGACTGCCTGATATTTCGTGTTCAGGTGAAATCGAATGGCTGTTGTCAAATTACTTCTCGCCGCCGTAGTCGCCGGAATGCTCACTGGATTGCCGGCCGTTGCGCTTTCGCAGAGCGGAACAACCCGCCGAATCGAACAGCCTCGCGATCCGGCGTTGGAGCTCACCGCGAAACACAATCTGGAAGTCGCCAGGTACTACATCACCAAACGAAAGGCCTATCAGGGCGCGCTCGATCGTCTCCTCGAGATAACCGAAACCTATGCCGAATTTTCTCGAATGGATGAAGTCCTCTTCCTGATCGGCGAGGCCAATCAAAAGATCAGTAAGCAGGACGAATCGGTCAAGTTCTTCAAAAGACTATTGAAGGATTTTCCGGACAGCGAGTTCTCAAAGAAAGCGCGAGAGCATTTGGCTGAGATGAACGTCGCGGCCGACGAATCAAAGCCGTAACGGCTCTTGACGAACGCCGGTTGCCGGCCTCGCGTTATGGCGAATTCCCCTTAAGATCGCTTGCCGTTTGCCCTCCGGTGCGATCGCATCACCTCTAAAACGGAGATCACGATAGATGTCAATTCTCGTCGTTGGCTCGGTGGCGTTCGATTCGGTGAAGACGCCATTCGGAGAGAAAGAGCACATACTCGGCGGCGCCGCAATGTATTTCAGCGTTGCGGCCTCATTCTTCACCGATGTTCGCGTGGTTGGGGTAGTAGGCGATGATTTCGGGGCCGCCGAAGAAGCCGTGTTTGAAGAACGAGGAATAGACATAAGCGATCTTGAACGCATAAAAGGGCAGCGCAGCTTTCACTGGAAGGGCGAGTACGGCTACGACCTGAACGTCGCTCAAACTTTGGACACACAGTTGAACGTCTTTGCCGATTTCAAACCGAAGCTTTCGGACGACGCTCGCAAGAACCCTTACCTGTTCCTTGCCAATATTCAGCCGCAGCTTCAGCTCGAAGTGCGCCGCCAGGTGCCTGCTCGCATAGTCGCCGCCGATACGATGAACTATTGGATTGAAAAGACGCGGCCCGAGCTTACGGAGACGCTGAAAGAGGTTGATATCCTGATCATCAATGATTCCGAAGCGCGGGAGCTTGCCGAGGAGCCGAACCTTGTTCGCGCTGCTAAGCGGATCCTCACCATGGGGCCAAAGCGATTGGTCGTAAAACGAGGTGAGTACGGCGCTGTGATGTTCACCAACAACTCGTACTTCGCCGCCCCGGCTTACCCTCTCGAGGATGTGTTCGATCCAACTGGAGCCGGTGACAGCTTCGCGGGAGGGTTCATGGGGTATCTCGCCGCTACGGGAGCCGACGACGAAAACGCGATGCGCCGCGCGATCATCTTCGGTTCGGTTATGGCTTCGTTTGGAGTCGAGGACTTCAGTTGCGAGCGCCTGCGACGGCTTACCTATGAGGAGATCGCGGGACGGGCGCGGCGGCTGCGCCAGATAACGCACTTTGAAGAATCCGACATGCCGCGAAGAGCAGTGTGAGGCATCAATGCCTGAAATCAAATTCACCAAGGTACAGGGTCTCGGAAACGATTTCCTGATCATTTTTGTCGATTCCATAGACGAGCTGCGCGACGCACGCGCTCTCTCTAGAAAGATGTGCGAGCGGAACTACGGCGCAGGCGCTGATGGACTGGTTTTCATAACTCGAGCCCGTCACGCCGACGCCGACTTCGCGTCGCGCATATTCAATGCGGATGGAAGCGAGGCCGAGATTTCCGGCAACGGAACGCGGTGCGTCGCGGCATATGTTTATCAAAGCGGGCTGTGGAGCGAGCCTCAGGTACGGATCGCAACCGTTGCCGGAGTGAAGACCGGACGGCTTGTAGGCAGAGACGGACTCCGCTTCGAGTTCGAGTTCGAGATGGGAAAACCGCTTCTGGCGAGTTCAGAAATTCCCATCACGCTCGAGCAGCCTGAGCCGAGAGTCGTGAGCCATCATCTCACTCTCGGAGGCGACGTCCTGGAGATCACGTGCGTTTCAATGGGAAACCCGCACTGCACCTTGTTTGTAGACGCTCTTGATGAAGCGAGCATTTCCGAGCTTGGGCCTCTGATTGAAGATCACCCTGCTTTTCCGAATCGAACCAACGTTGAATTCGCGCGTGTTATCTCGGAAGACGAGATCGAAGTCCGCTTCTGGGAGCGTGGAGTTGGGCGAACGCTATCGTCGGGCACCGGTTCTTGCGGCGCCGCGGTAGCCGCGGCTCTGAATAGGTTCACCGGCCGAAACATTCAAGTGCTTACGCAAGGCGGCACGCTCCGAGTCGACTGGCGCGATGACGATACGGTCCTGCTCACCGGCCCCGCTGAAGTGATCTACGAAGGAACGTGGCTGCAGTCAGTGTGAACGGGTGAACTCGCGAAGGAAGAACTCCCGTGGCTTGGAGTTGGAGTGGCGGCTGAATACACCGGCGCCACTCCCGCCTTCATGAAGCTGGACGAGATTCGAGCGGTCTGGTTGAGTTTGTTGATTATCAGATACTGGCGGATTGCAAGCAGGGCAAGGCTTGTAGCCAACTTGTCGAAAACCTGTCCGCGATTGATCGAAGCCGAGCAGATCAGTGGCTGGATTACTGTTAGACGAACGGGATCATCAGCTACGCCTGACGCTCAGGCCGCCTACCACAAGGCTTCCAGAGCACCCTCCGGGGGAGGAATCCCTCCATGCTTTAAGGCTTACTTCAGAAACTATTGCCGCAAAGACCTTCCAGTAATATGATACGGCTGGCTTTGTGATCACCGTCAGAGATGCGAGTGGTATGGCGGATTGATGAGACTCATACGCCGCCGCCGGTCTGAAATGGCCCTGACGCCCGCTGCCCCTTTTCCTACTATTGTCAATCGCCTGATGCTCGCGCCTTTTTAAGGCGTGGGGCGTCGCCAGGCTTTGTGAAGGCCGTTAACACCTTCAGAAGCGCAAACCGACAGGGGGTCCCTGATGAAACCAAGAGTTCTATGGTCCGTTGTCTTAGTCTTTGTTCTTGCCGAAGCCCTCATAGCAAGTCCGCCGCTATTTCAGCGAAAGTCGTTTACCGACAGCAGTGCTTCCGGTAACAAGAGCGCCGGGCCATCAAAAGACGCGCCCGCCGCAAAAGACGCAAAGGAGACAGGCTCCGGAGTATCCGCGGCTACGACCGCCGATGATACCGATACGAGCACGGTCTGGTGGCCCGCGTATTCATACCACGATGTATGGATGCCGGATCTCACCTACAGATCTTTGAAGTCGAACGGGGTTGATCTCTATTGCGAGATCGAAGGTCACGGAAGGGAGATGGCCATTGTAGTGCAGGGCAGTCCGGGAATTCCTCACGACTATTTGCACCCGATGCTTTCAACTCTTAGCCATTACATGCGAGTCGTCTACTTCGATCGAAGATTCGACGGGCTGCCCAAGGGGCTTCCCGCTCGCTCGATGTCGTTGAAAACAATGGCGGACGATATTGAAGCCGTGCGGCAGGCTCTTGGCGGCGAGAGCGTGACGCTGATCGCGCATGGCTTCGGAGGCCCGGTTGCGATCAATTACACGCTCAGGCATCCGGACGCGGTCAAACGACTCATCCTTGCGAACACGTCCGCTGAGATCGAAAACTACAAGGAGATAGAGACCCGGCTGACGGCCTCGCTTTCGCCCAAAGAGCTGGACGCATTCAACAATCTCTCGGATGAGCGGGCCCGCTATCAGATGCT
>Ga0209687_1000381_pt1 | contig 14982 bp, 10 predicted proteins | sample GraSoiAngelo_136_FD_185893 | JGI IMG/M metagenome (GOLD analysis project Ga0209687, IMG submission 185893) | Grasslands soil microbial communities from the Angelo Coastal Reserve, California, USA - 14_0929_09_20cm (SPAdes) (version 2) | ecosystem: Environmental > Terrestrial > Soil > Grasslands ...
TGAGTAATCTCCCAAGTCCAAGGCTTTCGCCTTAGCATTCGAATCGATGTTCGTGGCTCTTACCCCTTGCCACAACCTGTTCGCAGAGGAGGGGTAGTACGCGACTTGAGTGCCTAAGGGAGTTCCTGTGAATAACCTGTCGGTCGCACGTAACCTTGCTCTCTTCGTCATTTCAATCCTGATTGTGCTCGGTACAGGATGTGGAAGTACCGGTGTCATATCGGGTGGGCAGCCTGCGACGGGCAGCCAGCTTACCGCCAGTCCGACATCTCTCGACTTCGGAAGCATGACGGTTGGGTCAACGGCCAGTAAGTCACTGACTGTGACCGCCACCGGCAGTGGGGCGGTAACGATCAGTCAGTTCAACACTACAACCTCCGATTTCAGCGTCTCCGGTCCGTCACTCCCTTTAACCATCGGAGCCGGTCAGAGCACAACGTTAACGGTCTCTGCTAATCCTCAAAGCGCCGGCGCTCTCTCAGGGACTGTGGCTATCGTCAGCAATGCGGCAAGTTCGCCGACATCTGTGGGTCTCACCGCCACCGCTGCAGCTCCGTCTTCGCCCGTTCTTTCTCTCAATCCGACCTCTGTGGGTTTTGGCAGTGTGGCATCGGGCAGTTCCTCATCGAAGTCAGTCGTGATCACGAATACCGGCAACGCTAGCCTCACGATTTCCCAAGCAACTGTCACTGGCGCCGGTTATGCAGCAAGTGGATTATCTCTTCCCCTGACGCTGGCCGCTGGTGCGAGCACTTCGTTTGTAGTCAGTTTCTCTCCATCCACTTCTGGTGCAGCAAATGGCAACGTTGCACTAGTGAGCACAGCCCCGAATTCTCCGATGAATCTTCCGCTCACCGGTACCGGTGCGGCCGCTCCGGTTGCGCAGCTTTCTACCAACCCTGCAAGCGTAAGCTTCGGCAATGTCATCGTAGGAAACACGGGTACGCATTCTGTGACTGTCAGTAACACTGGAAACGTGAGCGTAACAATTTCGCAGATCGCTACTTCGGGAAGTGGATTCAACCTGACTGGCGTAACCGTCCCGTTGGCTCTCAGCCCTGGACAAGCTTCTACTTATACGGCGCAATTTGCTCCTACAGCGGCGGGGGCCGCTTCTGGCCAAATTTCCATCGCCAGTAACGCGTCGAACAGTCCAACATTAATTTCTCTGAGCGGGACCGGAATTGCGGCTGTCGCTCAATTATCCACTGCTCCCGGCAGCATAAGTTTCGGCAACGTCAACGTGGGTAGCAGCAGCACTCAAGCCGTTACTATTACCAACACAGGTAACGTAAACGTCACCGTTTCCCAAGTGACTACTACCGGCTCCGGTTTCACCGGAACCGGTATATCTGTACCGCTCACTCTTACTCCGGCAAGTAGCGCCACCTACACAGCGACATTCAGTCCGACATCGGCCGGCAGCGCGTCAGGTCAGATTTCCTTTGTAAGCGACGCCTCCAACAGCCCAACTGTCGTTTCACTCAGTGGCGCTGGAGTTGCTCAGCCCACTACCCTGAGCGTTAGTCCAACATCGATTCCTTTCGGGAATGTTGTCGTCGGAAATAGCAGTACCAAGCCAGGCACCCTGACCGCATCTGGCGGAACTGTCACCGTGTCCTCAGTAGCAGTCACAGGAAGCGAATACTCCATCAGTGGCCTGACATTGCCTGTAACACTTACTGCAGGACAAACTGCTACTTTTTCTGTTGTCTTTCGTCCCACGGTTGCTGGAAGCGCGAGCGCCAGTATTGCGTTCACAAGCACCGCTTCGAACTCGCCATCCGTCACTTTGTCCGGAACTGGAACAGCGAGTACGACACCCTGTGGGCTGCTGGACGATGGCGTAAGCGTTCACATTCCGGCGAACTACACGAGCATGACGCCGCCAGCGAAGGGACAGTCGTATGTGGATCCGGCGTTTGGTTGCACGGTAACCCGGCTGAGCGACGGCAGGAAGGATCTGGGTAAGTCGGTCTATCACGAGTATGCCAGCATGACGCCGATCAATGCCGACGACAGTATGGTGGCGCTGTTGGATTTCAACGCGAACTGGTACATCGCCGACCTTAACGGCAACATTCTGATTTCCTCCTCGGGCTTGCCTTGGCAGGGAGGTACGGGATGGCGTTGGAGCACAACGGTGAGAAACGTCATGTATGGAGTGTCCAATGTCAGCGCGGCCGGTTGCACGGCGAGCGGCAACACATTGGCCAAGATAGTAATTTCCGGCAGTAGCGTTACTTGTAGTGCTCTCCACACTTTCAGTGAATACAGCAGCATCAGTCTTGGGGGCGGAGAGGGCGACATCTCTGATGACGGAGATCATATTGCCGTGAAGGGCACGCTTGCCAACGGCACCGCCGACATCTTCGTGTACACCATCAGCACGAACAGCAAAGGCGGTGTATTCAACTACGGTACGCATGCGTTCGACAATGCGCAGATAACTCATTCCAACCGGGTGGTGATCAACTGGGGCACTCAGAACAACGTAACTTGCCCGACGCCGGGAGTACCTTGCTACAACGGCTTTGAGTTGTTCTCCTCGACCATGAGTTACATACGGCAAGTGTTCCGCAACGGAGTTCATTCCAAGGAACTGGTTGATTTATCCGGCAACGAAGTGGTAGCGATTGTCGATTCGGGGGCCTGGTTCTGCTCGGCCCAAGGACAAGGTATTGCCGTGATTGATTTGAACACCGGCGCAGGCAAGTGCCTGCTGAACAATCTGCCTTGGAATGCCGGCATCCACGTTGGAGCTTCCGCTAACGGATGGGTGGTGAGCGAGCATCTGGATTACGGTGCCAACAGCACCGCCAGTTATCCACTCGCCAGCAACTGGCAGAGCTTGTGGGCCTATGGCAACAACGAGATCTTTCTGATGCGGGCGGACGGCTCGCAGACACGGCGCCTGATTCATCATCGCTCCTTCGGTGCGGGAGACTACTGGAAAGTCCCCCGACCCAGCATCAGCCGTGATGGCAAATGGGTGATCTTCGACAGCGACTTCGGGCTTGGCAATCCGGTCGGCGACTATGCCGATGTCTATCTCATCGGCGTCCAGTAAAACGCTGCGTATGCGCTCGGGATGAGTACACCGGGACATCCATGTCTCAACACGCTTCGTTCTAGCCGGATATCGGTTGGGCGATCTCTCGATCAAGATAAGTCCTCAATCATCTTTGGTCAGACGGCGGGAGTTACATCACCATCGGAGTGGGTTCTGGAGCAGCTACGGATTCGTCGAGCCAGCACCGGCACCACATTTCAAAAAACAGCAACACCCAGAGCTTGTGCGATACATCTCGCGGTCCTCGCGCATGGGTCTCAAGCAGGTTTGCAATCTGCTTCGAACTGAACAATCCCCGCTCTTTGGCCCGTTGAGAAAGGAGGATGTCATGTGCGAACTCTGAGGCTTTGCCTCGAAACCATCGCCGCAGCGGAACCCCAAATCCGGCCTTTTGACGATGAATGATTTGATCAGGCAAAAGTCCCGCCATTACTCTCTTCAGAAGATGCTTCGCTTCGTTCCCTCGAAATCGCAGGGTAACAGGTACCTTTGCCATAAACTCCGCGAGTCGATGATCCAGGAATGGCGCTCGTGTCTCTAATGAGACTGCCATGCTGGCGCGATCGACTTTTACGAGGAGATCATCTGGAAGGTACATCATCTGATCCATATACTGCATTTTCGAAAGTAGATCCGATGTACCACAACTTTCAGCAAGAATTCGTAAATTGCGCCAGGGCCCTGAGCTAGTTATCGGTAAACCACAACTGCGGCTTAGCAGGTCCTTCTGTTCGTCAGCTGGGTAAATACAGTAGTCCATCAGATGGTAGTCGAGTACCTCAAGCGAATTCCGATGCAGAACTCCCCACCCACGCCTACGTCTGGGGTAAATCCTCGAGGCAAGGGAAAACGTTTGACGAAGCACAGTGTCAGGCACAAACCGCGAAAGCTCCTCGCGCCTAATTGCCCGATTGTAGCGGTCGTATCCTGCGAAGATTTCATCTCCGCCGTCTCCAGAAAGGGCTACAGTCACAAACTCTCGCGCCATCTTGGATACGCAATAGGTGGGAATGGCGGACGCGTCGGCAAACGGTTCATCGTAATGTTTGGCGAGCGTAGGCAGCAGTTCCAGCACATCCGGTGTACAACAAAACGTATGGTGCCGAGTGGCGAAGTGCTTCGCTGCCAATTCTGCAAAAGGCAACTCATTCCACGGATCTTCGTCGAAGCCGATTGAAAACGTCTCCACCGGCCGGTTGGTGAGACTGGACATCATGGCGACGACAGTCGACGAATCCAGTCCTCCGCTGAGGAATGCGCCGATCGGAACGTCCGAGTACATGCGAATCCGCACCGCATCGCGAACCAGCTCAGATATGGATTCCAGGCATTCGCGCTCGGTGATGCGATGGTCAGGGTCGTAATGTACTTGCCAATACCGCGTTGGCGGAGTGATTCGCAGCCCTTGCTCAGACGGTCTAACCTCAGCAGCCAGCAGTGACGCTGGTGGCAGCTTCTTAATGTGCTTGAAGATAGTCGAGGGCGCGGGAACGTATCCGAGAGCGAGGTAGGTCGAAAGAGCTTCAGTATCAAGTTCTCGCGGAACGGAAGAAATCGTTAAGAGAGACTTCAACTCCGAAGCAAACGCCAGCATTTCGCCATTGGTGAAGTAATAGAGCGGCTTCTCTCCGAATCGATCCCTACAGAGGAGTAAGCGTTGACGTGTGCTATCCCAAAGGGCCAGAGCGAACATGCCATTTAGCTGCTGAAGGAACTCATCGCCACGCTCTTCATAAAGATGGATAATTACTTCTGTATCAGATTCACTGCGAAACTGGTGCGCTCTATCTAGCTGAGACCTGAGTTCACGATAGTTATAAATCTCCCCGTTGAAAGATATCCAAATTGTTCCATCTTCGTTGGACATGGGCTGCCGGCCAAGCGGGGACAGATCTATGATTTTCAGCCGCCGATGCCCCATCGTTAAATGACGCGAACTGTAAAATCCGCTGTCATCCGGACCACGATGAACCATAGACTCGGCCATATTCCAGACACGGAGAGATCTCTCCTGGTCAATGGCCGTGTTATCAAAGACGCCGCAAATACCGCACATAGGATCTCTATCGGGTTTATGCTGATTTGTAAATGACGACTAGGCCGCCGCCATCTGTACATCCGTGGCATGGCTCGGCTCGATCTTTCCCACTTGGGACAAGGGGATCACGATTTGGTCGGAGGTGATGTAATCCGATAGATTTGCAAACTCGTCTGCGTCGCGGCTCACTAGAACGACATCCGTGTCTTCGATTACCTTGTCGAGGGAAGGTTGTAATAGCGCTCCAATGTGTGGGATGGTCTGCTCTATGAACTCCCGATTTGCACCGACGATCGTACTAAGGTTAACCTGAGGATCATAGATCTTTACTTGGCGTCCTTCGCCAAGGAGAGACTTAACTAACTCAACAATGGCGCTTTCCCGCAGATCATCTGTACCTGCCTTGAAGCTAAGTCCCAGGACCGCGATATGCTTTTTGTTCGTGCTAAGAACGAGATCCAGTGCCCGCTCAAGGTGAGCGTCATTGCTGCGCAGGATGGAACTTAACAACGGAAGTTCTAGGTCGTGTTGCCTGGAGCAATACAGCAGCGCACGCAGGTCCTTAGGAAGGCAAGAACCACCGAACGCAAAGCCTGGCCTCAAATACACTGAGGAGATATTGAGCTTGCGATCGGACAAAAAGACTTCCATTACCGCATATGGATCTACTCCCAGATTGTGCGCCAGTGTGCCGACTTCGTTGGCAAAGGCAATCTTGAGCGCGTGAAACGCGTTACAGACATACTTCAACATTTCCGCGTTCCGAATCGCGGTGCAAATTATAGCGCCTTCAGTGAAGCTGTAGATGCTGCTGAGTTGCTGCGCGTGTGAAGTGTCGCGAGCGCCGATCACGGTAAAAGGAGGAGTATAAAAGTCGCGAACGGAAGTACCCTCGCGCATGAATTCCGGGTTATAGCAAAGCGCGAAGTCACGATCTGCGCGTTTGCCGCTCTCCGCCTCGAGAATGGGTAAGATGAGTTCCTCGGTTTTCCCTGGAAGAATTGTGCTGCGAATGGCCACCGTGTGGAACGAGTCTTTGTGGCGGAGCGCCCGACCGAGCTCATGCGCTACTTTCTCAATTCCGCTGACATCTAATCGTCCAGTTTTCAGCGTGGGCGTTCCAACACAGACCATTGAAATATCGCTTCTAAGAACGGCTTCGACTGCTGAGTTAGTCGCCCGCAATGCGCCGTTGTCGACCGTCGCGCGAACGATTTCGTCAAGCGAGCTTTCCATGAAGGGACTGTGGCCGGAGTTAATCTGTTCAATTTTGGCTTGGTTGATGTCCACACCTATCACGCGATGCCCCTGCTTCGCTAAGCAAGCGGCGGTTACTAAGCCAACATAACCCATCCCAAAAATGCTGATGTTCATATAGTCAGTGTTACTCCACGATTGCGTGTCTTTGAGGAACTTGTTCGTCCTACGAGACGCGTTGCCATGCAGTCTGTTGTCGTCTGCTCAACGCCCGGAAGAGGCCGACCAGGAGCGCCGCATTCATCGCCAACAAGAAATATCCCAGCTGAGCGAATGGTATGCCGCGTAGATTCTCCCGAAACAGGAATCCTGCGGCTGCCCATGCGTAGAGGCCGAGTTGCAGCGCGGCAATTCCCGCATACCACGGATTCCCGCTGCTTATGAGAAGGAAATTGCTGCCTAATGCGATTAGCAGCATAACCGGGACCAGCCAACGCAACAGCTTGTGAGAGACGAAGGCGAATCTAGTGAACCAGGGCAGATGTACTTTCAGGAAGAACTTCAGGGAAATAAAACTGCCTCGCGCCAGACGGACACGGCGGGTGAATTCTCCCGACACGCTATTGGCTGCAAAATCGAAACCCACCGCTTCGGGATCATAGACAATCGAAAAACCCATCTTGCGAGCGTTCATGATGGTGACAAAGTCATCGAGCACTGTCTCGGGTGTAAGCGGAACATAAGCGTTGCGTCGCAACGCGTAGAGTGCTCCACTGGCTGTTAAGGTGCTTCCCAAGCGTGCCTCCATGAGCCGCAGCATATTTTCATATCGCCAATACACTCCTTCGGTCTGCTGAGATTCAGCCGTTGCGTGGAAGCGTATAGCACCGCAAACTCCACCGACAGAAGGACTACAGAAATGGCGAACCAGCTTTTGAGGCGCATCCTCAGCGAGCAGCGTACTAGCGTCGGAGAATACAAGAATCTCATGTCGTGCGCGGCGCACCGCACAATTCAGAGCCGATGCCTTTCCTTGATGTTCCGGCAACAAAATCACTTCGACTCTGGGATCCGATACTGTTTGGAGTAGAGAATTCGTCCTGTCTGTCGACCCGTCCGAGACAAAAATGATCTGGGTCTTGTCGCTGGGATAGAGGATCTGCCCTAAGTTTGCAAGTTTCAGTGCAAGATGCTCTTCCTCGTTGTAGGCGGCAATAATGAAGCTGATGCCAGGCACGTTGGGTAGCGTTAATGCTGTAACGCGGCGGTCACTCCGGCCGACAAGGAAGCGCACGTCTCTGCAAACTTGCGCCACAACATAGAGTAAGAACAGCAGAGCAGGGTAGATGAAATACGTATAGGTCACTGCCAGAAGGCTTGTCCAGAACAGGAAACGCGCAATCATAAACGTGGTTGTCATCGCGATCCTCGACCCAGCAGGAGGATCTTGATCGTCTTAAACAATATGAAGAGATCCAAACCGATCGACATATTCTTGATGTAAAACAGGTCGTAGGCCAGCTTCTCCGTATTGTCGTCAATGGTGGCGCAGTAACCACGATTCACCTGTGCCCATCCTGTAGCTCCAGGACGCACAGCCCATCGCTGGCCATAGAACGGGATTTTGGCAGCCAGCGCATCTTCGTGAGCTCCAAGAAAAGGTCTTGGCCCGACGAAATACATTTCGCCACGGAGGATGTTGTAGAGCTGGGGCAGTTCATCGATGCGGGCGCGCCGAAGCAGTCTTCCTACTCTCGTGAAACGAGTGTCTCCCTCTGCCGCGGGTCGCTGCCCCTGATCTTGGTCCAGCCCAATGTACATAGAACGAAACTTGTAAAGTACGAACGTCCTGGAGTCTTTGCCCACTCGTTTCTGACGGAAAATTACTGGGCCAGGTGAGTCCAGGCGAATGGCAATAGCGACGAGGGCCATTAAGGGTGCACAAATCAGGAGTCCGAAGAATGCCCCGATGATCGAGAATGTTCGCTTATATATCAGAAGGAGCTTGCTGGGCCGGAAAGCGCGGGAAAAGAGAAGCGAACTGAGAGTTCGTATTTCGAGCGGCACTTTTCCCGTAATGCCCTCGTAGAGATCGGCTCCGTCATCGATTCTTATTCCGCACTTCTTTAGCTGCAACAATAGCTCAAGCGGCAGCTTTCCCCTTCGATCGTTGGTCGCGAGAATTATGCGTCGAATGCGCTGCGACTCGACGAGGTGATGCAGATCGATGAGACGGTCTGGAATCATCGCGGAGGCTTCTGTGCCACCTTCGTCCCGCTCAGCGGCGCAAGCGTCAACTATTCTCATCCCGAGCTCCGGTCGCTGCTGAATCTGTACCCTTAGTAGATGAGCTAGTGGCCCGTTACCCAAGACTAGCGTCTTCTCATGAAAGCGACTGGAATTGTTGATCAGCAAGAATAGCCCGCGCGCTCCGATGAGCGCAGCACCTCCGGCCAAGAGTCCCATGAGCGATATATCATTGCCAAATCGCAGTGGAGGAAGGAACGTGTAAAGAAAAGCCAGGATCAATGAAACTGTTCCGATGGCTTGCGCCATACGCGCCAATAGCTCACGACGATCGTTCAGTACTGCGTTTTCGTATAGATCGAAGTAATACATACACGCGATCAAACTTACAGTGATTATTCCGAGCTTAACAATCCCCTGGTCGTAGATAAACACGCGAGTTGCATCGGAGGCTCCGATCTGAACGATCGCCGCCGCGGCGAACGCGAGCAGTATCAGGAGGATTTCGGAACCTACCAAACACAACGTTCGAAGTGGAAAATAGGCGTGAAGCAAACGATTCATGGCTAACGCGCCTGTTTCTGCCTTGCTCGCAGTGGACTGTTTCGCAATTAGGACGCCAAAGGAAGGTGAGTTTGGCTCACCAAAGCATCACTCGCGACCGGCTGGTGTTCGGCAGTGTGCCGTCGTGTGCGAGACCTGAGTGTGGTACCGACAATAAGACACGTGAGGCCTGTGAGTAGAAGAGAATCACGCTCCTGCCTGCCTCCAAACGTGGCGGTTGCGCTGCTGCGGACTGGATTACTGACCACCACCGCATGATCGGTGTGGACGTTTTTGGCCCCCTGCATGGTCGAACTTGCTACTGAAGTTGGGAAGAACGCCAGGCTAATAATCGCGACCACGCCGAAAGGCCACTTGATTGAGTACATAAGGAATCTACCTCCCTTAATTTTTAAACCTGTCCAGAATGGCGTTTGTGTTGAGCTGACAAGACTACGATAGTGAGTTGTTGACCGCGCTCAGTTTGCTCAGCAAGCTCGCCGGAGCGGATATTATCTCTAGGCGTCTTCTGTATGTACTCTTACGACGGATGCCATCGGCTGCGCATGGTCGGTGTAGTTCACTTTCCGAGATTGGCTGCACTTTACAAGCCGACATCGGACCAGGGCAGTAGTGAACTCACGCGTGAGCTGGTTATGAAAGACATTGAGCTTTCTGATCGGTACAAGCTCGACTTGCTTAATTTCGAAGGGACTAGTGGCCACAACATTCTTGAATCTGCGGATTGTCATCTGATTCAGACCTCCAGCCACTTCGCTGAACCTCTTCGCGCCGTCCGTCTTGAAATGTGAACGCCACCGGATGAGGGCCTTCTCGCTGAATATCAGGTGTGCCCAGGGAAATACGGAAAACAAATGACCGCCGAACGGGTGATACCACGGCGGCCCAAAGCTGATGATTACCTGGCCGCTGGGCTTGAGAAGAGAGCTCATGGTTGACAGTACTCCGACGGGGTCGGAGTAATGCTCGAATGAGTCAATGGAAATGATGATGTCCGCAAGCGCTTCGGCCGAAAAATCAAAGTGACAGATATGCTGGACGCCGGCCGCGGCTGCGTTCCGTTTGGCTGTTTCGAGCATGCTAGCGCGAATGTCAACCCCAAACACGCGGCTCGCGCCGTTCTTCGCGAGTTCCACCGCCTCGATTCCTTCACCGCAACCGAAGTCAATGACAGTCTTGCCTCTAACGGTCTGGATAAAGCTTTGACCGAGCAAAAGCGCAAGCTTAGATTTTCCCTTATAGGCAGTTCCATTACAGTAACCAGGAGCGTGCGAAGCCATTCTCCTCAAGATCTTGTACTGGATTTCTTCTAACATCTGGATTTGCAGGACGCGTGCTGCCCGCGGGCAAGAGGACGGCACGGCACGAAGTGAGCGCTGGCGGACACGGGTGCCTTTCTGACTGCTGCTGTATACGAAGGATTCGGCTCACGCATCTATAGCATGGCTAAAACTAGCATGGTTAAAACTCACTTACGAGGCCCGTTGCTCGTTCGCGCTTCGATCTCGCGTATGCTTGTAATAATGACTATAGTATTCTTGGCTGGTATCCTCCCACTCATTGGCAACAATTCCGAGCAATTTTAAGTTATCGGTTTGCAAGGCTTTTTGTAACAGTACCTTTGGAGTTATACCGTGCTTTACGATCAGCAAAGCGCCATCGGTTTGAGTAGCCCAGACGCTGGAATCCGCAACCGGAAGTAGAGGGGGAGAATCAATGATGACCCATTCGAAATGAACAGAGACCTCATTTAGCATTTCCGATAGACGTGGGGATTGCACGATATCGATAGGTTGTTCGTTCGCATTTCCAGCAGACAAATACCAAAGCTGAAGCCCGTCCAGACGTCTTAGGAAACTGAAGATCGATTGAGAGCCTCTCCACCAGTCTTTCAGGCCGGGTTGACTTCCGCTTCCGAGCACTTCGCGCAAGCCTGATTGATACAAGTCACCATCGATGAGCATCGTTTTCTGACGCCGTGCCAGGGCCACCGCCAGGTTTGCGGAGGTCACACTCTTGCCCTCGCCCTTCATGCTGCTTGTGATCAGAAGCCTCTTGAGGTGCTGTGCCTTTTGAAACCGTTGCAGACGGATGGCAAGTGTTCTGAACTGTTGTGCGCCGGCACTACCTGGTTCGGTCAACGAGGGAAGGCGCTTTGGACACAATACCGCACCGATGGACGGAAGCTGTTCTAGCTCCTCAGCGTTGCTATCCTGGACCGGAAGCATATCCGGAGGTTCTTTGATACCGGTGCCATTCCGTGCTACCCCGCAGTCTTCAACCGCGTTTCGATATGGGAAGGTGCTGGAGGGCCGCATCATGTGTTACGTCCTTTCCTTACTGAGCGTCGAACAAGAATTCATTTGCAACAATTGGCTACTCTGGACTAACCCCTGAAGTAGCTATATGCGGTGACCAGAGGCATAACTGTTATGAGTAGCGAAGCAGTCATGAACTCCAGCCGCCGATGCCACAGGCTTTGCTGCTGTTCGAATGCTGTTTGAAGCAGAGGAACGGTAATGAGTACTGGAACAGGTGTGACACTTTGCAGATCATCATCAGAATAAATGCGTTCGTCGGTATTTTCGACGAAGGTTGTGAAACCAATTGAAAGCACCAAACCAATGACGACTCCAATCAGACTCAGTTTGAATCGGTCCGGTGAATACGGTCTGTGCGGCAGATTTGGAGGATCTATGATTCTAAACTGCTCTCCTTCCTGACGCTTTTCGAGATTCGTGGCCATTTCTGACTGCATTTTCTTATTTAATAGCGATTCATAGTTTGTCCTGGACTGTTCGTGATCGCGCGTGATCGCGGCGAGCTGCTGTTCCCTGACCGGCGTTAAGTTGAGGTGGGTCTGATAGACTTCAATCTGCTGTTCGAGGTTTCGCACTTCTTGTTTTCGATTTTCGATTTCCAGTCTGTTTGACTTCACCTGTCCTTCGATCTGGAGCATGGGCGAGATCACCTGCAGATCGGAAAGACTCTTCGCTGGGCCAAGTTCCGAACCCTCAGGGCCACTGGTCTGTTTTTTCGCTTCTACTTCTTCTTTTAGCTTCTCCGTCACTGCGATCTGGTGCTTTATCCGCACGACGTCTGGATGTTGTGGAGTGTCGCGTACGCTGAGATCAGCGAGTTGTGCCCTGAGCTTATCTAGCTGTTCATCAAGGGCAATTGGACTGGCTATAGAATCCCCTCGTTGTGTGGCGAACTGAGTACGAAAAGTCTTGTATTGATTGAGCAGTGATTCCAAGTAGAGCCTTTGTTGGTTCGCTTGATCGAGCGCCTCGGTCGCTGCCTGCAAGCGCGACTGAAGGCCAGATAGGGTCTGAATGTTCGTTTGCACTTGTTCGGGAAGTTCGCCCAGGTACTGTGACTTGAAATCCCGAAGACGATCTTCCTGGTCCGCCAAAGTCTTGCGGGCTGCTTCGAGCTGGTTCTCAAGGAATTGCGTAGTGTTCTCTGAAAGCTGTTGTCGATTGCGCAAGTTCTCTGCGATAAACAGAGAGCTCAACTCATTTGTAATTTGCTGAGCCAGTTTTGCGGTGGGCGCCGAATAAGAGATTTTGAAGGCTGAGAGTTCCCACGGGCGGCCCGGGGTCTGAACGAGATCGATCTTGATGTCATCCCGCATTATTTTTACGAGGCTGTCGGGATCGACGGGTTTTTCGTCTTTCTTGCTGTACAGATGAAAACTGCTGATGATTCCGAGCAGCCTGGTCCTGCTCAAGATCTGTTGAGTCATGCTCTGCAGGCGCTGCTGCAGGTCGTTAGCCACGTTGGGGATCACGTATTGCTCCGGGACCTTCTGTTGGTCAACGATGATTACAGTTTCTGAGCGGTATCGAGGCGTTATAAACAAGGAGCCCACCATCACCAGGGCCCAGCTTAGGAACAAAGGCAAGATCAACCACCAGTGGCGGCGACGGGCTATTTGGACGTAATCCTGAAGATTCAGGCCCGATGCTGTATCCAAGTCTCGCATATCATTATTTCCCGATCATTTCCGTCAAGTTGTAAGTTAAGGAAAGTGATAATCGGTTGTGATCCGCATGGAGACCGTCCGGGCCGGGACCACTCAGCAGCTCATGAATTCGCCAATAAAGAAACTCTAGAGAGAGGTTTGGGCTCAGCGTGTGTCTAATACCACCTGCTGCCGAGACAAAGGAAAGTCCAGATGGCGTGAAATTAGCTGTCTTTTCGCGGTCATACGAGGCGAGCAGATTGGTGTACCATCCTCGGCTAATCCGATTCTGCAACTGCATACTAAGAGTCGATACTCGGACAATTCCAAGCAATCCTTCTCCATTGCTGATCCGGCGAGAGTAGCTGGTCAGCAGAGTATTTGGTCCGGCGCTCCGATAATATGTAGCGCTGCCGGCCCAATTCCAGGTGGAGTGGCCGTGAGGAGCTCCATTTGGCGGGAAAAGAAACAACGATCCATCATGCATGACCGTGCGCTCTGGGCCTGCAGCAATCGAAAGCACAGAATTCGGTGTGAGCCCGAGCGTTTCGGTGTAGGCAAGCCTCTGTACGAATGCGGCGGATCCGGGATTCCGCGAGGTCAGTTTTTCCACGCCATAGTCGAGTCCGACCCAGCGGCGTCGACGTATCTGACGCGAATAAACCATGTGTCCGCTGGCCGACCTCGTATCGCCCAACCCTTCCGCTCCTGCCAGCGCGCTTCGAGTGACGTTAAAGAACGAACCGACTGTCGAAATAGTGCTGTGTGGACCCAGTGCATACTCCATGTCCAGCTCTGCATGCTGAGTACTTGTTTGAGCGGGAACCAAAATGGAGCTATTCGGCCGATCAACAACGGTGGTGCCTGGCCCGATTTCGGACCCAACAAGACGATCGAAGGGATTGTTGGTCTCCAACAAACTCTCACGAGCATGAAATACGAGCCGTTTAGAGATTTTGAATTCCAGGGGAGTGCCGAGCATACGGGAACGCGAGTTGTAAGCGGTGATCGGCCGGCTCACGCTGAATCCTTGCTCGTACTCTAATTTCCAATCGTATCGCGCACGAAACAGCGACCAGCCAACATGCGGTGCAAACACTGTCAGCGTGTTGTATTGATTGTTACGGTTGTTGTTGAGCGCATTGTCATCGAAATCGGTGGTGAGCGTCAGACCGGCCGCAAAGGTCTGCGGCTTCGGCTTCTCCTTTTCAGGGAACTCCGCAGGCAGTCCAGGGGCTACGATCGTCGGAGTTGCAGTTTGCGCGCACAGGGCCATTACGCTCGTCAACACAAAAAGCGCATAGGATACAGACTTGCCGAAACATTGCTGCCGCATTAGGGAACCACGATGGTATCTCGAGGCTGCAGTTCCACGTTCTGCCGTAAGTCGCTGCCCTTGATTACTCTTTTGTAGTTAAAGGGCAGGCGAGTGTGAGTACCGTCTGCATTAGGGCGCAGCACGTAGATTTTGCCCACTTTGGCAAAGTCACGCAGTCCCCCGGCTATAGCAATAGCGTCCAGTACAGTCAAAGGGCCAGTCATAAGATAGAAGCCTGGTTTTTCAACTTCGCCGACGATGTTGAACTTATGGCTCTTCGCTTCCTGTAGCGATACGTTTACCTCGGGATCGGAGAAGTACGTGAGCAATCTCTCCTTGATTTCATTCTGTAGTTGAGTCGCCGTGTGACCGCTCGCCATTAGCTCACCTACGAGCGGCAGGGAGATCTTACCGTCAGGACTTACAGGTAAGGTTCGGGAGATCTCTGGTTCTTTCCAGACATTCACATTCAGAATGTCCTCGGGGCCGACTATGTAGTCGCGAACGGGCGCCGGCAGCTTTAATGTCGCAGCGGCAGTAGCGACCTCTTCGTCAGCACGTCCTTTGACTGCCTGTGC
>Ga0209687_1000383_pt1 | contig 14945 bp, 19 predicted proteins | sample GraSoiAngelo_136_FD_185893 | JGI IMG/M metagenome (GOLD analysis project Ga0209687, IMG submission 185893) | Grasslands soil microbial communities from the Angelo Coastal Reserve, California, USA - 14_0929_09_20cm (SPAdes) (version 2) | ecosystem: Environmental > Terrestrial > Soil > Grasslands ...
GCACTGGAACAACTGAAACCACCACCACCACGACCGAAAGTCTCGGCACCGTGACCGACTTCATTCCGGGCCAGACAATAGTGCTCAGGACCGAGGCTGGCGAACCTGCGCACTACAAGTTCAGCAAGACGGTCACCTGCCAAACCGCCGACGGACGGGTAATTGAGCCTTCGAAAATCAGAAAAGATTCAAAGGTTCGCGTTCACTACCTCAAAAGTGGGGACGACGTGCTGGTTGATAAGGTCATTGTCACAGACCGCGACTAAGAAGTCCGCCGGAACACACTTGCTTGGCGCATAACGTCCAAGCTTAGAAAAATTAACGCCTGGTGAGTCGAGACATTCTCGCCACCAGGCGTTTTCATTTTCTTATCTCAGCGCGGGGCAAGAGCCAGGGAGTTGAGCGTTGAGATGCGAGATGTGAATACGAGCAGTGAGTGACGAATTGAAATTCGGGCGGCAACGGAGGTAGATGCCCGACGGCGCGAGGGTTGCGTTGCGGGGTCATCAATTATTTGTTCCATCATGAGCGAGACATTAAGAATTCGACGAATGGCGGAGATGGATGCCGAGGTGGTGGCGACGCTGGCGGGCGAGCTGGGTTATCCTAACGAGACCAAGGCGATACGCGCGCGTCTTCGAGCGATTGGCGAATCGGATTTGCTGCTAGTCGCGTTGGACGCGGGCGACAAGGCAATCGGATTTATCCAGGCGCATCGGGTTTGCATTATTGAAGTGGGTTTTCGGGTGGAAATTCTCGGCTTGGTCGTGTCATCGTCGTCGCGTCGAAGCGGGACTGCGCGCCGGTTGATTGAGGAAGCGGAATCCTGGGCAAAAAACATCGGCGCGGAGGCGATATCGGTGCGAAGCAATACCAAACGGATCGAGGCCCACGTTTTCTATCCAGCCTTACGCTACAAGAAGATAAAGACGCAGGCGGTTTATGAAAAGGCAGTGCGGTAGCGACGCCTTTTTGGTTATCACATCGGTTGAAGGTACATATCTTTCCGATTTAGACGCCGGATCGGACGCCGTTGCCGAGTCGCAATCGAAAATGTGGGAAAACGTTGTTTGGCGAAGCCGAGGTTTTGGCGGTGGCCTATCCCAAGCTGAAGGATACGGTTCCTGCGCAGTTTGCCGATGTCGAGTCGAAACCCTTTTATCGCGCGGTTAATACGGTGGACCTTGGGCAATTTATCCGTATAAAAGCCGACGAAGCGACTTACAATCTGATATTATACTGCGCTTCGAATTGGAACTCGAATTACTACCGGAAACTCAAGGTAGCTGATTTGCCCGCCGCATGGAGCGCGCGGTTAGGACCAGTTCTTTGGCATCGTCCCACCGCCCAATAAAGAAGGGAGGTTACAAAACATTCACTGATCACACGGCGCTTTCGGCCATTTTCCGAGCTATGCGCTTGGCAATTTGTTATCGGTGCAGTTCTTCAACAAAGCGGTGCAGAATGTTCCTAGCGTTGCGGAAGATATCAGCCGGCGGCAAATTTGATACCCTAAAGGACGCACTAACCTGCCTTGTCGGGCTATTAGCTGCTAGCCAGCAATCCCCAGCTATCAGCGGTAGGGAATCGAGACTGCCCGCGACGAGCACGTACAAAAAAGCAGAACAGAAACGCCAGCCGACAACAGAACCAACGTCTGTCCTTCGTCCGAAGCTCTGTTTGCACCGAAGGTCACATTATCGACTGCAAACGCTTCCCCCACGCCGGAGAACGTTAGGCCGGCACGATCGAATGGCGTATCACTAGCAACGCCGGCAAAACCCCCGGTGAAGATCGGGTCGGGAATCCCCGCAAAAGAAATGCTGCCGATCGGTGCCGCGCCGGCAAAGAGTTCGATAGTAGTGGCGGATGAGATAGAGACCTTGGGAACAAGGGCGTATCCATAGCCGAATTGAGTTGCGAGATTGGGGAGCGAAACAATCAGGGCAATACCATTTGGAGATACAAACGTGACCAAGTTCGGTGGCGTAATATTTCCGTTGTCCCGGGTCCGCCATCCACACTAACGATTCCGTTGGTCGACGAACCGTTCTTTGTCACTTGAAAAAGGACGCCATTAACAACGAGGCCGTTCGCCTCTGTACCGTCGGCAAGGCCTGAGAAATCGATCACAGTTGCGCCAGAAGCGAAGTCGAGCGGTCCGATTGGAGTAAGGGTCGCGTGGCTCAAAGAAGTTGCGAGGAGATATAGGAAGAGGACTGACAGAGGTCTTATAATATTCATAGGGTTAGTCTTAATTCTTGCTGCATAAGCGGGCTTGTCAGTTGGATATAGCATGTCGACGTCGGTGCGTCCACTCAAATTACCATAACTAATTCGTATCAGGTGTATTCAAAAAGCTGAAAGTTTATCAAAATTCTTGTTGTGCATGTGGATGCTGCCGCGCTACGGTCAGCCGCTTTCCCCCGGGACTAACATGTCAACCGTACAAACATTCTACTCCCGCTCCGATGTCATCCCGCTTCTATCACCATCTGTTGATCGTTCTCGTGAGTTTGATTTCAACCCAGGCGCTTTATGGAATTACCCCGACGCCTACTCCTTCACCGGGTACTCGAACGGTGAAGTTCGCCTGGCGAGCTTCGCCATCTCCGGAAGTGGTAGGATATAAGATCTTTTGGGGCACCGGCAGTTATAATTACCAGAGTGCGCGCGACGTGAAAAATGCGCTGGCCACCTCTCTCACTCTATCTCCAAGCAGCAAATATTACGTCTCCATTGTCGCGTATAGCATGACGGAAGCGAGCTGGTTTAGCAATGAAGTGGTCGTGCCGGCTTCGACGAACCCGTGGTAGGTCGTAGCAATCGCTTCACTTTATCGACGGCGGAGGCGCCGAGTTACCAGTTGTCTGTTACCAGGAAGCTTTAAGCATCGCAGAGTTCACGATTCAGGGCCAGGAATATTCAGAATCGAGGATCTAGCATCGAGGATCAGGAAATTACAACCACGGGAGTCCATAGTCAGTGGTGCGTAATCCATTGCCTGCCTCAGAAATTTCATCCGTGCACATCCACGAAATCCGCGTTTCGTCTTTTTAGTGCGCCTTAATTAGTTAAAGAATGGGCGGATCTTTTCGTATCGTTTGCCGGCGCCGATTCCTTTAACGCGCTGCAGGTCATCCGCGCTTTTGAATGGGCGCGCCTCGATGATGCGTTCGGCGATGGATGGGCCAATCCCAGGAACGTTTTCGAGCTCAGTGTGCGACGCGGTGTTGACGTCGAGTTTGGTTGGAGCCGGGAAACCGGAAGGGGTGGTTTCCTCGGAAGGTAATGGCGTAGTCCCCACCTCGGCGACGTGTGTCGCTGCCGCCTTCACCGGCGTCTCACCGGCGGGGTGAAAAAGTTTGTCGAATGGATCAATTCCTTTTTCGCTTTCCGGTTGTTGCGCTCTAGCTGTTATCCGTTCCTCGTTAGCTCCCCAACCACCGACCTTTTCCCGCTTCGCCTTGTGTTCGAGTTTGATCAGATTTTTCCATTCAGCCGCGGCTGACGTTAAACTCTCGGGTTTGGCCGTGGCAGGATGGGCCCGGGCGAGACCATTCTCGACCAACTGCTCGCCAAGATCGCCGGTGCGCGTTTGTACAAAGGCATAGAAACGCTGCATTCGGCTTCGACCACCAGCGTCTTCCCAACACGTCCGCACCAAAAATGCATCGGAGAGTTTTTCGCGGGTAAACTGTTTGGCCAGCTCCCCAACCTGTAGCACCTGATCAACCGTAACTCCGAAGTATGCCGCCTGTTCCTCTACTCGATCGCGGAATTCAGCACTAGTTTCGGGCGCGTCCACAAAATAAAGCCGGAAGATGTATTCATGTCCTTCCATACTCACGTGGAAGCTATCCCCGTCGTTTGGTCGTTTTATCAGGTAATGACCGCCTTGCAGCGTGACCCATGGCGTGGCCGCCAGGCAAGGCGCAGTCGCTACGCCTGCTAAAATGAAAATAAGAAGCCAGCGTCTCGTTAGTTTCACGTTAATCCTTCGAAATGACTCATCATGTTCGAACGCTTTGCTACTCCTGCCGTTGCCAGGTCTGGCTGCGACCGATCACGGATACGCCAATGTACCCGTGCACTTCCAGTTTTTGCCCGCCTTCCAAAGGAGTAAGCGTGACGCGATAAATCTTGCCGTTCTCTGGATCGAGAATTTGCCCGTCTCCCCACGAAGCTCCATCCTTTTTCGCTCCCCACAAAATTGTCATGCCTTCGACCGGTTGATCTTTCCGCTCGCCTTCGCACCGTCGACAAAGCGGGTGCGGTCCCTCCGGGGATTCGAGCACCTGCAGGACTTTTCCGCTGAGCTCGCCATCCTGCTCGGTGATTCGCACAATTGACTTCGGCCGTTCCGTTTTATCATCAAACGTTTTCCATGTTCCCACAGGCGAATCGTCACCGGCCAATGTGCTCGCCAAACCGAGCCAAAAAAGTGCCGCGCAGATTGTCCATTTCATCAAGAGAATTTACCTCAAGGGAGCGACGCACGGCGTCAATGTTCGCGGTTAGGTTAAGACCTCGAATTGACTCATCATTTTGAACATCTGATACCGATCAGCAATTTCGTCCTGGGTCAATTTGCGCAAGCGCTCGAGGCTAAACGCTTCCACACAAAAACTCGCCAGCACACTTCCATAGATCACCGCTTTGCGCATTACATCGAAGGTCACGTTTTCCTGCACGTGCGCCGCCAGGTAACCGGCGAAACCGCCGGCAAAGGTGTCCCCTGCCCCGGTTGGATCGTGAATATCTTCCAGCGGATAAGCCCCGGCGCTGAAAAATTCGTCTTCGCCAAAGAGCAGCGCACCATGTTCGCCTTTCTTGATCGCAACATAGCGCGGACCGTATCCGCGAATTTTTCGTCCGGCCCGAATCAGGCTCGTTTCCTTCGTCATCTCGCGCGCTTCGCTGTCATTCAGAATCAACAGATCAACCCGCCGCAGTAAGGCGTCGAGATCAGCGCGCGTGGTTTCGATCCAAAGATCCATCGTGTCGGCTACAACAAACCGCGGCCGTTCCATTTGATCGAGTACGTGCAATTGCAATTTTGGCGCGATGTTTGCCAGCAAAACAAAGGGTGTGGCCCGATAGTTTGCCGGCAGCTCCGGAGAAAACGTTTCGAAAACATTCAGCGCAACCGAACGCGTCTCGCGCGTATTGAGGTCCCAGGCGTATTCGCCTGACCAGCGAAAGGTTTTCCCGTTGACCCGTTGCACTCCCGTAGTGTCGATCCGATGCGATTTCCAAAACTCGAATTCGCTCTCCGGAAAATCATCCCCCACCACCCCTACCAAATTCACCGGGGTAAAAAAGCTGGCGCTGAGCGCGGCATAGGAAGCAGAACCGCCGAGTAAATCGGCGTGCTCTTCGACCGGTGTTTTGACCGTATCGAGCGCAATGGAACCGACGACGAGAAGCGACATAGAGGTCAGAGGTCAGAGGTCAGAGGAGGGCGAATTACGAAGCACGAATGGTCCGAGCCGGACTGGCGTTGAATGACGAAGGAATGATAAAGCACGAATGAAGAACTCATGCTCATGCTCGTAATCGCGGTCAGAAGTGAAAGGTGAGGCGTTCAGGGTTCAGACTTCAGAGATCGGTGGGTCAGTAGTCACGTAGTCATGTGGTCTGGCTGTCGGCGCAGTGATTTTTTACAAGCTCTCGCATATCCGGCAATGTCGTTCGCTTGCAATAACCCGGAAACGATGACGACGCGTTTAGCGCCGGCGGCGATTACTTGCGGGAGATTTTCCGATTTGATTCCGCCGATGCAAAAAATGGGAATGGAAACTCGCTCGTGGACTTCGCGAATGTGGGTGAGACCAATTGGCGAGTAATCGGGTTTGGTGGGAGTGGAGAAAATTGGGCCGAAGCCGATGTAATCAGCGCCTTCGCGCTCGGCGGCGACAGCTTGTTTGATGCTATGAGTTGATTTGCCGACGAGGATTGGTCGTTTGATCTGCGCACGCACCTTTTCGATTGAATCGTCATCCTGACCCACGTGCACACCCTGCACCTCCACCCGTTGCGCGATCTCAGCGTGATCGTTGGCGATAAGCGGAATCTTCGGCGACATCGTCAGAAGTTTTTCCGCGAGCGCGCTCAATTCGTCGATACTACGATTCTTGCCGCGCAACTGCACGAGGTCGATTCCGCCGGCGATCAATTTTTCTAAAATTGCGGGCGCATTTTCAGCACTGACATAGCCGAGATCGATGATCGCGTAAAGAAGGACGTCCGCGAGCGAGCGCACCTTATTCGTGCAGGCGGCCCGGCGTTGCAATTAATTCGAATTTGTCCGAATTCATCAGCCGCTCGACAAAGCCGGTATCGTATTTCCCCCCGCGAAATTCCATGCTGCGCATGATTGCGCCGTGGAATCCGACTGTGGTTTTGATTCCGGTGATGTAATACTCATCCAGTGCGCGGCGCATCCGCTCGATTGTCGATCTGCGCGATGCTCCCACCGCGATCAATTTTGCAATTAACGAATCGTAGTACGGCGGCACGACGTAACCGGTATAAGCGTGAGAATCAATTCGAATGCCGCGGCCGCCCGGGGCGTAATAAAACGCAATTTTCCCCGGCGAGGACTGGAAATTTTTCGCCGGATCCTCGGCGTTGATCCGGCATTGGATGGCGTGCAGACGCGGCACAGCACGAGCGATGTGCGGGGAAAGACGCTCGCCCGCCGCAATGCGAATCTGTTCTTTCACCAGGTCGCACCCGTAAACCTCCTCCGTGATGGTGTGCTCGACCTGAATGCGCGTGTTCATTTCCATGAAATAGAAGTGGCCGGAGTTATCGACCAGAAACTCCATCGTGCCGGCATTTTGATAACCGACCGATTGCGCCAATTTCACGCAGGCGTGCCCCATTTTCTTCCGCAACCCCTCCGTCATGAGCGGCGAAGGACATTCCTCGATCACTTTTTGGTTGCGCCGTTGGATGGAGCAATCGCGTTCACCCAAATGCACGGCGTGACCGTGCTTGTCCGCCACGATCTGAAATTCGATGTGATGCGGATTGACGATCAGTTTCTCGATGTAAACGTCGCTGTTCCCAAAAGCTTTGTCTGCTTCCATGCGCGCGGCATGAAAGGCTGGGAGAAATGAAGCGTCGTTGTGGGCTGCGCGCATGCCACGTCCTCCCCCGCCCGCGACTGCTTTGATCATCACCGGGTAGCCGACTTTCTTCGCGACCTTGAGCGCGTCGTGTTCTTCCGTAACTACGCCGTCGCTTCCGGGCGTGACCGGCACGCCGGCTTTGCGCGCAAATTGGCGCGCCAGATTTTTATCGCCCATCGCCCGCATCACCCTGGCCGGCGGCCCGATGAAATGAATGTTACAGCTCTCGCATACTTCGGCGAAATGCGCGTTCTCGGCCAGAAATCCGTAACCGGGATGAATCGCGTCGACATCGCCCACTTCGGCGGCGCTCATGATGCGATCGATTTTCAAATAACTTTCCGAGCTTGGCGGCGCGCCAATGCAAATCGATTCATCCGCCAGTTGGACGTGGAGCGAATCGACATCCGCTTCCGAATAGACCGCGAGGGTGCGAACGCCAAGTTCTCTGCAGGCGCGAATGACGCGTAATGCAATCTCGCCGCGGTTCGCAATTAAAACTTTCTCAAACATCAGTTGTAGGGCAAGCGCTCCCGCTTGCCTAAGTCAGATCGGTGGCAGGCGAGAGGCCTACCCTACAATAAACGCGCTGCATTACCGCACGCGATACAGCACCTGGCCAAATTGCACCGGCTTCCCATTTTCGGCGACGACCTCCGCGATCACGCCTTCTGTCTCCGCCTTGATTTCATTCATCACTTTCATCGCTTCGATAATACACACCACCGTTTCTTCGGTTACCTCCTTGCCCACATCGACGAAAGCAGGCGCGTCCGGAGAAGCCGCGCGATAAAATGTCCCCACCATCGGCGAAACGATATCGCGCAAGTGCGACGTCTCGGCCGGCGCTGAAACCGGCTGCGCTGGCCCCGCGTTCGCCGGACCGTTTTGCACTGCAGGCGCGGTCTGCGCGGGCGCCATCGACATTGGTTGCTCGCTAATCCCCTTTTGCAATTTCAAACGGAACCCGTCTTTCTCCATCTCGAACACGGAAAGATCGTTCTTTCGCATCAAATCGATGATGGCTTTGATATCTTTAAGTTCCACAGCGTGCGGGATGACTAAGTCGTTTAGGTAACGTACGTTCGCCGAGCAGGTCAAGGCACGAAATATCCGCGAAAGTTGGGCTCTGAGCCGGACTCGGTCGACATGCTTCCAGCTTGCTATGCGTTTAGCATCGGCTGACCTCTCATTAACACCCTGCTTTAACTGGGTGTTAACGACGCTTGAGGGAGCCTGAACCGCTTCAGCGGTTTTCCTGTCAGTGAATAAGTAAACCGCTAAAGCGGTTGTAGTAGTAGACTTGGCCCTGTCCTTCGCTGAAGCGAGGTGTTAATGAAATGGAATATCGTACGGCAACGCTAAACACGTGCCTTTCTTGTCGCCCTCTTGTTCACTAACGACCGCGATCAACAGGCAAGATCTCGTTATCCCCACAGCCAAGATGGCTGTGCGGCGGTTCGCGACACGGAATGCTAACCAGTATAGTGGTCCCGTACTTTAATGAGCAACGTTGCAGTATCCGATACTCGCACACGGGAACGACGTGATTTCAAAATAATCGACGAGACGGACGATTATATTGTCGTCGATAAACCGCCGTTGCTCCTCATCCATCCCACCAAGCCAAATGGCGCAACAACGCTTTGGGCGGAATTGCGGCAATTACTTGCATTTGAAATTGCCAGCGGTGGGCAAGTTTCCATTGTCAATCGACTGGATCGCGAAACGAGCGGCACTGTCCTGGTTGCGAAAACAACAGCAGCGGCACGTGAATTGGGGTTGCTGATGCAATCGCGTCGCGTGACCAAGGAGTATCACGCGATTGTGTGGGGCTGGCCGGATTGGGAAACCAGAAGTGTCGCTACGCCAATTGTGCGTCAGGGAGAGATCGGGACGTCCAAAATCTATTTGAAGCAGACGATTGATCCCCGTGGCGCAGACGCAGTGACAAAATTTCAGGTGATAAAACGTTTTCAAAAACAAACGCCAAACGGTGAATTATTTGCGTTGGTGAAGGCGCATCCTTTGACCGGGCGCACCCATCAGATTCGTGTGCATCTGGCTTCACTCGGGCATTCAATTGTCGGCGATAAAATCTACGGCCCTGATGAGAATCTTTATCTTCGATTCATCGAAACTGGTTGGACCGACGAATTGGCCCGGAGATTGTTGCTGGAACGACACGCCTTGCACGCATCGCGCTTGCGCATCGACGACAGGCGAGATTGGTCGAGTCCGCTGCCTGAGGATTTGCGCGGCTGGCTGTCGCTGTAGCCGCGGTCGTCGGCCGCGGCTGGGTTTTAACCTCTCGTTCCCAAACGCCGGTTTAAAACGTCTTTGATGAGCTGCCGCGGCTACAGCGCACCGATTGCAAACCACAGCATCCTTTTTATCGTGACCGGCTCAATGAAATCGCGAGGAGCAACGATAATTGCCTTGGCTTTCGCGAGTGCGCCCTTCGCATTCGGCGGAGCTGATCGCGGCGCGAGTTCCAGCCTCGCAACTTCCGACGAACCACCGCGTTTCGATTTCGCCATTGAAAGCGCATACCTCTTCGGCGCTTTTAATCCGCCGCGCAATTATGAGATCAGCGCCGATTTTCTGACCGCGCGGATGCGGTGGGGAAACTACCTCGACCGTGAAGGACTCTTTCGCGGTTACAATCAGGTTTACTTCAGCTTTTTAGCTGAGCCGATCATTCGCGGGATCGAGAACCATTACTTCGGGATGAACCTGGGACTGCGCTACAACTTTGTCCGCCACGGTAGCCGATTTGTCCCATATTTTTCCGGTGGCGTGGGCCTTGGGGCGATCGACAGCCATCCCGAGCAATTCGGGGGGCAAGGGCAGGATTTCACTTTCAACATTCTCAGCGCCGCGGGCGTTTCCTGTCAATTTAGCGACCGCTTTAGCGGGCAGGTCGGGGTCCTTTATCAACACTTTTCTAACGCCGGCCAAACTGATCCAAACCCGAGTCTGAACCTCTTTGGACCACAGGTCGGATTTACATTTTCATTTTAAAAGACGTGCCAGCGACCGTGAATTTACCGAGCGAAAATATTCTGGTAGTTAGACGCAGCCTTTTCGATGAGCTGGGCGCCTTCCAGGGATTGAACTTTGAGCCGCAGCGATACCTCGGTGCCCTTTTATCTCGCGGGAACAATTTCTTTCTCCCACGCTCCGCGGCCGAGCATGATCCGGCCCACAAACAAATCATACCTTACGCCATCATCGCTCATCGCGAGCGCGTGCTGCATTACGTCCGCGGAAAAAAGGCGGGTGAACAACGCCTCGTGGCCAAGGGATCGATCGGCATCGGCGGGCACATGAACGATAGCGACGAATCATTGTTTGCCTGGGATGAGGAGGCTTATCGCGCCGGTGTTGAACGCGAAGTGAATGAAGAGATTCGGATCGAGACGACTTTCGACGATCATATCGTTGCGCTTTTGAATGATGACAGCACTGAGGTGGGTCGGGTCCATCTCGGCGTGGTGCATGTTTTCAAACTAGACGAACCCAATGTCGAAAAACGCGAAGCAATGATCACGAATCTCGAGTTTCTTTCCCGCGAAGAGTTACTCAAGCGCCGCGACACGCTGGAGACGTGGTCCCAATTGTGCGTCGATCAACTGGATAGATTGCTGGCATAATCGTTTGTCTTCCCTCGAGTGCACTCGAAATGAGAGGGAGCCTTATTGCGGCGGCCGTTCGTAGGTAACGCCGAAATCGGTCACCAGCCAGATACCGCTCGGGCGGGCGATAGTAAGCGAAACTGTGGCATGCTGATCGGGGTAAGTAAGAATCGCCTGATAGGTGCCGTGCGGTGAACCGAAGTAATGATCAAAATCCAATTGACCGGTGAGATTGTAGTTGCGATCGGGCACTCCTAGCTTCGTTAGGAAGAAGATAAACTGATCATCCATGGCCGGTGGTACCGCCAGACGGCGGTCGCTTGCGACGCTGGCATGCAGAAACTTCACGTCATGCTGGAAAGCGCAACGTTCGATCACCTGCCTGACGAAACGTTCGCCCTCCGCTTTGGCATCCTTTCGCATGCTCATAAGGAAGAACAGGCCGCCGGCGATGACGGCAATGACGATGATAAGGAAAACCAAGGCCTGCCCACGCTGGGCGGATCGCGCCAGGCGACTCATGCTCTGATTGTGTTTGAGTGATGAATAATTAGTCATTTTTCGGGATGATTGGTCGGCGTTGTCGTCGCCCCGCTCTGTCGGGACGTTCCGGCTTCAACATCACGGCGAACAGAGCGCCGAAACTGACTATGAGAAGCCATTATGAGATCACTTTTAGCCGTTGAAAAGCTTTCTCTGTAGCACAGCCATCTTTCGCGTTGAAAATTATTCGGCCGCACGCAAACGCACGCTCGGTGCCCGGCAACAGCACAAATCACTCTGCGTAACCAAATCCTATTCCTCTAATCACATGATCATCGCGAATTAGCACGCCGTGTGATTGCTTGCCGGTGTATTGGCCAAAGCGATTGCGCGAGTTTACGCGAAACTCGACCAGCCAGCCGTAAAGATGCTTCCCGTCTTTTCCCAAATCAGCCGGCTTGGGCTCACCCTGCCATTCGATCTTGGCGCTGTCGGCATCGAGCAATACCCCTTGCATCCAGTTCCAAACAATTTCTTTGTAATTCTTGGGATATGGTCCGCAGAGGCCTGGATCCACATTTTGCGCGAAGGCGCTGAGCGCGAAAAGGCAGATTAGGGCCAAACCCAGCTTCACAATCCAAGAAAAGCAAAATCGCAGCAATCGTCGATAAAAAAGCGCGCGTTGTTTCTTTAATTCCCGCCGGAACAAACTTTTCAGGCGAGTCCGATCACGTAAGAATCGGGAATGACTCTTCGTTTTGTCGTTCTTGTCGTCGCCCTTGCCACTTTCTCGAGCTCTTTGCTAGCGCAGGAAACGGCAACCCCTTCACCGATGCCTGCTGCAACCCCCATCGGTATTACCGATCCGGAGACAGCGACCCGCGCCTGGCTCGACACCATGCCGCTAAATGAGAAGGCGCGGTCGGACGCGTACTTCGAGGGCACTTATTGGCTCATTCTATGGAATTTTCTTCTGACCGTCGCAACTGCACTCTTCCTTTTAACGACAAAACTTTCCGCCCGCATCCGCGATCTGGCCGCAGCACTAACGAGCTTTAGACCGGTCCAAGCCGGCATCTACGCAATCGGTCTCGCCATTATCACGTGGGCGTTGAATTTGCCGTTGAATTGTTACGAGAGTTTCGTGCGCGAACACCAATATGGAATGTCGAACCAAACCTTCAGCGCCTGGTTCGGCGAGTCGCTCAAAGCGCTCGCTATTGCGCTCGTCATTCTGCCAATCGTTTTCGCCATTCTTTATTCAATCTTTCGAGCAGCCGAACGCACCTGGTGGATCTGGGGAACCATCGTTGGAATCATCCTAACGACGTTTGGTAACATGGTGGCTCCGGTTTTCATCGAACCGCTTTTTAATAAGTACACTCCCCTGACCGATCCGAAGGTTCGCGATCCGATTCTGGCTCTGGCGCGCGCAAATGAAATCCCGGTCCAGCAAGTTTTTGTGGTGGACCAATCGCGACAAACGAAACGGGTCAGCGCCAACGTGTCAGGATTAGCCGGAACGACGCGAATCGCTCTTAACGACAATCTTCTCAATCAATGCACCCTGCCGGAAATTCGCGAAGTGATGGCGCACGAGATGGGCCACTACGTTCTCAATCATGGCGCCAAGATGACGATGTCGCTCGCGATTTTTATCTTCGTCGGGTTCGGTCTGGCGGCGGCGATATTCAATCGCGTCATTAAGAAACGTGGCCCGAGCTGGGGTGTGAACGGAATTGCGGATCCGGCCGGATTCCCGTTGCTGATGCTAATCTTCGCCACTTACGCCTTCCTGCTGACGCCGATCGCGAACACGATGATCCGCACGATCGAGCGTGAAGCGGACATCTTCGGATTGAATGCCGCGCGCGAGCCGGACGCCGCAGCGATGGCCGCGCTGAAACTCGGGAAATATCGTAAAATGGAGCCGACCCCGCTGGAGGAATTCGTCTTTTTCGATCATCCCAGTGGCCGCTCGCGAATTCGCATGGCGATGGACTGGAAAGCAGCACAGTTGCCGTGCGGCGGCGTAAGGTAGGGTCAATTCATCGGGCACGCCGAACCGCTGAGGAGGTCTTCACGAGTTAACGTTTTCGTGTCGCACCTGCAACATCCGCATGTCCACTCGGTATGGCTGACTATTCCGCTCCGTTCGAAAACAAAGACCGGCGACACTGCTCTCGACGTTAACATCCCGAATGTCGCGACTGGGAAATTGACGCTCGCGTGCTAAACACAGGCTGGAGGCCTATCTTCCGAGGGACACTCCTCGAGTCCGTACGCCCAGCTACGGCCGCTGATCGATGGGAACGACTTTCTTACCAGGCGGCTCGCCGATGTACTCGCTCAGCGGGCGGTAAAGCCGATTGTCTTCCAATTGTTCGAGGACGTGTGCACACCATCCGGAACAACGGGCAATCGCAAAAATCGGGGTGAAGAGATCGGTCGGAATGCCTAACGAGTAATAGACGGTGGCTGAGTAAAAGTCGACGTTGGCGTTCAGGTTCTTCTTTTCCTTCATCAACTGAGCGATGCGCTCCGACATCCGGATCCATTTCGGTTCCCCGATCTTTTCACTCAGTTTAACCGCCATCGCGCGCAAATGCGGCGCCCGTGGATCCAGCGTTTTGTAGACGCGATGACCGATGCCCATGATTTTCTTTTTCTGGGCCAACTGCTTTTCGATGTAGGCATCGACGTTCTTCTCTTCGCCAATTTCCTGAAGCATCTGAATGACACCTTCGTTCGCACCGCCGTGCAATGGCCCTTTAAGCGTGCCGATGGCCGAGGTAATAGCAGAGTAAAAATCGCTCAGGGTCGAAATCGTCACGCGTGCACTAAAGGTAGACGCGTTCATTCCGTGATCGGCGTGCAAGACAAACGCGACATCGAGCGCGTCGCTTGCTTCCTGCGCCTGCGGTTCGCCACATATTAAATACAAGAAATGCTCGGCTTCGGTCAGGTCATCCCGCACCGGCGGCAGTGACTTACCCTGGCGGGCGCGATGGAAATAAGCGGCAATGACCCCGATTTTAGCGGTGATACTTCGAGCACGTCGCTCATTTATTTCCCGCGTCGCTTCCTTGTCTATGTCGGGGTCGTAAAGGCCAAGCATGGAAATGGCCGTTCGCATCACATCCATTGGATCGGCAGTTTTTGGCGCCGACTTGATGAAATCGATCACTGGATCTGGCAACTGCCGTTCGGCTCGCAGCGCGCGCGTGAATTCGTCGAGCTCGCGCCGATTTGGCAGTTTCCCCTTCCACAACAGGTAAACCACTTCCTTGTAGCTGACTTTGCCGGCGAGATCGTTGATGTCGTAGCCGGCGTAAATGAGCTGACCTTTATCGCCGATGACATCGCTCAATCGCGTCGTATTCGCGACGATGCCTTCCAGTCCGCGGGCGGCATTCGTCGCCTTCGGGGCTGGAGAGGATTCAGTCTTGCGCAATTCGGCCACGGTCATCTAAGCGAACCTAACTCAGCGCTTCATTCGCGCAATGAGCGTGTCCGCCATGGTTGCTGGCGTTTCGGCGACCGCTATGCCGCCGGCCTTAAGGGCCTCGATTTTTCCGGCCGCCGTCCCTTTGCCACCGGAAACGATGGCGCCGGCGTGGCCCATCCGGCGTCCGGGTGGCGCGGTCACGCCTGCGATGAAAGCGGCGACGGGTTTCTGGCAGTT
>Ga0209687_1000384_pt1 | contig 14944 bp, 13 predicted proteins | sample GraSoiAngelo_136_FD_185893 | JGI IMG/M metagenome (GOLD analysis project Ga0209687, IMG submission 185893) | Grasslands soil microbial communities from the Angelo Coastal Reserve, California, USA - 14_0929_09_20cm (SPAdes) (version 2) | ecosystem: Environmental > Terrestrial > Soil > Grasslands ...
CGGCGTTTCTTTCGTCAGTCCCACGTTTGGACTAACAGCCAGACCAGACCGGAAAGCATTCCGGCAAATGTTGAAAGCACGAGCGCCGCGCGTCTCGATTGCCGGACCTTAAAATCAGGTCGTGGGACGTCGTCGTGAATGTGGCTACCCTCGTAGAGTTTCATCAGGACAAAGGCCACAATGAAACCGACCGCAGCCCATTTTAGACATCCCACGATGAGTCCTAGCATCCCGTTCACAATTTAACTCCCGCAAAACAAAGCGCAATTTCCGGGCCGCGCCAACCGATCTATTTGCCGCCTTGGACTGAAAGCTCCCAGCGATAGCCGTCCGGATCGTGAAACCAGAGGCCCATATGCGGCGAACCCGGCGATTCTGGACCAATCTCGTGGCCCCGATCTTCGAGTTCGACCTTGTGCTTTTTTAAATGCGTCAGCGCCTTTCGCAAGATCGACATCTTGGGCAAGTGAAACGACATGTGCTCGAAAGTCTGCGGCGACGGTTTGCCTTTAAACAGCGCGATGGTGACGTTGTCGTTTCCAATCGCGATTCCGTTGTCGAATTCAAACTCTTTGCGCAATCCGAGGACACGTTGAAACCAGCGGGCACTTTTCTTTGGATCGCCCACGGCGAGGCCGAAATGGCCGACCACGCCGAGCGTAAATGGTACTTTCATAATCCAAATAAAAGTTGGGAATGGCAAAATTAAAGCGGTAAAATCAAACATGACTGCGTTGGCCTTAATCTTGTGCGCTGCCATCGCGGCCATGGGCGTGCTCGTGATTGTTTCACCCGCTCGTGCAAACGATCTGACGCGCTTGTTCGCCGAGAAGACCGGGCTTTGGGTCGCCACTGCAATCCGAGCAGTTTTAGGTTTGGGTTTGTTGGCCGCTGCGGGCGATTCAAAAGCTCCCGTGCTCCTGCGGATTTTGGGCGGACTCATTTTGATTGTCGCGATCGCGATGCCCCTACTGGGTTTAGATCGACATCAACGAATGATTAATTGGTGGCTCGCGCGAGATCGAAAAATCCAAATAATTTGCGGAGCGGCGGCCTTCGTTCTCGGCGTCGTTTTGATCTACGGCATACTCTAACTCAGGCGAAATCGCGGACTGCGAGGTCAGCATGGAACATGCTCTTTAAGGGTACATGCCTCTTGCCATCAGCTCCACCATACCGGCAGCGAAGCCGGAATCTCGCCGCTCGGCAACAAGACTCAGTCCGACATTCGGATCGGCTTATACCGTCGCCGAGATCAACGCCTACATCGCAATTCGCGACCAACTGCTCGCCGAAGCCGAAGACCTTCGGACGGCGTCAAAAATCGCGAGCACAGTCTTGGCAAATGATTTTGTGCAGGGCTGCCTCCAACCGGCGCGGTCGCCCTATGATGCTCAATATTTACCCGAAACAGACGCCGTTCGAGAACGCAAGCGCTGCGAAGCCGTCCGAAACCGAATCGCGCAGCTCCGAGAAGCGTTGGTTTAATATCGCAGGTCACTGCGCGGCGGAGCGTCGATCTTAGTCGCGACCCCACAACATCGCCACTGACGTGGTCAGACTGCCGCCCATGTTGAAGGTGAGAAAACGCTTCGCGTTCTGGATCTGACGCGCGCCCGCTTGTCCGGTGAGATGTTGATAGGCCTCGACCACCTGCCGCACGCCCGTCGCCCCGACCGGATGGCCGTCTGCGATCAACCCACCGCCTGCGTTCACCGGAAGTTCAAACGCGAACTTACCTTTCATCTTTTCGTTACGAACCTGCGGCAACGCGGTCGCACCGCTTTTCGCTAACTCCGCGCCCTTGCCCGGCTCCGCCAGTCCAAGAATTTCGTAAACGACGATTTCGGTGATCGAAAAGCAATCGTGGACATCGGCGCCGTGCAGATCGCGCGGCTTCAGATTAGCCATGCCAAAAGCTTTCTCCGCGGCTTTGCGCGCAATGGAAAATGTCGGCGCGTCTTTTTTATCGAGCGGCAGGTAGTCGGTCGTGTGACCGAAGCCGAGCAATCGCGGCGTTTTGTTTTTTTCGCGGCCGATCTTGTCCAGATATTTTCCAGACACGAGCACGACCGAAGCCGCGCCGTCCGTGATCTGCGAGCAATCGGAAACTTTCAGCGGCGGTGCAACGCTCGGATTTTTGTCTGAGACTTGCGAGGCACAATCGAGCGTCAGGTCGGCGTCGCGCATTTGCGCGAGCGGATTGAGTTTCGCGTGCGCGTAATTTTTCCAGGCTACCGCTGCCAGGTCCGCTTCGGTTGCGCCGTATTTGTCGATGTAAATTTGTGCGATGCGCCCGAAAAGTTTCGGGAACATGAAATCGCCGTATTCCGGTTTTTCGTTGTGATAATCGGCCGCCGCCCCGAGAACATCCGAGCCGTCGAGCGACGACATCGTCTTTTGTTGCTCGGCCCCGACTACGAGGACCACATCATAGAGTCCGCCCATGATCCATTCCGCCCCGAGCAACACCGACAGCGCTCCCGAAGCACAGGCCGCTTCGGTGTGAATCGTTGGAATGCCGCGCAATTTCGGATCGATTTCCGGAATAAATGCGCCGAGCTGTAATTGCTTGGTAAATTGGCCGGCGTTGAAATTGCCAACCGTACCCGCTTGAACTTCGCCCGCGTCGATCTTGGCGTCATCAATCGCCTTCTTGCCGGCCTCAATGATCAAATGCCGGATGGTTTTCCCTTCCTTTTTCAGGTTGCGCTTAAAATCCGTGCGCCCACCGCCGATAATATAAACTGGCTCGCTCATAACATTGTTAATTTAGCTAACCTTGTCAGTCTGTCATCAACCGCCGAAGGCATCGATCCCAGTGATGTCCTGGCCAACGACCAGGGTATGGATGTCGTGCGTGCCTTCGTAGGTGTAGACGGTCTCGAGGTTCATGAGGTGACGGATGACAGAATAGGTATCGGTGATGCCGACGGCGCCCAGGATGTCGCGCGCTTTCCGCGCGCACTGGAGCGCCATCCAGACATTGTTGCGCTTCGCCAAAGAAATCTGCGCGGGGCGCGCCGTCCCCGCTTCCATCATGCGGGTCAGACGCAAGGCGAGTAATTGCGCCTTCGTAATCTCCTGCACCATCCAGACCAATTTTTCCTGCACGAGTTGGAAACCGGCAATCGGCCGGCCAAATTGTTCGCGCGATTTAGCGTAGGTGAGCGCGGTTTCGTAGCAATCGATGGCTGCGCCAATCACGCCCCACGCCACGCCCACGCGGGCCTGCGAAAGACATGATAACGGCGCGCGCAGCCCCGACGCTTTGGGCAGACGATTCTCCGCGGGAATGCGGCAGTTTTCGAACCAGCATTCCGACGTGCGCGACATGCGAAGACTGAACTTTCCTTCAATATCCTGCGCGCGAAATCCGGGCGCGTCTTTTTCCACGACGAACCCGCCGACGCGTCCGTCCTCGTCTTTTGCCCAAACCACTTTGACGTCGGCAATGGATGCGTTACCGATCCAGCACTTGCTGCCGTTCAAAACATAATGATCGCCGACGCGTTTGGCGCGAGTTTCCATGCCACTCGGATCCGAGCCGTGCCCGTGTTCCGTCAGCGCGAAACAACCGACGCGCTCGCCGGAAACCAGTCCCGATAACCAGCGCGCGTGCTGCTCCGGCGTGCCGAAGGAATGAATCGCGTATATGGCAAGCGCGCCTTGCACGGACGCCTCCGAACGCAGACCGGAGTCTGCGCGTTCAAGCTCCTGCATAATGAGGCCGTAGGCCGTGTAGCTCAGTCCCGCACAGCCGTGCTCTTTCAAGTACGGCGCAAAGAGACGTAAGGCGCCCATGCGCGTCCGCAGATGTTCCGGAAACTTGGCCGCGCGATGGCAGGGCACGACCTCGGGCATGACTTCCTCCTGCACAAAACGCCGCGTCCGATCACGCGCCGCGCGCTCGTCATCAGCGAGAAGGTCTTCGCTCGCGTAGTAATCCAGCGAGGTCATGCAATGCCTGGCTTTTCAACAGTGCTATATCTTTTAAGGTTCTGATCCGCAATAGCACATAGGCATGGCACGACTTCACGAATATCAAGGCAAAGCCATTCTTGCCGCCAACGGATTCAAGATTCCGCGCGGCCGAGCCGCTTCAACTGCTGACCAAGCGATCGCGGTCGCGAAGGAACTCGCCGCGGGCAAGAAAGCGGCCGAGGTGGTTATCAAGATTCAGGCTTGGACCACAGGACGCGCCGGCATGGGAGGCGTGGCCTTCGCCAAAAAACCGGCGGATGTTCGTGGCCACGCCGCACAGATGCTGGCGATGAAAGTTGGACAGTTTCCTGTTGAAACTGTGCTGGTCGAAGAGAAGATCGATATCGAACGTGAATTTTTTCTTTCGTTCGCAATCGATGACGCCGCCCGCGCCCCGATGATTATTTTCGCCGCCGGCGGCGGGAGCGGAATCGAAGAGCGCGCTGCATCGACCCGGCGTATTGCCTGCGATGTGAATGGCGGACCACTCGATTCGGCCGTCAGCGAAGCTGTCGCTTCGAGCGGATTATCATCTAAACCCGCAAAGCAATTGGCCGAGTCGATTCAAAAACTATTTGCTGCTGCCAAAAGCGTGGAAGCGCGGTCGCTCGAAATTAATCCGCTGGTTTTGACCAAAGATGGTCAGTTCGTCGCCGCCGATTGCCGCATTACGATTGATGATTACGCCGTGGCGCGGCATCCCGAATTGAAAATTGAGATTGCGCGCGAGTTCGATCATCCGCCGACCGCTCTCGAGCGCGTCGCCTACGCGGTCGAACAAAGCGATCATCGCGGCACATTTTATTTTGCGCAGCTGGCGACAGCGGCTGCCAAAAATTCCAAAGGTCTGGTCGGTTTTCACGGCGCCGGCGGCGGCGGATCGATGATGTCGATGGACGCAATCGTCAACGCGGGATTCACCATTGCTAATTTCACCGACACCAGCGGCAATCCATCCGCGTCCAAGGTCTATCGCGCCGCCCGGATCATTCTGGCCCAGCCCGATCTGGTCGGATATTTCGGTTCCGGCTCCGGCGTCGCCAGCCAGGAACAATACTGGTCCGCTTACGGATTGGCCAAAGCATTTTGGGAACTCGATCTCGATATTCCGGCGGTGATTCGTTTGGGTGGCAACACCGAAGATCGCGCCGTCGATATTTTGCAGCGCATGTCCAAGTTGCTTCGCGCACCGGTCGAGGGTTATCGCAAGACCGACGCGCCAGCCATGATCGCCGGACGTTTTACGGAACTTGTTGCGGATGCGAGCGGCACAAAATGGAAACCGCGCGCTCCGCGTGTGCCGAAATTCGTCAAAAATACGTCGGCCACCATGCTTCCCGTGAAAAGTGGTCGGGTATGGATCGATACCGCGAAATGGTCCGAGATTCGTCCGGCCGTCGAAACGCACTCCGGCGGATTGATTGTCGATCATAAGGGTAGACCCGCGTCGTGGCTGCCTAACGAGGAGTTCGCGACCAAAGATTCCGAGTTGCTCGCGTGCGACGTCGAGTGTCGACTCGCTGGCATCGACGGCTTCTATCTTGAACTCGATATTCCTGGGCTGGACGATCTGATTGGAGGCGCGCGCTAAATGGCAATCTTGATCGATGAGACCAAGCGCGTTCTGGTGCAAGGCATCACTGGTCGCGAAGGTCAGGCGCGCACACGCTTGATGCGCGAGTACGGGACCAACGTTGTCGCGGGCGTGACGCCGGGCAAAGGTGGGCAGACCGTTCTCGGCGTGCCGGTGTTCAACACACCACAAGACGCGGTCAAAACTCTCGGCAAGATCGACATCTCCGTTCTTTTTGTGCCAGCAATCGGTGTGAAAGGCGCAGCCATTTCGGCGATTGAAGCCGGCATCAAACTCACGGTGTTGGTGCCCGATCGCGTACCGGTGTGGGACGCGATGCAGATCGCCGTGGCGGCCAAATCAAATGACGCGATGTTTGTCGGACCGAACACTCTCGGCGTTTTGAGCCCAGGCAGGGCCGTCGTCGGCATGATCGGTGGTCGCGCGGAAAGTGCACGACAATGGTTCAAGCCCGGCATTCCGAAGGGTGTCGGAGTGATCAGTCGTTCCGGCGGCATGGCGTCAAGCACGGGCTATTATTTGGGACAGTCGGGGGTGCGCATTTCAACCATCGCGCACATTGGTGGCGACGCAGTTCTCGGAATTCGTATTCCCGATGCGGCCCTGATGTTCGAGGCCGACCCACTCACCGAAGCGATCGTAATCTTCGGTGAAATTGGTTCGTCACAGGAAGAAGAACTGGCGCGGCTGATTCTCGATCGAAAAATTACCAAACCAGTAATCGCATATATCGGGGGCAAAGCGGCGCGCGAAGGCACGCGCTTCAGTCATGCCGGCGCGATCATTGAAGGCGGCCGCGGCACGCACGCCGGCAAAGTGAAAGCGTTGCGCGAAGCAGGCGCCACCGTGGTAGATGCATTTGGTGAATTGCCGGATGCGGTCGTTGAAATTTTGAAGAAAATGAAAGGACAGAGTCTTATGAGTGAAGCCGACAAGAACGCCGCCTGGAATACTGCGATAACGCGGGTTGAGCCTAACCGTGTCGCGGTCCGCGGATACGACATCGCAGAATTGATGGGACGCGCTTCGTTTGGCTCGGCGGTTTACTTGATTTTGACCGGCGAATTGCCGTCGCCTGCCATCGGGCGTTTGATGGACGCGATCTTGGTCGCATCCATCGATCATGGCACGACACCTCCGAGCGCGTTAGCCGCGCGAACTGTCGCCTCCACCGGCGCTTCGTTGAGCGCCGCAGTCGCTGCCGGCATCATGTCGATCAATCGACATCATGGCGGCGCGATTGAAGATTGCGCCCGACAACTGAAAAAAATCGCTGATCGCGCCGCGAGTGAATCCATTTCGATGGACGAAGCCGCCGCGCGTGCTCTCGCGGCGATGAAGGAAGCGGGGGATCGGATGCCGGGGTTTGGTCATCGTTATCACACCAAAGATCCGCGGACGGCGCGCTTATTCGAATTGGCGCGTGAAGCAGGTGTCGATGGGCCGTACATGAAAGCGGCACGCGCAGTGGAAAAATCTTTCGCGGACGCCAAGAAAGCACTGCCGATCAATGTGGATGGCGCGATCGGAGCGATCCTTTCCGATTTAGGAATGAACCCCGCAGCGTTCAATGGCATTTTTATGATCGCGCGAACGCCCGGACTGGTCGCGCACGCGATCGAAGAGCAAACTCGCGAGAAACCGATGCGTCGAATTGATCCAGTCAATCACGGCTATGACGGGCCGCCGCCTCGATCCCTAACCACGAATAGACACGAATGAACACGAAATTATAAGACACTTCGCTCCCACTCCAATTTAGCGTGCTTAAAATTAAGGATAACTCCGACACGCAGGTTTGTTATCCGCAGATAGTTCAACATCAATCCACGTTCGTGATCAGTGATTCGGTCGATCACCTTAGTATCCACGACAACAACATCAAATGCGATCAAGTCGGGAACGAAGAGACCGACTTTATGTTTCTTGTAGAGCACATCGAACAAAGGTTGCTGCCGGAAAGAAATGTTTCGTAGACCAAACTCAACGACCAACGCGTTTTCGTATGGCTTCTCAACCAACCCGTGACCAAGCGCGTTAAGAACCTCTATGGCGCAGCCGACAATTTGGAAAACTTCTTCTTTGGCCAACAACTTTTCGTTATTCGTGTCCATTCGTGTTCATTAGTGGTTAATCATGAATTAGAATCGATATGACGATCATGACAACGACCAAGCCAACCAGTTATGGCATCAAAGAAATCGCGAAGCTTTTTCCCAGCTTGATGAAGATCAAGCAGAAGTCATTGCGCGAAAAAGTAGCGGCGGTGTGGGACGAGGCGATCACCACCGGCTGCGGCGGGAAAGGCTGGACCTTCGCTGAACTTCGCGCGGTCAAGTTCACGTTGTTGGCCGGTGACATCGACATGAGGTTCGTCGAACACCTTAATTCCTGCGCACTCCAATGTATCGCGGTCGCGGATATCCTGAAGCGCGCGTTCCGCTGTAGCATTCCCATTCAACGCGATTATCTCATCGCCGGCGCGCTGCTGGCCGATGTCGGCAAGCCGCTCGAGTACGACAAAGACGCGTCCGGCAGAGTGATTCAGGGAAAATTTGGGCAACAAGTGCGACATCCGTTCAGCGGCGTCGCGCTCGCCTACAAACACGGCATTCCCGGCGAAGTCATGCACATCATCGCCACCCACAGTCATGAAGGCGACAAGACGGAGCGCTCGATCGAGTCGATCATTTTCCATCACGCTGACTTTGTAGACTTCGACATCGCCAAGTTTCTTGGCAAGCGCGCCGCGAAGAAGTGACGCTCAAGCAGTTGATAGTTGATCCTCCTTCGCATTGCTACGGCGCGATAAAGAGTTGATTGTTGAGAGTCTGTTATGGGCCTGACGCTGGTAGAAAAGATTGCTGCACGTCACGCTGACGGGCTCCCTGTGGGAACGGTCGTCCGCGCCGGAGATTTCGTTTCGATTCGCCCGCGTCACGTGATGACGCACGACAACACCGGCGCAGTCATTCCAAAGTTCAAACAGATCGGCGCGACTAGGATCGCCGATCCGGCCCAACCGGTTTTCGCGATCGATCACGACATTCAGAATGTTACGCCGAAGAATTTGGAGAAGTACGCCAAGATCGAAGCGTTCGCGGGCGAGCACGGCATCGACTTTTATCCCGCTGGCACTGGCATTTCGCACCAGGTGATGGTGGAGCAGGGTTACGTTGTTCCCGGCGCGCTGGTCGTGGCGAGCGATTCGCACTCCAATTTGTACGGCGCAATCGCCGCGCTGGGCACGCCGGTCGTTCGGACCGATGCCGCGAGTATTTGGGCGACCGGAGTCACCTGGTGGCAGGTTCCGAAAGTCGCCAAGGTCGTACTGAAAGGAAAACTTTCCGCCGGCGTCGTCGGCAAGGATGTCATCATCGCTCTGTGCGGGCTCTTCAACAAAGACGAGGTGCTCAATCACGCGGTCGAATTCATGGGCAATGGCGTCGCTAATCTTCCGATGTCGGCCCGAATGACCATCGCCAACATGACCACCGAATGGGGCGCACTGGCGGGCGTGTTTCCATTTGATGAAGTGACGGTGAATTATCTGCGCTCGCGCGTTGGCGAGTTAATGAGTCCGAAACGCCCGGGGAAACGCGGCCCGAAAAGTCGCTCCGGCTACACCAACATCGACGTCGATGAATGGTGGAAGAACCGAAGTGATTTCACCGCCGATGCGGACGCAAATTACGCGATCGAACTTGAACTAGATCTGGCGACGGTCGTTCCGCATGTGTCCGGTCCGAACGAAGTGAAGACGATGGTGTCGCTTCCGGAGATGCAGCGAAAACATGTGCCGATTCAAAAGGCGTATCTGTTGTCGTGCGTGAATGCACGCTTTGAAGATCTGCATGACGCCGCCGAAGTCGTGCGCGCTCGCGGCGGAAAAGTTGCTGATGGTGTCGAATTTTATTTGGCGCCGGCCAGCGCTGAAGTTCAAGCGAAGTCCGAGTCCACAGGTGATTGGCAGATTTTGGTGGACGCGGGCGCCATCCCACTGCCGCCTGGTTGCGGAGCCTGCATCGGCTTGGGTCGCGGTCTCGTCCAAAAAGGTGAGACCGCCATCAGCGCGACCAACCGCAATTTCAAAGGGCGCATGGGCGACCGCGACGCGTTCGTGTATTTGGGCTCGCCCGCGGTGGTGGCGGCCAGCGCGTTGGCTGGATTTATTTGCGCACCAAAAGATTTCGCCGAGCGCGCCGCGGGGACAGCTGTTCGGCGCGCCGAAAAGAAAATGCAGTCAGCGGGCTCGGTAAAGATCATTGCCGGTTTTCCGCCAAGTGTATGCGGTCGCGTTCTTTTCCTTGATAAGGACAATTTGAACACGGACGGCATTTACGGCAGCAAACACACTTACCGCGACGATATGACGCCGGAAGAAATGGCGGCGGTCACATTTGAAAATTACGATCCCAACTTCAACGCGCTTTATCAGAAAGGCGACGTCATAGTCGGCGGACTCAATTTTGGCAGCGGATCGAGTCGCGAGCAGGCGGCAACCGCGCTGAAGTTCAAAGGAATCCCTTGTGTCATTGCCGCCAGCTTTTCCGAAACCTACAAGCGCAACGCGTTCAACAACGGCTTCGTCGTTTTTGAATGCCCTGAGTTGGTGACGCACTTGCGCGCCACGCTGAAAGATCGTAAACCGACCACGGTCGCGTCGGAGATCACGATTGATTACGGCAAATCGGTGCTGACCATTGACGGGGAGTCGTTCGCCTTTTCGCCACTAAGTCCCGCCGCCCAAGAATTGATCGTCGCGGGCGGCGCGGAAAACCTGGTGGCCAGTCGGCTGCGAACGAAGCCATCAATGACGAAGCTCGAATGACGAATGAGCGAATTAATCCCGAAGCCCGAACTTGGCTCTTCGTCATTCGGATTTGTTTCGGGCTTCGTCATTCCGATTTCGTCATTCCGCCTGTGATCAACCGAAAACGAGAAGGAAGGAACTGAGCATGCCTAAATACAAAATCGCGTGGATGCCCGGTGACGGGGTTGGCCACGATGTCATGGAAGCCGCGCGCATCGTCTTGGATCGGCTGAAACTCGACGCCGAGTACGTGCCTTGCGACATCGGCTGGGAGTTTTGGTGCAAGGAAGGCAACGCGTTGCCGGACCGCACCGTCGAGGCTCTTAAGAAAACCACCTGTGGCCTTTTCGGCGCCATCACCAGCAAACCGCAAAGTGAAGCCAAGAATGAATTGGCTCCGGAACTGCAAGACAAAGGGCTAGTCTACTTCTCCCCCATCGTGAAGCTGCGTCAGATGTTCAACCTGCACACGAACATGCGGCCGTGTAAAAGTTATCCGGGCAACCCGCTGAATTATCGCGGAAACAAGATCACGAATCCGAGCGGCGAAGATGTCGCGATCGATCAGGTCGTGTTTCGCGAAAATACCGAAGGCATGTACGGCGGCGTCGAATTTTTCCCGCTACCGGAATCGGTTTACACCGCGTTGTGCGCCAATCCGAAAATGAAGAAGTGGATCGACAAAGGACTCGAGAACGTCGCGCTCTCCACTCGCATCATGAGCAAGCAAGGTTGCATCAATATTTGTAAACAAGCGTTCGAGTTTGCAAAAAAGACCGGACGCAAACGCGTCACGCTAATCGAGAAGCCAAATGTGCTCCGCGAAACCGGCGGATTAATGATGCGTTGCTTCCGGGATGTGGCCAAAAGTTATCCGGACATTCGCGCGGACGACGCAAACATCGACGCCATCTGCATGTGGATGTTCAAGAATCCGCAGGATTATTCAGTGCTGGTGGCTGAAAATATGTTTGGCGACATCGTCAGCGATTTGTGCGCCGGATTAGTCGGAGGACTCGGGTTCGCGCCCAGCGCCAATCTTGGCGACAACTACGCAGTGTTCGAACCAACACACGGATCGGCGCCGAAATATGCCGGCCAATACAAGGTCAATCCAATCGCCATGCTTTTGACTGCCAAGTTGATGCTGGACTGGCTCAAGGAAACCGAAAAGGCCGCGCGTCTTGAAACCGCCATTGCCCGCGGCATCGCTGAAGGCAAGGTGCGCACGTATGATATGGGAGGGAAAGCGCCAACTCTCGATGTAGCGAAAGCCATTGGTAATTACGCAAGTTCATGACGGTATCGGCAAAGCTCGGGTCTGCGACATGTCCGGTCACCGCGGCGACACGGACTCGCGGTGGCGAGGGCGGCAAAGATTCCACCCTCGACGTGGCCAAAGCCATCGCCGATTACGCTAGTTCCTAAATCGGAAAGATCGACACCGTCATGGCATCTCAACCAACCGAATCGAAACGTCTTCTCTCATACATCATCGCCGAGTGGGCCTGCTCGCTGAAGTACGAGAATCTTTCTCCAGAGGCGATCCAAGCGGCAAAATTATTCTGGTTCGACTCCATCGGTTGCGCTCTCGGTGGCAGCCAGCAAGATGACGCGAAAATTTTGCTGAAGCACTATCGCGCCATGAGCGGCGGTCCCGCACGCGGGAGCAGCGCGACTGCGTTCGTGTCCGGGTTCAAGACCAATCCGGTCGATGTGGCGTTTCTGAACGGACACATGATCCGCGCGATGGATTACAACGACATTTATTGGAAAGCGGATCCATGTCATCCCAGCGATCTCATCGCCGCACCGCTGGCACTCTGTGAAAGTGAAGGCCTAAGCGGCAAGGATTTGATTCTCGCCACCATCATTGCCTACGAAATTGAAATGCGTCTTTGCGAAATCGGTCGGCCAGGCGTGCGCGAATACGGTTGGCATCACGCGACGCTGAGCGCGTTCGCGGCGCCAGTTGCGGCGAGTCGGGTGCTGAATCTGACTACGGATCAGATGGTATCGGCCATTGGCATCAGTGCGGCGCGGACATTTTGTCCGGGCGCGGTGACGGCGGGGAAGTTGACCAACATGAAGAACACGGTCGATCCCTGGGCGGGCCGCATGGGCGCGGAGAGCGCGCTCCTGGCGCGCGATGGATATTCCGGGCCCGAGCACATCATCGACGGAAAGGAAGGACTGTTCGCTATATTCCACCACGTCCAATACAAGGGACAACCGGCCACGTTCGAGGGCGAGGCGTTGGTCAAAGATCTTCCCAACTCAACGAAGTCTCACTATCGCATTCTCGATTGCGGAATGAAGAGTTTCCCGATCGAAGCGCTCAGTCACGCGCCGCTCACGGCCATGATGAAGACGGTGAAGGAAAACAAGCTCAAGGCCGACGACGTTAAGGAAATCAAAGTCGAAGTGATCGCGCGGGCGGCGGACATTCTGGGCGATCCGCATAAATATCGGCCGGACTCCAAAGAAACCGCCGATCATTCGCTGCCTTATTGCATAGCCGTCGGACTGGTCGATGGAATGGTAACGCCGCTCCAATTCAAAGAAGAACGCGTGCTCGATAAAAAACTGATTCCGATCATGGACAAGGTAAAAGTGGTGGCCAACGACGAGTTCGAGGCGCTCTTTCCAAAATTCCAGCCGAGCCGCGTGACCATCACCACTAACGACGGCAAGTCGCACTCCACCCGTGTCGATGTTCCAAAAGGTGATCCGCGCGATCCCATGACCGAAGACGAAATTGCGGTAAAATTCACCGCGCTCGGCGGCGACGTTATCGGCAAAGATCAATGCAAAAAGTTGCAGAAGTTCATCATGAGCATTGAAACCGCCAGGAACTTGGACGGATTGTTAGAGCTGACCACAGCGCGCTGAATTTAAATCTGGAGGGTGTCCGCGCTGTAATGCCAGTCCGGCCTCGGACCGCCCAAATATTTGGGACACGACGGCGCGTGTCGTCCAAGTGTCGAACTCGAACCGACTCCTCACCCTACCCTCTCCCCCTTCACAAGGGGAGAGGATGAAAGGTGAGGGGTGGCGTAATTTCGCTTTAAGCCGTCGCGCTCCCGGCGTCATCGCCGCCGAATTGGATTCCCTGAGCGAGTGGAAGTTCCGACGAAAAGTTAATCGTGTTGGTTTGGCGGCGCATATAACTTTTCCACGAATCACTGCCGCTTTCGCGCCCACCGCCGGTGTTTTTCTCGCCGCCGAACGCGCCGCCAATTTCCGCACCGCTTGTGCCGGTGTTCACGTTCGCGATGCCGCAATCGCTCCCGACCGCGCTGACGAATTTCTCCGCCTCGCGCACGTCGTTTGTGAAAATGGAACTGGTCAGCCCCTGGGGAACGCCGTTCTGGATTGCGATCGCTTCATCGAAATCGCGGTAGGTCAGCAAATAAAGCAGCGGCCCAAACGTTTCTTCCTGCACGATCTTGAAGTTTGGCTTCGCGTTCGCAAGACACGGTTTCATGTAACAACCGCCGGAGAGTTCCATTCGCTCGCCGCCGTAAAGAACTTCGCCGCCTTCATCTTTCAGTTTCTGAATCGAATCCTGCACCATGTCGACCGCGCCCTTGTCGATCATCGGGCCCATTAACGTTTTTCGATCGAGCGGATTTCCGATCGTGAGCGATTTGTATGCGGCCAACAACTTCTTGCGCACTTTGTCGGCGACCGATTCGTGCATGATCACGCGCCGCGTCGAAGTACAACGTTGCCCGGCCGTCCCAACCGCGCCGAAGAAAATCGATTGCGCCGCCATTTCCAAGTCGGCAGTTGGGCAAACGATCAGCGCATTGTTGCCGCCGAGTTCCATGATCGTCTTGCCGAGCCGGCCATGAACCGTTTTCGCCACGTTCAAGCCCATCGCGACCGAGCCGGTGGCGGAGATCAAAGGAATCCGGCTGTCATCGGCCAATTTCTGGCCAACGGTTTTGCGGTCGCCGATCAGCAAACTGAATATCGCGGGGTCGGCGCCGGTTTCACGACAAACACGTTCAGCAATTTTTGTTACTGCAATCGCGGTCAGCGGAGTTTTCTCGGACGGTTTCCAAATGGTCGCATCGCCGCAGACCGCCGCGAGCGCGGCGTTCCACGACCAGACCGCGACCGGAAAATTAAACGCGCTAATGACGGCGACGAGTCCGAACGGATGCCATTGCTCCATCAAACGATGGCTTTTTCTCTCCGACTGGATCGTCAGACCGTAAAGCATGCGCGATTGGCCGACCGCGAAATCGCAAATGTCGATCATCTCCTGCACTTCGCCTTCGCCTTCGGCGACGATTTTGCCGGTCTCGAGCGTGACGAGCTGGCCAAGTTCATTTTTCAGCTCGCGGAGCGCGTTTCCGAGACGGCGAACAGTATCGCCGCGAACTGGACCGGGTGTTCGCCGCCATTTTTCGAACGCTTCTTGCGCACGCGCGATAGTGGTTTGGTAATCGTCTTCGGAAGCGGTGCGAACGCTCGCGAGCCGTTGGCCATCGATCGGCGAGATCTTGTCGATTTTCGCCCCGCTGCCGCGCCATTCGCCGGCG
>Ga0209687_1000385_pt1 | contig 14882 bp, 9 predicted proteins | sample GraSoiAngelo_136_FD_185893 | JGI IMG/M metagenome (GOLD analysis project Ga0209687, IMG submission 185893) | Grasslands soil microbial communities from the Angelo Coastal Reserve, California, USA - 14_0929_09_20cm (SPAdes) (version 2) | ecosystem: Environmental > Terrestrial > Soil > Grasslands ...
TTGTGGGATTTTGTCATCACGGGTCATCGCCAAGTCAGCACGTCTGGTGTGACCTTTTCCCGTTCGAGATTTTAACCGGAATTGGCGAATCCCGGCGCCGGCATCGCGATGCCGGCTGACAGTTCCAAGCGCGTAGCCTGCTCAATTATCAAGGTCGGATTGCTGGCCGCTTTTGTTTCTACGGTTTGCTTTTTCAGGGTCAATTCGATGAAATGTCTGCGACTAGAAACGCGGTCTCCGCGTGGACGTTGCGATTAGCCTCACCCTAAGAGAAGCATCGTGAAATTGTTAGATGGTTTGATTTTCGCATCACCTTAGAGCAACATTGCCTTTGCCCGGATGCAGTACGTCACGGCATTTTCTCGTCCGCAAACGGTCCCAGCTGTGCCCACCGCAGCGCCACGGCGAACTTTGTGGATTTTAGGTAGCTGGCGTGATTTGATTCTTTACGTCGGCACACCGTTGTTACTGGTGCCAATGTTCGCTCTGGCACAAGCACGCTGGAGCGCACAAGACATCTACATTTTCGTGGCCGCATTTGGCGCCACTGGTCACCATTTACCGGGGATGATACGCGCCTACGGCGATCGCGCGCTCTTCGAACGCTTTAGGTGGCGTTTCATTTTCGCTCCGATCTTTTTACTCGGAGTATGCATCGCCTTTACCTGGTGGGACCTGAAAGGGCTGGTTCTCGTCGTTTTCTTTTGGGGTGTCTGGCACGGCATGATGCAGACCTACGGGTTTTGCCGTATCTATGACGCGAAGACCGGTTCCTTCGCGCCACTAACGCGCCGGCTGGATTTTGCTACTTGCGCCCTCTGGTTTGCCACCGCGGTCCTGCTTTCACCACAACGCATGGCCGATACTTTGGAGACTTACTATGCCAGCGGCGCGCCATATCTGTCGCCGTCGCTCTTGCGCGGCGCGCAGCAGATTTTGTTGGGGATTGCGATATGCGCCTCGGTTCTGTTCCTGGGCAATTTTATCCGGATGTGGGTGGTTGGAAAACGACCCAATCCTGTGAAGTTGGCCCTGCTCGGCACTAGTATCGCCTTCTGGTGGTACTGTAATAACGGCGTGACCAATATTCTTGCTGGTATCGCGCTCTTCGAAGTGTTCCACGACGTGCAATATCTTTCACTGGTATGGATCTATAATCGCACTCGCGTAGAAAAGGATCCCTCCATCCGAGGATTCATGCGTTTTGTCTTTCGCCGCAGCGGCTCGTTAATCGGACTCTATATCGGTTTGGTTTTTGCCTACGGCTCCCTCGGTTATTTTAAAGAAACAGAAATTGAAACGATCAAGCGCTTCCTCACCGGAGTGGTCGCCGCTTCGGGGTTGCTCCATTTTTATTATGATGGATTTATCTGGAAGGTGCGCGAACGCTCAACCCGTGAACACCTCGGTTTGCCTGGCGGCAGCGTAGCGACGGAACCAACGGCTTTTCTCCCGAGCTGGTTGTCTCATGGCTTGAAGTGGGTGGTCGTGTTTGTTATTCCTCTTGCCGCCCTCTGGGTCGGCCAGACGAAAACCAAAGTCCCCGAAGTCGATCGTGCGGCATCAACAGTCTCTGATGTTCCGAACAGCGATCGTGCCAGAGTAAGATATGGTTCCGCCTTGTATGATGCGGGACAGATGGAGGGAGCGGCAGAGCAATTCCGCGTTGCCCTCGGACTCAACCCCAAGGCGGAGAAAGGACATTACGGTTTGGGGCAGGTTTACGTTGCCCAGTCGAAGTTCAGCGAAGGCGCCCGCGAGTTCGAGCAAGCCTTGCGCGATGACGCGCGCAATGGCGACTTCCACTCGGAGTACGGTTACGCGTTAGAGCGTCTCGGGCGTCCCGAGGAAGCTGCAGCCGAACATGAGAAAGCAACTCAGCTAAGTCCAAAGTCTGGTCGCGCGCATTATAACTATGGCGTGTTCCTTCTCATTAGCGGAAAGCTGGATCAGGCCGTGGCAGAGTTCCAGACTGCGTTGCGACAGAAACCGAACCATCCCGAGGCGCATTATTATCTGGGCCGCGCGTTCTATTTGAAAGGCGACCTCCAAGGTGCAAAAACGCATTACTTGGAAGCCGCGCGGCTCGATCCGAAGGCGCCGGTGCACAACAGTCTCGGCGTCATTTATATGAAAATGGGTCAAACTTCCGGAGCGATTGCAGAGTTTAACGAAGCGCTTCGCTTGCGACCCGACGATGCCGACGCTGCGGAGAATCTTCGTTTCGCGCAGAGCCAAGCGCGTGATAGTCTGACGAGGCCGCGCTGAAATTCGTCCGCTATAGGGTCCGGCGACGCGACCGGACCTTGTACTAAATCCCTCCGCGGCGCTGGAACGCCAAGGGCGGGATATGGGTGGCATAGACACTGCTCGTATGTGCCATAATTGTAATGGTTCCAATAGGCCTTTGCCCATTTCCAAGAAAGCGCGTCATCGGCTTCGTCGCCTTCACCTTTCTCGTCCTTTCCGTCGTAGGCGGTTTTGGTGATCCAATCCTATTGTCAGTCAAAACGACCCCGTTTGACCGGCAAATGGCGCGAATTCAACCCGTTCTAGTTTCAGCTCCCACGCCGAGCACCGACCGGGAACTGCCCCTGCGGCTAATCAATCGGTGGATCGGTGAGCTCCGCAATATCCCTTACGGATTTTCCGTGCAGTGGAAAACGCCTGCGGAGGTGGCCCGTGAAACTGTTGCTGATTGCAAAGGAAAAGCTGTCGCCCTTTACCAGGAAATGGCACGGCACGGCGCGCGAGGATTGCAACTTGTTATCGGCAGACGCGCTCCAACCAGCCGCTCCTCGCACACGTGGGTTCAGTGGACAACTGCATCTGCAACCTACATCCTCGATCCGACAATTAATTGGACTGCCCAGACGGTGGATGAAGTCGCGGATAACTCATACGTACCGTATTACGCTTACGCTGGCCATCAAAAGTATCGAGCACCGGCGGCAGGTGCGTTGTACGCTCGTTTGTAAAAGCGCTGGCTGATATGCCATCGCGCTCGCGAATGGCCGTTAATGTGGAACCGGCCTCAATTGGATCCGCCACCTCCTTTCCCCCGCACTCCGCCCTTCGTGTTAATCCCAAAAGTTACGCCGACTAGTTTCTAACGATACTTGGACGGTATTTTGGCATCGCTCGCTGATGCTGTCGCCACCCCTGCTTTGTCAGGCGTCGGAGCGCGGCAGGGCAACCCGCCTTCGCATCGTTTTTGCGTCGGCTGAGTGCCGTTGGAACAACCGTTCGATCGCACCGTTTCAGAGCGCGTCACGAATGATCTCGAATACTTGAGTATTGTCCATCATGCCGCGCAATTTTTCCATCCGCAGACCCGTGGCATTTGCAATCGGGTCTTCCAGCGAATTGAGGGCGGATTGGGCTTGAACAGCTGCCGGCTCGACAGCGGAGAGATCCCTGGCACTGGAAGATTCGACGTTTGCCCCGGTTTTTCCACCATTTGGGCCCGTCGCCCAGGTAACCCACGGTTGTCCGGCTGAATTCAAACCCAGGATCGCCACCCCACTGTCGTAACGAAAGGGATAGCCGTTAACGTTCATCCCGCCAATCGCCGCATCACCGCAAACGATAATGGCAGAGTTTCTGCCGGCATATTCTCGGCTAACTTTGACCGCGCGATCAAGCTCGGCCGTTTCGCGAAGTGTCCGTTCTCCCAGATTTTGCCATGCCGCCGAAGCCATCAAATGAGCATTTACGACCAGGACGTAACCGCGACGGTTCACCTGGAGAAGCTCGATTGCGCGTCGCACCATGTCGGCAAGAGAGGGTTGCTCGGTTCTCGCTGCAACTTCGTCGGTAAACGGCAAGTCGTTGGCGGCAAAAAGGCCCAGCAGACGTGATTGTTGCCATCCGGTGATTTGCTCTAACTGCGGCAAATTGCGGACCACGCGAACATGCGCATGATCGAGTTTTGCTTTATCGAAGTCGGCGGCACCGCCACCGAGGGCGATGTCGACTGTGTGTTGCTCGATCATTGACGTGGCAAATTGCTGGGGCGGCTTCGCCGTGTTTGCGTGGGCATAGAACGCCGCCACGGTCGGATTAGTCAGGGCGCCGTCTGTCACAACGCCGGTGGCGCGACCTTCCTTGTGCGCGATCTCGAGGATTGTCTCCAGCGGTGCGCCCGATTCTGCTATGGCAACCGTTCCGTTCTTTACTCTAGTCCCCGTTGCCAGGGCAGAAGCAGCCGCAGGGGAATCAGGCACCGCGAAGTCCGCCGAGTGATTGGATAAGCGTGCCGAAAACTCCAGGCCGTCAATTGCCAGCGGATTGTTCGCCCCACCGATGTAGACCCGCGTTGCCGCGGTTCGTTGCGCCGTCAATCCTTCGCCAACAAACAAAATAATGCCGAAGGGTTTTTGCACGACCCAGTTTTGAAAGTAGAGGACACCAAAAGCCGCAAAGGCCAGAAGACAAATCATCGCCAGTATCTGGTTCCTCCATTTCATGGCGCGATGTGAATAATCCTCGGCTCCATTGTCAATCCCGCACCTGCGGGAAAGCACTTGTGTGACGATGGGCCGTCGGCAGATTGCGCGCGGTGAGTGGGCCGGTCATGCTGATCATTCGCGACGGCTGGGGCATCAATCCCGGCGGTCGCGAACACGCCACCAAAAATGGCGACGCTACGTTGCTGGCACGCACTCCCTTTCATGATCAACTCTACGCCAGATACCCCATGGCGAAGTTAAGTGCGAGCGGGGAGGATGTCGGATTGCCCGAAGGACAAATGGGCAATTCCGAAGTCGGACATCTCAATCTTGGCGCGGGTCGGATTGTCTATCAGGACTTGACGCGGATTAACAAGGCACTCGCTGCCGGAGAACTTGCCCGCAACAAGGTTGCCCAGGAGGCCTTCGCAAAGGCGCGCGGCCATCGATTACATTTGCTCGGTCTGGTCTCTGAAGGAGGCGTGCACAGTCATTATCGTCATCTCCTCTCGCTGGCCGAAGCGGCGCATGCTGCGGGAGTAGAGGAGATTTTTGTTCATGCGTTTACTGACGGAAGGGATGCGTCGCCGACCGGTGGCGCGGACATTTTGCGGGAATCCGAGAAGGCACTGGCGAAAAGTGGCGCGCAAATCGTCACAGTCGTCGGCCGCTATTTTGCAATGGATCGTGATCGGCGCTGGGACCGGACCAAGAAGGCTTGGGACGCAATTGTTCATGGCCAGGGGGAGCAGACCACGGAATCGCCCGCTGACGCCGTTGCCGAAAAATATCGTGAAAACAAGACCGATGAATTCATGCCCGCGATGATTTTTTCAGATGCCGGAAAAGAACGCGTGCACGATGACGACGTCGTCTTGTTCTTTAATTTTCGCGCAGACCGCGCGCGTCAGCTTTCGCAGGCGTTTTTGTTCGAGAATTTCGATGGCTTCGATCGCGGAAGGTGGCCGCGAGTTCACTTTGTAACCCTTACTCAATACGATGTGACCTATCCTTCTCCCTACATTTTTTCGCCGGAAAACCTCGCCAATATCCTCGGGGAAGTCGTCAGCGCCGCCGGTAAAAGACAGTTGCGCATTGCCGAAACGGAAAAATATCCGCACGTCACCTATTTCTTTAACGGCGGAATTGAGCGCGCGTTTCCAGGTGAAGACCGCATGATTATACCTTCGCCCAAGGTCGCGACTTACGACTTGCAGCCGGAGATGAGCGCCCTGCAGGTTACTGACGAAGTTTGCGCGCGAATGGCAGATTATGATCTGATCATTTTGAATTTCGCTAACCCGGACATGGTTGGTCATACCGGTGTGGTTGAAGCCGGAATCAAAGCGGTGGAGACGGTTGATGCCTGCGTCGCCCGGATTGTCCCTCAATTACTTGAGCTCGACGGAAAATGCCTGATCACCGCGGATCACGGCAACTGTGAATTGATGCGAAACCCCGACGGCTCGCCCAACACCGCGCATACCACTAACCTTGTACACTTCATTTATGTTGCAAAAGACGCCGCGAATTTTTCCTGCCAGGATGGAATTTTGGCTGACGTCGCGCCGACCTTGCTCTTTTTGCTGGGCCTGCCCCAACCGAAAGAAATGACCGGGCGGAACTTACTCGCCCGCAGGTCGGGATAACGAAGCCAAATTCACCAACAGAATGGGGGATCCAGCCCTGCAGCCCCAACGCTCGAATTTCGTGCCCACGTTACGGGTAGGATCGACTTCGCGTTGCGCAGATTTTGTCGAAATTTATTTCCAACCCCTTATTCAGGGCACGGGTGCGCGCGCCTGCGATTCGTTCGAGCAATTTTAGACGATTGCCTGGAATAACATCATGCCAAAGCGGTTTCCGCGCCAGGACCAGCTTGTCATCAGATTCGATCAAAGCGCCCCAGCCAAAAGGAATCTCTGGTTCCTTGAACAATCCCTTTGGCAAAACGAGAAAAAAAAGATTTGCGCAGCGATAGCGAATCAAGCGCTCGAATTTTGTGCAATCGAAGAGACGATTCTGCAGCGCGCCGAGTTGCCGCACGACGCGGGCATAACCGTGATGGTTGATAGCAGCAAAGTTGTATGAATCGAAGTCGGAGAAAAGCGATTCGGGAATGCGCAGCGCCGGATAGTGAACCCGCAAGTTTTTCTCCAAGACCTCGCGGCGTCGAAAGACTTTTTCCAACTGCTTCGTGGTGACGGCGCTGCACCCGTTGTCGCGGCGCAGATCCGGGGAAGCCTGTTTGCATTCAAAAACCGCCGTGGTGCCGATCTCTTTCCCGTTAGGGCGATACGCGGCAATATCGGCGCGGAAGCGGCAGCGAGGCAGGCTTACTTCCACTGCGCAGGCAGAGTAGCCACGCGCTTGTGCCCAGATCAGAGCCAGGTGTTTGAGTCGCGTGTGCGCAGCTGTCTCGCCCCGAGCAGGTGAACTCGGGCCGGACTGGCCTAGTCCTGCCGCCATCGTTATTCCTTCAGCCATTCCATCAGTTCCAGCGCCCAATACGTGATGATGAAATCGGCACCCGCGCGTTTGAGCGATGTCATGATTTCCAAGACGGCGGCGCGTTCATCGAGTACCCCGTCGCGGACGGCCGCTTTGACCATCGCGAACTCGCCGCTGACATGATAGACGGCAGTCGGCCGGCCAAATCTTTCCCGCACCCGCCACAAAATATCCAGGTAAAGCAAAGCGGGCTTCACGAGGACAATATCCGCGCCCTCCGCCAGATCGAGCTCGACTTCGCGCAAAGCCTCATCGGCGTTCGCCGGATCCATTTGATAGGAGCGACGATCGCCAAACTGCGGCGGACTTTCTGCGGCGTCACGGAAGGGTCCATAAAAAACGGACGAGAATTTCGCGGCGTAACTCATGATTCCGGTCTGCTCGAAACCTGCCTGGTCGAGCGCGGTGCGAACGGCACCGATCCGGCCGTCCATCATATCGCTTGGGGCAATCATATCCGCTCCGGCAACGGCATGTGACACCGCGCTCTTCGCGATCAGCTCTACGCTTTCATCATTCAAAACATGAAAATGCTCGCCGTCACGGCGAGTCACGCCGCAATGGCCGTGGCTGGTGTACTCACACAGGCAAACGTCGGTGATCACAGTCAAATCCGGCGCGTGTCTTTTTATCTGCCGGACAGCGTTCTGAACGACCCCGTTCTCGGCATAAGCTTCTCTGGCCTGTTCATCTTTCGATTTCGGAATCCCAAAGAGAAGGACGGCCTGAACCCCCGATTCATAGGCGCGTAGTGCGACGGCCGCGATTTCTTTCCCGGCATGTTGACAGATTCCAGGCATGCTCGCGATCTCTTTCGCGGATTCGATTTTCTCGCTTACAAAAAGAGGCAGGACGAAGTCGTGGCGGTGCAGATTGGTTTCGCGAATGAGATTGCGAATCGCCGGAGTGCGGCGTAAACGGCGGGGACGATGAACAAGCACAACACGAGGCTACGCGCGGCATTTCCCGCTCGCAAGCGGCGGACAAAGCCGGACTTTCTCCTCATCGACGTCAGCAATTCTTTCACTAAACTGGCATTTGCTTCGCGATCTCGAATTGAACGCGCCTCGAAAATTGCCACTCCCTCTTTAAACGCGCGTAGGATCGCGAGCATCATACGCCGGCGAGATCCCCTAACCGTCGTCGTCTCATCTGTGGTTCCGAAGAAAAACCGCGAAATCAAACGCGCCGCCCGCGAGCGAAAGATCATTTGGCTGACGGCGAAGACCCGATTAAACGTGCGCATCGATTATCCGAGTCCGAGATCGATCGGCGCCGATCGTCTGGCCAATGCGGTAGCAGTAGCGGAGCTTTATGGTTCGCCTGCGATTGTGATTGATTTCGGGACGGCAGTGACATTCGACATCGTTTCGCCACGCAACGCTTATATTGGCGGTGTCATTGCACCGGGCTTGGAGGCAATGACAAAATTTCTTTACGATCGCACCGCGTTGTTGCCACGAATTTCCCTGCGCGAACCACGAAGCGCGATCGGTAAATCAACGAATCAAGCCATGCTTGCTGGCGCCATTTTTGGTTATCGCGGTCTGATCCGTGAAATTTTGCAGCGAATCATTGCCGAAAAATCTTGGACTGGCCGGGTTCGCATCGTTGCTACAGGTGGATATGCAAAATTGATCGCGCGCAAGCTACCGGAGGTGGACATCGTCCACGAAAACCTCACCCTCGAAGGACTTCGGCTGGTTGGTCGTATGAATACGGAATTGGGACCCAGGAGCAGTTTGTCACGGAATCGCGACTAATTCCTATCCGGCTTTGACGAAAACCACAACATCGGACCAGAAAACCAACCGCTTCGGGCGAAGCGCATGGGTAGTTCTGTTTATCCTGACATGTCTTACCTGTATCGCCATCCGGATCCGCTTGCTCAATGTACCGCTGGAGCGTGACGAAGGCGAGTATGCGTATGCCGGCCAACTGATGCTGCATGGCATTGCTCCCTACAAGCTTGCTTACAACATGAAATTTCCGGGTACCTACGCCTTCTACGCGATGATCATGTCCCTATTTGGTCAGACAACCGTTGGCATTCACCTCGGGTTTTTGCTGGTGAACCTCGCGACGGTCGTACTTGTTCTCGTTATTGGATTGCGGCTGGTTAATTGGGAGACTGGTCTTGCCGCTGCCACCACCTACGTTGTTTTGGCAATCAATCCAGCCGTCTTGGGCTTAGCTGCGCACGCCACTCATTTCGTGATCTTATTTACTCTTGTCGGGTTAGTGCTGCTATTGGGGGACACCAGCTCACTTGCGAGCACCTTTATCAGCGGGCTGTCCCTGGGAGTAGCTACTCTGATGAAGCAGCCCGGCATCATATTTCTGATATTCGGTTTCTTCTGGCTACTCTATCGAGAACGAAAACAACCGCTGCCTCGCCTTTCATTCATCCTCGCGATCTTTACCTTTGCTGCGCTACTATCACTAATTACTGCAATCGGTGCGGTCTGGTTCGCCGGTAGCTTGGGGAACTGTTGGTTTTGGTGCGTCCAATACGCCAGCGTGTACGGGACTAGCATCTCCATCAAAGAGGGATGGGATTTGTTTCTGAGCAATATCCGAGTTGTATTTGGAGAATGTTGGCCTATCTGGCTATTGAGTGCGGCCGGGCTAGTCATTGCTTTGGCAAAGCCAGACAAATTCAGGCCGCTGTTTCTGGTCGGTTTGACGATCGCGTCTGCTCTCGCGGTATCGATGGGATCGTATTTTCGACCGCACTATTTCGTCATGCTTCTACCGGCGTTGTCATTGCTTGCTGGCGTTGCAGCCTCGTACGGTGCGGCAACGCAGCAAGTGATTACGCGAGTAATCGCCCTTTCGATCTTCGCCATTGCCGTGGTGTTTCCGCTGGCGACGCGCGCAGAATATTTCTTTCGCATGTCCCCACTCGACGCTTGCCGCTTTCGCTATGGCGAGAACCCCTTTCCAGAAGCAATTAAGGTTGCGGATTTCCTTCGGGAGAATAGCCGCCCCGATGAACGTGTGGTTGTTCTCGGCTCCGAACCGGAGATCTACTTCTATTCGAGAAGGCAATCCGCTACCGGGTTTATCTACATGTATCCATTGGCGGAGCAGCAGCGATTCGCGTTGCGAATGCAGCGGCAAATGATCGAAGAAGTCGAAAAGAACCGGCCAGCTTTTGTCGTTTGGGTCTGGACTCCAATGTCATGGCGCGTTGCCGCTAGCTATGAACGGCTGCTTTTTCAGTGGGTCGATCAGTACCTAAATGACAACTATCGACCTGTTGGATTGGTAAACATGCCGTCACGCGGTCCGAGCGAGTACTATCTGCCGATGGAAAATGCTGAGCCACAGCTGGCTGAGAATTACATTGTTATCTTTCAGCGGCGATGAGTTCAGCGAGACGAAAAGATAAGAAAGAAAGACCGCCTGAGCTCGGGGATAACGCGGTTCGTAGTAGCCAAGACCATCGCCCGCGTTTCTTGATATTCTATATCTGTGTTGGTCTAGCGCTGGTCACCTCAATCGCTTTTTTTCCCGCGCTTCAGAACAGTTTCGTGAACTTCGATGACAACACCTACGTCTACGAAAATCCGAAGGTTGTCGCTGGTCTGACCCGTAGTGGGATTATCTGGGCCTTTACCCATTTTCATTCAAGCAATTGGCATCCACTGACCTGGCTCTCGCACATGCTCGATTGCCAGCTTTATCGGCTTAATGCAGGCGGGCATCATTTTAGCAGCCTGCTTTTACATGTCGTCGTCGCCATCCTACTCTTCCTTGTGCTGCAGGAAATGACGGGTGCAATATGGAGGTCCGCATTTGTCGCCGCTGTCTTCGCCATTCACCCTTTGCGCGTGGAGTCAGTCGCATGGGTCTCGGAGCGCAAAGACATCCTATCTGCGTTGTTGTTTATGCTTACGCTAGCTGCGTACGTGAAGCATTCGCGCGCTCCTTCCGTTGCGCGTTACTTGGTGGTGGTTTTGCTTTATGCCCTTGGCCTGATGTGCAAGCCAATGCTCGTAAGCTTGCCCCTTGTCCTGCTGCTCATCGATTATTGGCCGCTTCGCCGTTTGAGCGATCCGTCCTCAGCTCGTCGATTGTTCATCGAGAAGCTCCCACTAATTGGGCTCGCTGGCCTGTCGTGTCTCGTGACTTTGTTCGCGCAGCGATCAACCACCGTCTCAATCGGCCACATCCCGCTCGCTTGGCGGCTAGAAAACGCCGCAGATGCCTGCATGATCTACATCAGGCAAATGGTCTGGCCACTACGCCTCGCCCCCTTTTATCCTCATCCCGAAGATCAGTTGCCGGCCTGGCAAATTCTGCTCGCCAGCGTCGCAATCATCGGCATCAGCAGTGCCGTCATTCTTTGGAAAAGACGGTGGCCTTATGTGTTTACCGGCTGGTGCTGGTATCTGGTAATGTTGGGACCCGTTATCGGCATTGTCCAGGTCGGTCTCCAGGCACATGCCGACCGTTATACTTATCTTCCGCAGATTGGATTGTACATTCTGGTGAGCTGGAGCGCAGCTGATCTGATTGCGTGGCGGCGAGCGGGCCCTCGAATATTAACTGCGGCTGCCGCGATTCTTCTGGTGAGCCTAACGTGGCTCGCTCGTACTCAGGTGCGTTACTGGCACGATAGTGAAGCACTTTGGAAGCACAGTCTGGCGGTGACCAAGGATAACGATTTCCCTCATTATGGTCTGGGCGACGTCTACTTTGAGCGCGGTGAAGTCAACGAAGCACTGGCTGAGTTTCGCGCGGCCCTCTATCTCCGGCCGGGTTCTCCTTACGCTCACAACGACATCGGCCTTGTTCTCACTAAAATGGGTCAGCTTGATGAAGCCGTGGACCATCTGAACGCTGCAATTCAGATCCTCCCGAACCATCCAACCGCGCACTACAGTTTGGGAAACGCGCTCCTGCAAAAAGGGCAGACCGATGACGCAATCAAGGAGTTTGAACGCCAACTGGCGCTTCAACCCGACCACGCTCAAGCGCGATGCAACCTGGCAATCGCCCTTCTCAATCAAGGACAGTTAAATCAAGCAATGGCACAATACGAAAGGACGATTGAGCTGCGACCTGACTATGCGGAAGCATATTACGGCTTGGGGAATTGCTACCTAGAGCGAGGCAATCCAGAAAAGGCCATCAAGCAGTACGAACAAGCGTTGAAACTGTCCCCACGCCTGGTAGAGGCCCGCAACAATCTTGCAACGATTCTTAGTCAAAAAGGTGAAATCGATCGAGCGATTTCTGAATTGGAGGAGGCTATTCGCGTTCAGCCCGATAATATTGATGCGCTTAACAATCTTACCTGGATTCTGGCCATGCCAGTAGGGACCGGGTCAGAAAAGCGGGTGAGAGCGTTGCCACTTGCACAGCGACTGCAAGAACTCGTCGGAAATAATAATCCCAAAGTACTTCGCACCATCGCTGCCGCTTATGCTGCGAATGGCAGGCTTACTGAAGCACTGGATGTCGCGGAACAGGGGGTAAAATTAGCGCGAGGACAGGCTGATGCCGCCTTGGCGGAAGCGCTCGAAGCCGATCTTTCAACCTACCGGATGCGTATTGGAGTCAAATAGCCAGGACGATTGGGTCAATGTACAAAGATCGTCGCTGGTGCGTTGACGCAACCGGCCGGTTCCGCTCGCACGGACATATCAAAATCTTCCACGACCGGATGACTCGCTCCGGTCTGCCAGGTCTAAAGCTCGCCATGCGACGGTTACGCTGGTGTTGCCCAAACCAACTTTAAGCGAGAAACCTACCTTAGTCGGTTGCGAAGAACGCCGAATTTGCCAGTGGCCGAGCGGATTTGCCTGGTTTGGCCTTGAAAAATTTGTTTCCGGAATCGGTAGAAATAACTTGTCACTGTCCCCCACTGATAGTTCTATTCTGCCCAGCATGAAGATTCGAAAACTTGTTGGGATTTCATTGCTCGTTTTTGGGACCCTCGCCGCGAACGATGTCGCGCCTTCGAATTCGGAGCTCGAAGCAATGTACGACAGAGCGTATCGCGCGTTTGACTCTGCCAACTATGTGCAGGCGTTAAAGGAATTGGATGCGATTGACGCACGGAAACCTGATCTGGCGGCCTCGCAAAATTTGCGCGGCGTCATCTACATGCGCCAGGGCATCTACGACAAAGCGGAAGCCGCATTGTCGGAAGCAAACAACCTTGACCCGAAATTTTGGAATGCCCGTTTCAATCTGGCAGAGATTCCGTTTCTAAAAAAGGATTGGTCGGAAGCGCGGAAACGTTTTCAGGATTTACTCACGACCAATGCGGCAGACCTGCAAGGCGAAGCAACGCAGCTGATTCAATACAAGATTTTGCTGACTTATTTGCTGGAGGGAAACGACACCATGGTCGATTCGATTCTGGCGAAATTTGAGTTGTCGCCCGATACGCCCGCGGTTCACTACTCCAATGCGGCGATTTCGCTGCAAAATCAGAAAATTCCCGATGCCAAGAACTGGATGGCGTCAGCGGAAAAGAATTTCTCGCCGCAATTAAACAAGCTCTTTGCCGAATCGCTATATGAAATTGGCTGGTTGCAAAAGCAGCCGGGACAACAGCGGCCGGCTGTGCAATTGCTCTCGCCCGAGGAACGCACGAGCAAGGCGAAAGCACTGGCCAAGACACAATTCGAGCAGGCGCTGCAAGCTTATGAGCAGCGTGATTTTGAGTCCGCTTTGAAATTAGCCGCCGAGGCCGACAACACCGATCCAAACCAGCCGCAAATCTTGAACCTGCGCGGCGAAATCCTGCTGGAGCAACAAAAGTACGGCGAAGCTGAAACTTTCTTTAAAGACGCGTTGAAACGCGACCCGAAATTTCGCGAGGCCCAATTCAACCTGGCCGATGTTCCTTTCCGAAATAAGGATTACGCCACGGCGCGCGATCGCTTTCAGGCGTTATTGAACCAAACTCCCGGTGGAGACAAGAACCACGCCGCGCAACTGATCAACTTCAAGATCTTTCTCACCTACCTGCTGGAAGGAAAGGATAACCGCGCTCAGAAACTGATGGAGCAATTCCAGTTCAGCGGTGAGACGCCGTCGCTTTATTACGCGCAGGCGGCGTGGGAGTTCCAACACAATAATCCGGAAAAGGCGAACGATTGGATAACATCGGCGCGAAAGATCTATCCCTTGGCATCGAACGATCTCTACGCAGCGGGATTTTATGATTTGAGTTGGTTGAAGAGCGCAGCCGCGATTTCCTCGCCGGCTCCGAGTGCGGCTGCGATCGCCTCCAGTCAGACCGAACCATCGGGGCCTGCGATCGAGCCGAGTCCGATCCCGGGCTCGGAAGTAAAAGCTGAGGAGGCAACGCAATTGGCAATGGCGCAGACGCCGGCACCGTCGCCTGCGGCCAAAGCCAGCGAAGCGGTTGTGAATGCAACGCCAGCGGAGGTGGTCGTCTCGAATGCACAAGCGACTGGTTCCTCGGCCCAACCGGGGGATCTCCCGGCTGCGCCACAAGCGTCCGGCATTTCTGTCGAGTCGGCTACGCCGAACGCAACCCCAGCTCCAGCGCCAGCTTTGGCATCCTTTACTGCGACGCCAGCGCCGGTGCTTGCAACTCCAGCGCCCGAGGTTTCGGTTGTCGCGGCTCCTAGCGCGGCTTCAACACCTCAAGTAGTACCCGCGACGCCTGCACCTGAAGTTGCCGTCGCACTTCAACCAAGTCCGTCAGCGACGCCTGTAGAAGTTACCGCCAGCAGCGCAACGCCCGCGACCGCCTTGGCGCCGGAAAAAGTCGCCCGATTCACGCCGTCGCCTTCATTTGGCGAACGAATTAGCTCATTCACTGGACAACGGCCATTGGTGTTTTGGCTCTTTATCCTTGGAGCGATTATTTCGGGAGGGGCGTGGCTAGTGATGGAAGCTCGTCGATTGATTGGCAGAACGACAATCGGA
>Ga0209687_1000386_pt1 | contig 14825 bp, 15 predicted proteins | sample GraSoiAngelo_136_FD_185893 | JGI IMG/M metagenome (GOLD analysis project Ga0209687, IMG submission 185893) | Grasslands soil microbial communities from the Angelo Coastal Reserve, California, USA - 14_0929_09_20cm (SPAdes) (version 2) | ecosystem: Environmental > Terrestrial > Soil > Grasslands ...
TATCAGTAAAGATTGAAAGGAGAGGGTCAGCCCTCGGAGCAGTACAGAAAGGAATCCGAAAACGTCGAGTAGGTTCGTCACTAGCGATCATCCACAAAATCATTTGGCCGAAAACGGGACTTCTCCGCGAGTAATGTGGCCATCCGAAGCGAGTACTTGCCAGGCCAACTTGTATCTTCCCGGCGTTACGTTGCTCGCGCTGGCCGAGATCACATTAGAAGCTGTTCCCGGCAACAGCGAGAGCGCTCTCGCGGTGCCGTCAGCGGTCACCAGGCGTACGACTGATCGCGTGCCATCAATGCGCACGTTGAACTTGAGAGTGATGTCGATGTTGGGTCCAGTGACAATCGAGTTCGCTTCCGGGCTCGATGCCACAAGTATCGCGTGAGCCCACGCAGCTGTTACACAAAGAACAAGAGCCGTAGCACAAGCCAGCGAACGTTTGATTGCGGAATTTGACGTCTGAATCATCCAGCGGCTCCAAAATATTGCAGTTTACTCATGGACCGCTCAAGCTGCGGCGTTAGGCTTTAGAAGCCGGAGACACTTTTGTGGAGTGCTGAATCGGAATGTCGATGTTAGAGGACACATCCCTGAGGTTACTGTGAGGACGTTATCAGTCTACTGGTACTTCTGCCAGAGTCAGCCTCTGAAGCCCCTGAATCCGTTGATTCGGTTCCCCGTGACTTTTGACAGTGGCCCTCTAAAGATAATTATGCGAACACTGTCGAAGATTCTCAATGGACCGTCGCATGTCGTCGAGGCCATAACATGCCACCAAAGTCTTTGCTCCTTCGAACGGAAGTACCGTTTAGAGCCTTCACTCTCTCGAGATTCAGCAGAGAGGTCACTCGTACCATTGTGGGACATCACCGTCTCTGGCGGCAATTCCTTCTTGTCATGGCATTGGCCTGCGTCGCAACAGCTCAGCCGGCAAGTCGTGCTAAGACTCTTGTTTCTCAGGGAAATCTCGATGGCATGCGCTGGCCGAACTTCTCCGATTACCGGAGTTGGCTGCAAAAGTTCTACGAGCCTTCCGGCTATGCTCCAGCATGGGTGCAGGGAAGCGCACCATCTCCGCAAGCTCTGTCGATGATCGAGCTGTTTCGGAGCGCCTGGCAAAAGGGATTGGAGCCGGAAGACTACGACGCGTCCCGTTGGGATGGTCGTCTGCACGGGTTGCAAGATCCTAGTGCTGATCTTGCCGCGTTCGATGTTGCCCTCACTGTCTGCACCATGCGCTACATCTCGGATCTTCGCATCGGGCGCATTAATCCCAGGCATTTCCAATTCGGGCTGGATGTCGATCAGAAGAAGTACGATTTGGCGCAGTTCATTCGTGATCGGTTGCTGCCTGCGTCGGATGTATCCGCCGTGATCGACAGCGTGGAGCCTCCGTTCGCTGGATATCGTCGGACAGAGCAGGCTCTACTGAGATACATGCAAATCGTCCGTGAAGACGACGGCGAGAAACTTCCGATTCCAACGAAAGCGATCGACCCCGGCCAGGCATATGCCGGCGTGTCTCGATTGTCACGGCTGCTTCGTCTTCTTGGCGATCTACCGTCCGACGCCGCCCCGAATGATTCTCACGTTTATGACGCCACCTTGGCCGAAGGTGTGAAGCGCTTCCAGCGTCGCCACGGACTTGATGCCGATGGCCGTCTCGGTGCCGGTACAGTGAAGCAGTTGAACGTTCCGCTGTCGGATCGAGTGCGGCAGATGCAGCTTACGCTCGAGCGCTGGCGCTGGCTTCCGATCGAGTTTTCTGCGCCGCCGATCATCGTGAACGTTCCCGATTTCCGCCTCCGCGCGCTCGACGACAACAACCAGGTCAGCTTCGACATGCGCGTTGTGGTAGGAAAAGCCCTGCGTACACAAACACCAGTCTTCACTCGAGACATGACATTCATCGTACTTCGCCCGTATTGGAGTGTTCCGCCGAGCATTCTGCGCGGTGAGATCGTTCCAGCGATCAAGCGCAACCGCAATTACATTACTGCCAAGAACTACGAAGTCACGACGATGGACAGCAAGGTTGTAACGTCAGGGCAGATTTCCGACGATGTTCTGGCGCAGCTTCAAGCAGGGAAGCTGGCGGTGCGCCAAAAGCCCGGCGCAACCAACTCGCTCGGACTGATTAAGCTGATGTTTCCAAACGAGTACAACGTCTATCTTCACAGCACGCCCTCTGCCGCTCTATTCTCGCGTGCGCGCCGCGATTTCAGCCATGGATGCATCCGGGTCGAGAAGCCGGCCGCGCTTGCCGCCTGGGCGTTGCGTAACAATCCTGGTTGGACCGTGAGCCGTGTAGAGGAAGGAATGAAAAATGGCGACGACAATGTCACCATAACTCTGGCTCGGCAGGTGCCCGTGTTTATCGTCTACGGTACCGCGCTTGCGTACGAGAACAACGAAGTTCACTTCTACGATGACATTTACGGACACGATGCCAAGCTCGCGCAGGCCTTGGCTAAGGGTTATCCGTATCCATAACGGGAAAGCGAACTACCAGCGCCGTTCGCGGCCTACATCTACGTGAACAAAATCAGAGCCACCGTAGTAGCCCACGCCGCCGCGATGCAATGACAGCGCGGTATCGCGAAGTTCGGAGGTGCGGACGCCTGGAACGCGAATATCAATCGCCATCGCCTGCATGTGCAGACTGTGCTTGGCTACGCCATGACCATGGGTTCTGAGATATTCGTTGCTCCAAGGCGTACGGTAGCCGCACACAACGTTGATCTCAGAATTGGGACGACCTAACGCCACCGTTAAGTCGTGCAGCAGGTCGAAGACTCGGGGATCGTATTGACGAACATCGCCGCTCCGGTGATCGCGCAAATATTGATTGAGTTGCGCCAGGGCCTCAGGATCATATGTGTTCCCACGCCGGTAAACGATGTCGAGCCGTTGGCCGGTATGAGTATGGAACAGGCGCAGCCGATAGTTGACGTCAGATGCAGGGGAAGTCTCCGCCGCCTGGGATGGAGAAGAAATAAAGACGAGGAATACGAAACACGCAAAAAAACTCTTTCTTAACAACAACAGCAACTCACGTTCCAGCAAAAAATGAGCCACCATCAAGTGGCCGTACTCTCGATCATATCAGGAAGCGCTTCGTGATAAGTTGACCGCCGTCAATGAGCGTGTCTTATTCCGGTACTCACTTGCTTTCAAGCACAACGCGGTCATACAACGGCTGAGTCGGTCGCGCGTCGTGTCGGTACAATCTCGAAAACTGCTCGATCTCGGCGGAAGAAACGGTTACCGGATGCTTAAGGACGAACCAAGTTACATTCTCGCTGCAAGGCGGAGTAGTAAGCGATCCTGAAAAGGTATAGTAGCTCCGGTCTACCGGAAGCAGGCCGGCTGCACTGACTCTGACGTTCGCAACCGATTCTTCCTTCTCTTTTTCCTTAGGTAGATCTTTCCATAATTCGTGCACCAGGGCGTTGTCTTTTCCTTGCTGAAGCAGGATCGCGACTACCGCGAGATCTCCTTCCTCGTCGGCATGTACGAGATGCACCACCATTTCATAACCCTTGCCGTTGATGCGCTCTTCGCTTGGTCGGTGAAAGTGGAACTGTTTTAAGGCATACCGTCTCCCGCTAACCGAGATGGAACTTCCTGGCTCGTAATTCACCATAATCGTGTGACCGTTATCGATTATGCGCAGTGAGGAGGACTCGTAGTCGAATTGGATTGGTTGGAGATCAGCTTTCTTGGAATTGCGGATGTCGATCGGCGACTGGCGATGCCCATTTTTGCACAAAGTATATTCCGGCTTCAAGTCGCCCCAGTGGTCTGGTCCGTGCGCCGTACCGTAGTCCCAGTTGTGTTCCTGGGCCGCGCTGTTGGCTGTGAAAAGTAGCGTGCAGCAAATGATGGCAACACAGGCGGAATATTTTCGAATCTGCATACGAACTACAGAAGTAGCCTTTACGTTTCCTACTTTGCCTCAGCGTACTTCTTTAATTCCGCCTTCTGATCCTTTCGCAAACCCTGCAATTTCTGCCACTGCTCTGCCGAAAGAAAAGGCTTCATTTCGTTGTCTGACCCGCTCACGATGGCCTGCAGTCTCTTCACCTTCTGTTTCTTCGAAAGCACTGGATTACCACGGATCTGTTCCAGAAGTCCCATTTCCTGTTCGAGAATCGGTCTCATCTTTGCTTGTTGATCGGAAGTCAAGCTTAGTTTGTCGCTTAAATTCTCTATTCTCGACGTGAAATACGAGCCTTGCTTATTCTTTAGGTCCGCAACCACTGAGTTATCTGATTGTGAAAAAGAACTGACAACGAGATTAGGAGCGCAGAATAGTGCAGCTATCAAAAGCAAGTACCGGCCAAGCCTCATCGGTAATCTCCTTGTTGAAGTTAAGCCCGCTCAGGCTCGGCCTGAGCGGGCAGTGGAACGTACATTGCTGCTATGCGGCTACTCTCTCAGCAATCTTGGTCTGGACGATGTTCCGGACCATCCGCTTGGTTCGCTCGACGAATGCGAGTTTGTCTGCAAGTGCGCTCTCCAGCAGCACTCCAACGGCAGGATGCCCTGTCACATCGGCGGCTGCGATCAGAGCGACGTACTCGCCAATCCGGAAGTGAATTAGGTGGCTCATCTTGGCCAGGACAAATAGATGTCTCGCCACTGGAAGCTGTATCTCGGCGAACTCGCGGCGAAAGTCCTCCACAAATGTCTCGTAAAAACGTCCGCTGGCCTTCACAGGTTTTTCGCCGATCAGCCTGAAGCACTCATCGATCGTGGCAAGGGTCTTTTCGGCAACGAATGCCCGCGCCTCCAGGGCCGCCTTGACCTCTGGATTTTGGGCAGCATCGCCGATCTCTTGCAAGATCTTTGTGGATCGCTCACTACCCTGGCGCAGATCGCTAAGCATCCGCACAAAAAGTTCCTTAGGACTGTTAACTGGCATTACGTTCTCCTTTTAGGGTTTAGTTATCGATTGATTCTGCGTTGATTGGCTTTGAGTGTTTGAAATTCGGATTACTCGAGGCGCGCTGAGGATTATGAAGTCGTCACAATCCGGCAGGAACTGTCAGAAGTGCATAACTCTTAGCCCAGAATTGAGCACAGACTCGCTTAGTGCGTTTCGTCGCACAGACATGCAACCTGTCAAACGTGACAGGCAAAGGGCCTGTTTTGGTATCGCACGTTAAGTGAGTTAGATGGTGGAAACGTGATTTCTGATTGCGTATTTGACAAGATCGGCGTTGCTCTTCGCCCCAATCACCGTCATGATGCGGTATTTGTGGAAGGCGACCGTCCTGGTTGTCAGATTCAGGATATTGCCAACTTCCTTCATCGCTTTTCCTTCCGCAAGTAGTTGCAGAACCTCACGCTGCCGGCGCGTCAGCCGCTCTTCCTCGCTCGTCACCTTTGGAGATTCGAAACGCAACCGGTTGGACGTTTCTTCTGCAATGCTAGGGGAAAGATAACGCTTACCGCGCAATACGTCTCTTACAGCGTTGATCAATTCCGAGGCAGCGCAGGTTTTTAGAAGATAACCAGACGCCCCGCATCGGAATGCGTCGGCTGCAAGCTGCGTGTCGATGCTCATGGTTAAGTAGAGCAGCTTGACGCAGGGAAGTATCTTTTTTACCTGTTTGCCTGCGTCGAGACCATTCAATATTGGCATTGCAATGTCGAGGACAACTACATCCGGCTTCAATTCCTCAGCCGCTTGGACGAGAGCGCGCCCGTCGCAAACCGTGCCAACAACTTGAAATTCGGGTTCGAGCATTTTTTTGCAGAGCTCGGCCACCAGAGTGTGATCGTCCGCTATGAGAATACGTGCACGGTTTCCCGAGAAGGGCATGAGAAGAACCTCGCGTCATTCTAGGTTTCCTCTATTCCTTGGAGCAACTCGTAGAAATGACAGTGGATCACAGCGATGCAAAGGCGAAGGTTCGTTTTTTTGCAAGTAGCAATGCAAACCGCGCACTGGGGCGGCGGATGCTGTGCCAAATGTCAATTTAAAATCTTCGTCTCCAAGGTAGTTAGCCGCGACAGCTTAAGGAGAAGAACGATAAGTCGATTCTGAGCGAAGTACTAGTTCAAGTGCTTTTGTCCTCCAGCAGTTTTGACAGTTCAAAAAAGAAGAACGCGGGCTATAAGTCAAGGTAACGGATTCAACGAACAACTTTCGCATCGACCCCAACCCAGCGGGCCATCTGCCAGTGTCTGAAGAGAAGCAATGAACTGAGTGGGCGATCAAAGAGCATGAGGTACGCGATGACAACGAATGTATTCCTCCGCCGAACACTCACGCTTGTCCTGACCCTTATTGTGCTTTTCGTCGCTGCTTCAGCGATGCCTCAGCAGTCCGCGCAATCCAAGCCGCGAATTGAAAAGGATCTGCTCGGAGAAAAAGAAATTCCCGCCAACGCCTACTACGGCGTGCAGACCGCGCGGGCGCTGGAGAACTTCCAGCTCTCCGGCGTGGCGATCAATCATTACCCCGGGTTTGTGGAAGCGTGGGCCATAGTCAAGCTCGCGGCTGCACGAGCCAACACCGATGTAGGTGCCATGAAGAAAGAGCGGCTTGACGCGATCGAGAAGGCTTGCAAGGCGGTGCTGGCCGGCAAGTATCACGATCAATTCCAAGTTGATTGGTACCAGGGCGGCGCCGGCACGTCGACGAACATGAATGCCAATGAAGTGCTCGCCAATATCGCGCTGGAGGTCTCCGGTCATAAAAAGGGTGAGTATCAGTTCATTGAGCCGCACGACGACCTGAACATGTCGCAATCCACGAACGATTCGTATCCCACGGCCATCAAGGTTGCGATCCTCATGCGCAATGACAAATTGATCGATGAGCTCGAGAAGCTTGTCGCGTCATTCCGCGCGAAAGGCGATGCGTTTTTAGAGATTGTCAAAATGGGACGCACGGAAATGCAGGATGCCGTGCCTATGACTGTCGGCCAGGAATTCCATGCATTCGCGGCCTCGCTTGACAGCGAGATCCAGCTTCTAAAGAACGCCGAGAAGTCGCTATATGCCGTAAATATGGGTGCGACCGCAATCGGGACCGGCATCAATGTTCCCGAAGGGTATGCCGAAAAGTGCGCTGCACATTTGGCCAAGCTCACCGGCAAGCCGATAGTGCCGGCTCACGACATGCTGGCCGCTACGTGGGATCAGCAAGGGTTCGTGGTCTACTCCTCGGCGCTAAAGAGCCTCGCAATCAAGTTGTCGAAAATTTCAGGCGATCTCATCTTGCTGACTTCTGGACCGAGAGCCGGACTCTCCGAGATCGATCTTCCCGCTCTGCAACCAGGCTCGTCAATCATGCCCGGCAAAGTAAACCCGGTGGTTCCGGAAGTGATGAACCTGATCACTTTTCGAGTAATGGGCAATGACTACGTCACTACACTGGCTGCTCACAGCGGACAACTTCAGCTCAATGCCTACGAGCCAATCGAAGGCCTCTCAGTGCTCGAATCACAGCATCTGCTGTACCGCGCATCGATTCTCTTCCGGACAAAGTGCATTGACGGAATCACAGTCAATGAAGAAGTACTGGCTCACTACATGGAGACTACGGTAGGCATCGTGACTGCGCTCAATCCCGTTGTGGGTTACGACAAGGCTACGGAGCTGGCGCAAGAAGCCTACAAGAGCGGCAAAGGCATACTCGAGGTCATCCGCGAGAAGAAGATTCTGACTGACCAGCAGATTAAGGAACTGCTCGATCCGGTCAAGCTTACTAACCTAAAGAAGAGCAAATACGCAATGAAATAGTGGACGAAACAATGATCGTGGAACGCACCTACTGGAAAGGAAAGTCATGAAACGGTCCCAGAGAATCTCGGTAGCAGTATTCCTCTCACTGATTGTCAGCGTCGGCTGCGAGAGTGCTTCCTCGAATCAAAGCAGAAAACCTAACATCGTCATTCTGGCGACAGGTGGAACCATCGCGGGCGCCGGCGCAACAGGCACACAATCTGCATATACCTCCGGTGCGGTAACGATCGATGCCATGGTGGATGCTGTTCCGGGAGTCAAGGACTTGGCCAATATAAAGGGCGAACAAGTCGCCAACGTCGGCTCGCAGGACATGTCTTTCGACATCATGCTGAAGGTGGCCAAGCGCATTAATGAATTGCTTCCCAAAAAGGATGTGGATGGAATCGTCGTCACGCATGGTACCGACACCATGGAGGAAACGGCATACTTCCTGAACCTGGTTGTGAAAAGCGACAAGCCGGTGGTTCTGGTCGGATCGATGCGGCCGTCCACAGCGGTCAGCGCCGATGGTCCGCTGAACCTCTATAACGCAATAGGCGTCGCCGTTGATCCCAAATCAAGAGGCCTAGGCGTGCTGGTGGTGATGAACGACTGGATCCACGCGGCGCACTCGTTGACCAAGACGAGCACGACCGATGTGCAAACCTTCATGTCGCCTTTGCGCGGACTTGTTGGCATCGCCGCCTACGGCCACAACGATTACTACAACGCGCCTCCATGGAAGCACACGACAAAGAGCGAATTCGACGTCTCGAATGTGACCAAGCTGCCGCGAGTCGACATTGTCTTTGGCTGCGCCGATATGTCCCCGGACTTAATTGACGCCAGCGTGAACAACGGCGCGAAAGGCATCGTGATCGCCGGTGTTGGCAACGGAAACATGAACAAGGCATCGCTGGATGCGGCCGAGAGGGCGGCCAAAAAGGGAGTTGTCGTAGTTCGCAGCAGCCGCGTCGCGCTGGGGACGGTCGGTCGCAACGTGGAAGTGAAAGATGATGATATGGGCTTCGTTGCTTCGGATGAACTGAATCCGCAGAAGTCACGAATCCTGCTCTCGCTGGCACTTCTGAAGCCGCGCCAGGTTTCTCAGATCCAAGACCTTTTCTATAGCTACTGAGCCACGGAACTTTGGCGATCGGACCAGCGATGAAGGCGTTGCGATTAGTAGTGGGACTCATTTTGCTTACGGCAGCGTCCCAGCTTTCGTTCGCGCAGCAAGCTGTCGCAACGCCCTCAAGCACTAGCTCTGACGAAAGCCACGTCCAAAATCCGCCGCTACCGGCGGACGCTCCAAGCGACACGGAAAATGGTACTGCGAGTTCATCGAGCAGTATGAACCTAGTCCAGGATCCTGACGAAGCATCTGCAAACTCAACTCTCGAGGACACTATCGACGCGGAAGAATCCTCTGAACCTCCGCGGCGAAGCCTCGTGCGCTGGAACGAATACCAAGGCCCGTATTTCACTGCGCGGGTGGGAGGCGGCTTGCTGCTCGAGGTAGCGGGTTTCGCTCAGGATCACAACAGCAAACAACAAATCGGGATGCACCCGGACCAGAGGCTTCGTGACTTTCGTTTCGTTCTCGGCGGCAAGCTATTTCCAAATTTGGAACGAAAACTCACATGGAGTGCCGGGATCATGTATGACGGACCAAATCACCAATGGCTGATTAGGCAAACAGGGCTGATGGTCGCGCTTCCCGAGCTCTGGGGGCACTTCTTCATTGGTCGTACCAAAGAAGGGTTTTCACTGAACAAGGTAATGGTTGGATACGACGGCTGGACGATGGAGCGAGCCACCATAAGCGATGCGACCATTCCCATTCTCGCCGACGGAATAAAATGGCTTGGTTATTCTCCAAAACATAAGTTTCTCTGGAACGCCGGATACTTCAATGACGTGTTCTCTAAGGGACAGTCTTTTTCGACCTACTCCAGCCAGGTAGCCACGCGCTTCGTATTGCTGCCGATCCTCTCGGATGAAGAGAATAAGGTGCTCCATCTGGGCGTGAATTTCAGATTCGGGAAACCATTGGACAACAAAATCAAATTCAGATCGCGGCCCGAGGCCTTCCCCGCGCCTTATTTTGTCGATACAGGTTCATTTCCGTCGAACTCAACCCGCATGCTGGGATACGAAGCCTACTACCGCCCGAACCGCTGGCTCTTCGGCAGCGAGTATTGGTGGGTCCATGTCTCGTCGACGGCGCAGCACGATCCGTTGGTTCACGGAGGCGACGTTGTTGCTACCTATCTCTTCAACGATGCCACGCGCGTTTACAACACCGTGGGAGGGTACTTTAGAGGTGTTTCTCCTAGGCGCTCTGTATTTGAAGGAGGCCCGGGGGCATGGGAAGCAGTCCTTCGATTCTCTTACATTGATCTCAATAGCCAAACTGTGCGGGGAGGTGCCTTCGCAAGAATCACTCCTATGGTGAACTGGCACCTCTCAAACAATGTGCGTCTTGAAATGGCCTATGGCTACGGACGTCTGAACCGTTTTGATCTCAAGGGGAATACTCAATTCTTCCAAAGCCGTATCCAATTTACCCTCTGAAGAGCGCCACCAATAATTCCAAGCGATCGCGCAACCGCTCCACATGCGAAACTTTTGCTCCTGACCTCAGGCACTCCTTAGTTTGTGAGCCTCAATCGCCTGGATCGGTATACGCGCACAGATGGTCGTACCGCGGCCTTTTTCGGAACGAATGGAAAGTTGGCCTTTCACGAGTTGTAGCCTTTCGTGCATGCTGATAAGGCCAAGCCCGCGATTGATCATAGCGTTCTGCGAGTCAAAGCCGATGCCCTCGTCAAGCACCGTGAGTTGAATTTCACCGTGTTGGGCACATAACTCGACCTTGATTTGGCGCACGCCGCTGTGTTTCACAGCATTCTGAAGGGCTTCCTGTAAGACGCGAAACAGGCACAGAGAGATCTCCGGCGGCAGCTTGCGCGGTACACCGGCATGGCTGAAGTTTATCTGCAGCTGATACTGCGCCGACAATTCTTCGCAAAAACTGCGTCCCGCTGCCACGATCCCGAGGTAATCAAGTTTGGAGGAGTGCAAGCGATGAGACAATGCCTGTACGTTCTTTCCGAGTTGCGTTATGCGCTGGTAAAGTTCAGCAACCTCAGTTTGAACATCAGCTGTCGACTCGGAAACATGCTGTTTCAGCCGATCCAATCTGATCCCCAGTACCGCAATCTGCTGGTTGACATCGTCGTGTAACTCTCTCGCGATCCAGGTGCGCTCCCATTCGTTGGCCGCAATCAGCCGGCTTCCGACGGTGGCGAGCGCTTCTTCGGCAATTCTTGCGTCAGTAATGTCAACTGCCGTTCCGAGCATCCGCTTAGCCTTCCCGTCATGGAAATATAAGAAGATGCCGTTGGCTCTCAGGCAGCGCACCGTATTGTCTTCTCGGAGTACTCTGAATTCTGCGGTATAGCATTTGTTCTTCTTCCGGGCCTCTGAGATGGCTTCCCATACCCGTTCCCTATCTTCCGGATGTATGCGGCGGCGATAGTCCTTGACGTCTGCGGAATACGCTTCCAATGGTATGCCAAGCACTGTGGACAAATCACCGAACCAGTGAACCTCTCCGCTTTTGACATTCCACTCCCATCCAATCGACCGTCCGGCTGATGTCAAGGGAAGACGTTCGTCAGTACTTGTGGATGCTTTTTCCAATCTTCATCCTAGCGCGAATTGCGCGCAGCACAGTGCGATTTCCCTTTACTACTCCTGATATTGCAGACATGGTGAAACAAAGTGCTTGTCGCTCAGCACCGCCCTCAGCGCCTCTGCCAGGTCGCCGCGTAGTTGCGATTTGACCACATAGGCTGAACCGCCGACATCCATCGCTTCCTGCACGAAGTCGTGATCGCTGTGAATGGTGAGGAAGATGATTTTGGCCTCGCATCCGGAGTCACGGAGAGCGAGCGCTACGTCGATGCCGTTCGGTTCTCCCATGGAGATATCGAGGACAATGACGTCCGGCCTGAGACGCGACCAATTTTCCAGGACCCAGCGACCATTGAGAACGGAAGCCACAATCTCGTAGTCGGGTTCGAGGATCTCGGCAACCTCGCTCAGAACTTCGGGGTTGTCGTCGGCCAGAAGTATGCTCGCCTTTGACACGATCTCTCCCTCGACTGCTGACACGGAAAGCACGGCAATGGCACGAAGTGGTGCAACGCGAGCAGACAACATTCGCGACGGTTAGTGCTGCACGGCAGCAAACAAGTGGTCCTCACTTTATGCGCCGTGTCGTACCAGAGCTACTGTCAAATCTAATGGATGTCGTAACTTAGACCACGGTACTCGACATACAGTTCGCTAAAAGAGACGCTTTACCTTCATTCAGAATCAGTAACACCGGGCTGATATTGTCCGGATGGGGCCAAGCCACTTATTGCGCATCAACCGTGATTTCGCTCTATGACTGTGGATCGAGCAGGCTACGCTAAAACTATCTCGTTCCGAGTTGGTATCTCATGAAGTGAAGCGAATCCCTGCCTGTCAGAAACTGTACGTACTGCCAGTTGCCCGTGCGTTCATATCACGCGAAAGTCACAACACCGACAAGGCCATCTTGTGGGGAATACCAGCATCGCAAGTCCAGGCTACAGTCCGCGTGTCTCGCCGACTCGATGGTCGGAAACACCGCACCGGGAACACAGTTGTGCAGAAGCAGAAGGGTCAATGGGAACTCCGGAGTATCCAGCAGAAATGGCAGAAGGAGAAAAGGCCTCATGAACGTCCCTTGCACGGTTATTTCCAGATCAGTTAGCTATGCAGCCTTCCTTGTTTGTGTACTGCCAGCTTTGTGTGTGCAGTCAGCTTACGGCCAATCGAGTGATGCGCCGAATCCAGAGGTCGTGCAACTGAAAAAACAGATGGCAGAGATGCAGTCACAAATGGAGGAGATGAGAGATCAAATCCGGACTCTTGAAGAAGCGCGTAAGCCGTCGGTGCGCAATGCAACATTCGTAGTTCCGGCGACGACTGATTCGGTCTCTTCAGAAGCCGCAGGAGGTGACGCGGGAGCCACAACCGCGAAGGCGGGCACGACGGCCACGACCAATGCCGCTGCGCAAACCGCTTCTACTCCAGCACAAAGCGAGAGATCTCTGGATATTTATGGCTTCGCGATGTTGGATGCGGGTCAGGATTTCAAATCGATAGACCCAAACTGGTATGACTCACTTCGCCCCACAAAGCTTCCATCGCCTCCGGGCCAGTTCGGGCAGAACGGCAATACATATCTGAGCATACGGCAGACCCGCTTTGGCGTTAAGGGGGTTGAGCCCACGCCGTGGGGCGATCTAAAGGCCCAGTTCGAGTTCGATATGTACGGTACGGGCAAGGATGCCGGTGTAACCACCATGCGCCCGCGTCACTTCTTCGGCCAGTTAGGTCCAATCCTCGCGGGGCAAACGAACACCACGTTCATGGACATCGATGTCTTTCCCAACAATTCTCTGGAGTACTGGGGACCGAACGGGATGGTGTTCATTCGACAACCGATGTTCCGTGTTATGCCGATCCAGGGAGATACACATCTGTGGCTGGCCCTCGAGGCGCCGGGCCAATCTGCAGACCTGGGTCTTCTCTCCGATCGCATTCAGATTCAAAACATAAAGGCGCGATTCCCATATCCGGATTTGACCGGACAATATCGCCAGGCCACGTCCTGGGGCTATCTCCAGTTGGCTGGAGCGGTCCGAAATGTAAAGCTGGATGACACGCTGGCAGACCAATTCAACCTCAACCAAAGCATCATGGGGTGGGGATTGTCTGTTAGTTCTCTAATGAAGATAAGCAAAGATGCTCTTCATCTGCAGTACACCTTCGGCAACGGAATCGAGAACTACATGAACGACGCTCCGGTCGATGTCGCACCTATACCCAATCCGGGGAATCCAGCGCGTCCCATAAAGGGCAAACCGTTACCGATGTGGGCCATGGTGGCGTATTTAGACCACGCCTGGTCGGACAAGCTGGCTACGTCAATTGGATATTCTCAGGTGCAAATTCAGAATACGAGCCTGCAGGCTCCAACCTCATATCACCTAGGTCAATACTCTACGGCGAGTCTGACGTGGTATCCATTTGACCGGGTGATGTATGGCGGCGAATTCCAATGGGGTCGGCGTACAAACCTCGCCTCTGTAAGCGCGAACGACTATCGCTTGCAGTTCTCATTTAAGTACACCTTTAACGGTAGGATTATCGGCGCGAAGTAAGGTGTACGAAGAAATCACGAACGGTCGAATGAAAGAAATTAGGGAAGGAGCTTAAATATGATTGCAAGAAGAGCTTCTATTGCAACACTTGTCGGTTATGGCTCTTATACCGACTGGTATCTTTCCTGCCGATGTATCGGAACAGCGTTCGGTGAGCCTAGTCGCTCCCAGACGTGGGATCGCGATCGTTACTACGGACAATCAGATCCTCTCGATGGGGGACGTGAAGTATTCGTTCTCGATCCAATCAATCTCGAAGGTGTTCACCCTTGCTCTTGCAATGCAGGAGCAGGGGCGAAACCATTGTAGCTATTTCTTTACTTATGAATCTGTATAAGTAAAGCACTGGCAGATTGCGGACCGCGAAGAGGGATGGTGTGCGAAAAAATAAATCTGGCGACGGGCAGGTTCATCGACAAATTGCCGACAGTTCGTTTCGCCGAAAACAGGAGCGAGTATGCGGTCGAACCGCGTTCCGCGCTGTGGGATTCGAGCGTTGAAAACGTAAAGAGGATTTCTTGTGACAAACGGGATGCCAGCTATGACGATTCGCTCGTCAATCTACGGGTGTTCAGCAGTATTGGCATTATCGGCGTTTTTCGCGCCTTCTGTGCTGGGGCAGGCTCCATCGTCGTCATCACCCAGCATGGAGCAGGAAATTGAGAACCTTCGAGCTGAAAACGCAGCCTCACGAGAGCTCCTAAAGGCCTTAGCAGATAAGATCGACAAACTCCAGCGGCGGTTGGATGGGGAGCCTGCTACCGTGGTTCATGAATCTCCCCCTCTTACTCCTCCTCCAACGCAGCCAATGAC